>MDTB01079261.1_pt1 | contig 18762 bp, 16 predicted proteins | sample 811161 | NCBI WGS metagenome assembly MDTB01 (sample SAMN05326650, study PRJNA326480) | marine metagenome | isolation source: seawater | place: Mediterranean Sea | collected 2009
AATGCTAGATAAATGAGTCCAAAACCGCATGTGATCAAAACAATTAATGAAATAAATAAGACTAAGAATTTATCGTCATAGCGTTTGTTTTTCTTTTGCGTGGTAACTAAGATTTCGCCCGCGCCGCCTGCAAAAAGACTCAGTAGTATTGATGGGATGATTTGAGCGATTAAAAGAAGGTCAACTTGTGCTGAAACACCAAGGTAAAATGCTAATATTAGTTGCTTTATAAAGGAACTTCCTTTAATAAATAGCTGTCCGAATAGCAACAATCCAGAATTCTTAAGTTGCTTAATAATTGCCAATTTACTTGCCTAGAATTTTATTGTAAAATTTAAAATCGTGTACTTGCTCCTCTATTGATTTTAATGTGTTTTCTTCCCTATTAATAAAGGACTTGGTTTGATGGTAGATTCCTGCTTTAAATGCTTGATCCTTACTATAGTCTATGTTATTCGCAGGTAAAATTTCAATGGTGCCTTTCATCTGTGTTTTTAACTCTTCGAGCGGACAGAATATTAACTTTCTTTTAGCAGTTGTTATTTCTAAGCTCCATCTTCCCGCAGATTCCCAATTTGCTCCGTAATGAAACAATATGTTTTTATCTGTAATTCCCGAACCTGAAAATTTAGATGGTTTATGCCATGACAACGAACCGTTTTGATATGCGGATATTTCAATAGGTTTTCCAACCAAATAAAAGGCCAAATCCACAACATGCGTAGAATTTGCTAAGAACCAGTTTTTCTTGAGCTCATTTGGCATATCTATGCCTTCAATAACATGAGACCATTCAGTAAAATCAAATTGTGCCGTACAGCCACCGCCATCTTCTTGAATTATTCTTTTTGCCTCCTGTACTGACTGATAAAACCTTCTATTGTAGGCAATGAATACATTTGAATTATGTTCGGAAGCCATTTGATGTAGTTGCACAATTTGTTCCTCATCAATCCCTCCCGGTTTTTCTATCAATAGATAGTTGATGCCCTTCTCTATTAGGGTTTTGACACAATCAAATATGGATAGTACTGGAGTTGCAATGATGGCCATTTCATACTCCGAAAAGTCACTTATACCATCCAATCCTCCCGTCATACAGGTTTTACTTGTTTTCTCGAAAAATCTATCTGCACTTTTTTGGGTGCGGCATACCGCATTAAAACTTTGTTCAAGATGATTTAAAACGCATGCGTAATCTATGGCCATATTACCGGCTCCTACCAACAATAATTTAGAATCCATTAGGTGATTTGAAGTGAATTGGTTTTTTTACTTGATGTTGCCTGTAAATGTTGGCTCATTGATTTTATAAACAATTCATGTGTTTGTTGAATATTCGAATAGCTCGGTAAATTACATTTATTACTAACCAAAAGTTCTTTGGTTATATCCGAGGTAGTTTGAGTCACCATGAGGGGCTGAATGTTCTTAATTTTATTTTCAATAGCATCAGTCATTATGTTTGCTTGTCCTTCATTGATGAAGTAATGATTATCCCCATTGGTGAAATTGATTGAAATCCCATTGAAATCAGCTTCCCCACAATAAATATATAGCGTAGATGAATTTTCGAATTTCACCCTGAGCAGACCGTTTATTTCCATATAACCTTTTCTTTTACCAGGGAAAAAGTCTTTCATTCCTTCTGTATTGATTTCTATGACTTTTGATTGACTTAGAAATTGAAAAAGGTCTATGAAGTGAAGTGCATTAGACGCTAAACCCCAGCCGGACCCCGAAACACTTCCAGATATCGGCAACTTGACATTAAGCTTCTTTTGTATTTCTCGGTAATGAGGATATAATCGCCTTACGTGATTCACCCAACATTTTGTTTTACTTTGTTTCAGGTCATTTGAAAACAAAACATACTCATTTTCTTGAGTAAAGATTACTTTTTCTATGATTAAATGATCAACTGTATTCGTTTCCAAAAGTCTTTTAGAAAGCGAATATCGCTGAATTGAATTTGTCGCTTGAATTGCAATTTGGAAATTAATTCCCTGTGGTATATTGTGAAGAAAGATAAGCTCTGATTTATGTTGCACCTCTGAGGCTTTTTCCTTTGCATCTTCTATGGCAAGCGGATTTAATTCCACACAATATATTTTTGCCAATATGTTGGTTCTTAAAAGACCTTGAAGGTGTCTAACGCCGAGTCTTCCAAGTCCTATAATTATGAAGTTTTTCATCAAAAAGAATAAATTTTAGCGGTTGTTTTCATATTCACTACCTTCAACTCTTTATTTGGTCAAAATATATTCAGCAATTTTCCAATCGACCTCATCATCAATATCTACAGAATCATTTTTAGACATTACATATTTAGTGATTTTTTCAAAATCTTTCATCTCAGATTCAACAATTGATTTTGTTTTAAAGATGTATATAGCTCCATTGTATTCATAGACGGGCGGTACATCTTGTCTTCTTGTAAATGCACCATCTTTCGATTTTTGAAGATACCCTTCTTTATTTTCCTCATATAAATTAAAATAAGGACTTATTTTACTTTCTGTTACAGAGACGACCATGTCACAGTCTTTATGGAAAAATAAATCTAAGGCCTCATTCAAATGCTTCGAATTGCGAATTGGTGAGGTGACTTGAAGCAAAACAATAACTGATGGCATGCTTTTCTGACGCTCGAAATAATCAACTAAATGAAGAATGACATCTCTTGTACTTGAATCATCCTGAGCCAATTCTTTTGGTCTTAAAAATGGAATATTTGCTCCATGTGATGCGGCAATTTCTGCAATTTCCTTGTCATCAGTGCTCACTATGACTTGAGAATTTTCAAATATTTCTTTCGCCGCCTCAATCGTGTAGTTAATTAATGGTTTTCCGTGAAGCTTTTTTATGTTTTTCCCCGGTATCCCTTTGCTTCCCGATCTAGCAGGAATCACAACCAAAATATCTTTTTTATTTATTTTCAAAATTGATTTCTTTTGAAGTCCTCTTTTGCCTTGCTGTAATCTTCGTGCTGTCCAATGTCAAGCCAATACCCCTTGTGTGCGAAGGTTCTAATTTTTCTTTTTTCTGAGAGCATTAATTGCATTAGGTCCGTTGCAGAGAATGGTTGGTTCACGGGTATTTTTTGAATCAACTCTTTTTTGATTAAATAGATTCCTCCATTGGAGAAGTAAGTGTAATTTGGCTTTTCTTGAAAACTTTCAATGTAGTTTTCTTTGATATCCATGATCGCATAAGGTATTTTAATTCTATACGGGATACTTACGACACTCATATCTGCATCGTGCTCAATAAAATCTAGAAAAAAAGCCTCGTAATCCAAATTGGTTAGTAGATCTGAGTTCGAAATAAAAACATAATCTTGGGTAATTCCTTCAACTAGTCTAACAGCACCAATTGTACCCAAAAATGTATCTTCTTTTATGGTGTTTATGGGCGTTCTGAAGTCATTTTTTATAGAATCTACAAAAAGGTCTATTTTTTCTGCTAAATAATTTGTGGTAATGTAGATGGATTTAACTCCAAATTGCTCGTACCTTCTCAGATTGTGTTCAAGTATGGGTTTGTCTCCGATTTTAAGCAATGGTTTTGGATTGTCTTCTGTAAGTGGTCGTAATCTCATACCTTTTCCCCCTGCCATGATCACAACATCTACGGGTAATATAGACTTTCGTAGTCTGAAATTTATGACATCAACTATTTTATTACTTTCATCAATGATAGGGATGATGCCTATTTTAGATTCTCTTAACTTGACCAGTGCGTTGATATCAATATGATTGATAGATAAGGTTCTCGGGTTTTTAAAGCATACTTTAGATACGGGCTGGTCTATTGTAATACCTTTGACAAGTCCTCTTCTAATATCTCCATCAGTAAGTGAGCCGACGATTCTGTCATTTTCATCAACCGCAAATAAAATGGCATCGTAAGCCAATTTATCTAGACGGATTAATGCGGTTTTTAAGGACTCTTCGTTGGAGATAATATGCTTACTAAATTCCATTGATTTTATTTTTTAGACTTCTAATGATTTGTTGCGTACCATTTTTATATTCATAAATATTTTTTCCGCTGTAAGACCTTCCAATAAATTTTTTGGTTTCATTTAGAATCCTTTCAACATTATACGGACAGTGGATCACATTTTCACCAGCGATTCTTCCTTTTTGTCTATTGCCAAGGTCTATTACATATTTTTTAAATGTTGCTGCCTCTATGATACCGCTAGACGTGTTGCCTAATAAAAGTGCACAATGCTTCATGGCACTGAAGTAGGATTGGGTTCCTAAGCTTTCAATTATATTGATCCGCGCTGGATATTTCTTTTTCAAATCCATGTACATTTCACGATACAAAGATCCAAGTGTATCTGCATTCGGCATGGTTACTAAAAAAGATATGGTATCTGATAATTTTATAACCGCTGCCTTTAGTTGATTGATGTTTTCAGTATTTGCCCTTATATCCATCGTTTCCGGATGAACAGTCATCAAAATCGTGGGCATTGATAGATCTATATTCCATTTTGTTTTAAACTCTTCAATCGAAAGCAAAGGAATTGATTTTATATTCTCCAAGCCAATTGCTCCCGAATAAAATGCCGTATTGGGTTTTCCAGTTAGTTTTTCAATTCGATTTTGTAATTCAATAATTGAAACAAAATGTAGTTCAGATGCCAATGAAATTTGATCACGGTATATATTGTCAATAGCCCCTTCACTGGTCTCTCCTGCGTGAATGTGTGCAAATGAAATTCCAAATGAAATACCTGCATTTACTGCAGCAGCCATTTCATATCGGTCTCCAAGACATAAAACAATATTAAAGTCCGATGCTCCCCAATATTTTGCAAATAAGCTACCTGTATGTCCATAATTTAGTGAGATTTCTTCTGCTGTATCCCCATATTTCAAACAATCAATGCGTTTGTCGATTGTAAAACCATCCATTTCAATTTGCTCGACAGTAAATCCAAATTCCTTTTTTAGATGTGTTCCGAACACAATTAATGACAATTCAATTTCCTTATCGTCTCTTAGCTTTTGAAGTAAGGGAAGATAAATACCGTAGTCCGCTCTCGAGCTAGTTAATACGCCAATTTTCATTCTAGGTCTTCCCATCTTAATTTTGCACCACTTTCAATTTTAACGTTGACTTTTTTACCAATGACATTGTCAATTTTCATTGGATTTATGCCATTTCCTGGCCTTTTTATATCAATTTGTTCTTCGCAAATTGTATCTCCAGCATTTAGGTTTGTATTCAAATAAAGGCTCTTTCGTGCCGCAACTTTGTTTTTTAGTTCAGAAGTACTCGGTTTTTTCTGACCATCTCCAGAAATTGCCTTTTCAATATTTCTAATTCCATTTACCATCTTTTTTAGCTCCTCTGGTTCAAGTGATGCGGAATGATCAGGGCCTTTCATGCTGCGTGATAAAGTAAAGTGCTTTTCAATGACCCTAGCACCCATGGCAACCGCAGCAAGAGCCACATCGATGCCTAGCGTGTGGTCTGAGTAGCCAATTTCAACGTTAATCTTTTCTTTGATGTCAAGCATTGCTTTTAGGTTTACATCTTCTAGTGGAGTAGGGTATTCTGTATTACAGTGCAATACTTGAATGTTCTCATTGTTTATTCCGTTTTTATTTAAAATCGAGACCGCATCTTTTATTTCTTCAATCGTTGACATACCTGTTGAAAGAATAATCGGTTTTTGAAACTTTGCAATATGAATGAGGTAGGGCTTATTTGTTATTTCACCCGAAGGTATTTTAAAAAATGGAGGGGAAAGCGTATTCAGAAAATCCAAACTTTCAATGTCAAATCCTGTTGACAAAAAAACAAGGCCCTTATCTGAAGCATAATTGTGAAGTTCAACATGCCAAGAAATTGGTAGTTCTAATCTTTTAAGCATATCAAATTGTGAATCAGATTCTGAATCTATATTTTTTATCTGATACGCTGCTTTTTTTGCATCCTTACTTACAATGTTTTCTGTTTTGTAGGTCTGAAACTTCACCACATCGACCTTCGCAGCTGCAGCTGCATCAATAAGTTGCTTTGCAATACTTAGCTCGCCATTGTGATTCACACCTGCTTCGGCTATGATGAGGACAGATTTCATTTTTTTAATTTTCTTGCAGGGTTGCCGACATAAATCGAATTGTCACTTACATCTTCGATCACAACTGAACCTGCGCCTATAGTTACGTTATTACCAATATTTACACCTGGGATAATTGTAGCATTAGCACCAATGAAAGTGTTCTTACCAATTTTAACCTTACCCGCCAACACTGCGCCAGGTCCTACATGAGAAGATTCTCCAATATTACATTCATGTTCAATAATTGCTCCTGTATTTATGATTGCACCTTTTTTAATGGTTGCTAGCGCATTAATCAGTGCCCCATTTGAGATAAATATTGATGTTTCCAAACGAGCATCTTTAGAAATCTTGGCTGTTTTGTGTATAATATTTGTTTGTTTTAACCCTTTTTCTTCAATGAATGAAATCATCTTTGTTCTTAATTTACCATCCCCAATACTAGGGAAAAAATAGCTTTCTTTCATATCCATTGTAAGTTCAATAGTATGCTCACTGCCCAAGTAATTCAAATGATATGGATTACTTGATTTTTCTGTAAAGTCCAAGTATCCTGAGATTTCTATATCCATTGAATGTACGGCGTCAATAACGGAGTATGCATGGCCTGAATATCCTAAAAGAATGATTTTTTTATCCATTTTTTTTATAGCTACTAGGTATGTTTACAATTCTTTCCTCTAGATATAGGGCATTCTTTTGTTCATCTTTTAAGCAATGCTTGAACATGGGTAGTTTGTGCATTAGCTGCCATATTGGTCTTGTCATAATTTCATTCTCATTAGTTTTTCTTAGAAAATGATCTCTTGCCTGTTTATCCTTCATTTCAAGGCTTATCAGCCAAAAATTCGCCTTAGTACCCTTCATTTCCCACCGAAGTTCTACTCCATCTAATGGATCAAAGAAGGTTTTGTATTGCTCCGCCAATTTTCTTTTGTTAGACAAGAAATGCACTAATTGTTCAAGCTGGGCACATAGAAGAGCTGCATTAATATTTGGCATCCTATAATTAAAGGCAATGCGGTCATGATGAAATTCATATGAATGCTTGGTTTTACCCGTTGTGGTTAAATGCTTTGATTCCTTTGCGATTAAATCATCATTTGTAATGAGAGCTCCTCCGCCACCTGAAGTGATTACTTTATTTCCATTAAAAGAAAAAACACCTACATCACCAAATGTTCCTATTTTCTTCCCATTCAATTCGCTGCCAATTGCTTCAGCTGCATCTTCAACTACTTTTATACCGAACTTGGCGCAAATTTCACAGATTTTATCTATTCTGCAGGGAAATCCGAATGTATGCATAGGTAAACAAGCGCGGATTCTTTTGTTTGTAGCTTTATTATAGCAACTGCCATTTCGCATGGTTGAATGTTCCTCTAGGAATGCTTCTAACGCATTAGGGGATAACCCCATGGTATCTCTATCGACATCTATGAATACGGGTTCTGCATCACAATATTTAATGGAATTCGCAGTGGCAACAAATGTTAAGCTTTGTGTGAGTACTTCATCCCCTTTTTCAACACCGCATACGAGCAATGCGGTATGTAATGCCGAGGTTCCGTTAACTACAGCAACCCCATGCTTAGCACCTGTGTAATTTGCGATTTCAGTTTCAAATTGATTGACAAAAGGTCCAACACTTGAAACAAAAGTGCTATCAATGCACTCGAGTAAATATTTTTTCTCATTTCCCCCAAAATGAGGCGCGTGAAGCGGAATAAAGGCATCAGTATTATATAAAGACCTGATAAATGATATGACTTTTTGTTCCTGCAATTTTTTACATTTTTGAGTCTAGATACTTACCTTTATCTTCATACTCAAGCTCCGGAAGCATTTCAAAAAACAATAACACAATGTCTTTTTTTGTCCATGAATGATTCATTTTTAGAGCTTGAATTGTCGATAAGAAATAATTCAATTTATCATTATCGTATTCTGCATTGCTTTTTACGATACCGAGTTTTTCAAAGCTATTTAAATCTAAATGCTCATTAGGCATATAGAATTCTTCAAAATTTTTCTCACCAGTTGTATCTGAAACAGTAAAAAAACAAGGCCATTTTTTGCGTTCAATATTTTCTTTTACGGCCACTCTAGCTTCTTCTTCTGACTTGCAGTATTCTACACCATATCCATTGTGCTTTAAAAATTTTTCAGCAATCGATGAAAACGTTATAAGATCTAGCTCTTCAGATAGCTTCGGAAAGAAGATATCTCGCTTATTTCCGAATAGACAAGACATTAGACAAAGTTGACCTGACTCCTCAGGTGTGACAAAATATCTTTTGACATCTGTGGGTGCTACAATAGGTTGCTGTTTTTCAAGTCTCTGCTTAAAACTGTGTAATAATGAACCGTCTGAAAAAGCAACATTTGCAAAACGAGCAGTTGAAATATCGATTTGTTCACTTCGTTTTAAAAGAAATTTTTCCATGATTCGTTTAGATGCGCCCATCATGTTTACTGGGTTTGCGGCTTTGTCTGTAGAGACACAAAAGTATTTTTTACTCCCTTTTTCAATGGATTGATTAATCGTTTTTATCGTGTTGAGAATATTCACTTCAATCATTCTCATCAAGGTGAAAGGATCTTTCTCACTTCTAACATGTTTTATCGCAGAAAGATTCAAGACATAATCAAATTGTCCATCATTATTTATGAAAGCATCATAGGTTGAAGATCCTATATCAAGCGCAAATGTTTGAAAGTCTCCATTTATATACCCATAAGAGCTTCTAATATCGCGAACGAGCTCAGCGAGGTTGTTTTCACTTAGATCAACTACATGAAGTTTCTTAGGTTTTCTTTTGAAGATCTCCTTTACAACAGCTTGTCCAATTGAACCTGCTCCTCCAAGCACCAAAAATGAGCTCGAGGAAACGAGGTCTTCAATCTGTTTTGCTTTCGAAGCTATATCTTCTTCGAAAAGTGGAGAAGTTCTTCCAATTAAATCTAAAATATTCATTACACCTCAAGTGTTGATTTATGCTCCCAATACCATTGCATTGCTCGTTTTAATCCTGATTTCAAGGAAAATTCAGGGGTATATTGCAATAATGACTTGGCTTTTTCTATAGAAGCAAGTGAATGCGGTATGTCTCCAGTTCTATTTGGTCCATGAATAGACTGAATTGATGCAATTTCAGGGTCAAATCCCGATAGATTGACTTTAATTTCATCATAAAGTTCATTTAAAGTTGAACTTTCTCCATAAGCTACATTGTAAACCTGATTTAAAGCCTCTTTATTTGCTGTGAATAATGCAAGCTTATTTATTTGGATTACATTATCAATGTATGTAAAGTCTCTTGAAAAAGAGCCATCACCATTAATTATAGGGCCTTCATGGTTTAAAAGTAATGCTGTGAATTTTGGGATTACTGCGGCATAAGCACCTTTCGGGTCTTGTCTTCTTCCAAACACATTGAAATAGCGTAACCCAATGCATTCCATGCCATAAGTTTTTGCAAAAACATCGGCGTAAAGCTCTCCGACATATTTTGTTATTGCATATGGAGAAAGTGGTTTCCCAATGACGTGTTCTACTTTTGGAAGACTTTCAGAATCTCCATAGGTTGATGAGCTTGCTGCAAAAACAAATCTTTTGATTCCTGCATCTCTGGTTGCAACAATCATATTTAACGATCCATTAATATTAATATCATTTGTGGTTATGGGGTCTGCAATGGATCGAGGTACCGAACCGAGTGCTGCAAGATGAAGTACAGCGTCTGCTCCCTTAACAGCATTATTACATGCATTAATGTCTCGAATATCTCCCTCAATCAAAGTGAATCGATCCAATTCCATTAAGTGGCTTATGTTCTCTCTTTTACCGGTAAGAAAGTTATCAAGACATATGACCTCATGTCCATTTTCAATGAGGTTCTCACATGTATTACTTCCTATAAATCCGGCTCCTCCTGTTACTACTATTTTCATTTTTATATAGCTTCGCCAATTGTGAGTCCCATTAAATCCCATGGTATTCACATTTTATATGTCAAAGATCAGGCGATTTTATCTTTGACTTTTCTAACTTGAGAGCGAGGTACATGGATGACAAACTGTCTTCCAATGCTTTCAAATTGTATAATTAATTTATAATTACGTTGATGTTCAATAGATGTTGCAATTATTCCTTGTAACGGCCCCTGAACAACCTCAATAAGGGCACCTTTATTAATAATTTCGAAATCTTCTTCTTTAAGCTCAACTTGATCTTTTAGTAATAGCTTCAGATTATTAATTTCACTTTCACGAACCACGGCATATTTCCCTGATAATTTCAAAATGGAGTATACACCTTGCGTATCATATAGTTTAATGAGTTCAGATTCTGAACAGCAAACAAATAAAACGCCAGGTATAAGGGGTACCTCAACTTTCTTTTTTCGATCACTCCATTGCTTTATCGTCGTTTGTAATGGTAGATAGACCTTGTAATCAGCGTGCGTAATCCTTTCAGCGGTTTTTTTCTCCGCTCGACTCAAAGTTTTAATTACGTACCATTTATCTGCAGGTGCTTTATTCATTTGTACCCTATTCTAAATCTTGAGTAAAGTTAAGAATTTAAAGAGGTATCCGAATCAAAACTATTAAATTCGAATTAAATTTGTGGCCCACTGAAATTGCAGACAAATTATTTTGTGACATTTAAATTATTACAATTAATGAATCATCTTCAGGATTCTTATAAACACAAGGGGAAAAGAAAGATTTTAATTCAATCTTTAAAAGAAATGGGAATCATTGATGAGCGAATTCTTCGTGCTTTTGACCAAATTCCGAGACATTATTTTCTCGATTTAGCATTTGATGAACAGGCCTACACAAATATGGCATTTCAAATAGGATCAGGACAAACAATTTCCCATCCATTTACAGTGGCTTTTCAGACACAGCTATTGGAGCTTTCTAAGGGAGAAAAAGTTTTAGAAATCGGTTCAGGTTCAGGTTTTCAAACATGTATACTTGCTGCCTTAGGGGCGAAGGTATATAGCATTGAACGTCATAAAGAGCTTCATAGAAAAGCAAAATCAATGATTGACTATTTTCGTTTTACAGCGAGGTTGTTTTTCGGAGACGGTTATCAGGGTAAAAAGGCCTATGCACCCTACGATAGAATTTTGGTAACTTGTGGTGCTCCAGAGCTACCTTTAGAGTTGATTAATCAGCTTAAGAATGGCGGAATTCTTGTCATTCCTGTCGGGGATGGGGCTGAACAAAAAATGTTAAAAATTAAAAAAGACTTAGCTGGTCAAATTTCTCAAGAAGAATTTGGAACGTTTAAGTTTGTTCCTATGTTGGAGCGTAAAGTTAGATAACAATGAATGTATTAATAATCGATGATGAACGTGCAATAAGAAGAGCCCTGAAGGAAATCTTAGAATTTGAGGATTGTTCAGTTGAAGAGGCTGAGGATGGAAAACAAGGTTTGGCTTTGAGTCAACAAAAGGAGTTTGATCTAATTTTTTGTGATATAAAAATGCCAGCCATGGATGGGCTTGAGTTTTTGTCGAGTGCAATGAATCTTAACATCGAAACGCCAATTATAATGATTAGCGGTCATGGAACAATTGATACGGCTGTTCAAGCCATTAAGGATGGTGCTTTTGATTTTATTGAAAAGCCTTTGGATCTCAATCGAATATTGGTAACGTTGCGTAATGCAAAAGACCGTAATTCACTGATTGCTGAAACAAAGACGCTAAAGAAGACCGTTAAAAAGTTCAAAGGATCTGCCATAATAGGTGAAACGCCAGAAATTAATGGTATTAAAGAAATGATCGAAAAGGTAGCGCCTTCTGATGCACGCGTCATGATTACAGGTGGGAATGGCTCGGGTAAAGAATTGGTTGCACGTTCTTTACACGATTTTTCAGGTCGAAAAAAAATGCCATTCATCGAGGTGAATTGTGCTGCAATTCCAGCGGAGCTCATCGAAAGCGAATTGTTCGGCCACGAAAAAGGGGCCTTTACATCAGCTGTTAAAGATAAAAAGGGAAAGTTTCAATTGGCTTCTGGAGGCACCTTGTTTCTTGATGAAATAGGGGATATGTCTTTGAGTGCTCAAGCGAAGGTTTTGCGGGCGCTTCAAGAAAATGTGATTCAAAGGGTTGGAAGCGAAAAGGATATTAAGGTCGATTGTCGTGTTTTAGCTGCAACCAATAAGGACTTAAGAAAAGAAATTGATTCAGGCAGATTTAGAGAGGATCTGTTCCATCGGCTTGCTGTTATCATTATTCATGTTCCATCTTTAAATGAACGATCAGATGATATTCCTTTATTGGCAAATCACTTTATAAAAATGGTGTGCGCGGATCAGGGAATCCCCTTGAAGAAGTTTAATGAAGACGCCCTAAAGGCGCTGAAAAATGTTGATTGGACAGGAAATATTAGAGAGCTTAGAAATATTATTGAACGCCTTGTGATTCTATGTGGCCCAATAATATCCGCTGAAGACGTTAAAATGTATTCAAACTCATAAAAATAGAAAATGAAAGACTATTTAAAGTTAGCCCTGCCGCACATCGTCGCCGTAGCCGTTTTTGCACTTTTTTCATGCATATTTTTTTCCCCATTGTTTCAAGGATATAGCTTAAAACAATCTGACGTTAAGCAATACCAGGGAATGTCCAAGGAAATATTAGACCATTATGCGGTAAATGATGAAGATCCTCTATGGACCAATTCAATGTTTGGAGGAATGCCAGCATATCAGATCTTGGTTTATGACAAAAACAATATGCTTTCATATGTAGATCGTGCAATTAAGCTTGGCTTACCTAAATCTGCTGGAATATTATTTACAGTGATGTTGGGCTTTTATATTTTTGCATTATGTCTTCGGGTTAATCCTTGGCTCGGTATTGGAGCAGCGGTGGCCTATGGTTTTTGTACGATAAACATATTATATATTGGAGCAGGTCACATTACCAAAGTAAATACCATTGCCTATATAGCGCCTACCTTAGGAGGTTTAATGCTCGCATTTCGAGGGCGGATATTACTGGGCGCAGCCGTTTTTTCCCTCTTTTTTGGTTTAAACCTGATGGCAAATCATCCGCAGATGACTTACTATTTAGCATTCGCATGTTTATTTATCGGCTTAGGGGAGTTGTATCGTTGCATAAGGTCAAAAGAGTTCCGAGAATTTTTATTTGCTTCGGGATTATTGATGGTAGGAGCAGTACTTGCATTCGTTTCAAATGCGTCAAGCCTTATGCCTACTCAAGAGTATAGTGCATATACAACGCGCGGTTCTACAACACTTACTATTGAGCCTGATGGATCTAAAAAAGAAGCGTCAAAACAATCAGGTTTAGACACAGATTACATTTTAGAGTATAACTATGGAGGTGGTGAACTCTTATCTATGGTTATTCCGAAAGCAAGGGGAGAGAAAGGAGCACCTTTTGGAAATAACGAAGCCCTTATCGATTATATGTCTGATCGCGATGTACAAAATGAAACTTCATTTTCGAGTGATAAAACGTTTCTAGGCCAAAGTACGTATTGGGGAGGTCAGCGATTTAGTGGTGGGGCCTTTTACTTTGGTGTCGTTTTATTTGTCTTATTCATATTTGGAATGGTTTTTCTGAAGGATAGCATAAAGTGGCCAGTACTTGCGCTCATGATTCTTGTGATGCTTTTAGCCTCCAATGACCCCGGAGGTATTAATGCATTTTTTATTAATAAGTTTCCACTCTACAATAAGTTCCGTGATTCTAAAATGATATTGATTCTTGTACAACTAATGATTCCAATGATGGCACTTCTGTTCATTGATGGGTTGATGAAAGGCAAGGTTTTATTTTCAGATGCTAAAAAAGTTTATTCAACTTCAGGAGTCGTTTTTATATTTTTTGCGACGCTTATGCTTATTCCGAGCTTAAGTGGAAGTTTCATTTCTGAAAATGAATCAAAATTATTTGCTGAGGCGGTTCAAAATCAACCAGAGGCTAAAGAATATTTTAATGGATTGAAGTCAGCGATGAAAGATGCTCGTATTTTTCTTTTTAAGCAGGATGCTTTAAGAGCTTTAGGTCTTGCTATTGCAGTCTTGGTCTGTATGCTCATTTATTATCGTAAAAAGAGTTTTAGCCTATCCCTTATTATAATTTTAGGGGTATTTGCTATTGGAGATAATATTTCAGTCTCTAAAAGGTATTTGAATACTGAAGAAGGTATAGAGGATAGAGATGCAGATCGAATTTCAACTGTCGTAGCCGCGGGTTTTATGGCTGAAAATGAAGATCGGGTTCCTTACGAGAGTTTTGAACCAACGGGTTTGTCCTTATTACCAGCGCAAATGCCGAGCCAGGCAGACCAATTTATTCTAAATTCCGAAAAATCAAATATTCGCAATTTTGATAATCAGGTTTTAAACTTTAAGGCATCCTTAAGCAATCACTTTTATTACAAATCAATTGAAAATGAGAACCTTAAAGGTCTTATAGCTTCCTACGGTATCTTAAATCAAAACACGAATTATAGGGTTCTAACATTAGGTAATCCATTTAACGAAACAAGAACAAGCTATTATCACAAAAGTATCGGTGGGTATCATGGTGCAAAATTAAAGTCATACCAGGAGCTCATTGATTTCAGAATAGGTTTGGAGATTGCATATATTCAACAAAATATAAACAATCAAGGATTGACTGTTTTCAAGCAAACCCCTGTGCTTAATATGCTCAACACAAAATACATTATTTTAAATCCAAGTCAAAGGCCACTGGAGAACACATTTCGTATGGGAAATGCTTGGTTGGTTTCTAATATTAAAACAGTCAAAAGTGCTGATGAAGAAATTTTGGCTTTATCCGACTCTACACTTGATTTGAGCGAAACTGCTGTTATACAAATGGAATTTGGTGGGTTAGAGACAGTGAGAGACCGAGATGAAGAAGCAACGATAGAAATGATTCATTATGCTGCAAATGAGATTGAATATCGCTCTAAATCAACTTCAAATCAGCTTGCCGTCTTTAGTGAGATTTATTATCCGAAAGGCTGGAATTGTTACGTTGATAACAAATTAACGCCACACTTTAGGGCAAATTATGTTCTTAGAGGTCTTCAATTACCTCAAGGTGAGCATAAAATTGTTTGGAAGTTTGAACCGGAAACTTTTTATCAGGCAAAATCAGCATCCCTGATTGGTTCATCTCTCCTCATACTAGTGTGTCTTGTGGTATTTTATTTTGCGTTAAATCCTATTGGACCGAAAGTCGGCTAAATTTTAAAAAGCTATTTCGGGAATTCATATATGGGTAATCCTTCTGCTAATTTTGAGTTTTTATTACCTGAGTATAATGTAACGCCCTGTTTTTTTAAAATACCGTTGAATTTATATAGATACTCATCAATAGGAAGGCAGCCATAGGTTTTCGTGATTTTCGAATTGACAGTGTCTAGACCAGACCTATTTGCGCGTTTTAATATTGCTTTGTGAATCGCCGCGAATTTTTTTGTAAACTCATTTGAATTTGGATGCTCAAAGAAGTACCTCGGATCATTGAGATCAACACCAAGGAGAATAATCTTTTTATAATTCATAACGTATCCCATAGCAATCATGTAGGATAAACTGCCTGCGTAATGTAACAACCATGACATTTTTTTTCTGTGTCGCTTTTCCCACCATGATAGAAGGAGTTCAAGAACTCTCCTTGACGTGGTATATGGCATTAGGGGCGCATTGAAATAAACATTTTCTTTTGGAAGCTCTAGATTAGTATACCTATTAGGAGAGCGCAGGTAATGCTGGTATTGAATGATGAAAGGTACATTTTCATAGGCCTCTTTTTTCCTATTTAGCTCGTTCACCATTCCATTGAAATGTTGTGGCACCATCGGTGTCTCAATGGCAAAATAGGTGGGTGTATGTTCATGAAACATCCAGGAGTTGAATCCGATTGAATCGTGTTGTCTAATTTGCTCCCATTGTGATTGGGTTAATTGCGTAATGGAATAACCGCTGCCAAGAATAAATAAGGTATCCGAAGTTTTGTAATCTGAAACAGGTAAATCATCAATAGATTGAAGTCCCTCTTTTACCATTCGTTTTCGCATGTTTTTTGCTTCAAAAATTCCATGCAGAACTCTCAGTCCAGATTGATTATATAGCTTTTTTAGCATATTCTAAAATACAGTTTCTTACAGTACTCTTAAAGTTATAATTTTTCAGAGATGTAGTACCCTTTTAGAACATTCCAACGGACAAGAATTAGGTATCTAGCTTTTAAAAAGCTCCCTTGGCATGCATAAAAAAGACCTAGGCCAAAAGCAATTTTAAGTTTGACTAGATATTCAATTTGTTTAACTAGTCTTTGAATTATGTTGCTGTTTTGAAGACGAATGTATTCACTTTGACCGATTACCTTTGATAGGCGTATTATAAAAGACTCCTCTAATCTGTAATCATCAATAAAATGAGATACCTCAAGGGTGGGTATATATAAAATCTTGTATCCTTTTTCTTTGAGCTTTAGAAATATAAATTTATCATCTCCTCGTGTATGTAAATCTGTGTTAAATCCGCCATGCTTTTCAAAAAAAACTTTTCTAAAAACCATGTTACAACCAGCAGGATATTTTTTCGCAAAAGTTTTCACTTTTGAGCCGAGATCAACCTCAGAAACGAGACCACTTATATAGGGGGTGATCCATTTTGGAGTCATCCCTTCATTGTAGCATGGAATTACTTTTCCTCCAAATGCCATATAGCTATCATAGTTTTTGTTTTTTGCGAACTCTGAAATTATATTCACATATTCCGGTATGGCAAACCCATCGTCATCAATAAAACAGATTACATCTCCCTTGGCTTCTTTAATGCCTCGATTTCTAGCAAAAGATAAACCGGGGTTCTTTTCTATAAAATAGCTTACGTTAAGACCACTATTCGCCTTTATAAAATCATTACAAATGACATCAGTATTGTCTGTAGAATTATTATTGATCAATACAATTTCATATTCATCAACGCCACATTTCTGTGCCTTTAAATGCTCGAGACATTTTGGAAGGTATTCCTGCCTATTGTAGGTGCATATTACGATTGAAACCATTTTGAAAGTTATGTTGATCCAATAAAACGCGTCTAAATTAGTATAATTTCTTTGTACCTTTGGCCTTAGAACAATTGTAATATTGATTTAGAGAATGGGACTTGTCCAAAAAGATGCGCTTAGAACTACAATGATTTCCTCTTTTGGACTGGTTCTGGGTTATCTTAACAAAGGGCTACTATTTCTGCTGATTTTTTCTACTGAGCAAATTGGGGTTGTCAATCTTATCTTCTCATTAGGAGTTTTATTTGCTCAATTCTCAAATCTAGGTTCTTTATATAGTATCTGGAAGTTTTTTCCATTTTTTAAAAGCCGAGATAAAGCACATCATGGTTTTCTTGCTTTTATGTTATTTATTGTGGGTATTGGAGCAGTATTAGTGACCACCTTGTTCTTCATGTTCAGGTCTAGTATTCAAGCAATTTATATTGATAAATCACCTCTATTTCTTGAGTACTATTATTGGGTGATTCCATTGGGACTTGGTTATCTGCTATACCTTGTATTCGAAGTTTATTTGAGAGCCTTATTCAAAAATATAATTTCTGTTTTTGCACTCGATATCGTCTTACGTTTGTCGGTAACATTATTGCTCCTTTTATTTTGGAATGGAAACCTTAGTTTCGATCAATTTATAGGTGCGCATAGTCTCCTATTTTTTCTTCCGCCATTAATATTAATTGGATACTTGATTCGCATAAAAGAATTCTATATTCACCCAAAGCATATTCAAATATCAAAGCGCTTTAAAAAAATTCTTTTAAACTATGCTGGCTTTAATTATATAAATTCCCTAGGAGGAGTTTTAGTTAATTCACTCGATGTAATTATGGTTGCACAATATATTGGATTGAGGGCGACAGGCGTTTATACTACCATTATATTTCTTACAAGTGCACTTCAAGTGCCTTACAAGGCCCTGATTAGGGTGAGTGCACCACTAGTAGCAGAATATTGGAAAACACGTGATATGATAAAAATGCGACGCTTATATGCGCAAGTCAGCTCCGTTTCGCTCGTTTTAGGTTTGGGGCTTTTTCTAATGGTTTGGGTCAATATTGATTTTTTGTTTTCTTTTTTGAAACCTGAATTTAGTGAAGGGATTGGTGTTTTCTTTTTTCTTATGATAGGAAGACTTTTTGATATGTATTTTGGTTTGAATGGTGCTATTTTTAACACTTCTAAAAAATACCGATATGATCTGATTTTCACGCTTTGCTTGATTGTAATCGTTTACGTGTTAAATCTATATTTAATTCCTATTTATGGAATTCAAGGAGCCGCAATCTCTACTGCAACCGCATTAGTAGTCTATAATTTGGGAAGATTGCTTTTTGTTTATTTCACCTATGAGATACATCCCTTTAACGGCAGGCAGTTCATTGTTATCGCAATTGGATTATTTTGCTTTTATATCGATACTTTAACACCTGTTTTTCATTCTGAAGCTTGGTTGAATGCCATATTAACGACTTTACTTATAGGCTCATCTTATTTTGGTTCTATTTTACTTTTAAATCTTGAGCCAGAGCTTAAAAACTATTTAAGAAATGGTTTAAGGCACCTAGTGAAAAATTTTAAAAG
>MDTB01127443.1_pt1 | contig 18762 bp, 23 predicted proteins | sample 811161 | NCBI WGS metagenome assembly MDTB01 (sample SAMN05326650, study PRJNA326480) | marine metagenome | isolation source: seawater | place: Mediterranean Sea | collected 2009
AACTAATAAAGCTTTTGCTATTTTATGTAAATCATCAATTTTTTCAGTAAGAACTTTTCTAGCTCTTTCATATCCTTTGTCTACAATTTTCTTAACTTCTGCGTCTACTTTTTTTGCTGTTTCTTCAGACATGTTTTGTTGTTTGGTTACTGATCTTCCTAAAAATACTTCTTCTTCATTTTCTCCATATGCAATGGTACCTAATTCTTTGCTCATTCCGTATTTTGTTACCATATTTTTTGCCATTTTAGTCACCATATCAATATCGGATGAAGCTCCTGATGTAACTTTGTCATGTCCAAAAATTATCTCTTCAGCTATTCTACCTCCCATAGCAACAGCTATATCTGAGTGCATTTTTTCTCTTGTTACAGATAGTTGATCTCTCTCTGGTAATCTCATTACCATACCTAGAGCTCTACCTCTCGGTATAATAGTTGCTTTATGAATAGGGTCAGAAGCTTTTTCGTTTAAAGCTACAATCGCATGTCCTCCTTCATGATAAGCTGTTAGTTTTTTTTCATCTTCTGACATAACCATAGATCTTCTCTCTGCTCCCATCATAACTTTGTCTTTAGCTTCTTCTACGTCTGACATAGTAACAATTCTTTTGTTTTTTCTCGCCGCTAGTAAAGCAGATTCATTTACTAGATTTGCTAGATCTGCTCCAGAAAATCCAGGAGTGCCTCTAGCTATAGTTCTTAATTTTACGTCAGGACCAACATTTATTTTTTTTATATGTACTTTTAAAATAGCTTCCCTTCCCATTATGTCAGGGTTTCCTACAACTACCTGTCTATCAAATCTGCCTGGCCTTAATAAAGCAGGATCAAGTACATCAGGCCTGTTTGTAGCAGCTATTAAAATTATTCCTTCATTAGTATCAAAGCCATCCATTTCAACAAGAAGTTGGTTAAGCGTTTGCTCTCTCTCATCATTTCCTCCACCTAGACCTGCTCCTCTGCTTCTACCTACAGCATCAATCTCATCTATAAAAATTATACATGGTGAGTGTTTTTTTCCTTGTTCAAACATATCTCTAACTCTTGATGCTCCAACTCCAACAAACATTTCAACAAAGTCTGATCCTGAGATTGAAAAAAATGGCACATTCGCTTCACCTGCAATTGCTTTAGCAAGTAAAGTTTTACCTGTTCCCGGAGGTCCGATTAACAAAGCTCCTTTTGGAATTTTTCCACCCAAACGACTAAATTTTCTAGGATCTTTTAAAAATTCTACAATTTCTTCTACTTCTTCTTTAGCTTCTTCTACGCCGGCAACATCATTAAATGTAACTTTGCCTTGAGCCTCAGTAAGTAGTTTAGCTTTCGATCTTCCAAAACCCATTGCACCACCTTTTCCTCCTTGCATTTGACGCATAAAGAAAATCCATACTCCTATTAATAATAACATGGGAAACCATGATAATAAAATTCCTAAAAGTGATGGCATTTTATCTTCTAGTGGCGTCGCAACAATGTTTACGCCTTTATCAGACAGTTTTTCGACTAGATTTGGATAGTTTGGAGAATAAGTTTTAAAATTTGTTCCATTAGCTAAAACGCCATTTATATTATTTCCTTGGATAACAACCTCAACTACTCTTCCATCATCAACTTCGCTTAAAAATTCCGAGAAGGCTATATTATTTTTAGCAGAATTTATTTTATCGGGATTCTGAAATAGGTTAAACAGTCCTACTGATAGTAAAACTATTATTGCCCACATTGCTAAATTTTTCATATTCATTATTAAATAATCATTATTATTAGAATTTAAAGTATATTTATATATTAATTATGAATTGTAAATATGGCAAAATAATACATTTGAAGGAAAATAAAGTAAATTAGGCCTCTTTTGCAATTTCTGCATAGTTTTTGTTTATTTTAATGACGCATCCTCCTAAGGTAAGCCTTTTATCTTTATTTTTAGATATTCGATCAATTAAGTTGAAGACCTTTTTGGATCTTGGGGGATAATAGGAGTTAGAGCATTTTTTGATTATTCTTGTTAATATTTTAAGTTGAATTTCTGGTGATTCCTGAAACAAATTTTTATAATCTACGATAATTTTATTTTTTCTAATTTTTGTATTTTTTTTAAAAATATTATTTGAGTATTTATTTAAAGTTTCGCTTGAAAGTTTAAGATTTTGAATCGATTTAAGAATTTGTTTTTGAGGAATACCACTTTTTTCAAAAGATTTTGCTAATTTTCTTATTTTCGTTCTTAAAAATTTATTATTTCTATTAGATGGGTCAACAAAAAATTTACCAAAAAATTCTTTTGTTACATAAAGTAAGTTTTTTTTACTTAAATCTAGTGTCGGCCTAATTAGTTTAACTTTTTTATTTAATTTGGTTACTTTTCTCATCGATGACAAACCTTGTACCCCACTCCCTCTTGAAAGCCTTATTAAGAATGTCTCAATTTGATCATCGCTATGATGAGCTGTTAATATGTATTTTACCTTTTTTTGTAAGCAAAAATTTTTTATAATTTCATATCTAATTTCTCTTGCGTTACTATGAATATTTTTTGTTATTTTTTTTTTATTTTTTTTTACAATTAAGGATATTTTTCTTTTTTCTAAAAATTTCTTCACCGCTAAAGCTTCTTTAGAGGAATTTTTCCTGATTCCATGATCAACAAGAAGATAGTAAAATTTGTTAGAATTTTCTTTGCTGTATTTTTTTGATAATGCAGCTAAAGCAAGACTATCTGGCCCTCCTGAAACAGCAATTACACCAGGATCTTTCTTCAAAACTTTTATATTTTTTTTAAACGATCTGTAGATTTCATTTAATCTACTTTCTTTATTTAACACATTTGAATTTTTTTTGTTCATACTGTGCTTTTTGTAACACAGACTTACTTGCTTTTGGATACTGTTTTTTTAGTCCTTTAATCATGCTACATCCCTGATCTTTTTCACCAAGCTGAACCATTGTAATTCCCAGTTTTAAAAGATTATCAGGAGCTTTTTGACTTTTAGGATAGTTTTGATAACCATCTAAATAGGCTGTTGCAGCATCTGAATATAATTGTCTTATCCTAAATGTTTCTCCATACCAATATTGTGCATTCCCAGCTAAATCATGGTCTCTATTTTTTTCTATAAATTCCTTTAAAGCAAATTCAGCCGTTTCATAATCTCCTATTTTCATAAAACTAACAGCAAATTCATATTGACCTTCTGGATTTTTATTAGGCAACAAACTTTCTTTTTTTTCAGGTTCTGAAGTAATAACAGTCGCTGCACTTTCAATCGAATTTGTCTGTTGTTTTTCAGGCAAACTCGAAGTTGAGTATGCGGGGTTTGCACCAAAATCTTTTGCTTTTCCTGTTCCTGGAAGTTGTTTTTTTTCTTTTTTAGTTTTTTTTACAATTGAACCTTCATTTCCCAAATTGGTCTCTAAGTCTGAAAATCTTAATTGTGAGTCTGACTGTATTTTCGTAACCCTTTTTGAAAGTTTATCCATTTTAAAATTAACTTCTTCAAACTTGTTGGTTAGCTCACGAAATTGATCCTCTATTTCATTTAGCTTTAATAGATGTTTGGTTAAAATATCTTCGTTAAGACTATTTACAGACGAATTAGAAACAATGTCAGATTTTCTATAAACTGCTTTTTCTAGGGTTTTTAAATCTTTTAAGATAATTTGAAGTTGATCGGCTATGGCATCTATTTTTTCTTCTGCTTTTAAGCTACTAAATTGTAAAATTGATATACAAAAAACTATTGCTAGTAATTTGTAAGTGTATTTTTTAATCATTGATTCTTTTTTTAAATCTACAAAATGGCAAAAAAAAGACCCCCATAATTCAATATGAGGGTCTTAAATTTAATAAATATTTACTTTATTTTACTTTAACTGTTACTGATCTTCTGTTTTGAGACCAAGCTAATGGAGTTGAAGCTGTATTAACAGGTCTTTCTTTTCCATAGCTTATTACAGAAATTCTTTTTCCAGAAATTCCATAAGTCATTAGATAATCTTTAGCCGCATTTGCTCGTCTTTCACCAAGAGCTAAGTTGTACTCTCTAGTACCTCTTTCATCGGCATGACCCTCTATAGTAACATTTAGTTTTTTATTTTTTCTTAGATATTTTGCTTGTTTTCTTAAAGTTTCTCTTGCAGCTGTAGTTAGTGAAGATTTATTAGTTGCAAAGAAAACTCTATCAGGAACACCGCTTGCTAAATACTCAACAGTGTCCGTTCCAGTATAAACATCTCCGTCTAAACTACCTTTTTTTGCAGTTGAACATGCATTTAAAAAAATTGTAGCAAAGATTATAAGTAGTATGTTTTTTAAATTCTTGTTAAAGTTCATAGTTTCCCCTAGGTTGTTAGTTTAATATTTCAAATTATAGTATAATATTCAAGTATAAATTACATAGTAAATACCTCAATTTGAGAGCAATGAAGACCAAGATGGGTCAGATGCATCGGTTTCAGTGCTTATTTTTCTCTCATTATAACCAGTAATATCAATAGACCACAATTTAGCTGAGAATCCCTTACCGCCTTCTCCTGATTTAGTTTCCCTGTAGAAGACTAATACTCTTCCATTAGGAGACCAAGAAGGAGCTTCTTGATAAAAGTTTTCTGTTAGAAGTCTTTCCCCGGTACCATCAGCTCTCATTACTCCAATATAAAATCGCCCTTTTCTTACTTTAGTAAAAGCAATTAAATCTCCTCTAGGTGACCAAACTGGTGTACCGTAAATTCCATCTCCAAAAGTAATCCTTTTAACATTTGAGCCATCGCTACGCATTACGTATATTTGTTGTAGGCCACTTCTGTCAGAATTGAAACAAATGTATTTTCCGTCAGGGGAAAAAGAAGGAGAGGTATCAATAGAAGAGTGTTCTGTTATTCTCTCTACTATTCTAGTTTCTAAATCCATTGTAAAAATATCAGAATTACCATCCTTAGCAAAACTCATTATTATTTTTTTTCCATCTGGAGAAAATCTTGGTGCAAAAGTCATTCCAGGGAAATTTCCAACAACTTCTTGAGTTCCAGTTTCAATATCTAGTAAATATACTCTTGGCAAATTTCTAAAATATGAAAGATAAGTAACCATCTGGTTAGTAGGATTAAATCTAGGTGTTAAAACAAGCTCATTTCCCAAAGTTAAATATTTAGTATTTGCCCCATCCTGATCCATGATTGCTAATCTTTTTACTCTTTGGTCTTTTGGGCCTGTTTCGGAAACGTATATTATTCGAGTATCAAAATATCCATTTTCACCAGTTAGCCTCTCATAAATTTTATCTGATATTATATGTGCAACCCTCCTCCAATTATTAGGTGTTGTTGTAAAAGCTAGAGCCAACATTTCTTTTGAGGCAGTTAAGTCCCAAAGTCTAAACTCTACTTTAAGTTTAGAATCTTTTATTAATAATTTTCCTGTTACTAATCCTTGAGCTTTAATCAATCTCCAGTCTTCAAACCTTGGTTTTAGATGTGCTATGTCAGGTTTTTGGACAAAAGCCTCTTTCTTTAAAGGATTAAAAAGACCAGTAGATTTAAAATTTTTTTCAATAACTGATGAAATATTCTCTCCTAATTTTTTAACTTTTATATCATTTATATTTTCTGATTTTAAATCTACGTGCAGAGGCGAAATTGCTATTGGCAATGGATCTAGATTACCTCTTGTTATATCAACCTCTATTAAAGAAAAAGACGAGGAAATCTTAAAAATATATATCGTTAAAATAAAAACTATTAGTTTAAAATTCATCTTTTATCCTTTTAACATTTCTGTTGGGTCGAAATTTAATTGTATATTTTTCCATTTTTCATATCCTGTTGGAGGAACTTTTAAAGGCTGACATATTCTTATAGCTCTTAAAGCACTTTCAGCAAGTATTTTATAAAATTTTTGACCAGGTCTATTCATTCTCTCGTGGTCAAGAATTTCAGATTTCATTATAGTTCCGTCTTTTTTTAATTCCAGTTTTATTCTAACTAATAAGTCATCATCATAGGGCAAACCCAAAGGAACGCTCCAACACCCAAAAATTTGTGCTCGTAATGCGTCTTCTTCGGATAAAGTTAAACCTGTTGCAAAGGAATTCTTAACATTACTTTGTGTCAATTTTTTAGACTTTTTTTGCTCAACTGCCTCCTCTTCCTTTGCTTTATCAATTAAAGCAGCAATTTCATTTGTGTTGATAATCTCTTTTTTTTCAAATTCGGAAGATTGCCGTATTTGAGGCTTTATCTCTTCTGGATTTTGTTTTTTTTTTTATAATTTCTTTTTTTTCTTTCTTGTCATCAGGCAATGGAATTCTATCAGGTTTTTCCTTTGCTTTAGCTGATGGAGGAGCTTGCTCTGAAACTACTCTCTTTTCTTCTTTTTTAACCTCTTCTATAATTTTTCTCGCTTTAGGTGCAAAAGGAATATTTGTCTTATCTGAAATTTGTATCAATTCAACAGAAACTATTGGAGGTAAATCAATTGGTTCTCTTAGCATAAAAGGTAAGCTCAATGCAGTTAGAATAATAATTAAACTGTGAAAGGCTAAAGAATAGATAATGTTTTTTGTCATTCAAAACTAATTTTTATAAGGTTCTGATATAAGAGCAACTTTTGAGAATCCCGCCCCAGAGAGAGTACCCATTACTTCTAAAACTCTTCCATAATTTATAGTTTTGTCTCCTCTAACATAAATTCTAGTATCAGTTCTATTTTTAGAAATTGCCAAAAGTTTAGGAACCACCTTTTCATAGCTAACCTTATGTTCTTGTATAAATATCTCTCCTTTTGAATTTATAGATAGGGTCAATGGTTCTTGGTCGTCAGGTAAAGAATCCGCTGCTGACTCTGGTAGATCTACTTGTACTCCTACAGTTAAAAGAGGAGCGGTAACCATAAAAATAATTAAAAGTACTAACATGACATCTACAAAAGGAGTTACATTTATCTCACTCATTGGTTCATTTTTTGAGCGATTAGTTTTAAATGCCATAATTAAGATTAAATAATTGAAATAAATCTTTTACAGAAATTGTCTATTCTAGAAACATAACGTTTAGCATCACTATTAAACTTGTTGTATGCAATTACCGCCGGTATAGCTGCGAGCAAACCAAGTGCTGTCGCAAATAGTGCTTCGGCAATACCTGGTGCAACAATTGCTAAACTTGTATTTCTAGAAATCGCAATTGATTGGAATGAATTCATAATTCCCCAAACTGTTCCAAATAATCCGATAAAAGGCGCGGTAGCTCCTACTGTTGCAAGAAAAGTAAAATTTTTTTCAAGTAATTTAACTTGCTTATCAGTTGAAATCTCCAAAATTCTTTCAACCCTGGCTAATTGGACTGCTGCAGATTTAGACTTTGTTTTTATTAATTCTGCCATTGCATCTTTAAAAATTAGAGTCATTGGATCTTGTGGTTTCGCTGGTAAATTATTATTAAAACTCTCTGCAGATTTTGCTTTCCAGAATTTATTCTCAAAATCTTGTGAAGAAATATTTATTTTCTTAAATAATTTATATTTATCAAAAATAAGTGCCCAAGAATAAATTGAAGCAGCTATTAATAATATTATTACGGTTTTTACAACAAAGTCTGCTCTTAAAAAAAGCTGCATAAGAGAAAAATCTGTTGTTCCTCCTAAACCTATTACCTGAGATGCAATTTCTTGTTCCATTATGTTTGATTACTTTTAGAATGTGTCATGAATTTGGCGATTTTTGAGATAAATAAAAGTTTATTTTGGGTTTTCTTCAAACCTTGTTTCACTGAAATATCTAGCTATAAGTATAGCGTCTGATTTATTAACATCTTTTTTTTTGGATAATTGGTCTGATAATAAAGGATACATTTCAATAGCTTTTGTTCTACTAGCGTCTTTTGATGAGTTAATTAGATCAAAATGTTTTTTCCATTTCGAGGGGGTTACAAAAAAAATTGGTAATCCTAAAGCAGCACTTATTCCTTTAATGGCTCCAAAAGTCTGTCCAAAATTAAACATGCTGGTAACACCTTGGCCCGGCATGGCGTTTACTTTTTCTACTACCACAACGGCTTTGGAAAAATCATCTATATTTTCTTTCATTAATTTAGCTAATTGGGCATTATTTAATTGATTTTTATTTTTTTTACCTTCTGACATAACTGGCATTTCAAATAAATTGATGACTTGTCCTTTTTTTAAGAACGCTACTGCACCTCTTAATCCTGGATCTATTCCTATAATTAACATATTTTAAACTTTTTCTATTTTACAGTTAAAGAATACATTTTGTATATCATCATCGTCATCCAAAGTCTCAAGTAACTCTGTTATTTTTTCATTCTCTGTTTTATTTAATTTTATATAATTATAAGCACGCCACTCTATTCCTGAATAAATAAATTCCTTTACTTGTTTTTCAATTTTATTTTTAACTTTATAAAAATCTTCTTTCTCAGTAAGAATTTCATGAAATTTATCATTACTTACACAGTCTTTAGCTCCAGCGTTAATAGCTACATCGAGTATTTTTTCATCACATAAAACCTCATTTTTAACTTGCATCACTCCACACGAAAAAAATAGATGTGTGGTTGAACCATTTTCACCTAATCTCCCTCCGTTTTTTTGAAGTATAGTTCTAATACTAGAGGCAGATCTATTTTTATTATTAGTTAAGGTTTCTATTATTAAAGCAACATTAAATGGACCAAACCCTTCATATCTCAGGTTTTGATAATTTTCCCCTGAAGAAATTTCTGATTTACTAATTGCTCTTAGAATATTATCTTTAGGCACATTGAATTGTCTTGCTGCTTGAATGGCTGACCTAAGTCTTGGATTTGAGTCTGGGTCCTTAGCTCCAAGTTTAGCTGCAACAGTTATTTCTCTGGAAAGTTTTGAAAAAAGTTTAGCTCTCTCTTTATCTTGTCTTCCTTTTTTGTGTTTAATACCAGCCCAATGTGAATGACCCGCCATGGTTATATTTTAAAAACTCCTCCCTCAATTAGCCTAGATATTTTTTTTGTTAAACCTGTTTTTTCGTCAGCTTCAATAATAACACCAGACAATGAGCCTTCTCCATTAGCTGGAAAGTGTTTTTTTGTATCTTTACTTTTTAAAAATTTCATTAACGAATTATTTTTATCCATACCTATAACTGAATTATAATCACCACACATTCCAATGTCAGTTTGGTAACCTGTGCCTTTAGGTAAAATTCTTGTGTCAGCTGTAGGAACATGAGTGTGGGTTCCAACAAAACAAGTGATTTTTCCATCTAGATAATGACCCATAGCCATCTTCTCACTTGTAATTTCTCCATGAAAATCTACGATTAAAAAATCTGCATCTTTTTTAAGTTTAATTTTTTTTAAAATTTCGCCAGCTACATAAAAAACATCATCAGTTTTTTTCATAAATACATTTCCCATTAAATTAATAACAGAAATTTTAAAATTTTTATTTTTTGCTTTAAAAGTACCCTGTCCTCTTCCAGGAGAGCCTTCTACAAAATTTGCTGGCCTAAGAAGTCTTTTTTCTTTTTCTATAAAATTTATCGTTTCAGATTTGTCCCATATATGATTACCCGATGTGATTACATCTACACCATTATTAAAAAAATCATCCACAATCTCCTTAGTTATGCCTTTACCATCATCTGAAGCGTTCTCTCCATTTACTACTGTAAAATCAATTTTATATTTTTCTATAGTTTCTTTTAATTTTTTTTTAATTACATTTTGTCCAGAAACACCTACTACATCACCTAAAACTAATATATTCATTTTAAAATAAGCCTTTCTCAGTTAAAATATAATCAAGCTTCACATCCATTTTAGTAACTGGAATTTTTTTATATTTTTGGAAAGAAAATGCAACTCCAATGGTTAAGATTTTTCTTCTTTTATTTAAACCACCGTCTAAGTATCTGTCATAAAATCCTTTGCCATAACCTAATCTATTCTTGTATTTGTCATAAGCAATTAGTGGTATTAATATCACCTCTGGAAAACATTTTTTTTTTCTGATACAGGTTCGGGTATTCCATACTCATTGACTTCTAAAACTTCATTTTTTTTCCAATCATAAAATTCCATTTGATAATTTTTTTTAATTTTAGGTAAAGAAATTTTCAATTTTTTAGAAATATTATTATCAAATATTTTTAAGATATTTACCTCAAAATTACTTGGATAAAAAATTCCCATTTTTACTTGCTTATTTTTTTTATTAATTTTTTTAATTAATATATTTAAAGGATTAAAAAATTCTTGCCTTAAAGAGAAATAATTTTTTTTTCTTAATTTTAAAAATTTGCTTCTTAAAAAATTTTTTGAGGACATTTACTGAATTTTTGAGGTAGATTCAGTCTTTTTAATAATTTTTTCTAGTGATTCTGTAGTTCTATCAAGAAGATCTTCATAGATATCATTGTTTTTTTTAATTGAATATTTAAACTTATCGATTTCTGAATTTAAATTTTCAATTTCACTATCTTTATTATCTTTGTATTTAATTGCTAAGGATTTGAGTTCTAAAAACTTATTTGCTAAATCATCAAGTTTATTTTTTTGTAAACCTACCCTTTCTTTCAAATCGAAGTATTCATCGATTAATTGTATTGTCGTAATTAGTAGAAGTTTATTTTCTCCAATGTTACCTAGTTTATCTTTTAGCTCGCTATATTTTTTATCTAAAAATTGTGTTAATTTTTTCAATGATTCTTCTTGTCCATCGTCACAAGACAATAAATAATCTTTTCCATTAAATTTTATGTTTACATTTGCCATTTTTCAATTTCTTTTACCAAACTTTCTGTTTCTTGACTTAATTCATCTATGTCTTGATTAAATTGATCTTCTGCCTCTGATTTTTTATTTAACTCACTCTGAAGTTTAATTAACTTATTCTTTAAATATTGATGCTCCCTTGCCAATTCTAAATTTCTTTTTTCGAGTTCTTTTTTTTCTAAACCAAGTTGATTTCTTTCTTCGTGTATTTTTTCGTTATTAATCAAAGGTTGTGAATAACTCGAAGTTACCACTGACAGTTTTTCTATTAACTTTTGTAAATTTTTTTCTTTTTTTTCTAAACTATCCATTTAATTTTTATATCATATTATTGATATACTTACTTTAAGTCTATATAGGTAATTTATAAAGTGAACATAAAACTAAATCATTTATCAAACGCTATTAGATTTCTGTCAATTGATGCAGTTCAAAAAGCCAATTCCGGACATCCGGGTATGCCAATGGGTATGGCAGATGTAGTTACAGTTTTATATAAATACCACCTGAGGTTTAATCCGAAAAATCCTGAGTGGATAAATAGAGATAGATTTATTTTATCGGCTGGTCATGGATCAATGCTTCTTTACTCCCTACTTTATTTAACCGGATATGAAAGTGTTAAACTAGAAGATATAAAATCATTTAGACAAATAGACTCTATTTGTGCTGGACATCCTGAATTTAAAATTAATTCTGGAATTGAAACTACTACGGGACCTTTAGGCCAAGGATTAGGAAACTCGGTAGGATTAGCTATTGGAGAGTCGATATATAGAAAAAAATTTGGATCAAATTTAATAAATCATAAAACTTATGTAGTCGCTAGTGACGGAGATCTAATGGAGGGAATAAGTCATGAGGCTTTGAGTTTAGCCGGACATCTTAAACTTAAAAATTTAATTGTTTTTTTTGATAATAATAAAATTTCAATCGATGGCCCAACAAACTTAAGTGTGTCGGACAACTATAAAAAAAGATTTGAGTCTTATGGTTGGAATTTCATTGAAGTTAATGGACATAATGAAAAGCAAATCAATAGTGCCATTATAAAAGCTAACAAGTCAAATAAACCTAGTTTAATTTCTTGTAAAACAATTATTGGGTATGGATCTCCACATAAATCTGGCAAAGCTTCCGCGCATGGTGCTCCTTTGGGAGATGAAGAAATAAAATTAGTAAGAAAAAAACTAAAATGGAATTATGGTGCATTTGATATTCCAAAAAATATATTAGATGAGTGGAGAAAAATTGGAGAAAAAGGAACATTTGAAGAGAAAAAATGGCTTGGTCTTCTTAATAAATCAAATAATAATATAAAAAATGAGTTCAATAAATTTAATAATAAAGTATACAAAAATGATTTAGCAAAATTAATTTTAGCTGAAAAAGAAAAATATTTTAGAGATAAACCTTCTTTGGCAACAAGACAATGTTCAATGAACGCAATAGAGAGTATAACAAACATTTTACCTCAACTAATTGGTGGATCTGCTGATTTAAGTGGTTCAAATAATACAAAAACTAAAAAATCAAAAGTCATTAACTCTAAAAATTTTGATGGTAATTATTTACATTATGGAGTTAGAGAGCACGGTATGGCTGCTGCTATGAATGGATTGGCTCTGTATCATAATTTAATTCCTTATGGTGGTACATTTTTGATATTTTCAGATTATTGTAAACCATCTATTAGACTATCTGCGTTGATGGGCTTAAAAGTAATTTATGTTTTTTCTCATGACTCTATAGGCCTAGGAGAAGATGGTCCAACACATCAGCCAATTGAACAATTAGCGGGCTTAAGAGCTATACCTAATTTAAAAGTTTTCAGACCGGCAGATATGAATGAAACTCTCGAGTGTTGGGAAGCGGCTTTAAATAATGACAAAGGACCTAGCGCTATAATTCTTTCTAGACAAAAACTTCCTTATATTAACATTAATCTTTCAAAAGAAAATAAATGCCAACTTGGAGCTTATCAAATTAATGTAACTTCTTTTGATAACAAAATAGTTATCATTGCTTCAGGATCAGAAGTTTCTTTAGCTTTAGAAACTCAAAAATTATTAAAAGAAAACAATGTTGAGACAAAAGTTGTTTCTATGCCTTGCCAAGAACTGTTTGATGAACAGCAAAAAGATTATAAAGAAAAAATTTTAGAAAAAGACTCTATTGTAGTAACAATTGAAGCGGGTAGCGTTTCTTGTTGGGAAAAATATATTGATAAAAAAGGTCTCGCTATAGGATTAAAAGAATTTGGTAAAAGCGCTCCCTATAAAAAACTATATGAAAACTTCAATTTAACTAGTGAAAAATTAGTAAATATAATTCAATCTTTAATTAAAAGATAAAATAATAATGTTAGGAATTAAATTTTTTCCAGAGAATAAAGATATTAATGAAAAAAAAATTATATTAAGATTAGATTTAAATGTTCCAATTAAAGACAAAATCATACAAGATGATACGAGAATTCTTTCTGCAATACCTTTTTTAAATTATTTAATAGAAAAAAAATCAAAAATTATATTATTAAGTCATCTAGGGAGGCCAAAGGGCGTTAGAGAGTCAAAATATTCACTTTTGCCAATTTATAAATATTTAAAAAATAAAATTAATACAAACATCTATTTTTTTACGGGGAAAATAGACAAAGAAACGAAAAATAAAATAGATTATCTTAAACCTGGAGAAGTAGTCCTAATGGATAATATAAGGTTTTTTGAGGGGGAAATTAAAAATGATGAAAATTTCGCAAAAATGCTAGCAGGACTTGGAGAAATTTATATTAATGACGCTTTTGGATGCTCCCATAGAAAACAAGCATCAATTCACAAAATAACAAAGTTTATTAATGAGTCTTTTGCAGGACCTCTTATGAAAAAAGAGTTACTAGCAATAGATAGAATTTTTAAAGATAAGAAAAAACCAGTAACATGTATTATAGGTGGGTCAAAAATTTCTACAAAAATTAATGTTATTTTAAATTTAATTAAAAATATTAATTATTTAATTATCGTGGGAGCTATGGCAAACAATTTTTTGAAGTATGAAAGTTGTAAAATTGGAAAATCTTTATCAGAGGAAAATACTGAAAAAATAATAAAGAAAATTTATTCTAATACAAAAAACTATGACTGCAAGATAATTATTCCTGAAGATGTTACAGTGGGGGAAAATTTTGATGGCAATGGGTTAGTTAAAAAAAAAGATAGTATCCAAAAAAATGAAATAATCTTAGACATCGGAAAAGAAACGATAAAAAAAATTGAGTCAATTATTGATCAGTCTAACACTGTACTTTGGAATGGGCCTGCAGGATATTTTGAAAATAAAAACTTTGCATTCGGAACAAATAGTATTGCTAAAAAAATTTCAGAAAATACAATTAATAAGTCTTTGATATCTATAGTTGGAGGTGGGGACACAATATCTGCTATAAATAAAAGCCAATTTAAATTATCTTTTACACACTTATCAACAGCAGGAGGTGCTTTTTTGGAATACCTAGAAGGAAAAGACTTGCCTGGACTTAGTGTTTTAAAATAAATAACTTTTATGACTATTGATGAAATAGCGAAAAAAATGGTTGCTCCTGGAAAGGGAATTCTCGCTGCTGATGAAAGCACCGGCACAATGGAAAAGAGATTAAAGAGTGTGAACGTGGAAAGTAACGAAAAAAATAGACTGCATTTTAGAGAAACTTTATTTTCATCAGACTCGATGAAATCAAATATTAGTGGAGTAATACTTTTCGATGAAACAATTAGACAATCTACAAGTGCTGGGGTCTCTATACCAGAGCTTATAAGTAAAAGTGGTTCGCTTCCTGGAATTAAAGTAGACAAAGGTGCTAAACTTTTAGCAGGATCGAATAATGAAAAAATTACAGAGGGTCTTGATGGTTTAAGAGAGAGAATGGAAGAATATTTTAAACTTGGAGCTAGATTTGCTAAATGGCGGGCTGTTTATTCTATTTCCAATAATGATCCTAGCGAACAATGTATTAAAGCTAATGCTCATGCTTTAGCTAGATATGCTGCTATAGTTCAGGAAGCAAAAATGGTTCCAATTGTTGAACCTGAAGTTTTGATGGATGGAAATCACACAATTGATAGATGTTACGATGTTACAAGTAAAGTTTTATTTGAAGTTTATAAAGAATTAGAAATTAATAAAGTAAATCTTAAAGGAACAGTTCTTAAACCAAACATGATTTTACCTGGATCAACATGTGAAAAAAAATCTACTTCAGAGGAAATAGCAAAAAAAACCTTGGAATGTTTAAAAAAAAATATGCCTCGTGAAGTTCCTGGTGTTGCTTTTCTTTCAGGTGGTCAAAGTGAGGTAGAAGCAACAAAAAATTTAAATGAGATCAACAAAATAAATGATACGGCATTTAAATTTACATTTTCTTACGGTAGAGCCTTACAGCAGTCAGCTTTAAAAACTTGGGCAAAATCAAAAAATGATATCTCAAATGTCCAAAGGGTATTCAATCATAGAGCAAAAATGAACGGATTATCAACAAAAGCGGAATGGTCAGAAATTAAAGAAAAAGAAGTAGCCTAGTTGATTTGAAAAAATATATATATTTAATTTCTCCTAATACAATCAAGAAATCCTTTTATAATGAGCTTCCTAAAGTTTTGTCTTCAAATAAAGTAAAATTTTTTCAAATTAGAATTAAAAAAAAAGATCAAAGGGAGATAATATCTATTTCTAAAAAGGTAAAAAAAATTACAAAAAAATATAAAGTAAAACTTATCATTAATGATAGTGTTGATATAGCTAAAACGATAAACGCCGATGGATGTCATTTAGGGCAAAATGACGATAACATCGAATATGCAAAAAAAAAATTAAAAAAAAAAATTATTGGGATGACTTGTCATGGCTCTAAAAAGTTGTGTTTACATGCAATGAAAAAAAAAGCTACTTATTTAGCATTAGGTTCTTTTTTTAAATCAAAATTAAAAAAAAATGCAAAGAAAACTAAAATTAAGATTTTAAAATGGGCTAAAAAAAAAGTTAAAATACCTATTGTGGTAATAGGTGGAATTAATGATAAAAATTACAAAAAATTACTAAAGGCTGGAGCCAATTATATTGCAATTTCAAGTTTTATTTGGGATAACCCTGACTTAAAACCTGAAAAAGCAATAAAAAAATTTAAGTAATGAAAATTAGTGCAATAGAAATAAAAACCGGAATGATCATTGAACACAAAAATGATTATTGGAACGTATTAAAAACTCAACATGTAAAACCAGGTAAAGGCGGAGCATTTAATCAAGTTGAATTGAAAAGTTTAATTAAAGGAACAAAATTAAATGAAAGATTTAGATCAAATGAGACTGTTGAAAAAGCTGAGCTCGATGAAAGAAAATTCAATTTTTTATATTTAAATAGTGATAGCTGTCATTTTATGGATAATAAAACATATGAGCAAATTGAAATTAAAAAATCTATAGTTGGTGAAAAACATAAATTACTAAATGAAGGTTTAGAGGTAACTATAGTTTTTATGGAAGAGAAACCTATTTCTGTTGAGTTGCCAAATAATATTGAATGTAAAATTCAAACAACTGATGCTGCTATAAAAAATCAAACAGCTTCTTCCTCTTACAAGCCAGCAAAATTAGACTGTGGTATTCAAGTAAATATTCCGCCCTTTATTGAAGCAGGTGAAAAAATTATAATTGATACACGTACTTTTGAGTACGTTAAGAAAGCTAACTAATGAGATTAAATTCCCCTCAAATCAACATTATAACAAAAGCCTGTATAAAAGCATCTAGACATCTTATAAGAGATTTTGGTGAAATTGAAAAATTACAAGTTTCTACTAAAGGACCAGGTGACTTTGTTAGTTCAGCAGACAAGAAAGTTGAAGAAATAATTATAAACGAACTATTAAAAGCTCATTCTGATTATGGAATAATAAGCGAAGAGAGTGGAGTAATAAATAAAAAAAATCAAAATAATCGTTGGATTATTGATCCAATAGATGGAACCATGAATTTTCTAAATGGGGTACCTCAGTTTGCTATATCAATAGGTTACGAGGAAAATAATGAAATAATTTGCGGAGTTATATTTGATCCAATTAAAAATGAAATGTTTGTAGCTGAAAAGGGTCAAGGTGCATTTTTGAATAATTCAAGGATTAGGGTTTCAAAAAAAAAAAAATTAAAAGATGCCCTTCTTGTCACTGGTGGCCCAAAAAAAACAAATGAGAAAAGGGAAAAAATATTTAATGAATTCATAGAGTTATCTAATGCAGTTGATGCCCCTATAAGAAAATTTGGTAGTGCTGCTCTAGATATGGCTAATGTAGCAAGTGGTAGATTTGATGGTTTTTGGCAGTGGGATCTAAATTATTGGGACGTCGCCGCAGGTCATATAATTGTTAGAGAAGCAGGAGGATTTGTTGATTTTTTTGAAAACGACGAGAAACTTACGTTTAAACGTAATTTAATAGCTACTAATTCAATGATACACGAGGAATTATCTAGTTTAATTTTAAAAAAAAATATTGAGTAAAATTATTAGATAATATAGAACACGTTTTATGAAAAAAAATATACACCCAAATTACCACAAAATAAAAGTTGTAATGACAGATGGAAGTGAGTTTGAAACTAAGTCAACGTGGGGAAAAGAAAATGATGTTTTAAAACTAGATATTGATTCTAAGTCTCACTTTGCGTGGACTGGTGGTACTCAAAAAATTTTAGATAAAGGTAGGGTGAGTAAATACAATAAGAAATTTAGCAATTTAAGAAAAAAAAAATAACATATGTCTGATGCTCCTTTTATGCCAAAGGCCACAGCTGTTTGGCTAGTAGAAAATACAACTTTAACTTTCAAACAAATAGCTAATTTTTGTAATCTTCACGAATTAGAAGTTAAAGGTATAGCTGATGGTGATGTAGCAAAAGGTATTAAGGCTTATAATCCTATATTGGCTGGTCAATTATCAAGGGATGAAATAGACGTTTGTTCTAAGAACCCAGATAGAAAATTAAGCCTAATTAAAAAAAATAATGAAGTTAAAGTAAAAGAGCGTAAAAAACCAAAATATACTCCCTTGTCTAAAAGACAGGATAGACCAGACGCTATATTATGGCTTTGTAAAAATGCTCCTGAATTAACTGATGGTCAAATTTCTAAATTAGTAGGTAGTACTAAAGGAACTGTTTCCCTTATAAGAAAAAGAAGTTACTGGAACTTTTCAAATTTGAAACCTAGAGATCCTGTTATATTGTCTCTTTGTACGCAAGAAATATATCAAAAAGCTTTAGATAAAGCTAAAAGGAGAGTAGAACGAGAGAAGAAAGCAAAATTAAGAGAAGAAAAAAGAATAGAAAAAGAGAAAACTAGCAACTAATAATTTAATAAATTATGGACAATTTATCGCTTAAATGATAACTAGCTTACGATTAACAGGAGGATTTTATTAAAATAGAAGTTAAAGATAATAATGTTGAACAAGCTATAAGGGTTTTAAAAAGAAAATTACAAAAAGAAGGTTTTTTTAAAGTGATGAAAATGAAAAGCACTTATGAAAAGCCATCCGAAAGAAAAAAAAGAATTAGAACTGAAAACACTAAAAGAATAAAAAAACTCCAAAAATTAAAAAACAGATACTAATTCTTGTTTATAAGGAGAAAAATGCCATTAGGTAAAATTAAGTGGTTTAATTCAAAAAAAGGTTACGGATTTATAACTGAAGAAAAAACTGATAGAGATATTTTTTTACATGTATCTGAGTTAGAAAATTCTAAACTTAGAGTGTTAAAAGAAAATCAAAAAATTGAGTTTGAAATAAAAGAAGAAAAAGATAAACTTCAAGCTATAAATTTAAAGAAAGCTTAGTATTTATCGCGGGGTGGAGCAGTCTGGTAGCTCGTCAGGCTCATAACCTGAAGGTCGTAGGTTCAAATCCTACCCCCGCAACCAATCATAACAATGACCAATA
>MDTB01183808.1_pt1 | contig 18762 bp, 19 predicted proteins | sample 811161 | NCBI WGS metagenome assembly MDTB01 (sample SAMN05326650, study PRJNA326480) | marine metagenome | isolation source: seawater | place: Mediterranean Sea | collected 2009
AAGAAAGAAACAGAAATTATTAATTTTAAATTCTTTTATTTTTCTTTTAATATTAATATTTTTATACCATAATAAAATTATTACCACTAGGCATCTTACTTATGCTTCAAAATATGATGGAGCTTTATTTTTGGGGTATTGACCGGTTGTTTATATCCTTTTATCTTACACCTGAAGATTTAGCCTCTTTTCATATAGCTCATACTTATGGACGAGGACTAATGATATTTTTTGCCGCTATTACTTTTCTGATTTACCCAAGATTGCTCACCATCCTTTCTTCTGAAAAAACCTCAAATGAAGAGATTAGACGAATTATATCAAAAGCTTTTGAAATTTCTGAAACAATTCTAATTACAGCTTTTAGTATTTATATAATTTTTGTTCCATACTTAATGAATTATCTTTTAAAGAAATATGATAATTTTTTCTATCTTTTTTCACTCATTTTATTTGGCTTAATAATTAAATCTCTTACTTTTTTTCCAGTAACTTTATTAATATCAAGAAAGAAACAGAAATTATTAATTTTAAATTCTTTTATTTTTCTTTTAATATTAATATTTTTATACCATTTGTTATATAATTTGAAAATAATTGTCCAAGCTGAGGAATTTACATCAATTGCAATTACAATCTTCTTGTTTTTTTCAATTTTTATTTACACTTGGAGTATGAATATTTTAAAACAAAAAAATGTTTATATATTAGTTTTTAAAAAATTTTGGAGGATAACTGTTCTATTTTTAATATTTTCTGCGTGTTTTAATCTAGATATTGATCAAGTTAATACTTTAGCTTTATTATTATGTAGTGTTGTATTTATTTATTGGAAATTATTTTTAAATAATTTTAAAATAATTTATTTATCTATTTTAAATTTATTCTTTAAAAAAAATAAAAATCAATTATGAAAAAAATTTCACTTCATGAACCTAAATTTAATGGAAATGAATTAAAGTATTTAAAAGATTGTATCAAGTCTACTTGGGTTTCAACTTCAGGAAAGTATATAAATAAATTTGAAAAAAAAATTTTAAAATATACAAAATCAAAATATGCAATTGCTTGTAATAGTGGCACGTCCTCATTGCACATAAGTTTATTAGTAGCAGGAGTAAAAACTAATGATGAAGTTATTGTGCCAACGCTAACATTTATTGCACCAATAAATGCTGTGAGATATGTTAATGCAACGCCTATTTTCATGGACTGTGACAATCATTTTAATATAGATGAAAAAAAAACAATAAAATTTATTGAAAAAGAAACTTATTTTAAAAATGGTTTTACAAGAAATAAATCAACAAATAAAATTATAAAAGCTATAATAGTTGTTCATGTGTTTGGGAATGCTGCAAATGTTTTTAAATTATTAAAACTATGCAAAAAAAGAAACATTAAAATAATTGAAGACGCTTCAGAGAGCCTAGGAACATTTTATAAGAAAAACAAAAAACATACAGGAACTGTAGGTGATATCGGTTGTATATCATTTAACGGTAATAAGATTATAACTTCTGGCTCAGGAGGCATGATTTTAACAAATAAAATTAATTATAATAAAAAAATAAGATATCTTATTAAGCAAGCTAAAGATGATAATCTAAATTTTATTCATAATGAAATAGGATTTAATTATGCTCAAACAAATTTAAGTGCTGGGTTAGGGTTAGCTCAATTTGAAAATATAAAAAATATTTTAAAAAAAAAGGAATATATTCATAAACAATATATTTCACTCTTAAAAAATAATGATAACTTTAGTATTTACGAAACACCCAAATATTCTATAAATAATAATTGGTTAAATATTCTTAAAATTAAAAATTTGAAAAAAGATAATAAAAAAAAATTAATATCAAATTTTATTAAGAATAAAATTTTTGTGAGACCCATATGGAAATTAAATCATCTTCAAAAACAATTTAAAAATTGTCATACATATAAAATTGAAAATGCAATTAAGTTGATTAATAGGTCAATATGTTTACCTAGCAGTTATCATCTTAAAACATTAGATTTAAAAAGGGTAATATCTAACTTAAAATAATTTTTATAGTTTAAATTTGTATTAATTTTTATGAAAAATATTAGAATCATACCACGTCTTGATATAAAAGGACCTAATTTAGTAAAAGGAATTCACTTAGAGGGCCTTCGTGTTCTTGGTCCACCAGAATATTTTGCTGAATACTATTATGAGCATGGTGCTGACGAACTTGTATATCAAGATACTGTAGCTAGTCTTTATGGAAGAAATAGTTTAACTCAAATCATCACTAAAACAGCTAAAAATATTTTCATACCTTTAACAGTAGGTGGTGGCATTAGAACTCTTAAAGATATAAATAATGTTTTAAGAGCAGGTGCAGACAAAGTTTCTGTCAATACTGCTGCAATAAATAACCCAAAATTAATTAATGATGCTAGCAAAATGTTTGGTTCCTCAACTATAGTGGTGGCAATTGAAGCCATTAAGAGTGAGAGTGGAAACTTTCTTGCATATACTGATAATGGAAGAGAATATACAGGAGTTAATGTTTTAGACTGGGCTATTGAGGTTCAAGACAGAGGAGCTGGAGAAATCTTTTTAACATCTATTGATAAAGAGGGTACAGGACAAGGTTTTGATGAAGAGCTAATCTCACTAGTAGCAAAAAAAATTGAGATACCTATCATCGCACATGGTGGTGCTGGAAATTTACAAGATATATTAAATTTGGTTAAAAATATTAACATTGATGGAGTTTGTTGTGCATCTATGTTGCACTATTCTTTAGTTAAAAATATTGATATTTCTAAAATTGGACAAACAGAGGGAAATATTGAATTTTTAAATAGCTTAAAAAATCAGGATTATAAAAAAAATTTTACTTTGGGTGAAATAAAATCTTTTCTCAAGAACAATGGTATTCACACAAGAATAGATTTTTGATGAGCGTAGCAATAATCGACTATAAATTAGGAAATCTACATAGTGTAAAATCAGCATGTGATTATGTTAAATTACCCTCAGTTATAACAGATGATCCAAAAGTGATTTTAAAATCTAAGGCTGTAATTTTGCCTGGTGTAGGCGCTTTTAAAAAAGGTATGGAAAATCTTCAAAATTCTAAATTAGACATAACAATTAAGGAATTTATTAAAATGAATAAACCTTTTTTAGGAATTTGTCTTGGAATGCAATTACTTTTTAATCATAGTGAGGAATTTGGGCATCATCCTGGATTAGGAATTATAAAAGGTAAAATTGTTAAATTCAATTTTAATTTTGATAAAAGTAATAATCACCCCATTCCTCAAATTGGATGGAATAAAATATATTCAAAAAATAAAAATTGGAAAAATACAATATTGGAGACAAATAGTAATGAGGACTTTATGTATTTTGTTCATTCATATTATGCTATTCCTGAAAATGATTGTATCTTATCAAAAACTAGTTATGGAAGTGTTGAATTTTGTTCTTCTATTCAATTTAAAAATATTTATGCAACTCAATTTCATCCAGAAAAAAGTGGTAAAAAGGGGCTAAAAATATATAAGTATTTTAAAAAAATCTGCGAGAAATAAATAATGAGTAAAACCATGTATAATTTACCTAAAGATGTAAAATTTTGTAAAGAATGTTTAATGTCAAATCAAAGACCCTCATCTTATCCAGAGTTTCGACACACTAAAGAAAGAAAAGGAGCCAGATATCTTAATTTTGACGAAAATGGTATCTGTGATGCATGCAATGCATGTAAAGAGAAAAACAAAATAGATTGGGAAGATAGAGAAAATAAATTATTAAAACTTCTTGAAAAATACAGAAGTTCTAATAACTCATATGACTGTATTGTTCCAGGAAGTGGAGGCAAAGATAGCGCTTATCAGTCTCATATACTTAAATATAAGTATGGAATGAATCCACTTACCATAACTTGGTCGCCAATTATGTATACGGATTATGGTCATGAAAATTGGAAAAATTGGTTAGATGTAGGAGGTTTTGATAATATCTTAATAAAATCTTCAGGAAGGGTTATGAAAAAGTTAACCAAACTGTCTATAGAAAATTTATTACATCCCTTTCAAACTTTTTTTTATGGGCAAAAAAACTTAATTCCAAAAATTGCAGCAAAATTAAATATACCATTAATTTTTTATGGGGAAAATGAAGCGGAATATGGCAATCCAATTGCAGACAATTCCTCATCATTAAGAGATAAGTCTTATTGGGCCACAGAAAATCTTGACGAAATATATATTGCTGGTGTTTCTCTAAAAGAGTTAGAGGAAGTTCATAATTTGACTATAAAAGATTTGTATAATTTTATACCTGCAATCGATAAAGAGTTTGATAAAATTAATTTGCAAATACATTATCTTGGATATTATTTAAGGTGGACACCGCAGGAAGCATATTATTACGCTGTTCAAAATACTGGGTTTAAAGCAAGACCATATAGATCACAAGCTACCTATAGTAAGTATAGTAGTATCGATGATAAAATTGATGATCTTCATTATTATACCACAAGAATAAAATTTGGCTTAGGAAGAGCATCTTACGACGCAAGTCAAGAGATTAGAAATAAACATATTACTAGAGATGAAGGTAAGGCATTAGTTGCAAAATTTGAAGATGAATTTCCAGATAAATATTTTTCTGACATTATGCAATACCTAGAAATTGATCCTGAATATTTTCATAAGCATTGTGACAAATTTAGACCTGATCATTTATGGAAAAAAACAAATAATACATGGAAACTAAGACATAATGTCAATATGACAGGAACCGATGATTAATAATGCATAAGATTAGTGTTGTGACGGGAACCCGGGCTGAGTATGGCCTGCTCAGTAATCTTATTAAATTGATTAATAAAGACAAAAATTTTGAATTACAGCTTATAGTAACAGGTTCACATTTATTAAAAAAATATGGCAAAACTTTTAATGAGATAAAAAAGGACAAAATAAAAATATCAAATAAAATTAATATTTTAAGTGGTTCAGATAGTGAAAATTCTATCATAGACGCTACTTCAAACGCATTAAGTAAAATTGGATATGCTTTAAAAAAATTTTCTCCAAAAGCTTTAATAATTCTTGGAGATCGATATGAGATTTTAGGGGCTGCAATAGCAGCAAACTTTCTTAGAATACCAATTTATCATTTTCATGGAGGTGAAAGAACTGAAGGATTGATAGATGAGTCAATTAGACATGCAATTTCAAAAATGTCTACACTACATTTTGTTGCAAATAGTGTTTATAGAAAAAGAGTTATTCAATTAGGTGAAAATCCAAATAGAGTTTTTAATGTTGGAGGCATGGGAATTGATGTTATACAAAACACTAAAAAGTTAAGTAAAAAGAAATTAAGCAGAGATTTAAAAATAAAATTCAAAGATAAAATATTTCTTATAACATACCATCCAGTTACTCTAGAAAATAGCTCATCTGAGTCACAGTTTAAAAATTTACTAAATGCTTTATTAACATATAAAAATATAAATTATATTTTTACTTCTCCAAATGCTGATGCAAATAATATTATTATTACTCGTTTAATTAAAGAATTTGTAAAAAAAAATTCTAATGCATACTTTTTTGAATCACTTGGAAAAGAAAAATATTATTCAATGTTAAGAATAGTTGACTTAGTTATTGGAAATTCATCAAGTGGAATTATAGAAGTTCCTTATTTTAACATCCCCACAATAAATATTGGAGATAGACAAAACGGAAGATTAAAGGCCAAAAGTATAATAAATTGTAAGCCCCAAAAAAAAAATATTATTGACTCAATAAATCAATCTTTAACTAAAAAGTTTATTAAAATTTGTTCAAAAAATGATAACCTTTATGGAATAGGTGGGTCTGGAAAAAAATCTTTTAAGATAATAAAAAAATTAATAAATAAAGTTAAAATTAAAAAAGAGTTTTATGATTTAGATTTCAAAATATGAGAATATTATTTATCGGAAATGTGCTTTTTTCATATGATCTTTTAAAAGTTGCATTAAAAAATAAAGCAAACATAATAGGTGTAATTACAACAAAAAAATCAAAGTTTAATTCTGATTATGTAGATCTTACAAGTTTATGTAAAAAAAAAAAAATAGATATCCATTACACAAAAAAAATTAATTCTACAAAATCTGTAAAATGGATTAAAAAAAAATCACCTGATTATATTTTTTGTTTTGGGTGGTCACAAATTTTAAACGACAAAATTATTTCAATTCCCAAGAAATGTATTATTGGATTTCATCCATCAAAATTACCAATGTTTCGTGGTAGGCATCCAATTATTTGGTCTATAATTTTAGGTGCCAATGAAATTGCCTCTTCTTTCTTTATAATAAACAAGAATATTGATGATGGACCAATTGTTAGCCAAAAAACTTTAAAAATAAAAAAAAATAATGACTCATTTGATATATACAAAAAAATTACGAAAAAAGCCAAAAGTCAATTAGTTGATATAATCAAGAAAATTAAAGACGACAAATTAAAAATTATAATAAATAATGAAGATAAATCATCGTCCTTAAGAAAAAGATCATTTGAAGACGGAAAAATTGATTGGAGAATGAGTGCATTAAGCATTTCTAGACTTGTTAGAGCTCTTAATTATCCTTACCCTGGTGCTCATTTGCAATATAAAAATAAAATATATAAAATATGGAAAGTGAAAATAATTCAGGATAAAAAAATGATAGAACCAGGAAAAATATTATCAAATAAAATTAACACTCCTACAATTAAATGTGCCGATTTTGCAATTAAGATTATTAGCTCGACCCCAAGAATTGATTTGAGAGGGGCAAAATATTTATGAACAAAGTTTGTGTAATTGCTCCCCATCCAGATGATGAAACTTTAGGTTGTGGTGGAACTATATTAAAACATAAAAAATTGAAAGATAAAATTAATTGGATTTGTGTAACCTCAATGAAAGCTAGTAATTTATGGAATAAGAGAAATATTGAAAGAAGAGATAAAGAAATCAATATGGTAATAAAAGCATATGGTTTTGATAGTTTTCAGTCATTAGATTTTCCTCCAAAAGAACTTGATCATATTTCTCTATCAAAAATAATTGATAAATTAACTATGGCACTAAATAAGATAAAACCTAATATTTTATATGTTCCTTTTTTTGAAGATGCTCACAGTGATCATAAAATTATTGGTGATACATATAATGCATTAGGAAAATGGTTTAGATTTCCATATATAAAAAAGATTATTTGTTACGAAACTATTTCAGAAACAAATTTTAACGTTATCTCAAAACAAACTTTTAGACCAGAAAAATTTGTAGATATATCTAGTTTCATGAGTAAAAAAATAAAAATAATGAAAATTTATAAAAGTGAACTTGGAAAGCATCCTTTTCCAAGATCTGTAAAATCAATCGAAGCTTTAGGAATATTAAGAGGATCGGAATCAGGTTTTAAGTATGCCGAAGCTTTTAAAACAATTATAGATAGAAGTTAAATTTTGTATTAAAGAATTTCCTTGTCGATCTTTTCATCTATATTATATGATCTATTAGATCTTAATCCAATTAATTCAAAAAAATGTGATGCTTCAATACCATCTGCTGGTCTTTTACAAATAATATTATCATGATTAAATAAATCACCTTTTTTTATTTTTTTTTTTGCAACTATTGATCTTCTTATTATAACTTTATTCTTAATTTCACTATTTTGGACATTTTTATTTGAAGAACCAAATGAGCTTTCCATATCTCGGATGATTGAAATCATCTCTTTAAGTTCTTCACAATTTATTGAAGCTTTATGATCAGGCCCTGGCAAATTACGATCTAAAGTAAAATGTTTTTCTATTATACTCGCACCGACTCCTATTGCAGAAAGAGATGCAGCAATGCCCATGCAGTGATCAGAATATCCAATAGGACAATTAAAATTATTTATTAAGGTGTTAATACATTTAATATTTGCTTCATCGATTGGAGCAGGGTATTCACTTACACAATGTAAAACTGCTGTATCTTTATTAGAGATTATTTTCTTTTTGCTTAATGTTTGGAAGTTTTTTTCTGAGTCTGAAGAGTTGTAAAATTGAGTTACAAGATTATAAGCTGCGCATATTTCAGGTATGGTTGAGGCTCCAGTGGAAATTATAGTGGGCAATTTTTTTTTCCCTACGTGACATAAAAAATCATAGTTATCTATTTCACCAGATGGCACTTTAATGATCTTCATATCCAATTCATCAATTAGAAAATCAAGACTATCCTTATCAAATGCAGTAGACATAAACAAAATTCCAATATCATTCGCATGTTTAGAAAGTTCTTTAAATGTTTTTTTTCCAAGTTCTAAAGCTTTCAGCATTTCAACTTGAGTATTATTATTGGTTAAAGCGCTTTGATATTTAGCTTTAGGGGCATTTTGAGTACACACTTTATTTGCATCAAAAGTCTGAAATTTAATTGCATTAGCTTTTGCTTTATAAGCAAATTCTATAAGATCATGAGCTTTTTTTGGGTCACCATTATGATTTACTCCAGCTTCAGCAATTATAAATAATTCATTATTTAAAAACTTCACAATTATTTTATTTTTTTAAATGACATAAATTTAATTGGCGAGTAATTCCCTACATTTTTTGAAAGAGAATTGGTAAAGAAAGACACAAATTCAGAATTTCTAAAAAATTTCTGACCAGTATTTTCAATAAAAGATTGATGAAGTACCCTTGATACATAATAGTGAGTTGATAATTGGTTTTCTTCTGAAAAATCATATTTCTCTATTTCTGGAATATTAAAAAAATCATCACTAATATATAAATTGTGATGAGCAGGTGGCATAGGATCAAGTTTAAACTCTGCTCTAGCTTTATTGAGTGCATTTAACCCAGACTCTAGACATTCTATAAAAATTAAAATACCGTCTTTTTTTACAGAGTTAACAATATTTTTCAAAGCAATTTTTTGATCTTCGTAATTTAGTAAATTTATTAATACTCTTTGACAAACAATAATATCTGTCTTTATTTCATCAAAACTATTTTGATCGCGTATATCACCTGAATTAAGTATCACACTTGTATTTGATAATTTTTTTTTTGCTAAATTAAGCAGAGAATCGTTATATTCTAGACCAGAAACATTCACATCTTTGAAGTTATTAATAATTACATCAATGGTATATCCATTTCCACAACCAACATCCATAATATTAATATTTTTGATTTCAGAATTATTTTTCTCTAATAAATAGTTTTTGATAATCTTAGTAATAAATTTTGTTTCTTCATCTCTAACATAATCATTATCCATTGTACATGAAACTTTGTCTTTATCTTTAAGTGCAACGTGATCGTAATGTTCTTTAATAATTTTATCATAGTCTTTGATTTCGTAATTTTTCATTATTTTATTTTTTGGTTAATATTTATTTTCTTTTATTGTTTAAATAGATAATATTAGTTAAAATGCAAGTATCAAAGTAAAATAATATCATTATAATAAATTAATTTTTACTTAATATTAAATGAATCAGTTTTTAATACAAACAGATAAATCTATTAGGGCTGCTCTAAAAAAATTTACCGAAGTTTCTTCAAATACCTTAATTGTAGTAAACAAAAATCAATCTTATATGGGAACAATTTCTAATGGAGATATAAGAAAGGAAATTATAAAAAACAAAAAACTATCAACGAAAATAAAATTTATCTATAACAAGAATAGTACTTTTTATTACGAAAATAATTATAGTCAAAGCCAAATATCTAAATCTTTTTTAGATAATAACTTTGATTTTATACCTATTATAAATAAAAAAAAAAAAGTAGTAAAAATAATAAAGTTATTGGATTTTTTAAAAAATAAGAGTCATTTAAGAATAAATAAAAATATAAAAAAAAAAAAAAATCTACAAAATATAAATGCTGTAATAATGGCAGGCGGACTTGGCACGCGAATGGCCCCATTTACAGAAGTTCTTCCAAAGGCTTTAGTTCCAATTAAAGGAAAGCCTATTATAAATCGTATTATTGATAATTTTCTAGATTATGGATTAAAAAATTTATGGTTAACTATTAATTTTAAAGGACAATTACTAAAATCATATTTAAACGAAACTAAATACAAAAAAAATATTTATTATTATGAGGAAAAAAAACAATTAGGTACAGTAGGGGCTTTAAAATTTATAAAAAATAAATTAAGTCAAAATTTTATACTCACTAATTGTGACACAATCATAAAAACAGATTACTCAAAACTAATTGCTTTTCATTTAAAGAACAAATTTGATATTACAATAGTTGCCTCATTCAAAAATTTTGATATTCCCTATGGAGTTTGTAAACTAGATAATAAAAATAACTTCATTAAATTAGAAGAAAAACCAAATATTCAGATGTTAATTAACTCAGGTATGTATGTGGTGAATAGTAATATAATAAATTTTATACCATCAGGTAAGTTTGATATGAATAATTTACTTTTAAAACTTAAATCAGCTAGTAAAAAAATTGGAGTCTATCCAGTTTCTGATGAGTCTTGGATAGATGTAGGTAATTGGAAAGAATATCATAAAGTGATTAATTCATTTGAAGCATAACCATGCTTAGAGTTCTTATAATTGGATATGGTTCTATAGGCAGAAGACACTCAAAGATTCTTAATAAAATGAGAAAAATAGGAAAGATTTATATTTTAACAAAACAAAAAATTCTAAATACTAAAAAGATAGAAAAAGTTAACTATAATAAATTTCTTAATTTAGATATAGATTATATAATTGTATCTAATCCATCTTCATTACACTTTAAATTTATTAAATTAATAGAAAAAAATTTCAAAAACAAAAAAGTTCTTATTGAGAAACCTCTTTTTAACAAATCACATAATTTATCTGTAAAAAAAAATTCTTATTACGTTGGGTATAATCTCAGATTTCATCCGGTTATAAAAAAGATTAAAGATTTAATAGTTGATAAATTAATTTGGCATATTGAAATGGTTCAGGAGTCATTTTTGCCAAATTGGAGAAAAAATATTAACTATATGAAATCTTCTACTGCAAAAAGATCAACAGGTGGTGGTGTTTTGTTAGAGTTAAGTCATGAACTCGATTTAGCGATAAATATATTTGGTAATCTAAATCCTTTATTTGTGTTAAATACAAAAAAAAGTGACCTTAAAATCAATACAGATGATATATTAATAATTACTGGATTTATAAAGTCATTTAATAAAAATATTATCTTTAATCTTACAAGTAATATCTTTTCAAAAAATTTAAAAAGAGAAATAAGAATTAATGGTAAGGACTTCAGTATTATTGGTGATTTAATTAACAATACTATTTCGTATAAAATTAGAAATAAAGAATATAAGTTTAAATATTCAAATTTACACAAAAATCAAACTTATACTGAACAACATAAAGCGATATTAAATAATAACAATGATATAATTTGTAAATATAATGAAGGTATTAAAGTTATGAATTTAATTAGCAAAATTCAAAAGATAAAAAAATTAAGCTAATATGAAAAAACTTTGTTTATTATGTATGAGAGGGAATTCAAAAGGAGTAAAAAACAAAAATTTAAAAAAAATAAACGGTGTACCTCTTTTAAAATATACTATTGATCAAGCTATCAAATCAAATTTGTTTGATAAAATTGCAGTTTCATCTGATAGTGAAAAAATTATAAAAATGAGTAATAAGCTTGGTGTAAAAGATTTTATTTTAAGACCAAAAAGTCTAGCAACTGATAAATCTGGAAAATTAGATGTTTTAAAACATGCATTATCTACAATAGAAAAAACATATTCACAAAAGTTCGATATTATTTTTGATCTTGATGTAACATCACCTCTTCGAAATATTAATGATATAAAAGAATCATATAAATTATTTCGAAAGAAAAATGCCTCAAAATTAATTACAGCAACTTATGCAAGAAAAAACCCTTTCTTTAATCAAGTAATGATTAAAAATAATAATGTTCAGCTAGTAAAGAGAAGTAAAAGTGTAATAGTTAGAAGACAATCAGCTCCAAAAATTTATGATATGAATGCATCTATATACATTTTTAGACGTCAAACTCTGAAAAGAAGTAAAGAAATTTTTCCAAAAAATACTATAATTTATCTTATGCCAGAGGAGCGATCAGTTGATATAGATAATAAATTAGATTTTCAAATTGTTGAAATGCTATTAAAAAAAAAGTTTAAAAATTAAGTATGAGCAAACTAGATAAACTTAGTGGACTGAAAGGAAAAAAAATTTTAATTACAGGAGCATCTGGTTATCTGGGGCAAGAAATTGTTTCTACACTTTATGATTTAGATGTATTGTTATATGTCACAGATGTTTCCAAAGAAGCATTATCAGTCTTCAATAAAGATAAATATTCAAAAATTATTAAAATTCCATGTGATTTATCTAAAGAGTTAGAAAGAAAAAAGTTTATTAAAAAAATTAACAGTTTAGATGTACTTATAAATAATGCTGCCTACGTTGGGACTTCAAATTTAAAAGGCTGGAATACAAAGTTTACAAAACAAAGCCTAGAAACATGGCGCAAAGCTATGGAAGTTAATTTAACAGCACCTTTTCACTTGATAAGAGATTTTTCAAATATATTAAATAAGAGCAAAAATCCTTCTATAATAAATATATCTTCAATTTATGGTTTCGTTGCTCCAGATTACGAAATTTATAAGAATACAAAAATTAACAATATAGCAGCATATGCAACTTCAAAAGCTGGTATCAATCAATTATCCAAATGGTTTGCTTCAACATTAGGACCAAAAATTCGTGTTAACACAATATCTATAGGTGGAATTTATAGAAAACAAAATAAAAAATTTATTAAAAAATATGAGACTAAAACTTTTTTAAAGCGTATGGCAAAAGAAAAAGATGTGATGGGAGGAATAATTTTTTTTGCCTCAGATTTATCAAATTATATTACAGGCCAAAATTTGTTTATAGATGGAGGCTTTACAATTTAATTTAAAAGATGAAAATTTTAATAACAGGTTGTGCAGGGTTTATTGGATATTATCTTTCAAAATCTCTTTCACAAAATAATGATAAGATTATTGGGATTGATAATTTAAATAGTTATTATGATATAAGTTTAAAAAAGAAAAGACTTCTTAATTTAAATTCTAAAAATTTTTCTTTTACTAAAATTGATATTAAAAATTATAAAAAATTAAGAGATTTTTTTAAAAAAAATAAGTTTGATATAGTCTATCATTTAGCTGCGCAAGCAGGTGTAAGGTACTCTATTGAAAGTCCTGAGACGTATTTTGACAATAACTTAAAAGGTTTTTTTAATATTCTTGAATGTTGTAGGGAGTTTAAAATTAAAAATTTAATTTTTGCTTCAACAAGTTCAGTTTATGGAAAACAAAACAACTTCCCACTTAGTGAAATAAACTCAACAGATAAACCTTTGTCTTTTTATGCAGCAACAAAAAAATGTAACGAAATTATGGCTTACTCTTATAGTGAAATATATAAATTAAAATGCACAGCAATAAGATTTTTTACAGTTTATGGACCTTTAGGAAGACCAGATATGGCCCTTTATAAATTCTCGAAATCTATTAAACAAAACAGAAATTTAGAATTATATAATTCTGGAAATCACACTAGGGATTTTACCTTTATAGATGATGTTATTTTATATTTAAAAAAATTCAGAAGAAATAAGCAAAAAGAAAAATTTGAGGTTTATAATATATGCTCTAACAATCCTGTTAGTCTTATCAAATATTTAAATGTTATAGAAAAAAATTTTAATAAAAAAGCTAAAATAAAAAAGTTAAAATTACAAAAAGGAGATGTTGTTAAAACTCATGGAGATAATACAAAAATAAAAAAACTATTTGGAAAAAATAGATTTACTAGTGTTGAAGAGGGTATAAATCAATTTGTTAGATGGTTTAAAAAATATAAATAGAAGTCTTTACTTAAAAGTATAAATGAAATTTATTAGAGAAAAAAAATTAGCACAAAAAATATTATTTATTGATGGTTTATCAGGTTCAGGTAAATCTCTTATTGGCCCACTAATCTCATCGATGCAAAAAAGTGAGTATTGGGTTTATGATCATTTATTTGAAGAGATTACAGTATTGCTAGCAAATAATAAAATTGACTTATCTTCTGCTCAATCTTTACTACGAATTCATGCTGACATGAATATTTACAACTTAGCAATTGGAAGAAATGTAAATTTTAGACCTAAAGACCATAGTGGAGTTCACTATGGAATGATGCAAAAAGAATTTAGTAAAAGATTGAATATCAAAGATGGTGACCAAATATCTAAAAAAATCTTAAGAGAAAAATTATGGTTACCTATATTGTCACATAATATTTTGATATATTCTAATTATCTAAAAAAGGTATTTTCTGATAGAAAACTTTTTTTTATATCTCTATTAAGGAATCCTGCAAAATTAATTTGTGATTTTTACGATGGAAATTGGGATAGTCAAATAAATAAAAATGAAAGGGAGTTATTTTTAACTTACAAAAAAAAAGATAAGTTTTATCCTTGGTTTTTATCAACTTCTCAAGAGACAAAGTCATTTATTGAGTCTTATGCAGAATTTGTTTTATTTTATTGTAGTTATCAAAAAAAAATTAAATCAAACCATTATAGAATTAAATTTGAAAATTTTATTCATAAACCTGAAAAAGACTTAGAAAATTTAAAAAAAGTTTTAGGCAATAAAACTTTAACAACAAAAAAGCTCTTAAGATTATTTAATTTACCAAGAAATAAAGAAGATTATAACTTAAAAGATTATTTAAAAAAAATTGATAAAATAATTAAAAATAAAAGATTAAATAAGGCAATACATTTAGCTTGTGAGCAATATTCTTTATAATTTTTTTTGATTATTGGAATTCTATGAAAAGATTGTTTATTATAAATAGATTAATTGAGGTTATAATTCTTTTAATTCCAATATTATTAATTTCTGGACCTTTCTTAAGTGATCTTTCAATTATTTTTTGTTGTATATTAATTTTACTTTTTGAAAAAAAAACACTATTTAAGTTATTCTGGGAAAATAATCTAATAAGAGCATTTATTTTATTTTATTTATATATAGTTTTTTGCTCATTAATAATACCTATTGCAGATGGTTATTTTGTAAAAAGTTTTATTCCTTCTTTTTTTTACATTAGATTTTTAATTTTTGTAATGGTTTTCTATTTTATTTTTCATGAAAATAGAAAATTTTCATTAAATTTATTTTATGTCCTATTATCTATACTGTTAATTTTATTTATTGACATTAATTCAGAGTATTTTTTGAAAAGGAATATTTTGGGATATCATTTTAACGGTGTGAGAGTTCAGAGCTTTTTTGGTGATGAATGGATTGTAGGGTCATATATTAATTATATTATACCATTAATTATATCATTATTTTTCATTAATTTAAAAAAAAGAAAATTTATTATTTTTAATGTTAGGTATGATGAAAATTATATTTTTATTTTTCTTCTTATAGCGATTTTTTTAGTTCTTTTAACAGGTGAGAGATCTGCTCTATTTAGCATTGTTTTATATAGCTTTCTTTTAACTTTTTTTCTAAATTTTAATTTTAAAAAAAAAATTATTTTTTTTGGAATAATAATTTTTATTTTACTTATATCTTTATCCTTTTTAAAACCTACTTATGAAAGAGTTTTTAAGCATACCTTGCAACAATTAAATATATTTTCACCAAATTATAAAAAAGATCACCAATTAATATTTGAATCAGGCCTAAAGGTTTATTTTGATAATCAAATATTTGGTACAGGATTAAAAGGATTTAGAAATCAATGTAAAAAAGAGAAGTATTATATTAAAGGAGGTTGCACAACACATCCTCATAATTTTTATATCCAATTCTTGTCTGAGTTAGGATTTATAGGTTTTTTCTTTTTATCATTATCTTTTTTAATTTTAAGTTTAATAATATTTTTTAGGATTAAAAATTTTCATTTTTTTACTTTGAATAAAAAAATTTTTAATAATGAAATTATGTCAATATTAATAGGATTATATGTTTATTTATTCCCGCTTAAGACACACGGAAGTTTTTTTAATAATTGGCTTAGTATTTGTTTTTATTTACAATTTAGTTTATTGATAGCAATTTATTTAGGACCAATAAAAAAAAAAATAAAAAACTTAAAAAAAAATAATAAAATAAAATCAAAAAAAAATGACAAAAAAAATCCAAAAAGAATTATTAAAATATAAAATTGCTATTTTTGGCTTAGGATATGTTGGTTTACCTTTAGCAGTAGAACTTGGAAAGAAGTTCGATACCATTGGATTTGATATTAATTATGAAAGAATTATGAATTTGAATAAAGGGATTGATGATACAAAAGAATTTTCAAAAAAATATATTAAATCTTCAAAAAATCTTAAAATTACTAATCAAATAAATAAACTTAGCGATAGATCTATATTTATAGTTACTGTACCAACTCCGATTTATAAAAATAAAAAACCTGATTTTAGAAATTTGATTGATGCAACAAAAGCAATATCAAAAATTATCAAAAAAAATTCTATTATTATTTATGAGTCTACAGTTTATCCTGGGCTAACAGAAGAGATTTGTATTCCAATAATTGAAAAAAAAACAAAACTTGTTGCTAATAAAGATTTTTTTTATGGTTATAGTCCCGAAAGAATTAATCCTGGTGATAAACAACATCAATTAAAAAATATAAAGAAAATTGTTTCTGGCTCAAATATTTATGCAGAAAAAATTATCAAAAAATTGTATGAGTCAATTATACTTGCTGGGGTTCATGTTGCGCCAAGTGTTAAGATTGCTGAGGCAGCAAAAGTAATTGAAAATATACAAAGGGACATCAATGTAGCATTTTCAAATGAACTATTTAAGATTTTTGAAAAACTAAATTTAAATACTTTTGAAATTTTGAAAGCGGCAAATACAAAATGGAATTTTTTAAATTTTCAACCTGGATTAGTAGGAGGTCATTGTATTGGTGTTGATCCATATTATCTATTACATAAATGTAACGAAATAAATTTAAAACCAAATATTATTACAGCAGGAAGAAAAATAAATGATGAAATGGGTCTATATTATTCAAATTTAATTAATAAAAAAATTAAATATAAATTTAAAAATAAAAAAATTAAGATTTTGATTTTAGGATATACATTTAAGGAAAATTGCTCTGATATAAGAAATACAAAAGTACAAGATATATATGAGTATTTTAATAAAAAAAAACATCAAGTTCATATTTATGATCCATGGATTAATTTTGATTTAAAAGGTATTAAGCAGGTTAAAAAATTAAATAAAAATTATTATGATTGTGTTATTATCGCTGTTAAACATAATTATTTTGTAAAAATAGGTAAAAAAAGAATTCTTAGTTATGCAAAGAAAAAAAATGTATTTTATGATATTAAAAAAATTTTTTAATGAACTATAATATCTTAATTACAGGAGGAGCTGGCAATATCGGTGGTTCGTTAAGCAGGGATCTTGTTAAAAAAGGACATAATGTAATTATTTTAGATAATTTAAGTACTGGACATAGAAAAAAATTACCATCAAAAAATTTTCAAAATTGGAAATTTATCAAAGGTGATATAAATCAAATTGATTTATCTAAATTATTTAAAAATAAAAAAATTGATTATATTTTTCATTACGCTGCGGTAGTTGGCGTGCAAAGAACTCTCAAAAATCCAAACCTTGTTTTAAATGATATAAAAGGAATAGAAAATATTCTGAATTTTGCTGTAAAGAAAAAAACAAAAAGAATTTTTTATGCTTCATCTTCAGAAATATATGGAGAACCTGTCACAATTCCTCAAGATGAATTTACGACACCATTAAACTCGAGATTGCCATATGCAATTGTAAAAAATGTGGGCGAAGCTTATTTTAGGTCCTATAAAAAAATTTATGGAGTCGACTACACTATTTTTAGATTTTTCAATACATATGGACCATTACAAAGTGATGAATTTGTAATAACAAAATTTATTGATCGAGCTCTAAAGAATAAAAATTTGATTATTAACGGTGATGGTAAACAAACTAGAACATTTTTATATATAGATGATAATATTTTTTTAACTACATCGATATTTTTAAAAAAAAAATTTATTAATGATGTTATAAATATTGGAAATAATAATGAAATCACAATCGAGAATTTAGCAAAAAAAATAAAAAAATTGTTAAATTCTAAATCAAAAATTATTTACGGTAAAGCATTGAAAGATGGTGATATGAAAAGGAGAAAACCAAGTCTTAAAAGAATTAATATTATTAAAAAACAAAAATTTATAAATCTTGAAAAAGGAATTATTGAAACAGCAAAATTTTTAAATAATTCTAAATGAGCATATCGGTAATTATTCCAACACTTAATGAAAAAGATTATATTTCTGACTGTTTAAAATCATTATTAATCGGTTTAAAAAATTTTCAAGAGTATGAAATAATAATTGTAGATGGTGAAAGTGACGATAATACAGTAAAAATTGTTAATGAATTTTGTAAAGATAATAATAAAATTAAATTAATAAATAATCCCAAAAAAACAGCTCCGTCCGCATTAAATCTTGGTTTAAAAGCTTCTAACTATGAAACTATAATTAGATGTGATGCTCATGCATATTACCCTCCAGAATATATTAAGAATAATGTTGATTTACTAAATTCCA
>MDTB01016349.1_pt1 | contig 18761 bp, 11 predicted proteins | sample 811161 | NCBI WGS metagenome assembly MDTB01 (sample SAMN05326650, study PRJNA326480) | marine metagenome | isolation source: seawater | place: Mediterranean Sea | collected 2009
TGCTTTGTAAGCTATCTTATATCCATCCTTAGTCACTTCTGCCTGATAAGTTGTATAGTCACCTACAGGTAATTTTAAATCTGGTAATTTACTTTGTTGTCTAGTTGATAGGACACCTATCATAGCTATATGTGATACACCTACAAGAGTTCCTAAACTAATTCCAATCCACTTATTCATTTATCTTGATTTCGTAATATAATATATGTATAAGATTAATTATGTGGATCGTAATATCTTATCAACCATCCTGTCACTGCTATTACTACAACAATAATTATTAAAGTTGCCATCTTTATGCCTGTGCTTCAGTCCATGAAACTCTGATGTCAGCAGCACGTCTATTAGAACCACGACCACCAGCGATGTTGGTGACCTGAATTCCTAATACCTCAGGACCATCTGGGAAAGTACCTGTTGGATTAGGTGCTGTTGTAGCAGTGAAGTTATCAAATCCACCACCAAGAATTGAGTTGGATAGTTCTTTAACTCGTCCAAGATCATATGCAGCAACACCAGTATCAGCATAGAATCCAAAGATAACTTCTCCTCCAATTAATTCACCGTTAATTCTACCACTACCATCAACGATGTTACTAAGTTCTGCGTATTGTGCTAGTGATGTACCACCAACATTCTCCCATATAATAGTGTCAGAAATGTTTGGATTAAGAATTAGTTCAACAAACAACGCACCGTTGGTTGAGATCTCACAAGAGTTTAGAACCAACTGCATTCTATTAACAAGTTCTCTAGCACCAAATGAACCAGGAATACCATTGTCAACTGATGGTGAAGTACGAATAGCTAGCAACGCTTTTGTTTGTCCAGAGTTAATTTCCCTACCAGTTCTAGTTCCAACCGTGTAAACATATGCTCGGTCATCGTCGTAACGACCATCCATGATAACAGAAGAACCCCAGTGACTTATCTGTGGAACTGACGTCGCTTCCAGAAGTTCAATGCTGGTTGGTTGTGCTACATCATATGTGAATCCTTGTGCAGATGCTGCTCCAAGTGGAGAAAATGTAATACTTGTTGGGTTAGCAGAAGTAACTGCCTTACTCAATGAAATAGAAACACCAGAGATGCTATGAACATATGTGTCAGCAGGAACTCCAGATCCATAAACTCTTTGTCCTTTTTGAATACCTGTACCAGCACTTACACTACCAGAAGAAGTTCCAGATGCCATGGTCAAGTTAATTCCAGATGCACCTGCTTGTTCTCTAGTAATACCAGTGAAAGAACCAGCATTAGCACGAGACAATGGAGATAATGCAGAACCTGTTGCATCATTTATTGCAATACCAGTTGCATCTCCAATAGTATCAGTGATTTTAAATGTAGTTGCAGAAGGAACTGCAGCAACATAATATACTTTCTTAGCTACAATATTAGAGAACGGTGTGTCAAATGTAATTGTTTGTTGTCCGCCAGGTGCTAGACCAGTTGTAGATGCAACTGTAATAGTATCACCAGCTGCTTCAGAAGCAATAATATCTTGTTGGAATACAACTTTACCTGTGTAGTTAATGTATTCTTGTGTACCAGCAGTAGAACTAGTAGTTTTTCTAACTCTTAGTGTGCCAGAGTCGGGAAAATGTGTAGGTGCTTGTGAAGCATATAAAGTAGTATCACCAGAAGTAAATGTTCTAGAACATGTAGTTGCAGGTGGAAGAGTATTAACTTCGTAACGAGCTGGTAGGTTACCAGATCTCATGTATGCTTCAGTGTTCTGGTTGTTGTTAGGAATCTTATGAGCGTAGATAACATCACCATTCAATGCACGGAAACCCCAGCGTACAAAACCTGCACCATACCAAGAGTAGTCCATGTAGAACATCTGCATTTTGGTTGGGTCAAGAGTGTAACCAGTCTTACCAGTTCCATCACAACGGTCAATGTTCCAGTCTCCCTGATTCCATTCAGTCTCAACAGTTTGAGTGATAGGAACGTTACTTGCTGAAGGTCCACGATAGTCAGGGAAAATAACCATCTGAGTATCAGAGATGATACCATCAACACGATAAGAAGCACCACGAATGACAACATAGTCACCTGGTTTTAATTGCTTTGCAAACTTAGTTGTTTGTAGGTTAGGACCTGCGAAACTAGAAACAAGAGTGTTACCATTTGTTACTGTTACTCTACCAGATAACTGGAAGGTAGAAGTTCTACGAACAACACTAAGATTTCCACTCGCCCAACGGAAGAAAATACCATTCTGTTGATCCATCATACCAATCTCTAGTTTAGTTCCATAAGAATTAACTGGAGTGATAGTGTATTGTCCTGCAGCAGTAGCATCTGTTGGAGCAGAGCTAGCAGTGTACTGGAAAGTGTATGGGTCAACAACGTTACTAACATTGTATGTGCCGTTGTAGTTGTTATCGTTTACGCCTTGAACCTTAACAACTGTGTCTCTAGTAACGTTATGTGCATCAGTTGACACAACAGTAATAGTAGTACTAGATGCAGTGATGCTATCAAGGTTTTCAATAGCAGGTTCTAGTATAGAACCAGTAGAGAATGAAACACCTTTACCAGACTGATATCTAAAGTAACGTTTTGTCTGTCTTATTGCTTGTTGGTTTTTAGAGAATGAGTTGGTAGAAAATTTAACACCACCATCAAATGCTCTATGAACTGAGTTACCTTGTGGTCTAGGATATAGTTTAATAGTTCCTGTTCCAACAGATCCAGTAGGTGCTGCGGATGGATAGTAATAAAATCTGGTTGGAGATTCTACTCTTGCTACAACCCAAGATCCATTAACGTTAGTACCAGCAGATCCAGAAATTGCAACCTCGTTACCAACTTCTAAACCATGTGCTTGTGTGGTATCTACCTGAACAGATCCAGACATGACACCTGCTGCTGGTGTTGTTAATGTAATTGTTCCGCCAAGATCAGATCCACTAAAATGAATACCAGAATATACTGCAGTTCTAGCAGAGTCATAGATGTCTGTACCACCAGTTCCTGATGGCCACTCATATTTTGCAGTGTATTTGAATCCAATAAATGCACCAGTGGTACTCTTACTATCAATAATAAACACACCATTAGCGCCAGGAAAAGTAGTGTCTTGCATGTAGATAGCAGTACCTGCATCTGGTGGTGTAGAACAAGAGACTGCCATCTCTCTACTACCACTAGTAGTATTAATTTCTGTAATTACGATAGGTGTTTGAGACTTATAAGCAAATGGATTATTGTTGATCGTTGCTAGAGCTTCCCATTTAGTATCCTGAGTACCATACTCAAAGTCAGTATCAATCTGTGACTGTGGTTGAGAAACCTTAGACTTGTTTACAGCATCATTGAATGTCTCTGATGGTTTAAATGTCTCTTCAAATTCATCAACGATGATCTGTAAATCATCAGTGTCTGACATTCCTGTTGTATCATATTGTAAGATAACCCTAGTTGTTGTGACGTTTCTGATATCAGTTTGAATAGTGTAAGTAGTAGCAGTAAGCTCAGGATCAGAGAAGTTATATATTATTTTATTGTCAGTCACATTGGTGATCAAAATAAGGTTCTCTCGCTGAACGCCACCAGGAATGATAACTTCTCGCGTTGAAGCATCAAATAGATAGTAGTTACTCTGAATAGTTTTCCTTGCCATTACCTATGTTCCGTGTAGTATTTTATGCTTTATGTATTTATCAGACTCCGTACCTAGTACGAGTAGCTTCAAAGTTTGTCAGTGCTTCACTAGCTGATAGACCGCGTGCGTAAACACGAATTTGTCCTATCTTACCAGTGTACTGGAAAGAATTACCTCCATCAACATATCTACCAATCTGTACAGATCTTCCTCCAGCATTAAATGCTGCATTACCAACTCCGTGATCAAACGTATCTTTTAAAACTCCATTTGTATAAGCTTTAATATATCTTGACTCGGTTAATGTACATATGAGATGATACCATTGATTTAGATTCATTGCATCTGGATCAAGGGCAAGCTTACCAGCAGTACCACCTGTAGCAGCACCTCTTGCTCTAAACTGTCCAGAATTAAGAATCGCTATGTCTCCGCTTAATCCAGTGCCACCAATACCAACAACTCTTGCACTGCTATCACCATCAGTGGGTGTAAAGTTAGAAGTATTAACCCATGCCTCTAAAGTAAAACCAGCAGCAAGTCCAGAAAATCCAGTCACATGAGAACTAGATAGTTGAATTTCACTATCAGTACCATTAAAGACAAAGGCACCATCATCTTCATCGTACGTAATATTATTGTACGTTGATGTGTTAAATAAATTTCCTGTATCTACTTGATTTGATAGAGCAGTTGTATAACCACTAATACTTTTTGGTGCGATAGTAGTGGCATAAGTTGGTTTATTTACTGTAATACTATCTGTTAGTATAACTGTACTAGCAGAAGATCCTTCTTCTAGTTGAGCACCCCAAACATAAATCACATTACCTACAGCTGGAACGCCACCTTGGTGTTGTGGTTCAAATCCTATATTCACATTTGTTTCATCACTTCCACCAATTGTTTTTGTATAGGTGAGTCTCTTCCATGATCCATCAGCAGGAATAGTTGAATTAGCATTTGTAGAATATGGAGAACCACCTATTCTGAATTGAAGTACTTCACCTGCCATACCAGATCCTGCCTTCACCCACATACTCATTGTATATGTTTTGTTTGCAGTTAAAGTGCCTTGATGATATAAGTATGGATCAGTATTAGTAAATTCCCATTTTGTAGCAGTGTATGATCCATCTGGTGCTAATACTTCTGTAGTATTCTCTGTCCATATTGAACCAGCTTTAGCACCACTCCATAAATCACCTGGTGTTCTTCCATATGGAAATAAATTATGAGATTTAGTATAGATTAATTCATCTCCAAAATCAAAATTCAGTCTTAAAGTAGGATCAATAACTATACCAGTAATATCAGGTCTTGTTTCAGTAGCAAGACCCTGCAAGACCTTTCTAGCGTTATAATTTTGAGATATTTCTGGTGCTGTTAAAGCTCTTTGATAAACACGAACCTCTGCAATCTTACCAATAAAGTATTCACTTGCACTTCTAATCTTTCTTCCTATTTCAGCAGCACTAGATCCATCACCAGTAAATGCAGGAGGAGTTACTGTTTGTTCAACTCCATTGATACTTACATAGAAAGTTGAACTTTTTCTATAAAATAAAACATGATTCCATTCATTCAAATTACAAGTTGCTGAGGTATTAGAACCACCAGTCGTGTATATTCTTACAGCTAAAAATTGTAATTTAAAATCAAAATCTTCTGTTGAAAATATGTTGGCAAAAACAACTGAAGATGTAGGGTATATCCAAGATTCAATAGTAAAATCTCCAGAACCAAAAGAAAAAGAAGGACTCTCTGGAAATTCTATGACGTCATTAGTTCCATCAAAATTCCAAAAACCTTTACTATCTTGACTAGCACCATCCACTGTACCATCAATACCATTACCTGATTGATCTTTAACAACAGTTTGAGTTGTGGTTTGAGTTGTGGTTCCACCTGCAGCAGGAGTTTGATCTGCTGTCAATGTAGACGGGAATGATCTTCCAGTACCCCAGATAATTCTTACCGCACCATCAGCTCCTCCTCTAGCACAGTTACCATTACCTCCAGAAGCACCGCCACCTCCATACTTAGCATGAGTATTTGAATTACCAGAATTACAAGTTCCTATAGTAGCACCAAGCTCTCCAGCAACTCCTCCTGATCCACCTGTACCACCAGTTGACTGTCCACCATTAACAAAAACTCCACCATTACCATTTGATCCTTCACCAAATATACCTACGCCACCGCCACCGCCACCTTGTTGGTTGTTTGGGTAACCTTGGTTACCACCTCCGCCACCTCCGCCACCAGATCCGCCAGAGCCAGATCCACCAGCAGATTGTGCGAAACCACCATTTCCTCCATTACCTGAGTATCCACCAGCTCCGCCACCTCCACCTCCACCAGGTGGACTTCCAGTTGTTCCTGATGCACCACTACCACCGTTTCCTCCATTACCACCACCATCTCCTACATAATCTCCACCGAAACCATCACCAGGTAATTGTACACCGCCATCAGGATATCCTCCACCGCCATTACCGCCACCACCTTTGACAGTAGATGTGCTTATAAAATATGAATCTTCTGCTTGAGAAGCAGGATATGCAGATTTAAGACCTCTGTTTCCAACGACAACAGTATATGAAGAACCAGGAGTTACTGAAATATTATTTTTCCATCCTAGTCCGCCACCGCCACCAGCAGTGTTATCATATCCTCCTCCACCAGCGCCAATAGCGACTACAGATACAGATGTAACATCTGCAGGAGCAGTCCAACTAAAAGTTCCTGCTGTAGTATATTCTTGTTGATCTGTAGGACTCGTGTTAACAGTTTCTGTAAAGGTACTAGTTTCTACTTTAGATCTTATGTCTAGAGATTGATTATCAACAGGTCTAATAGCAGGACTACCATGGTAATCAAATAAATCTTTTTCTTTATGTCTAGTTTTTTTATAAGCAACATTAGTAGCTAGATCATCTCCAAGCAAAAGATTCAATCCACTGTAAGGATAAGAAATAAAATCACTACTATCATTTCTAACAGATCCATCTGCAAGTCTTCCTATTGGATTACTAGGAGTATTAGTATTAACTACGTAAGTAATATCTTGAGGTTCACCTGCGTGACTAACTCCTGTGCTATATGTGAATTCACCAAAACCGTTACCAGATGCACTTACCTTACCAAAGGTATAACTTTTAGCTGTTCCATTAGAAACATTATCCTCTTGTTCTACAAAAAGAATGTAATAAAAAGATGGATCTCCATCTAGTCCAGCTGTTGGTTGTACATAAGGAGGTTTACCTGGAGCTGAATTATTCTCTGGTATTATTCTTCTTCTAAAAACAACGTCACCGTTCTTTGAATACTTAATTAAACTTAAGTTAGTATTTCCAGTTACGAGTGTCTCGCGAGAAAGAATAACTGTCTGTTCAACTGGTGTGTCTGACCAGAGATCAAGAAAGTCATGATTTTCAAATGATGGAGTTGTTTTATGCCAGATTAAATTTCCTTCGGCAGAATATTTAATTATAAATCCTTTTTGGTAAACTGGAACTGTGTCAGCAAACTCCGTGCCAACAACATAGATTTGATCATTACCATCAATATAAACATTCTTAACTTCTACATCATTCTTTGCTCCAAGAGAAGGTGATCTACCACTATTGATTGTCCTATCCCAAAGAATATCACCATTGGTTGTATCTATTTTTGCAAGGTATCCTTGTATGTAAGCTTGATCTGTAACTGATCCAACTACAACTACCTCTCCTTTATTATTTGCTGCAATTTTGTTTAGTTTAACTTCACCATTTATATGAATAGCGGACTTACCCCAGAGAGGATTACCACTAGTATCCCATTTCTCAACAAAACCTTCTGCAGTTATACCTGTACCAGTTTTATGTCCACATGCATAGTAACCATTAGTGGTACAAGCAACACCAAAATATTCTACGTCACCACTTTGAGATGTTGATACCCACTGTTGTGCTCCACTAGCACTGTACTTAGAAATCCAAGGAACACTACCAGTTTTTCCACCAATAATAATATCTCCTCCATACGAAGTTGTCTGCTTCATGAAGTTTAATGTTGTAGGTGTACTTGTATTGTTATCTGGTGAATTAAATACTCGTCTCCAATCTTCTACATTCGTAGGATTTGTTGGGTCAGTCTCGGCATCATAAGCTTGTTTCTCCATCCAACCAAAAGATACAGTGTTTGAATCTTTTGCTGATCCTGCTAAAAGAAATTTCTGATCTGTATCACTGTAAGCAATATCAGATGTATTGTATCTATTTGATTCTGTAAATTTACTAATAGTATCAAAGAAATTTGTTAGTGCGTCTTGAGCACCAGAACCTAAAAGGAAAAGGTTCCTAGGAGGACTATTAAAACTTACTGGCATTTATAGGTTCCTCCTTAACTGAAGTCTGTGTTACCTTGTCCGTAAACTCTTACGACGCCAGCACCATCTTTCAAAATTATAAACGATAGTATATCAGTGTTTGATGTAGCTAATGGTGGTGAACCGCCAGACCATTGTACGCCGTTAGCGACGTTGTTTCCATCCACAGTACAAGCATCACCATATGTAGCAGCAGCATTTGCCTCAATAATTAAAGTGACTGTAATAGATTGACCATTAACTAATAGATTATTATCTGCATCAGCAGTAGAGAACGCCCAAGTATTAATTGCTGTTGTTGGTGTAGTTCCACAAACTGTGTTAGCACCTGCTGTTGGAACAGAGATTGTGTTGCCACTCATACTAAAGTTAGTAGAGAATGAACTGAATACTTTTTCAATAACTCTACCACCAAGAACTGCTGCACCATCAACTTCAAGTGCAGGAGATCCAGAAGGTCCTATTAAAACACCCACAGATGTTAGAGAGGAGTTAACAACAGTAGGACCAAGAGTTGTAGTAGAAAGAGCTAACTGGTTATTAATATAATACTCTTTACCAAATGCTAGTTCAAAGTTTTCTGAAGATGTAAAGAACTTACTTGTTCTGTTATCATATAAAATCTGATGATTTGTTGTACCTTTAACAATAACACCACCACCATCTGCTGCAGTGTCTGAAGGACCTGATGCAGTAAAGTTTGCTGATCCTGTACCAGTAACAGAGTTAGAAAGTGTTGCTTGGTTATCAGTGATTGTATCTATTGTAGTTCCTGCAGGTACACTGATACCACCAGTAGTAGAACCAAGAACCATACCAGGAATTAAGTTTGATGTTGGTGTAATTGCTGTAATAACATTACTACCATCAAGAGTGGTTGCAGAAAAACTTGTAGTAACAACAGCAGCAAGTTCTAAGTTTTTATCGTCAATCTGAATGATGTTAGAGTTGATGCTAGTAACAGTACCATTAACAGTCAATCCTCCTTGAATTAAAAGATCACCATCAACTGTAAGATCTTTTGGTACAGTTATATTAAAATTACTAGCACCTTTAATCCATGCTTCTGTTCCAGATCCAATAACAAGTTGTCTATCACCAGAAATTTGATCTGGTTGATAAGTAGCGTTAGTAGAATTTTCATCATCTGCAGGACCAATAATGACATTACCAGTTCCTGTCATATTATATCCAGCATAGTGTCCTATACAGACGTTTGCAGCTCCTGCAAGGTTATTCTCTAATGAATGTGTACCAAGTGCACAATTTTTATCTCCCGAAGTATTGCTGAGTAGTGCATCATTACCAATTGCTACGTTAGAAGCTCCAGTTCCTGTCTGGTTTAATGCCCTAGAACCCACTGCAGTATTGGAAGCACCGACATTTACAGTGAGCAGAGCTCTGTAGCCTAGTGCAGTATTCTGAGATCCTGAACTGACATTATCTAAACATGCAACACCCACACGAGTATTAGTTCCAACAGCACCAGCACCACGACCAATACTCATTGGATCAGACTGTGTTCCTCTAATTAAAATATCTTGTTTGTCAGTGTTTAATGTTCCATGAATAAGAACATCACCACCTGTAACTCCTCCACCACCAGCAACAACACCAGCTGTGATATCAGTATTGACTTGGAGTGAGTGATTTACTGTTGTTGTTCCACTAGTAGCTCCAAGAGTTATGCTAGTAGCAGCACCAAACGAAGTAATAACTGTGGCACTACTATTAAAGATAGTTAGTGATGCAGATGTTGTAGTAAGACCTGATAGGATGATTGGATCATCTTGGAACACAAGTTTTCCAGTACCAGTAGTATCACCAATCAAACCTCTCAACTGATCAGAAGTTGTAGAGTTGAATACTGCAAGAGTATCTCCTGTATATGCTACTTGACCACCCAGTCTAAAACCTACGGTAATAGATGCTAAGTTATTGTCTGAAGTGAGTAGTAAATCTCTCTTAACTTCTAATGTCTTTCCATCTGTAAATGTCAGAACAGAAGATGCACAAGGAGTAATCTCAAGACCATTAACAGAAGTAGCAGTAGCAGCACCAAGTGTTGGTGTACTAAGTGTTGGATTGGTTAAAGTCTTGTTTGTTAGTGTCTGTGTGTCAGATACGTTTATAATTTCTTTCTGTAGAGATCCATCACTAGTTCTCCAATATCCTCCAGATTCATACCACTCCAACCTTTGATATGAAGTTACATTTCCTGAGGCATCTGTTGTTCTGTTAACCTGAATACCACCATCACTACCAACTAAACTATTTCCTTTTCTTAATTCAATATTATTATCTTCTACTACTAAGGTAGCTACCTCAAGAATAGTTTGAGATCCTGTTACAAGAAGGTCTCCTCCAATTGTCACTGTAGATCCATCATCTTGGATGATGCTATTTGCAATCTGACTATTACCTGAGTCCCATTTAAGTACAGTGTTACCAACTAAGTTAGTATTATTTTTAAGAGAGAGATTTGATGAACTGAATATAAGACCACCATCTGCTGTGATAGCAGCACCACTGTCAGTATTGACAGAACTAATATCAATAGTAGTTACACCACCAACTGTAGACTGAGTGATTCCTGCAGCACCAGATGCTACAAACTTAAAGTCTCCTGCTAAAACAGCGTTACTACCAGTAGCAATTCTAGTTACAGTATCTGTGTCTGTGCTGTCTACTGTAATTGTAGTTCCAGTTTGTGATATTGAAGAGTTAGTTCCACCAACTAATGTAAGATCACCAGAAGTAAAGGCACCAGTTGTACCACCCTTAACCCTAGTGACAGTATCAGTAGATGAAATTTCTAATGTAGGTGTGCTAGTAGGAGCTGGCAAAGCACCCTGAGTAATTGACGTTGCGCCAGCTGCGACGAATGTAATGTCACCATCAACATATGCGTTACCAGTGCTACCTCTTAATCTAGTGATAGTGTCTGTATCTACAGAATTAATAGTAATAGTTTTAGAAGCTGCATCCTGAGAGACAGTCGCTGCTCCAGAGGCAGCAATAATCATTGCTCCAGATTGCGCAGTACCACCAGTCTGTGCTGCCAGTGTAGTAATTGTATCAGTATCTACATAACTAGAAATAAATGTTAGTTCATCACCTGATCTATTGATCGTCATATTAGATCCAGCGATGAGTTTAACGTCATCATTAACAGATGCAGAATCAGTTAAACGAATTATTTTTTCAGAAGCAATAGATCCATCTTGTAGGGAAATACTATATGTTGTATTAGTATCTGGTGTAGTTACACTGCCACCAAGAGGAACACTAACACCGTTAATATTAATTCCAGAATTTGTTAAAGCAGTATTAGGTAAATTTGTTATGGTATTAAGAGTACCAGATATAGTACAAGTTTCTAAACTTTTGTTAGTCAGTGTCTGAGTTTGTGTCAGGTAAACATCACCAGGATTTCCCCAGAATACTGTAGTGCCATCACTTGTTAAATATTTTCCCGCGCCAGAGTCTCCACTGATAATTAAACCATTACCAGTTAGTTCTAAATTATCACCCGATACAAGTTCCTCAATCTTCCTTGAGGTGGAGTTAACTATTAACGGGAAACGATCAGCCATTTAACTACCAACAAATACTACTAGTGCTCAGGTTTATTTATGCCTTAAGTTATAACAATGCTATTAGACATACCACCATGGAACTGACAAATGTAATAGAGAGTAGTTCCTCCTAAAGTAGCTGTGTAAAGAGTAACAGTTCCACTTACACTTCCATTTCCCGAAACACCACCACCAGAATAATCAACTCCGTTAACAAATGTTGGAAGTTGATTACCAGTTCCTGTAGTAGCAACAGTCTTTATCAAGAATGGATGACCAGAAACATTCAAGGAAAAGTTAATTATATCACCAGCACTCACATTGATTGTTGGATCTTGTGCGTTAACATGAGTGGTCACTCTATCAGCACCATTGAACACATAATATAATGCACCGACATTAGTAACATTAATTGTGAATGTCTTAGATGTATTATCTGGTGCTGCTCTATAAAACATTGGAGATCTAGGAAATGTAAGACCACCATCAGCATTGTTTCTAGAACTGACTTGATTAGAAATCATTCCTGTTACATCTTGTCTAGGATTCTTAGCAATCAAATATCTATCAGGACTATCTTTCCTACAAGAATTATCATCAAAATTTCCACCGCCTGAATCCCAAGTCATATCATTGTAGATACTAACTTTATCTAAGTATGCTTTAGCATCATTTTGACCGAACCTAGGTTTATAAGAAGCTAGACAAGCGATTACACCTGCTACTTGTGGTGATGCCATACTAGTACCACTAATTGCTTGGTAATAATTTGAACCACCATACTTACCATCCGCTTGTCCATTAGAATTATAAGCAGAAATAATATTATCACCAGGTGCAAATACATTAATGTTAGGTCCGAAGTTGGTGTAAGTAGATCTTCTAAAATTTTTGTAACTTGATATAGATCCAACACTAATAGCATTCAAAGAATTACCAGGACTAGATCCTCTATTATAATAAACTGTTCCAAGTCCAGAAATACTTACTAGGTTATTGTAATCAGGATTACCATCATCAACACAATGAAAATTATTGTTACCAGCTGCAGCAATAATAACTACACCTTCTTTAATAGCATCTTCAATGTCAGCTCTAACTGATGCGTTGTCTGCATTGAGTTTCATTTTATTAGATGCAAAACCAAAGTCTGCTTCTAGTCCCGCCCATGTCCATCCAGAAGGATTAGGATTACCACTATTATAAGTTGTTCCTCTATAAACTACCTGAGTAATATCAGCAAGATCAAGACTTGCTTTCTCTAATATATCATCTAAAGGATATCCATAACTCCAACTATGATTTGTGATGGTTGGATTCTTGACACCAGTATCAGGATTGACTGTCTTGCTTCTATGAAAAGCTCTTAAGTAATCAAAAATTAATAGATCTGGTACGGGTGTGCCTTGGTTAGAACTATTACCAAGGACTTGCATACTATAAATATTTGCTTCTCTCGCCCACCCATAGTGTTGTCCTGCTACTGTTCCAGCAACGTGTACGCCATGGCTCTCTGTGTTAGTAGCGTTGTTAACATAGTTTGGATATGCTCCTGTAGGTAATGTTTGTCCATCATCATCAATAGTTCCGACAAGAGTATTCAAATTACTATACCAATCATATTCTACAAATCTAGATAGACCTGTGCTAGGACTGAACCATTCACTACAATCAGATGATACTGGATCATCACAGATAACCACATCAACATGCTTACCATCGTTGAAAACATCTACAGAATTTCCAGTAAGGAGATTGATTCCATCTCTTCCAAAAGTTGTTTTACCTCTTTGTACAGTATCACCAGCACAATGTACGTGTCCCCACTGTCTATCGTTAGTGGATATAGTTCCAGTAAAAATATTTTTCCAATAATCTCCGTTAATATTATATGGAGTATAGTTAAGTACATCTCTAGTCATTACCATGCCACGTTCTTTTGGTGACAACTGTACATCCCATACTCTAGGATCTTGACGTAATATTTCTGCTTGCTCTTCAGTCATTTTGTAATGAGTATTCCTACTCATAGGACGCTTCATTACTAAATGATAATCACTCATCTCATTGTAAAACTGCTCCAAATCTTCATGCTTATAGAGCGTTACGATGTAGACTTTATTTTCCATGTTAAGCTTCTAGTTTGACATATGTAAGAATTACTTGTACGTTTGCTGTAGAAGTATCGTTTACAATTTTAAGGTAAGTAGTACTGTTTTGAGTCTCACTAAAACCAACAACTGCTGGTGTAATCCATTGTGATGCTGCGCCAGTGGTGATGACTTCTGCAAGAACACCAGAACCAGGTGTGGGATCTGTAGTTCTAACTCTAGCAGCATCATTTGTTCTGGCAGTAGTGCTACTGTATAAGGTTACCCATGCAGCGTGAGATGTCTCAACTTTTACTAAAGCAAATGTATTTGCTGTACTCAAACTAGCATTAGCACTAGCACCACCAGTAATAGCTGTTGTTACCGAAGCAGTAGATCTTCCTTGTAGTCCAGTTACAGAAACTGCAGAGTTTACCCAACCACTTCCAGTGTATGTAAGAACCTCGTTATTAGTTGGTGTTGTGATAGTTACATCAGACAATCCAGTAATACCAGTAGAAACACTACTTGCACTAGCAGCGTTACCACTAATGTCAATGCCATATGTACCAGTCAATCTTGAAGTAGGAACTATTCCTGCGTTTAAATTACCAGCATCTCTATAATATGATCCGTGTTCTCCATCTAAAAGGTCTGCATCTAGTGCACTACCAGCACCGTCATTAATATTAGGACCTGATAATACACTGACATCTGGAGGAGTGTAACTGAAAACACCAGTACCACTAGTATATGAAAGAGCAGCTGTCCCAGCAGAGTTAGTCGTGACACTAAACAAAGTTCTATCAGTTGCACTAGCACCAGCTCCTGCTGCTGTCCAAGATGTTCCATCCCATGCGTATACAATACCAGCTACTGTGTAAGTATATGAACCGTCAGTTGGTTGCCCTCCCGTTGCGGGAAAATTAATTGCCATTTCTTAAGATGCTCCTTCCGTAGTATTTAGAATTACCATGTTGCGAGTGCTGCTCTTTTCCATGTATTCGTAGCAACACAAATGTATACATAACCAGAATCATATCTAATGTCACCTGTGCTACCAGTAGAACTAGCAGTTGTAGGAGCGTCAGATGATAATGCTGGAGCTAAAGGTGGATTAACGTCAACCCATTGAGAACTATTAGTATCTGTATAGTAAACTTTGAGACGACCCTTATCACTCTCCCACCAAAGATCACCAGCTGCAGGAGTACCAGCAGGGATAGTATCACTAATGGTTACATTAGCACCACCTCCACCACCAGTTGGTGTTTGCCATGTGACGTTACCAGCACCATCTGAAGTAAGAACGTCTCCACTAGTCCCGTCAATTGCTGGGTAGGTAAGACCACCCGCAGTCAATGATCCTCCTACAATAGCATTAAGACGTGTATAAGTTCCTGTACCAGATATTTGGAAATCATTGTTACCATCAACAGGATAGAATTGAATATAACCACCAGAACCACCGCCACCAGATCTTATTATAGATGTGCCAGGACTAGCACCAGTTCTCTTGAAATGAATTTCACTCCAAGCATTAGTTGTAGTTAAATGATTTAATACAAGTCTAGATTTTGCAGCTGGATTGCCTTCATTAAATTCAATAACATTAACACTACTATCTGTATGCATTCGTAATGCAGTTTCACCAGCACCACCAGCAGTATTATCTTGTAGTGTTACTTTAAACTCTCCATCATCTGTACCAGTTCCTATTACTTCAGCACCTGAATTTCCTGCAGATAATGAACTTATAGCAGGAACCGATGTCAAGTATTGTTGAGTTGTAGCTACCCATCCTGAACCATTCCAAATAATACCATCGCCATTATTAAGATTTGCTTGGTTATATGATACGTCAGTAAGACCATCAAGACTTAAAGATACTGCAGTTAGATATCCTGCACTAGCATGGTTACCCCAACCATATGCTGTATCCCAGTCAGAAATATTAGATGAAAGAATACCTGCTGCAGGAGAAGCACTGTATACAGGATCAGTTTCTGTAGTTAGATAACCAGAAAGATCTGGAGGAGTATATGTGAATACACCAGTTGTATTACCATAAGATAAAGATCCACCACCAGAAGCAGATGCTGAGCTGACAGAAAGATCAGATAAAATAATTCCAGATCCACCAGAACCAACTAGGTCTGGTTGTGGTTTCCAAGTACTTGTTCCAGCATCCCATTTTAAGACATGACCATCAGAGTTAGATGTAGTATTAACGTCTGCTAGTTCATTAATAGAAGATGTTTCATCTACTAAACTTAACCATGCACCACCGTGTGCAAAGACTCCTTTACCTGTAGCATGAACATGAGCAAACATACCATGATAGGTAGATGCATCTGGAAGATCAACTGCGTTAGCATAGTTGTTAGAATATAATAATTTACCTGTTGTGATTTGATCACCACTAATTTGTACACCATTTGATGTGGTTTCAAATCGTTTCACACCACCAGCATACAATGCAACAAAATTAGAAGCATCTGTTCGTATCAGATCGTCGCCCATGGATTCTCCTATAAAGAATCCTGGAGTAACTCCAAGACTTCCTGCAGTAAAATTTCTACCTGAGTTAGATTCAAATGTTATATAAACAGCATCTGAAGGTCTCTTAAGGTGAAGACAACTTATTGGATTATCTTCTCCTACTCCAAGACCGTTAGTATTTTCAAAAACTGTTGAAGAAAATTCAATAGCATCACCTGCAAAGTTACCTCTTGGAAAAGCTTTAGCGGTGATGCTACTAGGAGTATCAGTAAGTCCAGTAAAAGCACTAGGTGCTCCTGCAGCAGTTATATAACCTGCTGCAGCATGGTCTCCCCATCCAAAAGCGGTGTCATAATTAGAAAGATCTGGAGGAGTAAATGTAAACTCTCCATTAGCAGTATTGTATGCTAGACCAGCAGTTCCTGCAGCTGCTGTAGTGACACTTGGTTGAGCAGGGACTACTGGTTTATTTAAAATTCTACTAACACCGCCAGACGCATCCCAATCTGCGTTTACCTGTGCTGCAGGTATAGTAGGTTTATTACTAAGACTATTATAATTACCATCAAACGCTGCCACCCATGCAATAGAAGTGCCAGTAGTACTCAATACTTGACCAGAAGTACCTGAGCTACCAGCAGCTTGAATTGGTTTCCCAGCAGGGATATTCAGACCCTCCTTCAGATCTATTGGTGAGTCATCACCATAATTAGCAATTTCATTTGCAAGAATTTTTGACATACCTCTAGTCCTGAAGACAGTTATACTAAGCTAGAAGTATTTATTAAAGGTTAATCAGTTTGAGTAGGAAATTGAATTATATTATCCATATGATCCAGATCTTTTCCTGTTTTTGTACTAATAACTATGTCTGATAGACCAACTGGAAACGTTTTAGTGTTTAATTTATCATAGTAATCTTCCAAGTTGTCTGTAAAACGAATGGTATTATTAACTTTATTTTTTAAATCATTAACAGAACTAAGTGTATCAAAAAGTTCTGTTAAGTATTCATCTTCTCCTTCTGCCAAGGCACTAATCAGTGCCTGACGCATAGCTTTTTCTGCTTTTTCTAATTGTGATGTAACGCTCATGATTCGTAAGGTGATGTAACTGTATCTTTTCTGCCACCATAGGCAGCAACTTCTGGGTCGGGGTCTAACCACTTGGTGTATTCAAAATCTTCAATAGCATAATCTAGTTGAGTTCCGTTATCTAAGAGATACATGTCTCTGTAACGTCCACTCCAAGTATTAAATTTTTGTATACGATAGTCTGGAAACCCATTATCAAGGGTTCCACATTCAACGTAACGATACGGATATCTTTCTAAGATAATTTGTGTCTTAGCACCCATCGTCGTGGTCGTGGAGGTAGTCATAAGTTAAGTCGTCAGGATTTTGTGGAACTACTAGTATCTTAGCACCATCAGGTTTTTCTACAAGGACTACTGTGCCAGTTTCTGCTTTGTCACAGTAGTAGTCCTTGCGATCTTCAAATTCTTTCTCAGTTATTTCAATCATATCATATTTGGCAACAAATTTTTTCTTTTTGCATATGTTGTATAGATTCTTTGCATCCACCTAGGTGAATACCATCCAATACTAGTTGTGGAAAGGTAGAACCTTCACCAAATTTTTCATAAAATTCCTCTCTAGTGTAATCTTGATCTAATTGATACACAACATGCTGTAACTCCTCATGCTCAACAACTTTTATAAGTTTGCTGCAATAAGGACAACCTGTTTTAGAGTAAATTGTGATCATGCTTTTAGATTTTTAAAGTCGTCTTCAAAAATTGCCAGACCTGCGTCTGTCAAGACATGGTTATACATCTTATCAAATACTTTAGTAGGTAAGGTAGCTACAGAAGCACCGTATAAGAAACAACGAGATACATGATGTACATCACGTAAACTAGCAGCAAGAATTTTTGTCTCAACTGCTTGAGTGCGATACAAATCAGAGATACCACGTACTAATTCTACACCACTGAATGAGTTGTCATTAAGACGACCTACAAATGGTGAAATGTATGTTGCTCCTGCCATTCCTGCCATCGCTGCTTGTGCAACTGAGAAACACAGAGTAACATTAGTTTCAATTCCTTGCTCAGAAAGATCTTTGCAAGCAATAAGACCCTCTCTAGTGAGAGGAAGTTTAATTGTAATCTCAGATCCAATAGCAATGTATTGTTGAGCATTATCAATCATTTCACTAGCAGTTTTTCCATCAACTTCTGCTGATATACTCTCAAAACTAAAGTCTTTAGAGAGAAGAGAAATAAAGTCAAAGTAACTTACACCAGACTTACGAACTAGTGTAGGATTAGTAGTGATACCAGCGATTAAACCAGTTTCATATCTATCTTTAATCTCTCTATAATCAGCTGTATCTAAGAAAATTTGCATGATGTAAATTATATAGTCAAAGGACTTTTTCTAAATTATAATGTAATTTTTGGTTTATGTCAACTTCTTGTCGTAAAATTAAAATTAACAACAACTCTTCTCATCTCGTCTGTACAAGTTACAGCTGCATGTCTTGTAGAACAATCAAATATTACCATTCTATTTGCAATACTTTCTACCTTTGTACCA
>MDTB01229169.1_pt1 | contig 18759 bp, 14 predicted proteins | sample 811161 | NCBI WGS metagenome assembly MDTB01 (sample SAMN05326650, study PRJNA326480) | marine metagenome | isolation source: seawater | place: Mediterranean Sea | collected 2009
AATCATAGGCGGGGCATTAAATAATTATTTTACATTAGAACATTACTTAACGTCGTCTGGCAAGAATATTATAACTAAAGAAGAATTAAATGTTAAACTCAAAAAGTTTCATGATAGTTGTGTTGTTAAATCAAAAAAAATAACAGATGAAAAGATTTCAAATATCATATTTGTTAAATTTTTATCCGAATTATTTTTAAAAATAAAAATAAAAAATAGAAATTTTTATATTTTAAGTGGGATTTCTGAAGAAAATAAAAATAAACTTAAAAAGGGGTTTGAAGAAAATAAAATAAATTTAAATGTAAGAGAGATAATTTTACCACAACTTTTTATAAGACCAGTAAAGATACAATATGGTAAAAAGGAATTTAATATATCATTTCCGTTATTAATATCACAACTTTTAGATTTCATAAATAATATTTCAATAAATGTAAATTTATATACTAAAAATAGTGGAGACATATTCTTAAAAAATATTAATCAATTTATTGAGAAGTATAGAAATAGTTCAGTTTTATCTGACGATATAAAATTAAAATTACAGTATATATTAGAAATTAAGAATGGTATTGATGCATATACAAAACGATACAAAAGTCTTTTAACTAGTCAAAGTAAGCGTATGGAGGATGAAATAAATCAACGAAAAAAAATAAACGAAAACAAAATAAAAGATTTAAGAAGAGAACTAAAAGTGTTTAGAAGACAAGTTATTGACGACATAAATATCAAATATAGTAGACTTCATTTAAATAAGGTCGGTGACAAAAAAAATAGAGAAAGATTAGTTAAAGAATATAAAAAAGAGGGAATCAATGCAGACCTTCCTAACCCTGACTTCAAAGTTGAATATAAAAAAAATCCCATAGAAGATAAAAAAAATCTAGAAAAACTTAGAAAAATGATGGATGAACAAATTAATGTATTAAAAAGTTTAATACCGCAATATGATTCAGGAGTAGAAACAAAAGAAACATTAGGGAGTGGTATTTTTTATAAATATGAGATTGCCTCCCTACAACATAACTTAGGGGGCAATCGATCGGTAACGGGTAGTAATTTTTTTCAAACACCTGAAGAATATGAAGTTACTTTAGGTAAAAATGACAAGGAAGGTTGGGATTGGGGTAGTGGTAGGTGGTATTATTTTGGTATTACAAAGCATAAAGATAAGTCTGATTATGATATTGAATTTTCTGATAAATCTACGTTGAATCCGAAGATATCAAAAGTAAATAAACAAAAATATCCAAATATTAATGAAGGAGACATACTGATTAAGATAAATGGAATGAATATTATTGATATTCCTAAAGATAAAAAAGAATTTATAAAATCCGTAATTAATGAAGGTTTAACTAATAATAACGACTTAGAATTAGTATTACAGAGAATGAGAAATGTAAATTCAACTGATTTAAAGAAGGATATTGACGACAGAAATAGAATATTAGCAAAAATAACTGAATATGATACTAAATATAAAGAATTTATCATGAAAAAAACTTTCATTGATAACGAAACCGGAGAAATAGAAAAAGAGAAAGTTATAATAGAAAAAGAGAAAGCTATAATAGAAAAGAGTTTAGAAACACCTATAGATGTACTAAGAACTTTTTTAAATCCTGATAGTGAAATGTATATGTACAATTTATTTAGTGTTAATGTAGAAAAAGGTGATGTAGAGTTAAGAGAAATAACTGAAAAATTTATAAAAAGTCAACAAATAAATAACAAAGATTCACAACACGATTCTATTGATACTTTAATAAAATTTATAGAAAAAAAGAATGGAGAGTTACAGCAAATCCAACCACAAGGAGTAGTAAGTTTTATAGAATTATTACGAGAAATTCTACAAAATCCTGATGAACAACCTATAGATACCGATATTTGTGAGAAAATTTTTAATAATGTATTTAAACTTATAAGTTCTATACAAGAATTTGAGAACGAAAGCATTAGAAGAATTAGTGAGTATATTAAATACTTTAACAATAATAGTTTAGTGGAGTTATCTATTTTAAATGATACTAACAAAGAGAAAGGAGAACAATTTGTTGTAAGTCAACAAACTGAAAAAAAAAGAAGGGAAGAAGAAAGAAAAAGAAAAGTAATTGACGAAAATGATAACCTACGAAAAGTTTTTAATTATGTTATAAAATGTATTGATGTTTTTAAAGGTTTATTTGCAAAAAATGGTTCATTTCCCATAAAAAACATTATTAAATCATTCACCCCAGCACCACTTCAAGACAAACTTGAAGACCTTCAGGAGTATAAACAGTGTTTAAATGCATTTTATAGTAAATTTGATATTGAAAAGTTATATGAACTTCGCAAATATTATGATAATTTAACTAAAAAAGATAAAGGCACTGATTTAGAAACCTCATTTACAAAAACGAATCCCACTGAGTTAAGAGATTATTATGATAAAATTTATTTTAATGCCTTGAAATTGGTCCAAGCATCCGAATCTCATTTAATAGATGATTCCGAAGCGAAACTGAATGCTTTTGAAAATTTAAATTCAATTAAAGAAGCAGATTTTAATAAGTATGAAAAACCAATTAGAGAGATTATAGGGAATGATTTAGTAGATGAACTACAAAAACCAGTCAAACCCCCCCCTGATTATGATAGTAACCCTCTTATAGAAAATGTAAAAACAGTGGCAACCATTTCTAAAGAAAAACGCGGATTAAAAGAAAAAAATTTAGAAGGACGATTTGAAACTGATATTCCTAATCTACAAGAAATTAAACAATTACAAGAAAGAAACGATAAAAAAAGAATTATAGATGATATAAAGGATCATTTTTTTAATCCACATGAATCTAACCCTATTGTAAAATTAACAAATAAAGATTCAATACAGAAATATATAATTTCAGTATTAAATAATCCTAATAAACCAGAACTTCCAAAAATGGAATTAACTAATATTGACTCCTTAACAGAAGATTTAAATAAAATTCAAGAAAGATTAAAAACACAATTACGTTTTAATTTAAGCAGACCAGAGAGCACATATGGTGTTATTGTTGAATTTATAAAAAGACAAAAATCAAAAAAATATCAAAATTTAATAAATAATATAGAATCCCATAAAGAAAAACCTGAAGAATTGTTCAATATATTAAAACAATTATTTCACGAAGAAATAGTAAGTTTATATAATCAGATACGAGATGATAAAACAAAAATCGATAAGGTTAAATTAGCAGGCGAGGATGTAAAGGAATACTTTGATAAATATTTTAAAGACCAGTCTGATAATACTCAGAGTTATAAGGAAATTAACGGGTTTTTCGAAATGTATAAAAACCTTAAAAATTCAATTGCGATGATTCTAGATAAAGTTGACACCCAATTAGTTGTAAATGGTTATATAGATCAAGGTAAATATTTAAATTATGAAAACAACACAGTATTTAATAATGGAACTAATGATAAAAAACCGACATTATTATTACAAATACCAAAGAAGAACTTTGATGAGTTTTTAGAGACAGAATTGTATTATGGTACGAGTATATTACCTTATAGCAAAATCTTGAGTGAACATTATTTAGATATATCAACAAATAATATTTCTCTATACAATAACAAGCCAGTTAAAGATCCAGTATGTAGACCAAAAAATGATACAAATAATATAAAATATAATTATAAAGATGATTTTACATTTATGAAAAGTCCTACAAAACCAAACGGCGAATATGATGTTTCTAATGAGAATATATCTTCAATAGTTGAAAATTTCAGAGAAAAATTAAATAGTGAAAATTTAGAAAGAATTGTGCTTTTTGTATTTGGAATTACAGGTTCAGGAAAGGATACTTTGTTAAATCATCTTTATAGTGTTTTAGCAAATAAAACTATAATTGATAAAGATACGGATGATAGTAAAGAAAGAAAAGTTATTAAAGGAGCAACTTTAGATAAATATATTAAAGCAACAATAGATGGAATGGGAGATAATATAGAAGTAACCCATATTCAAGACTGGATACAAAAGTCATTAAAAGGAAAAGGATCTGAGTACAACAAAGTCTTAAAAGATGTAAGTAAGTATATGAGAGCACCAACACCATTCAACCCACAATCAACAAGAGGTTTTAATATTAAAAAATTTTATGTAAAAGTAATTAAAAAAGAAGACCCAACCCAAAATGAGTATGAAATTGTTGGACTTGAAGAAGATTGGTATTATATTGATTGTTCAAAAAATTCATTACAAGGAACAGATTTCATGAAACATACTTCTTTTTCATCAAGTTATGTTGCGAGTAATGACCAAGATGTAAAGGAAGTATACTTAATAAATGTTCCAGGGTTTGAACCACCACATGGTGTTGCGGCATATTCACAAATTGACCCAAGTAATTTTAAAAAAGTGTTTACTGAGGCAGCGTTCGAAGATGGTCAAGTTGGGTCTGGATCAGTAGTAGAATCGGAAGATAAACTTTACTATTCAAATACTTTTGTAAGTAACTTAAATGCTATATTAAATTTTGATCCAAAAATATTAGAAATTATAGAAAATCTAGAACAAAAAAGCAATATACTAGCTAAAAATGGTGGTATTGTTAATAAAAAATATTCTAATTTATTTAAAGTATTAAAAAATGGTAAGGTAGAAAAAGATTATCCGGGAGCATTAAACTTAATTACAATAATTATTCAAGGTATGTTTATTGTATTAACTTTAAATTATATGGGACATATACTTAAAAATTACAATGATATTAGTAATAATCTAGAATCGCAAAAAGACACAAATTTTTCAACAATGACAAAATTTGATGTAGATATTAGTAAAGAAGTTGTTTTAAAAAGTAAAGTTCTAAATAATAATTCATTGAGTGAAGTTAAATTATCAGAAATATTTGAATCAGAAAGCACGGACACAAACCAGAAAAAAAACAGACCTAAACCGTCATATGATATACATTATACTATGTTAAAATCAAATTATATATTTCCTATAAACGAACATTTTGATAAATTAAGTCCATTTAAAATACATGATGAAACAAAAAAAAAAGAAGACCAAACATATATTAAGTTTAGTTCATCTACTAAAGATGGTATAAATTTTTATTCAACATTAAATGACGCATACAAAGGACTTTCAAAAAACACCTTTATAAAAAAATTATCGGAAATTTTATTTTTAGATAAAACAAAGAAAACTGCTAGAATGAATATAAATGTTGTAAGACCTTCAAGAGATTTAACAGACGTAGAAACTACTTTAGGGGAGGTACTTCCCGAGTTAGGTGGATTTCAGTATGGCCGCCCCGGGATGGGCACTGCCACAAAAGATATGTTAAAGAAAAATGTTATAGATTCTACATTATTTAGCACTCTTCAAGGATTTTGTGAAATAAGAGATTCCGATATTTAAATACTTACAAATAAACTTCTAATCAATAAAACTATCCAAAACATCATCAATATCTTCTTTAATTTCAAACCATAATTTATAGTAAAATTTATTCACGCTTTTATCGTGAATAAAACTTAGGTAAATCGGCGCTTTCTCTGCGACTGAAATCCGATGTTCGATCACTTCACCTTGGCGAATATCATCACGGCAACTAAACTGAGACACATCAACGTTGTGAACTTCTAAAAGCAGATTCAAACAATCTTTACCAAGAATCTGTTCGTGAGTTACGTGGTTTTCACAAATCGATTTACCAGTATCATCGTCAAACCGGATTAATTTCATATTTTTATATTCAAAATTTGTCGTTACTATTTTTTTTTGATTTAAATGTATAAATTTAGACATTTCTGTATTCCATTTATCTTCATCGGCGAATATGTCGTATACATCTATCATCTCGTGAACAATTGACGTATTTACATTACAAGGGAGCATGATATATCTAGTAAAATTACTTTTAACACGAGTTCCGTGATTTAGAAGGCGAGTAGTTAATTTCTTTCCAATTTTTTGTATTTCATCTCTTTTGAATAAGTTGAACACATTTTGATCCATAGTTATTTATTTTTAGACTATTCCTTTTAATACAAAATCAATTTTTAAAATTGAATAAATAAAGTTTAAGGATTTCATGATATACATATTTTAATTGAGCGAGATGGTTAAATTTATTTTGCTAAATCCAGATGGTGACTGTCAAGACGCTAGTATTCCATTGAAAGGAAAAGACACACAGAAAACTATTGATCAAATAATAAAAAAGAAGGTAGATAATCCAGATTATGATGAGGCGCAGAAAACGCCAAAAAAGGTATCATTAGTAGAACTTCAAATAAAGAATATTGGTGAATCATCTATAAAAATAACTGAAATTGCTCACTGGAAGTTAAATAGTGAATTTAAACTAGTAGGTTATGGATATCCCGAGAATACAAAGAAAAAGAAGACATCAAAGTCAAATTCACCACCACCTCTTGTTAATAATCATGAACTACCTCCTTGTAAAAATGGCACTCAAAAGTATTTTGGAGATATCCTAATTTTTAAAATAAATGAAAAGGATCAGATTCTAGATTATACTTGTGATGAGTATGCGGTTGATTATCAGGAGATGTTTTTTAAAGATGAACTTAGCGATAGTGAAGACGAAGATGGTGACCCATTTGGTGAAGAAGAACTAGATGGAGAAGAAGACCCGAATTTTGACGAAGATGAAGAAGAAGATTTGGACAATGTAGAAATTTATAAAGGTGGAGAAGATGATGTAGATGATACCGATGGAATTGATTACGGTGAGGAAGAGGGAGATGAAGAAGAAGATGGTGAAGATTTAGAGGAAGATGATGAAGTAGATGAATTAGGAGAGCAAACAACTATTAAAACGAAAACACCTGGAAAAAGTAAGACAGAGACACAGGTGGATGTAGATACAGGAGCACAATTAGAAGTTCACACCCTTCCTACAGATGAAGATGATTTAGTAGATGAGGAAGATGAAGAAGTAAAACAACTTGTAGAACCTAGACAGAAAATGATTGAGATATTTACCGAGATGTTAAAAGATAAAAAATTGTCTCAGCGTATTGAAGAATCTATTTTTAAGAATGTGTTTGAATTGGCAAGGGACCGTAGAGTATTAAGAAAATGGGATAATCCAATTTTTAAGAAGATGTATGTTAATAAGGCGAGGTCGATTTATACTAATCTTAAAGAAGATTCATATGTAAAGAATATTAAGTTGGCGCAAAATATTAGGAAGAAAAAGTTCGATGTAGATAACATAGGTAGTATGGGTTATCAGGAATTATATCCCGAACATTGGAAGAAATTGCTTGATGAGAAATTCAAGAGAGAGAAGGTAATGTATGAGGAAAAGGAAGAAGCAATGACAGACCAGTTTAAGTGTGGTAGATGTAAGAGTAGAAAGTGTACATACTATGAACTTCAGACAAGAAGTGCGGATGAAGGAATGACAACATTTATTACATGTATTAACTGTGGGAATAGATGGAAGCAGTAAATAAATAAATATTTAGTAAAAAAAGATTTAAAATAACTCTTTACTATGTATATATTAAATTAAATACGTAATGGCTGCAATTAATGTAGATTTTTTTCAGAATATTGGTATGTTAAAATTAGATTTTTGTTTACATCCTTCAAAGGTCCCAATAAATAATTTTTTTTATAGTGTATATGGAAATAGTGGATTTACTTTAAAAGGAGCATTTGATATTTCAAGTTTACGATCACGCGAGACAGTGCCAAGTTTATTTTTTAGAACTGGTATAAATAATAACTATTTTATAAAGGTAAAATATTTACTAAATGGAGAAGAGAAGGAGCATTTTAAGATAATTGACTTAACTAGACTTCATAGAAAAGAAAATATTAATATGAATATATTAGATAGATCAGTTGAAGAATTATTCAAGTCTATAAATTTAGAGGAGGATGATGAAGAAGAGGAGTCTGATAATGAATCAAATTATAACGAATCAAATGATAATGATTCAAATGATAACGAATCAATTGATAACGATTCATCACAAATGATGAGTATTACATTTAATAAGGAATGTTCATCTAAAACAAATAATGAACAAGATGGAAATGAGTAACAAACAAATTTAAAGTGTAATATCGTGGTGAAGGTCTTCCAATTTCCAATACTCAAACGTATTACCAACACGTTTTTTTATAAGGAAAGGTGTAGCGCCCTTTTTAAATTCATATTCAGCAATTTCCATTGTGTCCGTCATATAATCTGGAACATCTACTAAAACTGGTGCTCCATTGGCAATCTGAGTTCCTCTATAACCAATGATTGTGGGAAGTTCGAATTTGGTGACCTTTCTAATACGATTTTTATATTTCTTCTTTAGTTCATCATAGTTAAGTGTAACTTCTTTAATATCTTTGAATGTATTTTTTTGTTCAATATCGGTGAATCCGCGAGTATCATCGATTTCGTCTTCTGTGATATCCATAGTGTCTATATATTAATACATATAATTTTCTTAAATAAAAATCAATTTTTTATATCAATTATATTTATATGAGTGAAAAATCCTCTAGCAGAAGTTCATCTAGTAGAAGTTCGTCTAGTAGAAGATCATCTAGTAGAAGTTCGTCTAGTAGAAGATCATCTAGTAGAAATTCATCTAAAACCGAGAGTATTCATACTTTATTAAGAGAAAATATTCCGAGACTTTCGACACCACTTAGTGAGGAAGAGATAATGTCGTTACAAATTAAACCAAGAGAGGTAGCCAATACCGCATTAAGAAATAATTCACAGGGATTTATGGAAATGTTTTTTTCGAATGATAAAGTCCAAGAAGCATTTGGAAAAATAGATGAATATAATTCTAGAGATTCATTAACACATTCTTTTGAATTTTTCATAGTAAGATTAAAGGAAGAATATCTCTATTTTTATATAGATAATGGTGAACCGAAAGTTATATCTATAAATACCCGTGCGGCAGAGTCAAAATTTGTTGTTCTTCTTGATAAATTAGATAGTGTTTTTAAAACTTCTGGATTTAAGGTATGTTCAAGTGTTTTATCAAAGGAATATATTAACTATTGTTTACAGAATAATGAGTTTTTTGTTATAGCGTTTGGAATGCATAAAAGACACACTAAACTCAAAAATAAATTATCTAAAGAAACCCCAAACAAAAAATTATCACATATTATAGCGTATGATTGTTTAGGTTTTTCTTTCTTGGAAAGATATAAAAAATCAAAAGAAAGTATATATTTGAATGCGATTTGTTCCAATAAGGGATTTGGCGATAAGATTTTAAATATAACAGAATTAATTTCAGAATTTATGTTATTTAACAAGATGTATTTAAGTGCTGTAGACACGGCATTATCTTACTATATATCACGAGATTATGAAATTATAATAAATAGAAAGAGTGGAAAAAATTTAAAATATATAGTAGACCCAACAAGTAGAAGAAGTATAAAAAAACCAATTCCAGGTTCAAAGGAATTGTATGGTTATCAAGGTTCACTTATGTTTAAATCTACTAAAAAAGGTGCGAGAAATACAAGTAAATCTAATGCTAAGACAAATTCAACTGTAAGGCGTTCGGCGAGAAGTAGAAAAAGAGAAAATAATTCAGGTCCTAAACAATATATACTTCAAAACGTATCTTTTGATAGTGATAGTAATATAAATATGGTTAAAGAATTAAATCAGTTTAAATAAATAAATTTGTAATTACCTTACCAAATAGGTTAAATTACCTCTACCAAATAGGTTAAACTACCAAATATGTGGTTCAATATTTTCTTTATGGCAACTAAGGCAGACATAAATAAACTTCATATTCTCTTTGTCATACTGAATATAAACAATTTCGGGTTTTGTGTCAGGACAGTTTCCATTAGGACATTTGATTCCTTCTGCGCGGGGGAGAGTAATATCATCATAAATATAATCATTAATGAATGAATTTTTCTTAATATTATCAAGGTTAAAATTAATATTGAATACACAACTATCTGATTCATCACTCGCATATACTTCATTACACATTCTACAATAGTATGTTAATTCGCATTTTTTGTTAAGGGCATCTTTCTTTGTAACTATTCCAGCAGCAGAACTTGCTTCCTCATCTTCACCACTTTCGTCTTCACCAGGATCACTAATTTTAAGGTATAACAGATTATCGCAACTTTGACAGAACTTCATAGTGATTAATATATAAAAATAAAATAAAATATTCTTTATTTCAATTTTTTTATCTTTATTAACATATTTAATAGAATTATATTGAATTTTAGGACTATTCTAATCATGTTTCTAAAAGCATTGTTTGGCCAAATAATACTTGCCCTACCACGATTACATTGAATCTTGCCTACTTTCGACGATTATCACCTTTAGACTTTTCTGAAGTATACCAACTTGGGTTAGAAGTGTATGTTGAATTAAATCGTCCCCTAAATGAATTAACCATGGGCATAGGTGCCAGATATGTAGTTGAAGGTGTTGCGCATTCCTCTTCATCAGAACTCATTGCATCAAGGCATTCATTTTTAAGATTATTTCTGCGCATCTTTAGGACACCTTTTGTAACGTGTTTAACAATCTTAGTTCCACAATATCCACTTCCGCTACAAAGGCGTGTTTCGGAACTAAGTTCAGTAAGACCATCATAGTCTATACATCCATCACTATCGCAATAGTCTTTAATAAACTGCTTGTTTGGAACTTCAAACTCTTCGTCTGTTGTTGTATCAATCTCTCTCATATCACATGGATCGGAACAGTAACCACCCTCATGGGTATTACCTTTAAGATGAACCTTTGCTTGGATATAGAACTTGTTGTCGTTTGTTGACATTTGATGAGAATTAATAAAAAAATATTTAAACAAATAAAATCAATTTTTAAATTATATCACACTAAACTACTTATTCAAAACCCATTTCTTGTATTTTTTTCCACCCTTACCATTTACTTCTTTAACAATATAGTCTCTTCCATTTGAATTAGTAACATAACCTAAATCGTAATCATTAGCGTTTATTTCAGGACCTTTCTTTTTAGTTGTTTCTATGACTTCGGGAACTTCAACTACTGGTTCTTCTTCTGAAAGTGTATGGGGGGTCGGGTGATCATCTCCGTAAATAATTGATAATCTGGAATAAATTTCTTTATATTTTTCTAAAATATATTTGTATGATAGTGTATCTTGTAGTGAATACATTTTGAGGAATACTTCTTTATCACAATCACTAGAAGCAACCTTTTCTCTAATAAATCGTAAATTTTCTTTATAAAATTCACAGAATTTGCTCTCTATAACTTCTTTAAAGCATTCAAAACCAGGCGGAATTTCATCAATCATTTGAATAACAGCGATAAGATGATTGTGAAATTCTAAAAGTTTAATATACTTTCTTGCTTCAGGTGAGTTTTGAATTGTTAGATTTTCATATCCGGGTTCATTTACTATAGGATTTTTATTCATGAGAGATTGTATTGATAGAAGAACTTCGCAAGTTGAAAGACATGGAGTCCATCCAGGTCCACTCCAAGTCCCCAAAATCGAAAGACACACTTTTCCTCCAGTATATAGATTAGGGTTAAATCTGGTTCTTTTATTTAGCGTGCACAAAAGAACTTTAGGTGGTTCTTGTGGATATTTATCAGTATAATTAATATCGAAAAAGTAGAATCCATTTTTGTATGGTGTCTCATCTGGACCTATAATTAAAGCTTTGGCATTGAATAAATTTTTATCATTAAAATTTACATAAATTCCATGTTCGTTTAAATCAGACTTAAAGTATAACTTAATATCGTTTTGAATTCGTTTAACGCTACGTTGTGCCATGGTAGATATTATAAATAATAATTAAATTAATTTTCTTAAATCAATTTTTATTATTCACAAAATTGAAATTCTTGACCCCCTTAGTTAGTCATGAATATTTTAATTAGCAAATAAAACGCAAAAAAATTGATTTGACAATTAATTAAATTATTTAAAAAAATTTGTTGTCTATTATAAAATGTCTCAAACAACTAACCAATCCGGGAAAAAAATATCATTAAAATATTATCTACAGAAGCACAAAACTATACCTGAAAAGAGTTTTACCCACACTGCTTTGGGTGAACCTCCAAAATCTTATCCTGGAAGTTATTGTATTGATGATAGTGAACTAGAAGATTTTTTCACAGTGTATACAAATACTGTGTTCAAACACAAAATACCAGCACATTTGACAGAGCGACATAGGGATGTAAGTCCAATTTTGATTGATTTAGATTTTAGGCACAAACCAAAACCAGCAGGGGATAAAACACCTTTTGATAGAAAGTATTCTCGTCAGTTTATTAAAGACTTTCTTCAGCGTTATCTTGATATATTAGATGATTTGATTCAAATACCAGATGAAAAGAAGGTAGCATTTGTTCTTGAAAAGGAAACACCAGTAGTTCCTCAAAATAAGAATGTAGTTAAGGATGGTATTCATGTTATCTTTCCATATATAGTTACAGAACCAAAACTTCAGTATATTTGGAGATATAAGTCAATCATAGATGATAAGATAACGGAAATGATGGAACCTCTTGAACTAACAAATACATTAGATGACGTCTTTGATATAGCCGTTATTGAGAAAAACAACTGGCAGATGTATGGTAGTTGTAAACCAAATAATCAGACCTATAAACTTACAAATGTATTTAAGTTTTCAGACAAAAATACAAAAATTGAGGAGGTAGAAAATAAAATGAGTGATGGAGAGTTGGTGAGGTTGCTTAGTATTAGAAATTTCGACATAGAAAATTTGGTAAAGACGGAAGATTTTGAGGAGCAGATTGATGCAGAGTTTGAACTACTTCCAAAGAAACAACAGGTGAAGAAACCTAGAAAGGTGAAACCAAAGAAGTCGCCATTAGTAAAGAATTATATTGACGATGATGAAGATTTGGGTTTTATTAAGTCAATTGTAAAGATTTTGAATCCAAAAAGAGCAAATAAGTATGATGAGTGGATGCGTTTGGGATGGTGTCTTCATAACATTGATCATCGTCTTTTGGAAGATTGGGTAGAGTTTAGTAAAAATTCCGAAAAGTTTGTCGATGGAGAATGTGAAAAGGAGTGGGGAACAATGAAGAATGAAGGTCTTGGTTTAGGTAGTTTATTTCTTTGGGCAAAGGAAGATAATCTTGAAGAGTATACAGAACTTTCAAGGCACAACCTTCGTCAGTGTATGTTGAATTCACTTTCAATTGCGCCAAATGATATCGGAAAAGTTGTAAAGCACATGTATAAGAATGAATTTGTCTGTAGTTCATCACGTCATAATATGTGGTTTCAGTTTAAGAATCATCGGTGGCGTGAAATAGACAATGCGGTTGAGTTGAGAAAGAGATTATCGCATGAGGTTGTAGATGAGTATTTGAAATTGAATATGTATATTAGTAAACAAGCATATGAGGTAAATGACTCTATTACAAATAAGGAGAAGCAACTACATGTAGAGAATTTAAAAATTATTCAAAAGATTATTGAGAAGTTGAAGACAACACCATTCAAGAAGAATGTAATTGTGGAGTGTTCTGAACTTTTTCATGATGATGAATTTGAGACCCGTCTAGATAAGAAGTTACATCTTATTGGTTTTGAAAATGGTGTATATGACCTTGATAAGTTGGAATTTCGTGATGGAGTGTATGAGGATTATATTAGTTTGACAACTGGTGTAAATTATTATGAGCACGATGAAGACGATGATAATCTTCTTAATGTAGTTAAGTTCGTAGAGCAAGTCCTTCCAAAGAGAACTGTGCGTGAATATGTTCTCAAGTTGATGGCAACTTTCCTTCATGGGGCAGTCAAACAGGAAAAATTCCATATTTGGACTGGATGTGGTGGTAATGGTAAATCAAAACTTATTGATTTATTCCAAAATTGTTTCCGGGATTACTGCTGTCCTCTTCCAGTGACACACTTGACTAAGGAGCGTGGTCGTTCTGAAGGAGCAAACTCAGCGTTGGCAACAACAAAGAACAAGCGTTTTGTAGTTCTTCAGGAACCAGAATCAAATGAGGAATTGAAGGTTGGTGAGTTGAAGATGTTGACTGGTGGTGATACAGTTCCAGTTAGAGACCTTTACAAGAAGCAGGAGTATATCAAACCTCAGTTCAAGATGGTTCTCACGTGTAACGCTCTTCCTGGACTTTCATCAACTGATCGTGGTGTTTGGCGTCGTTTGTCTGTTGTAGAGTTTATTTCAGTATTTACAGACAAACCAGATCCAAATGAAAAGTTTCAGTTTATGATTGATGAAAATCTGGGAGAGAAATTGGCAGTAGATGGTCCTTGGGTAGAACCATTCATTTTCATGCTCATTGAGTATTACAAGAAGTATTTGAAGTCAGGTCTTTCAGAACCAGCAGAGGTTCGCAAATACACTGAGGAGTATCAGAGTGAGAGTGACTTCTTCATTCAGTTTATCAATGAGAAGATTGTCGAACTTGATGATTGTGAGACACAACTTCGTCTTGATGAGATTTACTATGAATATCAGTTGTGGTTCAAGCAGACAAAGGGTCAGGGTGTGAAGTGTCCATCTCGTAAGGAATTGAAATCAAATCTTTCAAAGAAGTTTGGAGCAAAGTGTGTAGCAAATAACAAAAATGCTTGGTTGGGATTAGGAATTAAGGAAACTGTTCCTTAAAGAAAATATAAAGAATCTTAAAAATTTAATTTAATGTTAATTTATTTCTTTTTTTTATATTAGAATTTGTAATATTATTTACGCTATTACTTGTTGAGTTCTTTATTGAATTTGTGCTCTTATTAGAGTTTTTATTTGATTTGTTAATATTATTTATATTATTTTCGAGAAGATTAATTTTGGTATCGAATGCTTTTGCTAAATTATTTAAGTCTGCTTCAGATAAATTATTCAAGTCTGCGGTTTCTAAGTCTAGTAATTTATTTAAGTTTACACCATTATTGGTAGTATTATTTTGGTCCATAGGGTATGTATAAATTTTGTAAATGATGAATATAATAGTTCCTAATAATATCAAGAATAGTAATGTGTTAATATTTTCGGTTGTTTTGTCCTTTGAAGTTAATTCTTTAGTGTCATCGTGCTTTGTTTGAAATTCAACTTTAAGTTTATCGCGTGATTCTAATATATTTTTTAGTTCTTCCTCTTGATTTTTGGTTTTCTTTTTTAAATCTGATAAAATGACTTTATTTTTAGAATCAAAATTATCATATAGCATATACATTTTTAAATTGCTGCGCATTTTGTTATATAATCCATTTATTTGATCTTTTCTTAATGCGAATGTCATATCATTTCCATCCGATACACTTGAACCAACAGAACCTCCAGAAGGTGGAGGTGGATCAGGGAGGGTTAATGTATAAGTTCCCTCTGATAAAGTAGAATCTTGTGGATAATTTCTAGAGCTTCCTTGTCCCATTAAATATATAAAACAAATTATTTTATTTCAAAATAGTATAGCAAATCTAATGTGTTTTAATGTGTCTCACGAAAACCGAATCTATTTTAATCAAATAAAAGGAAAATTATCTAAACAAATTGATAAACTAAATAATTCTTTTTGTATTTTTATTGAAGATTTTGATAAAAAGTATAAAGAATTTGGTGAAATCATAATTAGAAAGTATAATAACATGACTTCAAATACTTATAAGAGAAAGTATAAATATTCCTCAACATCTACAATGTCTCCAAACTCAAGTGCGTCTAGAATGAGTCCATTTGAAGATATTGATACACATAATATTTCTATACAAATAGAAGACGTAAGTCATACACAAAATAAATTAAATTCAAATACACATACAAATTCAACTACTCAATTAAATTCAAATACTCAATTAAATTCAAATACTCAAAGTAAATCTAATATTCAAAGTAAAGAAATGATTGAAAAGCATTTTATAGATAAAACTGAATCGTTTTTAGATGATGCCTGGGATATTATTAATGCCGATTAATATAATTAATTCCTATTAATTAATATAATTAATTTAGGCTTCAACCTTTGGTTTACAGCAGAAAACTTTTAAGAAACTTAAGGGTTTTTTCCTCAAGCGGAGTTTTCCGTCATTTACTTGGATAAGAGTATCGATAAGACCTGGGACAAGTTGTTTTAAAATTGGATCCCAAACTTCATCGTTTCCTGGACCGTCGGTAATATCAATAATGTGTTTTACCATTTTAATTACTAATTCACGCTTCTGGGCGCCACGTAAATTCTTGTAATTTTCAACATGTTTCATTAATTTAGGAAGAACACTCATTAAATTAGAAACACTAAAGTCTTCGAGATCTCCAAGTGATTCAACAATTGCTTTAGATTCAATATCCATTAAAAATGCGACTTGTTTCTTTGGAGGAGCAGGAACATCAACACATGGTTTTCCTTCAGGGCAGACGCCGTCAGGACAGCAAACACCATCAGCACATGTTGTGCCATCAGGGCAAACTCCATCAGCGCATGTGGTGCCATCAGGGCAAACTCCATCAGCACATGTAGCACCTTCAGGGCAAACTCCATCAGCACATGTATTTCCTTTGGGGACTTCTGGTAGGGGGTCGGTTACGCTTTCTTCATTAGTAACGTTTTCAACTACTTTTACAACTTCGCTCATTTTGATATTATTACGAAAGAAAAAAATATTGATAATTATTATAAATGGTTCGTAAAAATAAGTCATTATCAAAGTCAGTATTTGACGTAGATTTCGAAGTTGTTTTAATTATAGTATTAATTATTGTAGCAATTCTTTTGATTTGCTTTATAAATAAAAAATTCAATAAAGAGACTTTCTTATCATCGCAGATTAGAGAACACTTAAAAGGAAACATCAAAGAGCACGCCCATGTCCCAGAACACTTCACCGAACATAGCGATTCAGAAGAACCAGAGGATACAGGAGACAAACACCTTTATTTATTCTACGCAACATGGTGTGGACATTCAAGAAAATTTTTAGAAAATGAGTTACCAAAACTCGAATCAATGCTTGAAGAAGCAAATCTCTCAGATAAATTCCATAGTTTAGATGTCGAAACACCAGAAGGTAAAGAGCAAGCAAATAATGCTGGTGTAACTGGTTTACCAACTGTTTACTACCACGAAAATGGTCAGTTTACAAAGGCAGAAAGTAGTAAAGATTTAGAAGCGCATTTAAATTGGTTGAACTAAACTAAACTAAACCCGTTAGGTTAAATGTAAATTAACTATTGTAACTTAAAAAACCAGACTAAATATTAATTCCAAACAAAGTTTCTAGATTTAATTTATGAATTACAATCCAACATCGGAATAAACATTTTTTTCTAATTCTTCTTTACATTTTCGATTAAGTAAATTTACTTCTGCGTGTGTGAACCCGTATTCTTTTAATTCCTCATCACTAACTGATAAAAAGTCTTGGACATTTGAACAGTCTAGCACATATAAAATAACATTAATCTTTTTGTCGGTTAATTGGCATAGTTTAAGGAAGTTTTTGAACGTCTCTCTATTTTTGCTTACATAATCAATATTTCTATTTACTAATTTTTTTACAAATGTATCAACACTATTGATTTTTGATTCAAGGAATTTGAAATCATCTCTTATTTTCTCTAATGAAGAGATAACATCTAATTTATTCATTTTAATATCTTCAAGGTCATTTATTATTTCACCATTGCGGTTATTTTTCTCTTCCATTTCGGTTATTTGTTTGTGAAAAACGGTAATATTTTTATTAATATTATCTATTTCTCTACTTATATTCAAAATATTTAGATGAGACATGAATATATTTAATGCTATATTTATTTTTTTTAAATTTTAAACAAATAAATAACAATAACAAACAATAATATCAAAATCAATATAAAAATCAAAACAAAATCAAATGTTGATATCGATTTATATAGATATCGATATCATTTGTCAATTATTTATTTTTTATAATTAATTTATATTATTTTAGATTCTTATTATATATGGCAGTTAAATCTCTTAATAGAAAAAGAAGAGTGAGAGGAAATGTATCTTTAAATAGAAGAAGAAATCGATTAAAGACAGTCAAGAGAAGAGTAAAAAAAACCAGAAAGCAGATTGGTGGTCAAGCCCCAGAGCAACAACGAAATGCATTAGCTAGAATATTACACGCAATAGGTAAAGTTTTAAGAGGACCATTTAGACGAAATAGAGAAGGATCGTATGAAGTTCCCGCAGGAGCAAGTCAAGCCACTTCTCCCAAAGATATACTTGTTTTACCAAAAGATTATTTTAGTAGGGAATTAAAAAAAGCAACACGAACAGCACAAGCAGCAGACGCAAATAGAACAGCCGCAGCCGCAGCCGCAAAAGCAGAAGTAGTTGGAGCAACAACATTATCGGGTTTACAACCTAAAAAACTTAGAGCCGTGATATTTGTAGAATTAGAAGGTGGAACACTTGAATTTAAGTATACGGTTCTTAAATACGCTATTGACAAAAATTTTATAGAGCAATTAACAGTTGAAGCAGAAAATTACAGACAAATACATCTCGAGTATCGTAGAGATGAAGGAAGAAAGCGTAAGGAAACAGAGAAAGCGACAAATATAGCAGAAATGGTTGAAAGAGAAGCAACTGAAAACCATAACGCAATTAAAGATAAAGAATCTATAGACAAAGCTAAAGCTAACGCTAAAGCTAAAGCTAAAGCAGCAGTAGTAGCAGCTGAATTATATGATCCAGATTTTATTAA
>MDTB01045776.1_pt1 | contig 18755 bp, 21 predicted proteins | sample 811161 | NCBI WGS metagenome assembly MDTB01 (sample SAMN05326650, study PRJNA326480) | marine metagenome | isolation source: seawater | place: Mediterranean Sea | collected 2009
CTCAGGATACCCGAACCCTGCTCACCTGTGGTGGATACCACCAACGCACCGGTTTCATCCTGCGAGAGCACTCCCCGCTGAAACTCGGTTCGGCCGCGTTGCTTTTTCAACCGATCCAGGGTGCGGGCCTGAAGACGCAGCGGCTGCCAGGACGCCTCGCCCGAAAGCCGCCGAAGCGCAGGCAGAACAAACTGATAAAAGGTCACCATCACCGAAACGGGATTGCCCGGCAGGCCGAAAAAAAGACTGTCGCCAATCTTGCCAAAAGACAAGGGCCGGCCTGGCTTCATGGCAATCTTCCAGAAATTGACTTCGCCGATTTCATCCAGAACGTCCTTGACGTAATCAGCATCCCCCACTGAAGCCCCGGCTGATGTGATCACCACGTCCGCCATATCAGCGGCCTTCAGGAATGTCTTCTTGATTTGTTCCCGGTCATCGCGCACCACGCCGAGATCATTAAAAGCCATACCCGCTCGGCGCAGCATGCCGTTCAGTGTGTAGCGGTTGGAATCGTAGACATCCCCTAATTCCAGAGGCTGTCCAATCGAGCGCAGTTCATCACCGTTTGAAAAAAATGCGACACGCGGCCGACGCAGCACGGGCAGCTCGCCTATGCCTAAAGATGCCACCATGCCAATGTCACCCGGCAGCAACCGTCGGCCTGCGACCAGCGCAGTAGCGCCCTCAGCGAGATCTTCTCCAGCGTATCTGACGTGCTGGCCATCCCGTTGCCCGTCGGCGACCCGGATGTAATCATCCTGCTGCTCGACGTGTTCCTGCATCACGACCGTGTCAGTCCCTTCCGGCATCACCCCACCGGTCATGATACGAGCACACTCACCCGGTCCCACGCTGCCGGCAAAAGCCTTACCGGCCCAGGCTGTCCCCACCACCTTCAGCGATGATCCGTTCAGATCCGTAAAACGCAATGCATAGCCATCCATCGCCGAGTTGGTGTGGTTTGGCACGGCCATCGGGGATTGGATATCGACGCCCAATACCCGGTCAAGGGCTTCGCGCAACGCCACGACTTCCACGTCGCTAATCGGACTAACCGCCTGCGCGATTCGGGCTAGCGCCGTATCCACCGGTAGCCACGCCGGATCGTACTCATCATCGCAGCTCGGCTGGCGTGAAACGGGATCGGGGGTATTCATTTCTGGCGCTTCCAGTCGCCCGACCGACCGCCGGATTTTTCCAGCAACTTGATGTCGGTAATGATCATCCCACGATCCACCGCTTTACACATGTCATAGATAGTCAGCAGGCCCGCGTTTACGGCAGTCAATGCTTCCATTTCAACGCCCGTGCGCTCACGGGTCTCGGTGATGGCCGTACAAAAGACGCACTGTTGATCACTGTCGACCACAAAATCCACCTCAACACGTGTCAGAGAAAGCGGGTGACAAAGCGGAATAGTCTCTGCAGTCCGCTTTGCCGCCATAATGGCCGCAATGCGTGCAACAGCCAATACGTCCCCTTTGGCATGCCCCCCTTTGGCGATGAGATCAAGCGTCGTCGGCTGCATTGCGATACGCCCGTGCGCGACTGCGCGCCGAGCGGTGATCTCCTTGTCGCCCACATCCACCATCCGGGCCTCACCCTGATCATTAAGGTGCGTAAGTGTCTTATCTTTGGTCGTCAAAATGAGAGTGCCGTTCTAAAACGTTGAGAATATTCTAGCGGTTATTGCTTCTTGTTGAAGGCCATCCGGGCTTGTCTGTACTGCTCACATGCTACAATTTTCGGGTTTACATGCTTTGGTAGCGCATTATGGCCAGTACCGCCTCCACCATGCAGGCACTCGGGTTCGAGGCGCCAGCCTTCACTCTGCCCAACACCCACCTAGTCGCAGGCAGGCCAATGGTTTCGCTGTCGGACTATGCAGGTAGCAAAGCAGTGCTGATTGCTTTCATCTGTAACCACTGTCCTTACGTGATTCACTTGCGCGATGCATTTAGTGCTTTTGCTGAGGAATATGTATCGCTTGGTCTTACCACGATCGCGATCAGTGCCAACGATGCCGCCACCTATCCTGACGATGCGCCGGAACAAATGGCCGAAGAGGCAGCACAGCACGGTTTCGGGTTTCCCTACCTTTACGATGAGGAGCAGTCTGTTGCCAAGGCCTACCACGCTGCCTGCACGCCGGATTTTTTTCTCTTTGATGAACACCGCCAACTCGCATATCGGGGACAGTTTGACGCCTCCCGGCCGAAAAACAATGAACCGGTTAGCGGTATCGATTTGAGAAATGCAGCGGATGCGGTCCTTCGCGGCAATGCCGTTTTAGGCGAGCAGATCCCGAGTATCGGCTGCAACATCAAGTGGAAATCGGGGCAGGAGCCCGACTACTTTCCCACCTGATCATGCGCCCACGGGTGCGGGGTATTTATTGTGATCAGTGAGTCTGTTCTATTTTCCATATTCCTGATCTTCACCGGGGCAGCGCTCCTCGCCACAATCGCGCTTTTTGCCCGGCAGTCTCTGCTGGTCGCCTACATTGCGCTGGGTGTTCTCGCGGGACCGTCTGTCACCGGCCTGGTTGCAGACACACACCTGATTGCCGATCTTGCTCATATCGGGATCATCTTCTTGTTGTTTCTGCTCGGGCTGGACCTGTCGCCCCGCAAACTTCTTGGTCAGATGCGCGAAGCCGTCGGTGTCACTCTAATGAGTTCCCTGATTTTTGCCCTGCTAGGCTACGGGGTCGCGTTTGCAGCAGGACTTTCCCGTATCGACTGCTTGTTGGTCGGCATGGCCAGCACCCTTTCCAGTACGATCATTGGACTCAAGCTTCTGCCCACAACGGTGCTGCACCATCGCCATACCGGGGAGGTCATTATCAGCATTCTGTTGCTACAGGACCTGATAGCGATAGGTGCTTTGCTGCTGCTCGATACTCTGGCGGCAGGGTCGATGCCCTGGCTTCGGGCGAGCCTTGAAATCGCTGGGCTTCCGGTTCTTTTTGTTTCCGGTTTAGCCGCTGAAAGGTGGGTGCTACGGCCTCTCTTTCACCGTTTCGACAAAGTCGGTGAGTATGTGTTTCTGCTGTCGCTCGGGTGGTGTCTGGGCCTTGCTCAGATTGCCGAGAGCCTTGGCCTCTCTTATGAAATCGGCGCTTTCATTGGCGGCATTACGCTGGCGAATAGTCCCATCGCGCCATTTATTGCCGAGAGCCTGCGGCCGTTGAGGGACTTCTTTCTAGTGATGTTCTTTTTCGCACTTGGCGCGGGCTTCGACCTCGCGGGTGCCACTGCCGTTTGGCCAGCAGCCCTGGCCTTGGCAGCGGGCGTACTTTTGATCAAGCCGGTCACCTACCGTACTCTCCTCAGAAAGTTCGGCGAAAGCACTATCCTGGCTGGCGAGGCCGGCGTGAGGCTCGGCCAGATGAGCGAGTTTTCCTTGTTGCTGGTTGCCGTCGCCCTGCAGGCACAAACTATCAGCCAGCAAGCCGCTAACCTTGTTCAGTTGGCGACGCTGATCACCTTCGTCGTCTCATCTGCATTTGTGGTGCTACGTTATCCCAGTCCCATTGCCTTGTCAGAGCGCCTACGAAGAGATTAGCTGGCGCAACCCCTAGGAAGTTGATTGTGAGGAAGCCTGCTGCTTAACCTCGTTAACAGCGGCACTCAAAGCCGCTTCATCGGCGAGGTATTCATGGTCAACAACCTCCAGCCCATCACTAAACCGGAAGACGAGCGGGATGCCGGTGGGAATGTTGTACTGCATGATTTCATCTTCACTCATACCCAGGAGAAATTTCACCACCGCGCGCAGGCTGTTACCGTGCGCAACGACCAGCACCTTGCGATCAGCCTTGAGTTCCGGGACCAGCCTTTCATTCCACCATTGGGTCACCCGCTCCAGGGTATCTGCTAGAGACTCGGCATCCGGCAGCCGCGCGATGCCAGAATATTTCGGGTCTTGGGACGGATGCTGGGGATCATCTGCCTCAAGCGCAGGGGGGCGTATGGCATAACCCCGGCGCCACTTGAGCACCTGATCATCGCCGTGCTTAAGCGCGGTTTCTTTTTTATCGAGACCCTGCAACGCACCGTAGTGCCGTTCATTCAGTCGCCAGTCCGTCTTAACCGGAAGATGCATTTGGTCCATTTCATCCAGTATCAGCCACAGCGTACGGGTTGAGCGCTTAAGCAGCGAAGTCATGGCGACATCGAAGCGGTAACCTTTTGCCAGCATGGTCTTGCCGGCATCACGGGCTTCATGCATGCCCCTGTCAGATAAGTCCACATCCACCCATCCCGTAAACCGGTTTTCAAGATTCCATATGCTCTGGCCATGGCGTATCAGTAATAGTTCCTTCATAGCATCGGGTTCCAATTGTTACGGTGCAGATGTTACCAGCCCTCTTACCAAACCTGCGCATACAGGATGGAACGGGTCATCAAGCCACGTTGGATTGAACCACGGACCTTCAGCAAGCTTCCAGATACGGTCAGCCGGCGATCAGCCTTGTACGACCGTGATGATTTCGGTTGCCGAATTCATCCCACCCATTGTGACGCCCGGGATTGCACATCCTGACCGCAATAGATATTCATAACCCCTGTTTGTTTAGGAATCATCTCTGGATGACTCCGGTATACTGGACTTATCCGTCCCGCGCTCTGTGCTCCCCGACTTGGCCGCACCTTACTGCAATCTTGACCAATTCAAAATTGTCTACGTTTTTCTTGTAAGGACTGGTGTGAATAAGCGCGGAAATGGAGTCCACAAGGCTCTTATTGAATGATAAATCAAATTGGGTCTATCTCCTGCTCCAAGTGGGTACATGCTTTGTGCGCCGGGTTTTTCGTCGTACTCGCGACCAGTTATCTCCATGATGTACTGTTTCAGGATAAACACCTCAGTGCTTTTGATTTCATTCTGAACAAGCCCGTCTGGGAGGCAGAACGAGGTCCGCATCTAGTCAATAATGGGGTACTCGCTGACTCACCGACCGCACACTATCCTTACAGGAGAATTTTCTGGGACAACTTGCGGCAAGGCAGAAACACCGATTACTTACCGCACATTCTTACCGGCCAAGCGTCAAACGGCCAGGGTACCGGGGCCTTCGTCACCAGCTTTTTTCAGTTGTTTATGGACGTGCCAAACGCTCTGGACTGGAGCACATGGTTTAGATTAATTCTGGCGGGAATCTTCATGTACACGCTCATGGTCTGGCTCGGCTGTCAGCCTGTGATCGCCGTTCTCGCGGGTGTCGCCTGGACCTATAACACCCATCAGCTGGCCTGGTTACTTTTCCCTCAACACCTTGCAGCCCAGTTATGGATTCCGTTGATCTTCCTGCTCAACTTCAAACTAATTCGGGATGGCCCCGATTGGCCATCCATACTTGCGCTCATACTAAGCGTTGTGCTTTTCTACAGCAGCGGTTACACCCAGATCGCACTGTACAGTTTTATCTTTTTAGGCTTGTTCAACAGCGTTTATCTATGGCTCGCAAAGCAAACGGTTAGCGCAAAGTGGCGGCTTTGGACCATTATTCACGGGATTTATCTTGGCACCGCCCTAATAATTTTTCCGGATGTGATGTCTCAGTTGGCAGAGATAAATGACGGTTTGCGCGGAGCGCAACTATACCGTTATCTCGACCTAGGGAGTGTCCCTCTGCTTAAGTCGCTGCTGATGCTGCCGGTAGCTGGACTGCCGCATCCGCTGGACATTGTGAGGTTCATGTTCCCGCATTATCTGGAGCTAGGACTCTGGGCACCTGGCCTCAAGGAGATCTATAAAACCAACGTTGTTGAATACATGGTCTTTTTTGGTCTCATCGTTCTCTACCTCACGCTTTACGGAATTTGTGGCGGGCTGCGCCGCCACAGCCGCCTGGTGTGGGCTCTATGCATAACGCTGTTCTTTGTCTTTGCTCTGATCAACGGCAATCCGCTGATCGTTGGGCTGGTTAACCTGATACCCGCGGGAGGTGCTGGCCAGTCCGACCGCTTCATAACGCTCATCATCTTCACCTGCATTGTGCTCAGCGGCCTCGGCCTCAGATATTTTCTTGAAGATAGAAAAACCCATGACCTAGTCTGGGCGGCTGTGCCGGGAATCCTCCTTCTGGTATGGATTGGCGTTGCGAAACTTCAATATGATGCCATTATCAATTTGTGGTCCTTTATTCCGCCAGTGACGGTTCTCATGATTTTCATCGTCGTCGGCCACTCGCTTGCACGGAAAAACTTAGGGAACCTGGTTGGCGTTATCGCCATTGGGTTCACGCTGTATGAGTTGTTTCCTGCCATGTATGGGTTCAATACACGGCTTGATGCGAAAGATCATTTCCCGACAAATTCGGTCATCACTGCTATTCAGAAGACACCCGGAGATTTTCGTACAGCAACAATCATGAGCAACACCTCGTACCATCACAACATCTTCAGCTACTACAAATTAGCGACCATTGGAGGCTACGCCACGACGGTACAGAACCAATACCTCAAATTCCTCCGGGAAGCCTACAAAGATGTGGCGATTACCGCCAACGGTATTGTTTTCCTAATGCATCACCATCCCGAGATTCTTCGCCTGCTGAATACCAGATTTGTCGTTTCCGATATTCCTGTAGCCAGCGATCGGGTTCGGAAAGTCTTCGCCAACGAAGCCAATACACTCTACGAAATTACAGACCCGTTGGACCGCGTTTACTGCGGCACTGACCAACTGGTGATACCCGAGACGGGCACGATTCCGGGGAAACTGTCGGAGGCGGCTACCGCCTATGATCGGCCGATCCTCGTTACCGCACCGCTGGTTGATAAGAGCAAATTGACGGAAAACTGCTCCATCGCAGATTTGAAGGTTTACCAGGGCAAAATTGACTTTCGCGCTACCTCCGATGAACCAACACTCGTCTTCATAGCGACCAACCATCACAACAACTGGCGCGCGCGCATAGATGGAACGCGGACCGAGATCAACGCCGGCAACTACGCTTTCATGGTTGTCCGGGTACCGGCCGGATCCAGCGATGTGCAACTCCAGTACACCGATCAGAAACTCTTTCTAGGGGCGCTTTTTCTTATCGGGTTCGGGCTGTTTGTACTCGGCTACGCGGTGCTATCGGTGAACCCGATCTGGCGAAAGCTCTTATTTGCACTTTGTGCAGTAATGCTCATTGGGAAAAACGCCCTGTCTGTACCGGGTCTGAAAAATGTAGAGATCTCTGAGAGAGAGGCTGCCGTAGAACTTCGGGTCGTTGATCCGAACCCGTCATAAACTCAAAAATCCCCTACGCTTTCCTTCAACCGATCAACCAGTAGCCGAAGTGCGCGAGCTCGGTGACTCAGGATATTCTTGCGAGTCGGGCTAAGTTCGGCTGCCGTGCAGTTTTCTTCCGGGACCCAGAATACCGGATCGTAGCCAAAACCGTTCTCACCGCTGGGTGAGGTGGTGATGCACCCCGACCAGGTCTCCTCGCAGATCAGTGGTGCGGGATCATCTGCCCGCCGGAGGTAAACCATCAGGCAGCGGAATCTGGCCTGCCGTTCCTCCAACGGGACATCCGCCAACTGGGAGAGCATCTTGGAGAGGTTCTCCGAATCACTGGCGCGTTCCCCGGCAAAGCGCGCCGAGTAGACTCCTGGAGCGCCCCCCAGTGCGTCCACTTCGATGCCCGAGTCATCCGCGATGGCGGGATGTCCTGTCTGGCGGGCAGCGTTACGCGCCTTCAGGATCGCATTTTCAACAAACGTCTCACCCGTCTCTTCGACGGGCGTGACGCCGAGCGCGCCCTGACCAACCACAGAGAAGCCGCTATCTGACAGCAGGTTGATTAACTCCCGGAGTTTTCCCTGATTATCTGAGGCCAATACGAGCTGACGGGTCACTGGGGTGTCTCTCGAGCAATCCGCTGCAACCGCATCAGTTCCTCGATGCCCTTCACAGCGGTGGCTGTCATATTCTGCATCTCAACTTCGCTAAACGGGCAGTGTTCGGCGGTTCCCTGGATTTCGATAAAAAGCTTCTCATCGTTCATCACGAAATTCATATCGGTATCGGCAGTGCTGTCTTCAACATAATCCAGATCCAGAAGGACCTCGCCCTGTTTGAGCCCAACCGAGACAGAGGCAATCTGACGCAGCGGCACAGGAGCCTCGAGTAAACCATCCTGACACAGGCGGTCCAGCGCATCGGCAAGCGCCACCCAAGCACCCGTGATCGACGCCGTACGCGTACCTCCATCTGCCTGGAGCACATCACAATCGAGCGTGATAGTCCGCTCTCCAAGTGCTTTCAAATCCAAAGCCGCCCGCAGTGAACGACCGATTAGTCTCTGGATCTCCAGAGTTCGCCCTCCCTGCTTTCCACGCGCCGCCTCGCGCGCCATCCTTTCACCCGTCGCACGGGGGAGCATCCCATATTCCGCCGTTATCCAACCCTGCTGACTACCTTTGAGAAACCTCGGTACGCGCTCTTCGACGCTTGCCATGCACAGTACCCGGGTGTCTCCGAACTCCACCAGTACCGAACCCTCAGCGTGACGGTTATAAGATCGGGAGAAGCGCACAGGCCGCAACTCATCTGGAAGTCGGTTATTCGCTCTGGCCATCGATTTTCCTCTGTTGTGGTGTATCCCGACGAGACAACGCGTCCTGGGATGTTGGGGGTCAACCAGGCGGCAGCGAATGTCCCAGTCTCGAGAAGAACTGCGTTAAAAACCGGTAGGTCAAACCCCAGATCACGCGTGTATCGTCCTGGGCTAGAAATATACCGGGAAACAGCTTGTCGCCTGCAGCGGGGTATCGCACCGATGTCCGCAGGCCCGGGTCCAGAAGCCGGGATAGGGGAATCTGCACAATCTCAGACACCTCGTAGTTTGGTTTGAGAACGGGCAGCACATCGACTGCATAGACGAAACAGGAGATGACAAGATCAGCCGAGCGGCCGCCCTGGCGGCCCCGCAAGTCCCCAAGACGACCCACCGATTGTGCTGGGCGAAGCTCGAACCCGATCTCTTCATGAGTTTCGCGACACGCCGCATCACCCGCTTCCAGGTCACTGTTCTCGCGCCGCCCGCCAGGAAACGCCATCTGCCCTGACCAGGGATCATCCGGGAAAGGCGATCGCTGGATAAAAATGATGCTGGGGTCGTGTACTGCTGCACCACCATCCAGCACCAGCGCGACTTCTGCCCGGTGGGGGCTGGATTGCGGGTCAATTTCCGGCTGATGGTCCTGAAGACGACTCAGGATCTCGCCAACGGAAATCACCAGTGAATACCGCCGCCAAGCAGAACACCGTAACTCCCCTCACTTGCCTGGGAGCCAGTAATCACCCCCGTATAGTCGGTGATCTGGTAACGCCAACCCAGGCGAAGGTCGACAAAGGGAAACGGGTCCAACACGAGTCCTGTCTCAACTGAGATCGAGGAAAGATCCCGACGCGACCCCAAGTCGCCCAGCGAGGGCGCCCATCCAGCCTCGGCATAGAAACGCAAAAAGCCGAGAACGCCGACACGGCCTTCCGCCATGATCCGGGCACCCGATGCATCACCCTCAGCACCGAAGCGATTCTGTTCCCAACCGAGCCCCACGGCGAGAAAGGTATTGTCGGTGGCGGTCACCAACCGGTATTTGAAATCGACCAGAGTCTGTTCATCGGGTGCCATGCTGACGCTGTCTTCGCTTATCCGATAAAGCGCCGTGCGAAAGCCCCAGCGCTCACCCAGCCAAAGTTCCCCATAACCCCCGGTCAACGGGGAATTGACCGAAGTATCCTGATAGTCATCGACCACCCAGGTGAACACGCCGACTTCACCATCAACCGTGCCCAACGCCTTCGCGGGAGCTGTCACCAACAAACTCGTCATCAATACAACGCACGCGATACACTTCACGTATAAATACCCACAGTGGGAAAGACCCGATTTTATCATCCGTCTTTTGCGCTCCAACACAAAGTGCTTTCAATGAAAGATCCTGATCATGCCGCCTGGTGAACACGACAACGGTGTACGCCTTGACCGCTGGCTCTGGGCAACACGTTTTTTCAAAACCCGTACAGATGCCACCAACGCTATCCGTGCCGGCCATGTGCTGCTCAACGATCGGCGGACCCGCCCGGCGAAATCTGTCTGCTGCGACGACGTTCTGCGAATTCGTCGCAGGACAGTTTTGTATACCGTCACGATCTGCGACCCGATCGACAAACGGGTCTCACCGCAACTTGCGGCTCAGGCTTATGTCGAAGATCCGATGAGCATCCAGCGCCGTGGCGCGCTACGCCAGCAACTGCGCCTGCAACCCCAACCGGTCAGAGGATCTAAGGGCAAGCCTGACAAGAAGGAACGCCGGCAACTGCAGCAGATACGCTATGTCGGTGGAGGCGAATGATTGTATGCGCGGCGTGATTCTCGATTCCGACAGTTTTGACCGTGGTGACCTCGATACTGCCGCTCTAGATAATGCGTTGGATCACTGGACACATCACCGCTCGACGATGCCCAATGAAGTACCCAAGCGACTGGAGGGATACGAGGTGGTAGTCACCAACAAGGTGGTTATCGATGCCACCGCGATGGAAAGCTCTGCACTGCAGCTAATCGTAGTCGCCGCCACCGGTACCAACAATATAGATCTGGCCGCGGCGGCACGACGGGGAATCACGGTATGCAACGTTCGTGACTATGCGTCCGCGGCTGTCAGCCAACATGTGTTTTCGCTGGTACTGGCTCTGGTCACCCATCTTGGTGACTACACCAGAGCCGTGGGACAAGGTCGCTGGCAACAGAGCAAAGTATTCTGCATGCTGGATTATCCGATTCGCGAGCTCGCCGGACTGACACTCGGCATCATCGGCTATGGGAACCTTGGCCGGCGCGTGGCACAGATCGCACAAGGCTTTCAGATGCAGGTTCTGATCTGCGCCAGGCCCGGCAGCAAAGCTGTGCCGGACGGCCGGGTATCGCTCGACACGCTACTGGAAACGGCGGACGTGATCTCATTGCATTGTCCGTTGTCGGATACGACCCGAAACCTGATTGGGAAAGCGCAGCTGCAGAGGATGAAGTCTGACGCTATCCTGATCAACACAGCCCGGGGTGGCATTGTCAATGAGGATGATCTCGCGGCCGCGTTGCGCCAGGGGAACATTGGCGGTGCCGGTATCGACGTCCTCACCGAGGAGCCGCCCGGTACGGATCACCCCCTGCTGGCGACAAATATCCCAAACCTGCTGGTCAGTCCCCACAATGCCTGGGGGTCGATCCAGTCACGGCAGCGACTCACCGATGAAATTGCCGACCTGATCCGAACTTACCGCGAGGGCGTGCCCAGAAACTGTTGTCCGCCTGACTGAGTATCGTCATCGAACCCCCTCTAACACTATATGTTCATCTGCCGTGGTGCGAGCGCAAGTGTCCTTACTGTGACTTCAACTCGCATCCCCTGAAAGGGGATCTACCGGCCTCGGCCTATATCGAGGGACTGCTGGCTGATCTCGACGCCGTTGGGAAATTACAATCGGAACGACGCTTTGGTGCTGTCTTTTTTGGTGGGGGCACCCCAAGTCTCTTCGATGGCCACCAGATCGCCCGGATTCTGGATCAACTGGACAAAGGTGGGTGTTTGGATACCGAACCGGAGATCACGATAGAAGCGAACCCCGGATCGGCCGAAGCGGGTCGGTTCCGCGACTACCGAGACTGCGGGGTAAACCGGCTTTCGCTCGGCGTCCAGAGTTTTAACAACCAGAGCCTCGATGCGCTTGGTCGCATTCACGATGGCAACGATGCCAGAAAGGCTTGTCGCGCTATCGCGGACGCAGGTTTTGAGAATTTCAATATTGACCTCATGCACGGTTTGCCGGGGCAGAACTCCGCAGATGCGCTGGCCGACCTTCGCGAAGCCCTTGCTGGATCACCGACACACCTATCCATTTACCAGTTAACGATAGAACCCAATACGGCCTTTGCGGCGGACCCGCCTTCACTGCCCGATGAGGAAGTGCTCTGGGATATCCGGTGCGCCGTTCACGACCTCGCGGGTGCGGCCGGGTTTGAACACTACGAAGTGTCCGCCTTCGCCCGCCCGGAGCGTCACTGCCGCCACAACCTTAACTACTGGGAGTTCGGCGATTACATCGGGATCGGCGCTGGAGCCCACAGTAAGCTTTCCCTCGACGGAGTGGTCTACCGCTGGCACCGCCCACGCCACCCGCGCGAGTACCTGAGCACCGTCGCCAAAGACGGTATTCCGGAACTCGGTCTGCCGCTCACGCCGGAGGCGCTGCGCTTTGAGTTTTTGCTGAATGCCCTGCGGCTAAAAGCCGGTTTTGACTACCGACTCTTTGAACAAAGAACCGGCCTTGTCTGGTCTGAGCAGGAGGCACTTTTTGAAAGCGCAGTGGACGACGGTCTTTTGCTTGTCGATAACGCAAGGGTGCGAACCACACCACTCGGTTGGCGCTTTCTAGACGATCTGCTGCAGCGGTTTCTGAGTCCACCGGAAGCTCCGTCAGCACGTGATATGATGATCTGAAAAAGTTTCCGGTCAAACAAAACCCACGATCAACCAAAAGCCCATAGTCGCGCCTGCTTCCTGGATTCATCGCCCATGCTCTGGATCAAAGCCCTACATATCATTTTCATGGTCACCTGGTTTGCGGGTCTTTTCTACCTTCCAAGGCTCTTTGTTTACCACGCCATGAGCACTGACTGTGCGGCCCAAGATCAGTTCAAGGTCATGGAGCGCAAACTCTACCTTGGTATCACGACACCGGGCGGGGTACTGACCATCGCTTCGGGTCTGTGGCTGTGGCTCGGTTACGGCATCGGCAACCACAGCCTCTGGCTGGCGGGTAAGATTGCGTTGGTCGCCGTGCTTGTGTTGTATCACCTGTGGTGCGGACACATGGTCAAACAGTTTGCGCGGGGAGACAACAGGCATGGGCATGTGTTTTATCGCTGGTTCAACGAGTTTCCTGTGCTTGTGCTGATCGGCGCCGTATTGCTGGTGGTTTTAAAGCCGGCCTGAGCTGGAAAACCAATGTTCCATGTAGTGTTGTACCAGCCAGAGATTCCGCCCAATACCGGAAACATCATCCGTCTATGTGCGAACACGGGTGCTCAACTTCACCTGATAGAACCGCTGGGTTTTTCGATAAGCAACCGCGAACTTCGCCGCGCCGGGCTCGACTATACAGATGCGGTCAGATTGTGCTGCCACGCTGATATCGATGCGTTTATTGAAGAAGTTTCCCCCGAGCGTACGTTCATGTTCTCTACCAAACACACCCAACGGCACAGTGACTGTCGATTCCGGGCCGGCGATGCGCTGGTGTTCGGCCCTGAGACCCGTGGTCTACCAGAGGATATCAGGCATCGCGTGCCCAACGAACGGCGGGTGACCCTGCCAATGTGTCCTAGCAGTCGCAGCCTCAATCTGGCCAACGCGGTTTCCGTCGCAGTGTTTGAGGCCTGGCGCCAGTGCGGCTATCCGGGCAGCGCCTGAACGACAGCCTACAGATCTTCGAGGCTATCCACGTTGATGCCGCTGAGTCGAAGCGCCGCATTGATCACCGGAAATTCCTCTTGCTTTACGATTACTTTGATGCCAACGAAAAGTGCGCCCAAAGCGTCGATCCGCACCGGCTTCAGAACCCTAGGCGACTGAAGAGAAGAAAGGGTATTGGCGACGATGTCGCTGGTCTCGCCATGGGCGGCATCACAGAAATAGAGCAGATGGTTGCCGGGGCGGTAGAAAGCCTGGTGAATCGACAAACGGGTCGCTACCCAGGCCTCGATAATTCGATCCCGGGAAACCCCCGGCCGCATGTTGGCGATGTCTATCAGATCCGGCGGGCGAAACTTGCTATAGACTCGACGCTCCTGCGACATGCTGCTCTCAGTGAACTTTGCACCTGTGACCGTATTATCCGATCTAGTTGACCTCATCGTTGTTTTAGGCGAGGAAAGAGAACTGCCCGCCGTCAGAAGCCTGTACAAACCCCGGACCACGACTTTACCGGAACGCCCAAAGAAATTCGGGGTAGTCGCTCTCGCCGACGGCAGTTGCGGGTTTTTCTTCGCGGGCCTGGATGATACCTTGTTGCGTCTTGATGCGTGTGACCCGGATCAGTTTACTGAGAGAACGACGCTGGATCTTGTCAAAAACTGTCTGGGTACTGACCCATTGTCCACAGCCGTGGGTCTCGGTGTGCTCAACGCCGTAAGTCAGCACCTGCTCAAGGCGTCTGGGTTCGAGCTTGACCGGGCAACGGATCCGCTTGGCCGACTTGATCTGGCTAAGGCACATCACGTCGGGATGGTCGGGTTTTTTTCTCCGCTCATCAAGGTATGGGGAAACTATCCCGGAAAGCTGACTGTCATAGAGAAAGACCCTCAATTCCTCAAGCGATCGGGGCCTTTTGAGGTGACCGACCAAACCGATCGGCTGCGCAGTTGCGACCGGGTTCTGATCACGGGCTCCACCCTGATCAACGATACTCTGGACGATGTACTTAGCCACTGTGATCCGAACGCGCAAGTGGCCCTGGTGGGACCGAGCGCTTGCTGTCTGCCGGACCCGATTTTCGAGCGCGGCGTCGACGTGGTTGGCAGCACCATGGTCTCTGATCTGCCTCAACTCATGACTCTGCTTGAGGCTGGTGAGCCCTGGCACAGGGGTACCACGAAGTACTGCATCACACGTGATCAGTATCCGGGCATCGGCAAACTGATCCCAAGCCCCTGAGATCGCGCCAGGGTTTCTGCTCACCGGTCGGGTCTGGCACCCCAAGATATAATTGGGTCATGAAGATGATGAGATACCTGCATGCTGCCCTAGTGCTGACGGGACTATCGATTGGACTGGCACAGGCGGGTGCGGTGCATATCGCTTCTGATCTACAACAGGACGCGAGCACTTCCCATCAGGCGAATCTGCCGATTCTGCTCATTTATACCGCGAAGTACTGTCATTACTGTGACGAGGTGAAGGCAAGCGTCTTTAATCCGATCGCGGCAGACCCGGCTTACCGGGAACGTCTGGTGCTGCGGGAGGTGCGCATCGACAGCGACAGGCGCCTTGTTGGTTTTAAAGGCAATGTCACCAGTCACCGTTCCTTCGCCACGGACCGCGGTATCACAATCGTCCCGACACTCGAATTCCTGGATAGTGCGGGGCTACAGGTCAGCCGCCCACTGATAGGTGTCAGTATTCCGGACTACTACGGCGTCTATGTTGACAGCGGCATTGAGCAGGCGATCCGGAAGCTGCGCGCACAGGGGAGTTCCTCATGACTGAAGGCTTCGCCGAAGCAGAACTCGAGGTCGGTCAGCAGAGCGTACTGCCCGATTGGATTGACTACAACGGTCACATGAATGTTGCCTACTACGTCTTGGCTTTTGACCGCGGGGTGGATGAGTTCATGTACCAGATGGGTATCACGCCTGAATATCTTAAGACTGAACAATCTTCGACCTTCACCCTTGAGATGCACATCAACTACCTGCAGGAACTGCGCCTCCATGATCCCATCCGGCTCACCTGTCAGTTACTGGATGCCGACAGTAAACGGGTGCACTATTTCCTGCGCATGTTCCATGCCGAAGCGGGATACCTCGCCGCCACCAGCGAACAGATGATGATCCACGTCAGTCTTGAAAGTCGACGGTCTTCACCTTTCCCACCGACGGTCGGTGGGGTTATTGACCATATGATGGCGGCACACAAAGTGCTGCCAACGCCGGATCAAGCGGGGCGCAAAATGGGGATACGCCGGAGGAAATAGTTGGCACTCAACCCAGGCGCTCGATGATGCCATCGAGCTCATCGAGCGAACTGTAAACAATCACCAGCCGGCCCGATTTACCGTCGCGCGACTCCAAATGCACCGGAGCGGCGAATTTTTCGGACAGTGTTTCTTCTAGGCGCTGGATATCGCGACTTTTTGCTTTCTCAGATTTCTTCGCAGCCGCTTTCCCGGGTGGCTCGAGCATCCTGCGGACGAGTTTCTCAGTCTGGCGGACAGAAAGCTGCTGCTGCATGACCGCTTGCGCCGCAATAGCCTGCTGATCCTTGGTAAGACTCAACAGTGCACGGGCGTGACCCGCCTCAATGTGGCCGGATTCCAGATGCTCACGCACGCCCGGGTCCAGTTTCAGCAATCTGAGCAGATTGCTGACTGCAACCCGTGAGCGACCAACGGCTTCAGCCGCTTGCTGGTGAGTCAAGCCGAACTCATCAAGCAGGCGCTTGAGACCCGCCGCCTCCTCGATGGGATTGAGATTCTCGCGCTGGATATTCTCGATGAGACCGACCGCCAGTGCGGCTTCGTCCGGAACACGACGGACCACTGCCGGCACTTCGGTCAAACCCGCCAACTGCGCTGCCCGCCACCGACGTTCACCTGCGATCAGTTCATAGCCACCGCCCGCGCTCTCGCGCACCAGCAGAGGCTGAACGATTCCCTGCGCCGCAATTGAGGCAGCTAGCTCCTGCAGCGACGCCTCGTCCATACGTGTGCGCGGCTGGTAGCGACCTTTGCGAATCCGACTCACCGGCAACTGGCGCAGATCAGCCTGCGTTGACGGGGTCGCCGATGGCACGCTGCCCAGTAACGCGTCGAGTCCCTTCCCCAGTCTCGCCTTAGGACTCATTTTCTGACCCTGAAGCAGCGCTGCCGTCAATATCGTTTTGCGTGGGGTGGATGTTCTGGAGCATCTCCGTCGCCAACTGTCGGTAGGCCAGCGCACCCTGGCACTGGGGGTCATAGTCAATCACCGATTTACCAAAACTTGGTGCTTCAGCGAGACGTACATTGCGGGGAATAACGGTTTCGTATACCAGATTCGGGTAATAATGTCGAAGTTGGGCAGAGACTTCGTTGGTCAGAGAATTGCGGGCGTCAAACATTGTGCGGATCAGTCCCTCTATAGTCAGCCCAGGGTTAATGCTGGCCTGCAGACGGCGGATAGTATCATCCAGACCGCTCAACCCTTCGAGCGCATAGTATTCACACTGAACTGGGATCAGCACCGACTGAGCCGCAACGAGCGCGTTCACAGTCAGCACATTCAGCGCCGGCGGGCAGTCAATGAACATCAGGTCGTAGTGCTGGACCGTGGCGAGTGCCTGCCGAAGTCTGTGGTTGTCGCTCTCATCACCTTGGGTCAGTTCTGCCTGTGCGCCCGCAAGGCCGGCTTCGGCCGGCAACACATCAAAACCCGAGTCACTGGCAATCACCGCTTCTGCCACCGTGCTCTCGCCCAGCAACACTTGATAGACGGTGTGCCGAAGCTGGTTTCGGTCAATACCGCTTCCAACAGTGGCGTTGGTTTGTGGATCAAGATCAATCAGCAGAACCCGGAGACCCTCTCGTGCCAGTGCGGCAGCGAGATTGATGGCGGTAGTGGTTTTGCCAACACCGCCTTTCTGGTTAGTGACCGCGATGATCCTCGTCAACTTTGAATCTCCAAAGCTTCTTGCATTACAACGATATGTCTGCGTGCGCCAAGGCCTGGCACTTCAACCGGAAAGACTTGCGTCATGTCCTGCTGGCTCGGCGTCAATACCTTCAACTCATCTTTTGGATAGACGCCTTTCATGGTGATCAGCCGTATCTGCGGATGATGTAGGTGACCCGTTAGCTTGAAAAGATCAGCCAGCGTCGAAACTGCGCGCGAGGCTAGCGTATCAAAATTTGTCGGCGGCCGGTAATCCTCAACCCGAGCCGCGATCACTGTCACGTTTTTGGCATTGCACCGGGCTTTCGCCTCACGAAGAAAACTGGCTTTCTTAGCCCGACTTTCGACCAGTGTCCATTGTTGCTGGGGCTGGGCGAGGGCCATAACCATACCCGGCAGACCCGCACCAGAGCCGATATCAAGACAACGATCCCCACTGACAAAGGGCGCGATCGAAAGGCTATCCAACAGGTGATGGGTGAGCATTTTCGATGTGTCGTCTATGGTTGTCAGGTTGTGCACCTGGTTCCATCTGCGCAACAGGGCCGCATAATCGAGCAGCCGCTCGCAAGACGCCTGACTGAGTTCAAGCCCTATCTGCCTTGCACCTTGTGCAAGTTGCGTTACCGGGGACCCAGGCACGCGCCCCATGCCATGCTCAGGCTGCTGAACGCAACTGCTGACGTTTCAGATGCACGAGCAGTAGCGAAACCGCGGCGGGGGTTACTCCGGAAAGTCGTGTCGCCTGTCCCAGGGTGAGTGGCTGGTGCTCGATCAGGATCTGGCGTACCTCGTTTGAAAGTCCGCGCACCTGACGAAAATCCATCTCCTTTGGGATAAGCGTTTCCTCATGTTTTCTCTGACGGGCGATCTCATCGCGCTGACGATCGATGTAACCCGCATAACGAGCCTCGATTTCCAGTTGCTCAATGACCGCGGAATCGGTAACGCCGTTATCGTCTGATGAACTGAGGCCAATCAAATCCTGATAACGCACTTGTGGCCTGCGCAGCAAATCAGCAAGGCATTGCTCACGACTGAGCTCCTGACCCAGCGCTTCCGTGACCCTTTCAATCGACACCGACCCAGGCCGGATCCAAGTCTGCTGTAGGCGGGCACGTTCCGTCTCCAGTAAATCACGTTTACGGATAAACGTCTCCCATCGTACATCGTTGACCAGTCCCATCATGCGGCCGGTTTCGGTCAGGCGCAGATCCGCGTTGTCCTCACGCAACTGCAATCGGTACTCAGCGCGGGAGGTAAACATCCGATAAGGCTCGGTCACACCGCGGGTCGTGAGATCATCGATCATGAC
>MDTB01036736.1_pt1 | contig 18752 bp, 19 predicted proteins | sample 811161 | NCBI WGS metagenome assembly MDTB01 (sample SAMN05326650, study PRJNA326480) | marine metagenome | isolation source: seawater | place: Mediterranean Sea | collected 2009
CATTGTATTTTTCGGACATAAGTTTGTTGATATTTTTGTTAAAACTATATTTTATACATTTTAAAATTTCTCATTTAAAAAACATTAACATTTATTAACAAACTTCCAACATTTTATTAAATGTTAATATAGTAATTAATACCTCTACTGATTTGTTAATAATGTTTTAAAAGCTATGATAAATTATGTTTTTTTCATATTTTTATATAGAACAAAATGTGCAAAACTATGTATAAATACTTATATGTCTAACTAACATGACCTATTACAAATAATACTTTTATAAATATAATTATATAAATGAGTAAAATAACTAATTGTTTGATCAACAAAGATACTTCTTGTTTTCCTGTATGGTTTATGAGACAAGCTGGACGATACCTGCCAGAATTTAGAAGTATTAGATCTAAAAATCCTGATTTTATAAAACTATGTTTAGATAGTGATTTAAGTTCTCAAATTACATTACAACCAATAAATAGATTTGACCTAGACGCAGCAATAATTTTCTCTGATATTTTAATGGTTCCTTATGGAATGGGACAAGACGTTAAATTTATAAAAGGTAAAGGACCAAAATTATCTGAATTTAATTTAAAAATATTTGAAGAAAATAATAAAAAAAAATTTACCGAAAAACTTAGTCCTGTTTATAAAGCAATAAACATAACAAGAAAAAAATTAAGTAAAGAAAAATCTCTTATCGCATTTATAGGAGCACCCTGGACATTAATTGTCTATATGATGGGTTTAAGACAAGATAAAAAAAATCTTAATTTAGAGAATTTAGAAAATAAAAATTTTGAAAAAAAAATAATATTAGAAAAATTAATTGAATATCTTTCTATTCATATAGAAAATCAGTTAGAAGCAGGAGCTGACGTAGTTCAAATCTTTGACTCATGGGCAGGATTGATACCAGAAAAAGAAATGAAGAATTATTGTTACAATCCTAATTTAAAACTAGTAGAATTTTGTAAAAAAATTCATTTACCGGTCATATGTTTTCCAAAAGGAATAAATAAAAAATATAAAGAATTTTTGGAAATAGTTAAGCCAAACGGGCTAAACATAGATTACGATGTAGATCCTATGTGGGCTAAAGAAAATTTAAAAAATGTTTGTCTGCAAGGAGGTATGGACCCAAAAATTTTATTTGAAGATGAAAAAAAAATATTCTTTGAGGTTGATAAATATTTAGATATTTTTAATAATTCGCCTTATATATTCAACCTTGGTCATGGATTACTTCCTGAGACTAACCCAGACGTACTGGCGAAAGTAATAGAGAGAGTTAATTCTTTTAAATGAAGAAAGCTGTAATACTATTTAATCTTGGCGGACCAGACAATCTCGATGCAGTTGAGCCATTTTTATTTAATTTATTTAATGATCCTGCTATTCTAAGCTTACCTGGAATTCTCAGATATCCACTAGCTAAATTAATTTCAAAAAGAAGAACACCTATTGCGAAAGGAATTTACAAAGAAATGGGTGGAAGTTCTCCCATTTTAGAACAAACACAAATGCAAGCAAAAGCAATCGAAGAAAGTTTAAAGACACAAGACGATGATTATAAGTGTTTTATTGTAATGCGATGCTGGAACCCAAGAGCCGAGAAAGTCATAAAAGAAGTTAAAAGTTTTGATCCAGATGAAATAATTTTACTTCCTCTTTATCCGCAGTATTCGGATTCGACATCTGGATCCTCAATTAAAGAATGGCTAGAAAAATGTAAAGAAAACCATGTAGACGCTGAAACTAAGACAGTCTGTTGTTACCCAACAGAGGACAATTTTATTTTATCTCATATAAATTTAATTAAAGAAACTATTTCTCTAAAAAATTTAGAAAACACTATTATCATTTTTTCTGCACATGGATTACCAGAAAATAAAATTAAAAAAGGAGATCCCTATCAATGGCAAGTAGAAAAAACTGTAGAAAAAATAGTAAACAAATTAGAATTAAAAAAAATGAATTTTATTTTAAGTTATCAAAGCAGAGTCGGCCCTCTTAAATGGATAGGACCAGCTACTGATAGTGTTATTTTAGAGCAATCAAAAAAGAACAAAAAGATAGTTTTAATACCAATAGCGTTTGTTTCTGAGCACTCAGAGACTCTTGTTGAGCTAGATATTGAGTATAAAAAACTTGCTTTGGAAAATGGATGTAAGAAATACATTAGAATACCTGCTATCACTTGCCATAATGATTTTATAAATTCCCTAAAAACAAGCATATTAAGAGCAAGTAATGAAGGTAAATACACCTCCTCGATAACATGCCCCAAAAATTTTAAAAAATGCCCAAGAATTAAACAAGCTTAGAATGAATTATTATTTATTATTTAAAGCATTACATTTAATCGCCATAATATCCTGGATGGCGGGCCTACTGTATTTACCAAGAATTTTTGTTTATCATTCTGATGTTAAAGATAATCAAGTCCAAAAAGAAACTTTCAAAAAAATGGAAAGACGTCTTTTCTTCTATATCATGAATCCTGCAATGATTTTGTCGTGGATTTTTGGTTTATTATTAATTCACTCTACTGGCCCACAAAGCTTTTCAAGTTTGTGGTTACAAATAAAGCTACTAGCAGTAATTTTATTGAGTATTTATCACTTCTTCTTACTTAATTGTTTAAGAAAATTTGATATAGACAAAAATGACTATTCATCAAGATTTTATAGAATTATCAATGAAATACCTACTATTTTACTAATTATTATAGTTTTTGTTGTAATATTTAAACCATTATAGGGCTTGAAATTATTACAAAAAAACCTATATTTAAATTACTTACCTAGTAACAAACAATCAAATATGAACCTACAAGAACTTAAGCAGAAAAACCCAGCAGAACTTATATTGGAAGCCGAAAAATTAGGCATTGAAAATCCAAGTACGTTGAGAAAGCAAGAAATACTTTTTGCTATTTTAAAAAAATTAGCCGAAAAAAATGAACAGATAACAGCAACTGGTGTTTTAGAGGTCCTACAAGATGGTTTTGGTTTTTTAAGAGCCATAGAATCCAACTATTTACCGGGACCAGATGATATTTATGTAAGCCCAAGTCAAATTAGAAGATTTGGTCTCAGAACCGGAGATTCTGTTGAAGGCGAAATAAGAGCACCAAAAGATGCTGAAAGATATTTTGCATTATTAAAAGTTAAGCAAATAAATTTTGAAAATCCTGAAAAGGGAAGAAATAAAATAGCATTTGATAATTTGACTCCACTATACCCAAACGAACAGTTAAAAATGGAAATTGAAAAAAATACAACTGAAAAGAAACCTGATCAAACAGCAAGACTCATAGATCTTGTTAGTCCAATTGGAAAAGGACAGAGATCACTTATTATTTCTCCACCTAAAGCAGGTAAAACAATTATTTTACAAAATATTGCAGATTCGATAGCTAAAAATCATCCTGAATGCTATTTGATGGTTTTGCTTATAGACGAACGTCCTGAAGAAGTAACTGATATGCAACGTTCAGTTAAAGGCGAAGTAATTAGTTCAACTTTTGACGAACCAGCTTCCAGACACGTTGCTGTAGCTGAAATGGTTATTGAAAAAGCAAAAAGACTAACTGAGCATAAAAAAGATGTAATTATTCTTTTAGATTCCATAACAAGATTGGGCAGAGCATACAATGCTGTTGTTCCAAGTTCAGGCAAAGTTTTAACTGGAGGTGTTGATGCAAATGCTCTTCAAAGACCAAAAAGATTTTTTGGAGCTGCAAGAAATATAGAACAAGGCGGTTCTTTGACGATTATCTCCACAGCTTTAATTGATACCGGAAGCAGAATGGACGAGGTGATCTTTGAGGAATTTAAAGGTACAGGTAATTCTGAATTAATTTTAGACAGAAAAATTGCCGATAAAAGAATTTATCCTGCGATTGATATCACTCGTTCCGGAACAAGAAGAGAAGAACTTTTATTTAAAAAAGAAGACTTAACCAAAGTTAATGTTTTAAGAAGAATTATAAGTCCAATGGGAACAATGGATGGAATAGAATTTTTAATGTCCAAGCTTAAAAATACCAAGAACAATGCAGATTTTTTTATTTCAATGAATAAGCCTAGTTAATTTTTTCGAATTTTAATAATTTTTCCTTCAATTTTACTCCTTTAGCTGCCGAAAATCCTCCTAAAGATCCGTCTGATCTAATTACTCTATGACAAGGAACAATTAAAATATGTTTATTTTCTCCACAAATTTTGCCTACATACCTGGGAGATATTTTTAATTTTTTAGCAATAGATCCATAACTTTTTGTTTTGCCTTTTGGGATTTTTTTTAATTCATTCCATACTTTTTTTTGCATAGAGTTGCCTATAATTTTAATCGGTGCTTTTATTTTTTTTGTATTTCCCTGAAAATAAGAAGAAAAATTTATTTTAAGATTTTTTAAATTTTTGGTAAGCAAGCCTGTCTTTTTAGACTTATTAAATTGAATTTTAGTTATTTTTTTGTTTATTTCAGTGGCTGAAATCCAGCCAAACTTAGTGTTAAAAGAAATAGTATTTTTCATATATTCTATGCTATGGAAAAACTTAAAAAAAATAAATGAATATATTTGCGCTATCAACAGGAAGAGGTCCATCGGGGATTGCAATTTTAAGACTGTCAGGAAAAGACAGTCTTCAAATTTCAAAATTAATAACAAAGAAAAATGATATTAAATCCAAAGAGGTTAATGTTTGTAAGTTTTACAACCCTTCGAATGATGAAATGATAGATGAAGGTTTATTGCTATGGTCTCCTGGACCCAATAGCTACACAGGAGAAGATTTAGCAGAATTTCATACACACGGAAGCAATGCTGTTGTTGGCTATTTTTTAAAGGTGTTGGGAGAGCAAGAAAACTGCAGATTAGCTGAACCTGGGGAATTTACAAAACTTGCATTTCAAAACAATAAAATGGATTTGTTAGAAGCTGAAAGCATAGGAGACCTTATTCACTCTGAAACAGAACTTCAAAGACAACAAGCAATAAAACTTATTCAGGGAAATGCATCAAATTACTATAATTCTCTAAGAGAAAAGTTAATAAAATCTCTATCTTATATTGAAGCAAAAATAGATTTTGCAGAAGACGATTTGCCAGAAAATGTTTTGAATGAGGTAAAAACTTCAGTAAAGCAAGTTCATAAAGATATTAAACAAATACTCGAAGATCAAAAAATTGGAGAAAAAATTAGGGATGGATTTAGAATATCCATTATTGGGGATGTAAACGCAGGGAAATCTTCTTTGTTAAACTTACTTTCTAAAAGAGAAGCAGCTATTGTTTCTGAACAAGAAGGTACAACAAGAGATGTAATAGAGACCTATCTTAATATTGATGGCTATCCTGTTGTTTTGGCAGATACTGCTGGCATCAGAAAAGTTAAAAATAAGATTGAAGAAGAAGGAATAAAAAGAGCTATTAAAAAAGCCAAAAACTCCGATCTAACTTTGATCATGGTAGATGCTTCAAAAAAAACAATCAATAAAGATATAAAAAAATTAGTAAATGAAGATTGTATCTTAGTTTTTAACAAGTCAGATTTAAGTAAAAAAATTCCAAAAAATGAATTTAAACAAAATGATCAAATTTTAATATCAGTAATAAAAAATAAAAATATTGATGAGCTTATTAAGACAATCAAAAATAAACTCTCTAAAAAATTTATGAAATCTAACAATATTTTAATAACCAGAGAACGACATAGAGCTAAATTAAATATTGCTCTTAAGGAAATAGAAAAATTTTTAAAGAAAGATCAATCCAAAGATATAGAAACGGCCGCCGAAGATCTAAGATTAGCTACAAGATATTTAGGGAGCATCGTAGGTAAGGTTGATGTAGAAGAGATATTAGGAGCTATCTTTCAAGATTTTTGTATTGGCAAATAATCAGAAGAAAATACATCTTGTAAAATCAATTTATACAGATACATTTGAGCTATGAGTAATTTGGATTATGAAATAGCAGTTATAGGTGGTGGACATGCTGGATGTGAGGCAGCAGCAGCATCTGCTAGAATGGGTGTAAATACTGCACTTTTTACACATAAAATAGAGACAATAGGAGAGATGTCCTGCAATCCTGCCATAGGAGGACTAGGGAAAGGTCATCTTGTCAGAGAAATAGATGCTTTAGATGGAGTGATGGGCGTTGTAGCTGATAAATCAGGTATTCAATTTAGATTGTTAAACAGAAGCAGAGGTCCAGCAGTAAGGGGGCCACGAACTCAATCAGATAGAGCTTTATATAAAAAGCATATGCAAGAAATTTTACTAAATTACAAAAACTTGACAGTTATTGCCGATCCAGTTGTTAAATTTATTTTTAAAGATAATGAGATTAAGGGTTTTGTTTGTCAAAGTGGAAAGAGAGTTAAATGCAAACAATTAATACTAACAACAGGTACTTTTTTAAACGGGTTAATTCATATTGGAGAAACTCAAATTCCAGCAGGCAGATATGATGAAAAACCATCTACAGGTTTAAGTGAGCAATTAGCAAGATTTAATATGAAAATTGGAAGGTTAAAAACTGGAACACCTCCACGATTAGATGGGTCTACCATTAACTATGATGGTATTGAAATGCAAAATGCAGATGATGAGCCTTATTTTTTTTCTTCTTTAACTGAAAAATTGGCAAACAAGCAAATTTCTTGTGGTGTAACTTATACTAATAATGAGGTCCATAAAATTATCAGCGCTAACATATCAAGAAGCGCCATGTATTCTGGGAACATCAAGGGTGTAGGACCAAGGTATTGTCCTGCTATAGAAGATAAGATTGTCAAATTTAAGGAAAAACAAAAACATCAAATTTTTTTAGAGCCTGAAGGATTAAAGGACAATACTGTTTACCCAAATGGTATATCAACGTCGCTTCCTGAGGAGATACAGCTTAAAATATTGTGTAAAATCAAGGGTTTAGAGAAGGTTAAGATGAAAAGAGCTGGCTATGCAATTGAATATGATTATGTGGATCCAAGAGAGTTAAAAGCAACTTTAGAGACAAAAAAAATAAAATCACTTTTTTTAGCGGGACAAATAAATGGAACAACCGGTTATGAAGAAGCTGCCGCACAAGGATTAATAGCCGGAGTAAATGCTGCTTTAAAAATTAAAAATGAAAACGAATTTATTTTAGATAGATCCGAATCCTATATTGGGGTCATGATTGACGATTTAATTACAAAAGGAGTTTCAGAACCCTACCGTATGTTTACATCTAGAGCAGAATACAGACTCTCTTTGAGAGCAGACAATGCGGACCAAAGACTAACTCCATTTGGAATTAAAATAAATTTAGTAAAAAAAATTAGACAAGAGAAATTTTTAGACAAGCAAAGAAAATTAATTCAGGTGACTGATGCATTAAAAAATAATTTAATCTCACCTAATGCAGCAGCCAAGTATTCGATTAAAATTGCTATGGACGGGATTAAAAGGTCTGGTCTAGAAGTTTTATCTTTAAAAAATGTTAATTTAAACAAATTAAGAGCAATATGGGCTAATATACCCCAATATGAATTGTCCATTGATAGACAGGTTGAAATAGATGCTCATTACTCTGGTTATCTAATAAGGCAGTCTCACGACATAAAAGCCTTCAAAAAGGATGAAGGCATATTGATACCTGAGGGGATTAAATATGACTCCTTTAGCGGTCTTTCCAATGAAATTAAATCTAAATTAAAGAAAATTAGACCGAAGACATTAGGACAAGCTCTTAGAATAGATGGAGTTACTCCTGCAGCAGCTATAATACTTCTTGGGTACATCAAAAAATCAAAAATAAGAAAATCTGCTTAATGAAAGCAGACGAGATCAAAGATATTTTAGTAAAAAAGCTCAAATTTACACATCAAGACATAGAAAAACTTAATAAATTCCATGATGAGCTATTAAAATATAACAAAAAATATAATCTTATCTCAAAATCAACTGAAAATGAGTTATGGTCTAGACACATACTTGATTCTGCTCAAATAGTTAATTTTATTGACTTTAAACAGTCTCATTCATTATCTGATTTAGGAACAGGCGCAGGTTTTCCAGGCATTGTATTGTCTATTTTTAATAAAAATAACAAGTTTCACGTGAAACTATATGAAAAATCAAAAATAAAATGCGATTTTATTAGAAAAATCATAGACAAATTAAATATATATTGCAACTTATACGAGAATGATTATCAATATCATCAAATAGATAGTAATTATATTGTTTGTAGAGCTTTTAAAAAACTTCCTGAATTATTAAGAATTTCACGTGAAATAGTCAAAAAATCCCATAAATTAATAATTTTAAAGGGAAAGAATGCACAGGAAGAAGTTAATAATCTTTCAAAAGAAATGATTTACAAGTATAGATTGGAAAAAAGTATAACTAACAATGAATTAGGAATTCTTATAGTAGACGTTATTAAAAAAAGTGAATAGATCTATACTTTCAGTAATAAATCAAAAAGGCGGAGTGGGCAAAACGACCACTGTGATAAATTTAGCTACTGCTTTGGCGCAAAAAGGAAAGAAAATATTGGTGGTTGATTTAGATCCTCAAGGAAATGCAACCACAGGTCTTGGAAAATCTAACAACGATGAAGAAAAGAATATCTATAATCTTCTGATAGGAAAAGTGTCAATTCAAGATGTAATACAGCCCAGCAATATTAAAGGATTGGACCTAATTGGATCTAATGTCAATTTATCTGGACTAGAAGTCGAAACAGCCAATGATCAGAAAAGAGCCTTTATTTTAAAAGAAATCTTAAAAAACGAAAAGAGCAAGTTTTTATCAAAATATGAAAATATTTTTATAGACTGCCCACCATCACTTAGTCTTTTAACCATAATGTCATTGGTTGTTGCAGATGAATTATTAGTTCCTCTACAAACAGAATTCTTTGCGCTAGAAGGCATTACTCAATTGGTAAAAACAATAGAAAGAATTAAAGTTAATCTTAATCCTGAATTAAAAATCAGAGGTATTTTGTTAACTATGTTTGACAAAAGGAATAAATTATCTTCACAAGTTGATGACGAAGCAAGAAAATATTTTAAAGAAAAAGTTTATCAAACTGTTATACCTAGAAATGTTAGACTATCAGAAGCACCATCCCATGGAATGCCCTGTGTAATTTATGATAAAAATTGTTTGGGAAGCAAATCATATTTTAATTTAGCTGATGAATTTTTAAATCAAAAAGACGTAAAAGCAGGAAGTAGATTATGAGCAAGATAACAAAAAAAGGATTAGGTAAAGGCTTGTCCGCTTTATTTGGAGATTCGAATCCCAAACCTGCTTCTAAAAAACAAAAACAGAAAGAAGTAAACGCTCAAAAAATGGCTCTAATAGTGGATTTGAACCGGAATCCTTACCAGCCTAGAACTAGGTTTGATGAAGAGAAAATAAATGAACTTTCAAAATCAATAAAACAAAATGGGTTAATTCAACCTATTGCTGTAAGAGAAGATAAAACTGATCCTGGCAGATATGAAATTGTTGCTGGTGAGAGAAGATGGTTAGCAGCTCAAAAAGCAGGGTTGCATCAAGTTCCTATTGTTATTTTAGATCTTAACGACAGTGAAACTTTAGAGGTTGCTATTGTAGAAAATGTTCAAAGAGAAAATTTAAATCCTATAGAAGAAGCAAAAGGATATGAAAGATTAAATAAAGAATTTGGATATGATCATGAAAAAATTGCAAAATTTATTTCTAAAAGTAGAAGTCATGTGAGCAACACATTAAGATTGCTGTCGTTACCGAAAGATGTAATTTCAATGTTGGATGAAGGGCTTATAACAGCTGGACAAGCAAGACCATTAATTGGTCTCTCAAATGCATCTGAGATAGCAGAAGATATAATAAAAAAAAGATTAACATCAAGGCAAGTAGAGAGTCTTTCAAAGGCTAATAAAAATCCTTTAAAACTTGAAAAACAAATTGATTCAAACATAGAAGATATAAAAAAAATTATTGAAGATAATCTTGGACTTAAAGTAAATATAATTAATAGAAAAAACAATTCTGGAAAAATTACAGTTGAATATAAAAATCTCGAACAATTCGAATTAGTTTCTAAGTTGCTTAGACAGAAGTAGAAGCAGAATTACAGACATTTATTAGTAAACTTTTTATAAGAATATCATTTCTTACTTGAGAGTTTTTTTTCATCAATAATTCAATTTTTCCAATTTTATTTAAGACAATTTCTAAATTTTTGTTGCTCCATTTATTTAATTGTTGAATATAAATTGGTTTATCCTTCCAAAAAACCTTTGTTTTCAACACATCTAGCGCAACTTCATAATCTTTAGTTTCCTTACTAATATTTTGAATTTCTAACAATTTAACTACTCTGTTAGCCATGTTGTTTAGATAAAACATAAAATCTTCTGGTTGAAATTGTATTTCACCCAATAAACGATTAACTTTAAGTTTGTCTCCAAGAAGTGATGCATCTCTTATCTCATTAAAATCACGATTAAATTTAATATTAAGTAATTCTTCTAGTTCTTTAATAGAAATATTTTTTTGATTAAAAAAACTTTTAATTTTAATTATTTCATTATTTATTATTTTTCTGTCTAAACTAGAATTAGATATAATAAGAGATACAATTTGAGGAGATAGTCCCTTAAAACCTTTTAGCTTTAGATTTATATAATTAGTCAAGGTTCTTTCATTGTCTTTATAGCAAGGAACGATTCCAAGTTTTGTATCTTTTTCAAAATGACTTCTTATTTTTGATTTCTTTTCTAGTATTGGTGAAAAAATATAAATACCTACATCTTTTTTTTTATTTTCTATACACTCTTTTATTTGAGAAAAACTTTTATCAGTTATCTCATGCAAAAAAATTATTCTTTTAGAATTAAACAAAGAAGAGTTGTTTATTTGTTCTGATAAAATGTTTTTGTTACCAAGAATTTCTTCTTGAAAAAGAGTAATTATCTCAAAATCTTTGTTTTTTTCTTTTATTTTTTTTTTTATATCTTCTTTTATTCCTTCATTTTCACCATATAAAAGCACGTGTTCATACTGCTCTAATAGAGCAATATTATTTTCAATCATAAAACTTTTTAAAATCATTTAATTATTTAAATACATAGTCAAAAAATTTATTATATCTCCGGTAATTGTTTCCGCTAAAGATCCAAGAGTATTTTTTTCGTTAGATATCGTATCAGAATGATTATTTGCAACACTATAACTATTTGATTTTGTGAATCTTTTTTTTATTTTCTTTTTACTCATTACATTTACTATAGATAAATCTACATTTAAAGTAATCATGTAGCTGGTTATTTTACCCGATATATTTTTTTCTTTTATTTCTTTTTTTTTATTAACTATTAAATTTACATCAATTGTCTTTTCAGCATTAGCAGATGAACTTAGAAGAATTTCATTCTTTATAAGATAGCCTATTCTTTTGTCACCGCTCAATTCAATTTGTTGAATAAAATAGCTTTTTTTTTTAAGCTGATTCATGGATTTAAATCCACATGCAGATAAGCTTATTAAAAAAATTAGGAAAAATATAAATGTATTTTTTGTTTTCATAAATTAAAAAATTTTATTTTATAAGGTAATTTATAATCTTGTCTTTTACAAAAATAATTCTAATTATTTTTTTATTTAACAAACTTTTGCTTATTTTTTCACTTTTTTTAGTTATTGATACAACCGCTTCTTCCATCAAATTTTTTTCTATTTCTATTACTTCTCTTGTTTTTCCATTAATTTGAATAGCAATTTTAGTTTTTTGTTTTCTTGAAAATTCTTTCTTTATTTTTGGCCATGAATCTATTTTTGATTTGCCTAATTTTTCCAAGCATTCATTTGCAAAATGAGGAGTAAATGGAATTAAAATGTTCATAAAACTTATAAGATTGTTTTTTAAGCAAGCATTGCTTATTTTTTGTGTCAGATTTTTATTAATTAAATGATAAATTTCATATACATTAGCAACAGCAACGTTAAGTTGAAAATTTTCGATAAGATTAGTAATTTTTAAAATATAATTATTAAATTTATCATTAAATTCTTCCTCTAATGCTTTTATTGTTTTTACATCAGAACGATTTAAAATATTTGAATTTAAATTCCATATTTTCTGTAAAAATTTATAGGAAGCATTTACTCCTTGATTAGACCATTGAACATCTTTGTCGGGCGGGCTATCAGATAAAATAAACCATCTTACAGAATCTGCTCCATAAATTTTAATCATACTTTCTGGGTCAATAATGTTTTTTTTAGATTTTGACATTGCTTCAGAAGGACCAACTTTTATTTTCATTTTTGTATTTTTATGAATAACATTTCCCGACTTATCTTTTTCAATTTTATCAGGAGAAATCCATTTATTATTAGTATCTTTGTAGGTTTCATGACAAACCATGCCTTGTGTAAATAAACCTTTGAATGGTTCAGAATCTTTTATTTTTTTGTCGACTAATTTTACTGCTTTCATAAAAAAACGTGAATATAATAAATGCAAAATAGCATGTTCAACACCACCTATGTATTGATCAACAGGCATCCAGTAATTCAGTTTATTTATATCAAACGGTCCTTCTTTAAAATTGGGTGAACAAAATCTCATAAAATACCAGGATGAATCAACAAAAGTATCCAAGGTATCTGTTTCTCTAGTTAATTCTTTTCCATTTATTTTAACTTTTTTCCATTCTTTTGCAGCATCTAGAGGATTACCTTTACAATTCAAGTTAATATTTTCTGGAAGTTTTACAGGAAGATCTTTTTTTGGAATAGGAAAAATATTTCCGTTTTTGTCATGAGCCATGGGTATCGGGCAACCCCAATATCTTTGTCTAGATATACCCCAGTCTTTCAGCCTAAAATTAGTTGTTTTTTTTCCTAATTTTCTTTTTTCAATAATATCTATTGTCTTAACAATTGATTCTTCAGGAACTTTTAAACCGTTTAAAAAATCAGAATTAATAACAAGACCTGGTCCTGTATAAGCTTCTTTTTGAACATTAAAACTATCATTTTCATCTGATGGTTTAACTACAGTTTTAACTTTTAAATTATATTTATTTGCAAAATCTAAATCTCTTTGATCATGTGCTGGGCATCCAAAAACGGCGCCAAAACCATAATCCATTAAAACAAAATTAGCAAAATATACTGGAAGCTTTTCTTTCTCATTAAATGGATTGACAGCAAACAAGTTTGTTTTAAATCCAATTTTTTCGCCTTGTGCGATAGATTCTTCAGTTGTGCCTGTTTTTGAACATTCTTCTTTAAATTTTATAAACTTAGAATCCTTAGAAAAATATTTTGAAACAGGATGATCAATTGAAAGAGCCAAAAAAGAAAATCCAAATAAAGTATCCGGTCTAGTTGTAAAACATTTAATTATATCGACAGGCAAATCACCTTCTATTTTAAAATCAATTTCACAGCCAAAAGATTTTCCAATCCAATTTTTTTGCATAGTTTTTACTTTGTTTGGCCAATTCTCTAATTTATTTAAATCTTCAAGAAGTTCCTCAGAGAATTTTGAAATATTAAAAAACCATTGGGATAATTTTTTCCTTTCAACAGTTGCATTAGATCTCCATCCTTTCCCATCAATTACTTGTTCATTTGCAAGGACCGTTTGTTCAACTGGATCCCAATTTACGTAAGTTTCTTTTCTAGAAACTAGTCCTAAATTATAAAAATCTATAAATAACTCCTGTTGATGTTTGTAATATTTTTCATCACAAGTTGATATTTCAAGATCCCAGTCGATAGAAAGTCCTAGCATTTTTAGTTGCCTTTTCATTTCTGTAATATTTTTCTCTGTCCATTTTTTAGGATCTAAATTATTTTCTCTTGCAGCATTTTCTGCTGGAAGACCAAATGCATCCCAACCCATCGGATGTAGGACATTATATCCTTGCATAGATTTATAACGAGCTATTACATCGCCAATAGTATAGTTTCTTACATGTCCCATATGTATCTTTCCTGATGGATATGGAAACATTTCCAAACAGTAGAATTTTTTTTTAGAATTTTTATAATCTTTTTTCTTAAGCCACTTTTTTTGCCATTTTTTTTCAATTACATGAAAATTGACTCTTTCCATTTTGGTAAAACTATTTTTTCTTCTTCTTCTCTTTGCTTTCTTTATCTAGCAAAGCTGCCTTTTTTATAATTGATATTTTTAGTTCTTCTTCAATTTTTGAACTAATTTTTTTGACAATACATTTGGTGGCTGTTGAACATAATTTTCTATGAACAATTATATTTAGACTATTGCTTTGTATTTCGTTAGATAGAAATCTAACAGAAATTTTTATGGCTTCACTTTGACTTGACTGATCGCTGTACCAATCTGAAATAATGACACCTCCTGAATAATCAACAGTAGTTAATGGTATAAAATCTAAAATTTCTAAAGTAGCTCTCCACATGGGATTTGAACTACTAAATTGATAAGTAGTTTTTCCTCCTTTTCCTATATCTTTAAGAGAAATACCTCTTCCTTCTTTAAGGTTTTTTAACGCTCTATCTTTTCCTTGTACTGGAACTTTTCTGGAATCAACTGGTCTGTAGATACCGCATTCATTTAATAAAAACAGTAAACTGACCAAAACAACTGTAATTTTTAGATTTTTTGACATCTTTTTAAGAAATTAGCTAACAATATTCTTAATGTTAAGGATTTGCAATTTTATTGATGTTTTTTGAGCCAATATTCCTTTAATCTATTGATATTTTTTAATGTTGCATAAATACAACAATTAACAAAAAAATCCTTAATTTTCAATAATTGTGGAGTTTGTAAGGGCTAATTTGAATATATTTCCTCCCACGTTATATATAACAACAATTAACAAAGGAAAAATATGAAAAATATAACTAAAGTTTTGTTATCCATATTTGCTTCTGTAGTTATTACTACTTCAGCAGTTGCTGGAGAAGTATCTGTAACAGGTTCTGCAGCAATGTCATACCACATTTCTGGTTCTGACAGTTCTTCTGGATCTAATGCTAACGGAAAAGCAATTGGTATAGCGAACGAAGTTGCCTTCAATGCATCTGGCGAATTAGATAATGGCTGGGCATGGAAATGGCAAACAGAGTTAGATTCTGGCGGAGAAGGTACTTCTGGTGCTGGTATTGATGACTCTCAAGTAACTATTACAACTGACATGGGTACAATTGGTATCTATACTTCAGAAGGTTCATTATCTTCAGGAAAATTTGGCTGGGATGTGAGTGCACACGGTGCTTCTTCTGATAACGGTATGGCTGGTTCTATGGTTCATGGTGGAAACCTGAGCTCATACAACTCACTTCAATACCACATGCCTGCTGGTTTATTACCTCTAGGAATTACAGCTAAAGCTGGTAAATCTATTGGTGATGCTTCAATTAACAGTAAAAACGCAACTGGTGCTCAAATTGATTTGAGTATCACTAACGGTTCAGCTACTGTAGCTAACGCATACACTGCTGATACAGTAAGCGAATATACTGTTTCTATGACTCCAATCGAAGGCCTAACATTAGTAGCTGACTATCTTGATGTTGGCTCTGTAGGTGCTTCTGCTGGACAACAACCAGAATCAGGTCACTGGTCTGCTAAGTATGTTTCAGGCCCAGTATCTGTAGGTTATGGTAGAGGTTATGTCGCTGCAGCAATTGGTACGCCAGCTGCTTCAGTAACTGAAGATTTCGATAACAATGCAATGGCTATTGGTTTTGCTGTTAACGAAGACCTTACAATTTCATACTCTGTTGAAGAATCAACAAAAAGCTACACAGATACAGCAGCTGATGTTGAATTACAGATCACTTCTGTCCAAGGTGCTTACACTATGGGTGGTTTAACGATCGCTTTAGCAATGGATGACATTGAAAACACAGGTTACGTTGCTAACAAAGACGAAAAAGAAACTATGTTAACGTTTACTTTTGCGTTTTAATTAGTAGATATATACTATTTAAAAAAGCCGGCGAATTATCGCCGGCTTTTTTTTTATTTCAGATAAAATTGCAAAAGAATTAGCTTTAATAAGTTTCAATAAATTTAGATTTTTACTTCTAATACCTCCAAGAGGCACCAATTCTTCTTTGAAATTTTTTTTTGTTAGATTAAACTTTACTACTCCAAGATAGGTGTGTTTGTTTGGATAGTCAGTTTTGAATAGTCTTGACAATACTATTATTTTACAGCCTTGGTTTTTTTTCTCATAAATTTCTTTTCTATTATGGGCAGAACCAATAATCTTTAGAGAATTTTCTATAAATGGAATATTATAATGTTTTTTATTATACGAGGAAATGTATAAACCATCTGCTTTACATTTAACAGCGGCACGTAAATTATTTGCTATATAAAATTCAATTGATCTTTTTTTACACTCATCCCTAAATTTTTTTAATTGATTAATATTCTCATGATTACTATTATTTCTATAGATGATTATAAATTTATTTCTTTTTTTTATTAAACTTAGATTTAATGTTTTAGTGTTTTCGATGTATAAATAGTAGTTATTTTTAGAAACAAACATTATGAATACAATAGTCGAAAGATCTAATAAAATAAAATCTTATATTAGCAATCAAAACAATAGCAAAAAAATCAATATTATTGCTGTGAGCAAGACTTTTGATTTAGAATATATTAAGCCCCTAGTCGATTTCGGACATATTCATTTTGGAGAAAATAAAGTTCAAGAAGCTGAAAAAAAATGGAAATCCTTTCTTGCAACAAAAAAAGAAATAAAACTTCATATGGTTGGCAAACTTCAATCTAACAAGGCAAAAAAAGCTGTAGAATTGTTTCATTATGTGCACTCACTGGATAACGAAAAATTAGCCGAAACTCTTAGTAAAGCAGAAGATCATTTTAAGAAACGTTTGTATTATTTTATACAAGTAAATGTTGGCACAGAAAATCAAAAATCAGGAATAGATCCTAATCAAATCAATGAATTTTATAATTATTGTACCAAAGAAAAGAATCTTAATGTAATTGGTTTGATGGCGATACCACCAAATGATGGAAAAGAAGAAAAACATTTTAAATTTTTAAATGAATCTAATATTTCACTAGGCCTTAAGGATTTGAGTATAGGCATGTCTGGAGATTATAAGAAAGCATTAGTTTTTAATGCGACTTTTTTAAGAATAGGAACTGCAATTTTTGGAGAACGAACTTAGCAAACAATGAGCTTAGTTTTTTTATTTATAAAAGCTAATAATAATTTCATATCTTTTTTAGAAATAGCCACACAGCCTTTAGTTGGACTATAATTTTTTTTTGCAATATGAAGAAATATTGCACTCCCTTTATTCTTTAATACTGGTTTTAAATTGTAATCTATTACTAAAATTATGTCATAAATACTTTCTTTCTTGTAGAGTTTTTCAGCGCTATGTATAAAAGGAAATTTTATTAATTTATTATAAAAATTTGAATTTGGATCATCACACCAGCCCATATTCTTATTTATTACAATTTTTTTTAAATTAGATCTTATTTTGAATGTTTTATCTTTTCTATACAACAAGTATTTAAATTTAAAAGTACCTTTTGGTGTGCAACCGTCACCTTCTCTCTTTTTTCTTGAAATTCCTCTTTTACCAATCGCACATTTTACTTTATAATTACTGAAATATAATTTTTTATTTTTTAGTTTTATATGCATAATCAAAATAATAAAGTTGATATTCTTTGTATTGCTGCAAATGATTTTAGCAATTCGATGAATGAACTTAAAGAACATTTAGATTTTAATCTGTCTTTCTTTGAAAATAATAAAATTGAGAATAATTACGATAAATTTGATGCTGTTTTGATACATGAGGATGTTCTAGAAGATAAAAACATCTCAAAATCTATAAATAAAATTAACATTACAAGAATATTAATTACTAAACCTCAAAACTCTTCTAGCTTAAAATATGATGAAAAAATTAATTTACCGATAGATATTAATGAACTTAATAGAAAAGTTATTGACCTTAATATGAAAAAGAAATTTTCATTAAACTCATCAATTCAAATAAAAAATTATATTTTAGATAAAAATGAAAAAAAACTTAAAAAAAATGATCTTTCAGTTATTGTCACAGAAAAAGAGGTACAATTAATAGAGTTATTATTTAATAGTAAAAAAAATCTTAAGAAAAAAATTATACTACAAGAAGTTTGGAAATACGCTTCTGATGCAGACACTCATACTGTTGAAACTCATATTTATCGTTTAAGAAAAAAAATTGTTGATAAATTTCAAGATGATAACTTTATTATTAATACAAAGAATGGTTATATAATTTGAAAAAAAGAAATAAAATTGCGATAGATTTATTTACAAAAAAATATAGAAAAAGAATTGTTAAGCCCAAGAAAGGCAAAGGAAGTTTTAAAAGAAAAAAAAGAATTAATTCAATCTAGCGCCAATCTTTTGAATTATTTTTGAGGACATTTCAGTACCTTTATCTAAGCTTTCTTTGAGAGATAGATTGTTTACGTGACCATGTAAAAAACCTGCAGCAAAAAGATCGCCAGCACCAGTTAAGTCTACAATTTTAAGATTTTTTTCAACTTCGCATTCTACAATTTCATCTCCTTTAATTGCGATTGCTCCTTTTTCTCCTCTAGTAATAACTAACAATTTTTTAAGCTTTTTTGAAAATTCAATGACGTTATTAAAATCTTTTGTATTTATTAAAGACATTATTTCTTGTTC
>MDTB01081306.1_pt1 | contig 18748 bp, 14 predicted proteins | sample 811161 | NCBI WGS metagenome assembly MDTB01 (sample SAMN05326650, study PRJNA326480) | marine metagenome | isolation source: seawater | place: Mediterranean Sea | collected 2009
GCTGGCTGTATAAAGCGCGATAAGCTGTTCGGTACAAGCATCTAAAAAACGTACCTTCTGTTTCTCATCAATCATTATCTTATTCTTTCCTTCGGTGGCTTGTATTCAGACACCTTAGCGAGATTTTGATGCTATGGGTAGATGTAAGGTTAACTATGCGAGTTCAAATAGCGTTAGGCTTGGTTGCTGCCTTGGTACTTGCTCCCGTTGTTGTTGCAAAAGGAAATGCTCATCATTGGGAAACGTCACCCCATCGTTTATCTGCATTGGTAGGTACCACTTACACAAAAAATTGGGGAAACGCATTTACACTAGGGAAGATGCGAATAAGTCCCCGATATGAGATCATAGCTGCATAGTAAATCACAGCCATTACCGCCTGTGAGCCAACAGTTAACTTTTGCCGATAGTGAGTTTTCCAGCAAGCGCCGCCAGACCCGTAAAGAGCTATTCTTATCCAGAATGGATAACCTGCTGCCGTGGACTCAACTGCTGGAAGTGATTGACCCCTTTTATCCTAAAGCAGGCAATGGCAGACGTCCGTACGCGCTTGAGACCATGTTTCGCATTCATTGTATGCAGCAATGGTATAACCTTGGTGATGAAGCGATGAAAGATGCGTTATATGAAATTGCTTCGATGCGCCAGTTTGCGCAACTGTCGCTGGATAAAGCCATTCCAGACCGTACCACCATTATGAACTTCCGGCACTTGCTGGAAAAACACAAGCTGACTCGCAAATTATTCAAAACGGTTAACCAATGGCTGACGGACAGCGGTGTGATGATGACGCAGGGTACACTGGTGGATGCCACGATTATTGAAGCGCCAAGTTCTACTAAAAATAAAAAGAATGAGCGTGACCCGGAGATGCATCAGACCAAGAAAGGCAATGAATGGCACTTTGGTATGAAAGCCCATATTGGTGTGGATGCCAAGAGTGGCCTGACCCATACGCTGGTGAGCACCGCCGCAAACGAGCATGACCTGAACCAGTTGAAAAACCTGTTGCATGGCGAAGAAGAATTCGCTTCCGGCGATGCCGGTTATCAGGGCGCAGAGAAGCGGGAAGAGTTAAAAGATACGAATGTGGAATGGCTGATTGCTGAACGCCCCGGAAAAGTCCGGTCACTGAAAAAGCATCCTCGCAAAAACAAAACGGCCATTAACATCGAATACTTAAAAGCCAGCATCAGGGCAAAAGTGGAGCATCCGTTTCGGATCATCAAATGTCAGTTTGGCTTTATCAAAGCACGCTATAAAGGACTGATGAAAAATGACTCACAGTTAGCCATGTTATTCACCTTGTCGAACCTGTTTAAAGTAGACCAGATGTTAAGGCGACAGCCAAGATCTGTCTGAAATCCGGGAATAACCCGGAATAAGGCCGAAATCAGGCCTAAAACGGCAGTATATTGGCCGAAATTGAAAATTTAGCGTCCAAAAATTAGACGGCGAATGCAAAGGCTGGTTCAAGAACTAAATTGCAGGACTTATTCGCAGTTTCCCTAACGCATTCGGATCAGGCCGCGGAATGTGGCACAACCTACGAGGGTGTTATGATGGCAATAACTTAACGGTTATTGATCCACGAGCATAGACTGATGAGAAGGTGACCACGGCGGAGTGAGTAAGGTAGGCGCTGTTCATTATAATTAATGAATAATCCACGAATACCAGCATAATAACCGACGACATTACTGCCTCTTCCGATGCGTTAGCTCAATTTATTATGAGCGAGAAACAAAGCTAATTATGGGCTGAAAGAGTGTCAGGGAAGCGCTCGTTCAGGGTTGACAAAGGGAGTCATACCAACACCCAGAATGAAGGTCAGTGAGGTCATCAGAATGGGACGTAAACGTTGTTTCGCCGCAGTCAGTGCCGCATCAAAAGGTTCCATGCCCTAATTTACGTTATGCTGGGCAAACTCCACAATAAGAATGGCACCGTAAGCATGATTGCCAGCGGGATCGCCCAGCTTTCATATAATGCCGCCAGGATCATAAACACAGCAATAATGGTAATGCTGTAAAGCAGCAGGGTTTGATTGCCATTTTGCTTTTCTTCGTACGACAACCCCGTCCAGGCGATATCGATACCGTCAGGCAGTGAATATGCAATACTTTCCACTTCCTGCAGCGCTTCTCCTGAACTTATCCCTGGCGTGGTCGAGCTCTGAATTTCACGGGAAGAGCTACCGTTAAAACGGGTAAGCTTGGGCGGACCGTACGTCCACTCACCGGAAGCAATTTCCTTAAGCTGAACCATGCCGCCCTGTTCGTTGCGTACATACCAGTCGTTGATATCTTCCGGCAGCATGCGGTATTTGTCTTCGGCCTGCACGTAAACACGTTTGATGCGCCCGTTTTCGATGAAATCATTCACATACGCGCCACCTAAAGCCGCCCTTAATGTCTGGTTAATCGTTTATATCGGCCCCCCTAATGCTCGCGCTTAAATCCTGTCAACATCCAGTTTGAGTAAGAACCCAATCTAGCATGAACAGTGTCGGCGGGCTGTATCTTTAGCGCCTGGAGGGTGATACATACGCTAACGTTTGATCAAGTGACACGCGCATTTTTTCAACAATTTCGTCGATTTGCGCTTCAGTCACAATCAAAGGCGGACACAATGCCAGAGAGGATCCCGCCACCGTACGGCAAATCAAGCCGTTGTTCTGACAGACCTGCATAGCATAACTACCCACCGCACCGTCCTTGAAAGGCTCCCCGGTTTTTTTGTTCGCCACCAGCTCGATGGCGGCAATCATCCCCTTTCCTCTAACCTCACCAACCAGTGGATGCTGTTCAAACACTTTCAGTTTGGATTGCATGTAGTTACCTGTTTTTTCAGCATGCTCAAACACACCATCTCTTAGGTAAATCTCAAGCGTCTTCAGGGCGACGGCACAAGCAACAGGATGACCACTATAGGTATACCCATGGCCAAAGACACCAACATCTCGGCTTTGCTGCTTAATGGCCTCGAACATTTCACCTTTAATAACCGAGGCACTGATTGGCATGTATGCAGAAGAAAGCTGCTTCGCCAAAGTCATCATATCGGGTTTTTTAATTCCCATGGTATTGCAGCCGAAGTCACTACCAGTGCGCCCAAAGGCTGTGATCACTTCATCAGCCCAAAACAATATATCGTATTTGTTAAGTACCGCTTGAACCTTCTGGTAATAACCTGCCGGTGGAACAATAACACCGCTTGCACCTGTAATCGGCTCAGCGATAAAAGCAGCGATGGTCTCTGGCCCTTCAGACACTATGAGGCGCTCTAAATTGTTGACGATACGATCTACAAACTCCGCCTCAGACTCGTTAGGAAAAGCATTTCGATAGTAATGAGGCGCATCAGTCCGCAACACACCTAATGATTCAAACGGTAACCCAAAATGCGTGTGGTTTGGTGGCAGTCCAGTGAGTGACGCGGACGCGACAGTGACACCATGATACGAACGCTCTCTGGCGATAACTTTGTATTTCCCAGGCTTACCAATGGCATTAAAGTAATAACGCAGCATTTTAATGTGCGTGTCGTTGGCATCACTGCCAGAGTTACCGAAAAACACCTTCGCGTCATCCATCGGCACCATTTGCGCCAATTTTTCTGACAGGTCCATGCCGACCTGGTGTGTTTTTCCACCAAACATGTGAGAATACGATAAACGGCTCATCTGCTCTGTGGCAGTTTCTATCAACTCTTTATTGTTGTATCCCAAGGATGTACACCACAGGCCCGCCAACCCTTCAATGTACTTGTTGCCCTGATTATCAAAAACGTATGCGCCTTCGCCACGTTCAATAGTCAATGTTTCTGTCGCATACAGATTAGTTGTCGGGTAAATAATTTGGCTCATTATCGCTTTCTATGTGCTCTCTGTTGGTTGTTGTATCGCGTTATTGTGGTGTATAAATAATTCAGGTAGTCAATATATTAACTGAGATTAAACCAGTACCAAATAGTTACGTACTAGTTGTTAATTGTAACCCAATACAAAACACGCATTATCTTCATAACTATCTTCATTCCATTCAGAGGCATTAGCATTGTCGTTTTTTTTGCGGTGTAACGCTTCTTCCTGTTGCTGGTTTTGTCTGGTTTGTTTTTTTTGTTCAGTGTTTGAATCTGACGTAATCATGCTCTTATCCTCAGTGTTAGTAGTGTACGATCACCAGAGAAGGGGCGAACAGGTCTATAGTCCTTCAGGACTCGCTGAGTGATGATAGACTTAATCGCATCTTCCCAGAAAGAGCTGGTGTTTGATGTATAGCCCTCCCATGTTTTAACTATGGAACATTTCAGAAATTTAGAGTAATTCCCTTTATTAGGTACCATATAGCGAAAGGTTAACGTCTCCTTTTTGACCGTTTGAGTGAAAGGTATTCGGGCTTTTATAAATGAAAAAAGGGGCGAAAGCACTCACTGGCTCCTTCGCCCCTATGCAGTTAAATGGTCACTTTTATTCGACTTCTTTGGCGACAAACTTGCCTGCTAACTCTTCGTTGTACTGTCCATTTTCTATGACCCGCTGCCCATTCACCCAAACCTCGCTAAGACCTGTGGACAGAAGATTCCAGTTAGAGAAATCAGCATTGGCCTGATACGCATTCTCATCCCAGATTATGATATCAGCTGCGTACCCTTGCCTGATAAAACCTCGCTGCTCAATGCCTAAAACGTTGGCCGTTTGACCTGAGCTACGGGTAATAAACTCGTCAATGCTCAAATACTTTTTGTCTTTGACATACGTTTCAAACTTTTTGGGAAAGCTGGCATATTTCCTTGGATGACCATTGGTGCCGTCAGAGGAAGTGACCACCCAGCTTTTCTTCATAAAATTGGCTAAATCTGACTCAGACATGTTGAAGGACGCCACTCGTATTGGGCCCCTCTGAACGAGATTCATCGCCGCTTCTGCGGGGGGCAAACCCAGTTCCTGAGACAACTGTTTTAAGGTTTTACCAACCAGATTAGTATAGTCAAACGCGGTGACTAATAATGCCTCTGGACCGCCTCTACGGCGGATATTCTCCGAAATTTCCGCTACCAACTTTGTCTTCAGCTCCGGATTATTTAGTCTGTCATAGAAGGCCTGTTTCGAATCGGCCATGACCCATTTTGGCATAATAGCGTTATGTAATTTTGTGCCCGATGCTAACCAGGGGTATTGATCGGCACTGATACTGGCCCCGGCCTCCTGCGCGGATTCGATGATATTAATCGCGGCCTCACTCAGGCCCCAGGCATCAACGCCAAGGGCTTTAATATGGGCAAGGTGGAGGTGTATACCAGCCTCGCCTGTAATATGAATCGCCTCTTCCAATGCGGCTATAAAACCAATATTAAACGTGGCCTCGTCTCTTAGATGGGTGTCATAAATACCCTGGTATTTAGCGGCTGTTTCCGCTAAAGCGACAACCTCTTCAGTAGAGGCGTAGCTGCCGGGCACATAATAAAGCCCTGTAGACAAGCCAAGTGCGCCTTCTTTCATCGCATTATCAACCAACGTCTGCATTTGTTTTATTTCTGCATCGCTGGCGGTGCGGTTTTCCGTTCCCATCACCGCGGCTCTCACCCGATTGTGACCAACCAAAAGCGCAACGTTGGTACCAATTCCATTATCTTCCAGTTGCTGTGCCAGCTTAGCAATCTGATAATCGCCGCCCCCATCATTGCCGCTAACAACCGTAGTTACGCCTTGAGTTATATAATTTAAATTATGGTTTTTATCATTACTTAACAGCTCGTCCATGCTATGTGTGTGGGGATCAATAAACCCTGGGCTAACAATTTGGCCACTGGCGTCAATGATGGTCTTCGCCGATATCTGCTGTTGGCCGGCTTCAAACACACCGCAGATAAGTTCGCCGCAAATTGCCACATCGACGTTTTTTTCACCACTCGAATCACCCAGATATACCTTGCCGTTCTGAATCAGCGTGTCGGCTTTAAGGATGGACGCTGTTTTCGAGCTACAACCCTGAATGCCAAGTGTTGATGCAAAGATTAAAGGGAGTAATAGGACAACTTTATTCATGGCTGCAACTCCTGATTATCCATCATCATGGTCTTCATTAACTGATTAGCCGCATCAATAGCAAAGTCGTTAATAAACGCTCTGTCAGTGTTATCGCCCATTTCATAAGTAATGGCGTGAACCTTATAGTGGTCGGCGAAATACTGCTTAAAAACGCCCAGGCCAGGATTATTTCCTGGCTTTTGAATCACGCTGAAGTTTTTGTATTGTTTATCAACTGCCTTCAGCCAATTGTTAACCAGGTATCTTTGCTCCATACCGAAGTCGTTGGGCATAGTATAAAAAATGTCTCTGCGGGTAGAGTGAAAGTCCACTGCCATGGCCATTTTGCCACCGGCCTGGACCAACTTATTAATGTGTTCATGCACCGCCCGTACCTCGGGCTGCGCAAATTTTTTCCAGTCGCGGTTAAGGTCGACGCCGTTAACGTTATGACGCCAATGCCCCATCTGCACGCCATCGGGATTTAAATTAGGCACGATGAGAATGTTAAACCTGTTCCGAAACGATTTCGCGACAGAGCTATCTGACAAAAGATTCTCAGTAAAAGGAAATAACGCCAGCGCGCCAGTAATTTCGGGCGGGTGTTGCCTACCTAGTATTACTAACCACTCGTTTGCCTGCCGATTGCCTCTTACTTCCAGTGCATTTATGGGCCGGCCTTGAACAGACTCACCAATGACACTTTGCGTAGTGTTAGAACTCTCGGCAAGCCGGTTAACCCACTCATTATAGTCCTGGTTCGTGATGATTTCTTGTGCTGCAATAAAAATGGGTTGTTTGGAGAGAGCGACCGTAAAGACCAGCTTTTCTTTATCTTTTACATACTCAACACCTTCCCAGTGCTGCCCGTCTTTACTCAGCTTGGGGGGATAACGGTTGTCGCCGTCGATGACCCTAATCGCGACTTCAACCTGCTTTTTCTCCTCACTGGAAAGTTTAAACGCATACCAGGGGCTGTTATTTATAGGTGTGTTTTCGGGTTTTAAAACGATTTCAATTTTATTCTGTGAGTTGCTCTGGCAAGACTCAATCATTTTATCAGAGCTGGCACCGGCAAAGTCATTGTCAAAAGTGACCTGGTCAAACTCACAGGGATAAGCTGTAGCAGGCGCCAACGCTATCGCCGCTAGCACTATTGTGCAGGTGTGTTTTATGTATTTTTTTAGTGGGCTTCGGTAACAAAACAAACTTTGCCTACTCCTGTAATTCTTTTATCAGACCCTTACCTTGGCAATATAAATTGCAACAATCCATTACCGGATTGTTTACAACTCATAACCTCAGGCTATAGTCTTTTACAATATAGTTAAAATACACGACTTTCATAAGCTGCTAGTTTGTTCTGATAACACCAATAATAGGGGAACCACAGCAATGCAAAACTCGGGGAAACTCGCATTTGCTATCTTCTTGCTGGCGCTAATCGCGGCGCAATTTATCAACAGCAAGGTGCAAAAAGTCTGGGTTGAACAATCCTACGTTTATGACCTGTACGACAATGAACAGGGCCGACTGTCCTACATGTTCAAAGGCCAGGAGCTCACTATTGAGCAGATAGTGCCCTATGCATCTTCACCTTTAAACCAAGCTAATTTAAGTAATGGCCAGCCGCCCGAATTGGGTCAGCAATGGGTCGACCAAGACGGACAGGTTAAACTCCTCAAACCAGCTTTTCATTTTGGTCTGTGGTCGCTGCTGCCCGCTTTTGTCACGGTAGCACTTTGTTTGTTAACAAGAGAGCCTCTGACCGCTCTATTTGCCGGGATTGTCTCGGGCGCCATTATGCTTGGTAATTACGACCTCACTGACAAAGTATTGATCCCAAACTTGTCTACCGAAGGTGCTGCCTCATTACTTTTGCTCTACCTTTGGCTGCTTGGCGGATTATTGGGGATCTGGTCTAAAACGGGGGCGGCTCACGCCTTTGCAGAGTTTATGACGGAAAAATTCGTTACCGGCCCGCGCTCGGCAAAATGCATTTCCTGGATGCTAGGTGTGCTGTTTTTCCAGGGGGGAACCATGAGTACAGTTTTGGTAGGTACTACGGTCAGGCCATTAGCGGATAAAGCCAAAGTAAGCCATGAAGAAATGAGTTACATTGTCGATTCAACGGCCTCACCGATTTCTTCGGTACTCGCTTTTAACGCCTGGCCGGCATACATTCAAGCGCTTATTTTTGTTCCGGGCGTGTCCTTCCTCGCCACCGAAGCAGACAGAATCAGCTTTTTCTTTTCCAGTATCCCCTTTAGTTTTTATGGTATTTTCGCAGTTATCGGCACGTTGCTTTTGAGTCTGAATATCACTATCTTTGCCGGTGCGCGTATTCGTGCAGCCAAAGCAAGAGCAGATCGAACAGGCCAGTTAGATGGCCCCGATGCGACACCACTAACAGCCAAAGAGCTGCAACACCCTGAAGTGCCGAGCCATTACAAACCTCACTACTTAGAGTTTCTGATCCCCCTTGTCTCTCTGATTTCCTGCGCGGTTTTGACATTTGTTTTTTTAGGCAGCCCAAACGTGAACTGGGCGTTTGGCGTGGCTCTCTTGCTGGCCTTTTTCATCTCGCTGGCAAAAGGCATGTCGCTGATTGACGTTATGGATGGATTTGGCAGTGGTCTAAAAAGCGTTGTATACGCGTCCGTTATTTTGCTGCTCGCCGTCATTGTTGGTGCTATCAGCAAAGAAATTGGCGCAGGCCTGTATTTAGTGTCACAAATTGGCGAAACCATGCCGTTTTGGTTGTTACCCATCACACTGCAACTCATGACAATGCTCATCGCCTTTTCAACAGGCACAAGTTGGGGAACTTATGCCATTGCGTTTCCGTTAGCGATGCCATTAAGCTGGGGTATTGCCGTTAATTCTGGCATGGACAATCCAGAGATATTCATGATGATTTGTTTCGCCACCGTATTGAACGGTAGCGTATACGGCGACCAGTGTTCACCCATTTCTGACACGACTATACTCAGTTCCATGACCACAGGCTGTGACCTTATGGATCACGTTAAATCGCAAATAGTGCCTGCTTCCTTTGCTGCAGCTATCGCCGGTTTATTGTGGACATTTTGTGCGGTGTTATTCACTTAAGGGTAAATCGACCATGCGACTTCGACATATTGAAATTTTTCACGCAATTTACACCACTGGCACTATCACCAATGCTGCAGAACTGCTTCGTGTCTCGCAGCCTTCGGTGAGTAAAGTTTTATCGCATGCGGAAATGCAACTGGGGTTTCAGCTCTTTGATCGTGTTAAAGGCCGGCTCATCCCTACCCGTGAAGCGGAAATGCTGTTTCACGAAGTCGATAAAATTTACCAGCAGATCCGCTCCATAAATAACACCGCTCGCAATATAAAACGCTCTAGCAAAGGTACCATCAGAATGGGAGTAACACCTGCTTTGGGTTTTGAAGCTGTCCCTGAGGCGATTGCCGATTTTCATCGGGATTATCCCAACGTCAGCTTTGAAGTGAAAACGATGCACAACGACGAGGTGATGCAATCATTAATTGAACACAAATGTGACTTTGCCATGTTGTACTCGCCCAAGGAAATGCCTGGTGTAGAGTCCAACAAATGCGCCGATTCTGAACTGGTCTTCATGTATAACAAACACTGGTTTGATAAAGCCAAGACATCGTTGCAGATGTCTGATCTGGAGGACAAAGAACTCATTGATATCGCTGACAGTGGTCCACTGGCGGATATGTTGTGGACCAGAATGATGAAAGAAGGTGTGCGATTTTCTTCAGAGGTAAAAGTACAAACCTATTTCATCGCCGCGAGAATGGTTGCAAAAGGCATAGGGTTTTGTGTTGTTGACAGACATACAGCGGAAAGCAACCTGTGCGGGGATGTTGCCATCGCTTCATTTGAACCCAAACTGACTTTCGACATCTGTTTATTGCATTTGGCAAACAAAGGTATACCCAAGGTCGCCGAAGAGTTTATTCCGTATTTGAAAGACACCATTGCTTCTGACTTTTAAAAAGCAATGGTGATACGGCAGTAAGAAGCACCGATAACAGCTTTGTATCGTAGTCTTAGCTTGCTTTCTGCTTGCGCTAAAACTGAACAAACATTAACCGCTTTTTTTTTAAAATCCATCAGTGAGAGCATTGGGTCGTCTTGGGTCTGAAGCGCCGAACATGAAGCCATCTTTTACCATAATCGACTGAGTACTGCCCATGGTGTAGGTTTCTTTGACGTTTTGCCCCTTTTGCTTCAGCAGTTCAATGGTATCTCTATTAAAGCCGGGCTCGACCTCTAACACGTCTGGTATCCACTGATGATGAATACGCCGTTGATTGGTCGCCTCAGTGACATTCATGCCATGATCAATAGAATTAACTATCATTTGCGCGACAGCATTGATGATTCGGCTACCGCCGGGGCTGCCCGTAACCATAAAAGGTTTACCCTCTTTCAATACAATAACAGGCGACTGTGAACTGACTGGTCGTTTTCCCGCTTCAAGCTTATTAGCTTTACTGGCAATGAAGCCTTTCGCCCCTTTTATGCCGGCCCGAACAGAGAAGGTATGAATTTGATTGTTAAGCAAAAAACCAGTGCCTTTAACCACTTTGCCGTTGCCAAAGGAATAGCCCAGGGTATAGGTATTGGACACAGCGTTTCCGTCACCGTCCACGATAGAAAAGTGAGTTGTTGAAGGACCTTCATCGCCTAAGCGATCGCCTTTAAGTGTTAAGGCATCAATCGATTCGTTGAGCTTAATTTTGTTCGCTAATTTATTTGCCCTTTTTTTATCAATTAGCCATTTAACCGGAACAGCATAAAAATCCGGATCTGCCATGTAGGTGCCGCGGTCTGCAAAAGATAGCTTCATGGCTTCTGCCATCACGTGGTATGACTGACTACCGATACCCCATTCGCCGAGTGGATAATTCTCCAGAATGTTAAGCATTTGCATAATAGTAACCCCGCCAGAACTCGGAGGCGGCATGCCAAGCACCTGATATCCGCGATAGTCGTTCGACAGCGGTTTCTTGATTTTTACCTGATAACTGGCCAAATCTTGGTGGTCAATGTGCCCACCGTTTTTCTTCATATCCGCAACGATTTTTTCTGCGATCTCACCCTTATAAAAGGCATCGGGCCCGTGTTTGGAAATCTGTTTTAGAGACCAGGCTAAATCGGACTGAATCAGTTTATCGCCCCTCTGGTAGCTTGTCCCATCGGGTTTGTAGAATGAGGCCCGTGTGCTGTCATTTTCAGTTAGCCATCTTTTTTTTGAGTCTAATATTTGAGCCAAATCATAGTTGACTACAAAACCTTGCTCAGCCAGCTCAATGGCTGGTTGTAAAAGTGCTGGCCAACTAAGTTTGCCGCTGCCAAACTTGCGCCAAACCTCATGCATACCGGCGACCGTGCCTGGTACACCTGCAGCATGCCAGGAGGTGGCCGATTTTCTGTTTTTCTCGCCCGCTTCGGTAAGAAAGTGCTGTGCTGTAACGCCAGTAGGGGCAGTTTCTCTGTAGTCGATAGCATAGGATTGCTGCTTTTGATTCGAATGGAAAACCATAAAGCCGCCACCACCAAGATTACCTGCTCTGGGCAGTGTCACCGCAAGCGTGAACCCGACTGCGACGGCCGCATCAATAGCGTTCCCGCCTTGTATCAGAATGTCTATTCCTACTTCTGTAGCCAGGGTATTCTGAGTCGAGACCATGCCATTTTCCGCTACCACGGGGGAGAAAACATCCTGATATCGCACGATACCGGATTTTGACAAGTGGTAGGGATGTTTAACGGGTTGTGCTACAACTGGCAACATCAATGACAAACACATGGACAGAAATGCCGAAAGAACTTTCATATTCACTCCCAATGAAAGGCCGATGTGGTTAACATCAGGCTTTTAGTGCTGTTACCCGCTAAATTGCGGGTAACGACTGATTATCCAGGCTGACTATCAGAAGCTGTAGTTAACCGATGTGTAGAAGTAACGACCGCGGCTGGAGTGAAGTTGTCCATCGTAGCCGAATGTGGTGTCCGCCAATGGCGGTTCTTCATCCGTTACATTGTTCACACCGAAGGTCAGGTTCAGGTTTTCATAATCCATGAAATTACGTTTCGTTAAGTGAACATTTGCTCGCGTTTGCGACGGCACCTCGTAAAAGCGGGTTTCGCTGCCTTCAGTGATACTCACGCTTGTTTCCTGTACATCGCCCACATATCTGAGGAATAAGCCAGAGCGCCATAAGCCGTCGCTTGATTCCCACGAAAGCATTGCTGTAGCTTGCAGCTCTGGAATACTCGCTGTTCCAACAATGTCGCCAACATCTGAACCTAGTACCTCCTCTGGTGCACCGGCATTTACTATCGTCAACGCATCACCGCCAGCAACCTGATTGAATTTTAGCGTTCTGGCGCCATTAAGTCGGATATCAAACTGACCAATGCCAGTGTCAAACTCATAGTTCACGCTAACGTCATAACCAGAGATCGTTCTGGTGTTTAAGTTCTCATAGCGACGATTAATAAGCACAATTTCGCCCAGCGGGTTGTCCTGATCAATTTCGCCGCGGATCACATCCGGATTGGATGAGCCATTGGCACGCGCGATCAAGTCCAGTCGTGATATGTTTTCATCAGACAAAACACCAACAGAATCGATTGTTTCAACCTCCCACCAATCGTAAGTCACGGTTAAGCCGTCGAGTGGCTGTACTGTAAAACCTATGCTTATATTGTCACTTTTCTCAGGACGTAAGTCTTTGTTACCAGAAGTCGACAAGTTGTAGTTGCCGTTACCTGGACCGCCATCTGACAACGTGGTTGAGTTCACTATAACATTGCCGTTCTCATCTAAAGCGTTCTCAGCAAAGTCATCTACGCTGGTCGTTAATGTAGCGCCAGGTGAGTTGATTTGAATTAAGTTTGGTGCCCGAAAGCCTTTTGAAGCCGCCGCTCTGAATTGAAGCGCTTCAACCGGGAACCAGGAAACTGCCATTTTAGGGCGGGTAATGTCGCCAATATCACTGAAGTTTTCGTAGCGAACGGCTAACTGAACATCCAGACTATGTGCGCCTGGTAAATCCGCCAATACCGGAATAGCAAGCTCACCATACGCAGAAAACACGTCGCGTTCGCCATCTACATCCAAACGAACACTACTCCCTTGCAGACTACTCGGATTAACAGGATCAGCGTTACCTTCTACAAAGGGGTCGGTGCCATCAAAAATATCGCTGTTGTCTTCTTCTAACTCTTCTCGGCGCCACTCGACACCAAATGCAAAGCCAACGTTACCAGCTGGCAGAGTGTAGACGAACGGATTAGAGGCTTTAAAATCGACTAACGTTAAGCTGGTTTTTGCACTTCTTTGTGCGGTTGTCAAAAACGGGGTAATGCTGGACTGTGGGTTCGGTGTTAAATCATTGATGCTCGATGGATTAGCTTGATCAACACCCGTAAACGGATTGTAAGCATCCGGCGTGTCTAGGCTTAGCTGCGCTAATAAAAGCGGTGAACTAATACGGTTGCTCATGTTGTCGTCAGTTTGCGCCTCGCTGTATAAAATTGCAGAGTCCCAATCCCAGTCGTTGTAGTAGCCACGAAAACCATTTAAAAAGCGGAAGCTGGTGCTTTCTACTTCAACTTGACGTGGACCAACATCGGTGGGGCGAATACTCAGGTTGTATGCTAAACCTTCTACCGGAACCACTTCAGGGTCTAAACCTGGGAGGCGGTTTGGGTTAATACGTCCGTCCGCAAAAGTAACTGGACCAAACGGGTTCCAATAGCTATGTGCCGGTACATCAAATGTACCGTTACTCAGAATTGCCGACTGTTCCCACTGACGATTGGCTTTAGCCTGGTAATAGGTCGACTCGTTATAAAACTCTATGTCGTCGTTAATTTCGTGAGTGAAATTAGTGTAAATGTTGACGCGATCAACATCGGGGATCAGTGTCCGTTCTTCGTTGCGATTTGGACGAAGTGCACGATCATGGCTGCCCGCGGCATCGATACAAATATCATCCATAATACCGGCACCGTCGGCAATGGCACCACCGCCACAACTACTGCCGTCGACCTGATCTCCCGCGTTATTGATGTAGTTAGTCGGACGAATAATGTAATCATCGATTGAGCTGGACAAACCAATAAAGTGAACATCGGCCCAGGGCTCTAAACTGGAGCGGTTGTCAAACCCGGTATTGTCGGCAAATTCTTCCGGTGCCCGTGAACGCAAGTCCTGGTTACTGGAAAAATCGTATTCAGACGCCATCACACCTTGTCTTTTTGTGTAGTTTGCGCTGACCATGAAGAAGCTCGCACCATCGTTAAATTCGAAACCGTAGTTACTCGATAAGGTGAAGTCACTACGATCTGTGTCTTGTTCAGCTCCGTATCTGATATTGAAATTACCACCTTCGTAATCGTCTTTGGTCACATAGTTAACAACCCCAGCAACCGCATCTGCGCCATAGAGTGCTCCCGCGCCATCACGAAGTACTTCAACCCGCCTTAAACCAGAAACCGGCAGCGTATTTGAGTTGACGGAAGTGACCGGTACGCCAAATTTCGTTTGAGTAATCGGATGGTTGACCATACGGCGACCATTCAACAACACAAGCGTGTTACCCTCACCGATGCTTCTTAAGTTGACTGAACCAACGTCGCCACGAGCCGCATTCGTTCCGGTGTTACCACCACGGGTATTGGTAAACCCTACCGCACCGATTTGTGGGATAGAGCGCAATAACTCGTCACCATCTAAGGCGCCTGTTGTTTCAATGTCCTCAGCATTAAGACTGGTTACAGGTAGCGTAGAGGTCATTTCGCTGCCTCTGATGTTTGAACCGACAACCGCAACGCGTTCAATATCTTTTTCTTTTGGTTGTTCCTGGGCATTGGCATTAGAACTAATTGCAACGCAGCCTGCTACGGCCATTATTATCGATGCTGATATTTTCTTAAGCTTAAACATGTTGCTCTCCGGACTATTTGTATTTGTACTTCTTGTTACGGCCAAATCGTTCTTGTTATTCCTTTCAATTTAAACTAGAACGTTGAATTTAGAGTTACCAATAAGTTTGCTTTCCAAAGATATAACCTGTGGCTATATGCCCAATAACCGCGTCGCTTGTAGTCCAGCAATAAAATGGCTAATAAAGAATATATCCGAGTTGACGACCAATATTTCCCACTAAAAAGTCTCATCAAAGCTTGTCGACAACATAGTAAATTACACAAGCGCAGAATCAATAAGTGGACAGCACAAACAGACCGTTTCAAAAGGAGATAACTGAGGAGCACTGATTAGGGCCAGGTGATTTGGATGTTACCAGCAGTGAACTCACGTTCGCGCTGGCTTAATGACGCGACACCTTTTAATACAATATGAAATGGGTTCAGCTTGACGTGCGGCCCTTTATCTTTGCTGTGTTGTTACTGTACAGCAACCGTACCGGCATCCGGACGACGCGGATCCGAGGCGCCAAAAAAGTAGCCGTCCTTATACATAACCGACTGCACACTGCCCATGCTTTTGGCGTGCTCCACGTTCTGACCAAGCAGCGTTAGAATTTCAATCGTATCAGGGCTGAATCCCGGCTCTAACTCTAACCTGTCCGGTAACCATTGGTGGTGAACACGCGGTGCGTGGATAGCATCGGCGATATTCATTTTATGGTCCATTACATTAATGAGTACTTGCAGAACAGTTGTAATGATTCGACTGCCCCCCGGACTGCCTATTACCACGAAAGGTTTACCGTCTTTAAAGATCATGGTCGGGGTCATTGAACTTAGTGGCCGTTTCGTCGGTTGAATCGAGTTAGCTTCGCCGCCGATTAAGCCAAATCCATTCGGTACACCGGGCTTTGAAGAAAAGTCATCCATTTCGTTATTCATCAAAATCCCCGTACCCGGGATAACGATACCTGATCCATAAGAGAAATTGAGCGTGTAAGTATTTGAGACCGCATTACCGAATTTATCCATCACTGAAAAATGGGTTGTGTCCGGGCTCTCAAAGCGCGGAGGGCTGCCGGGCTTGATAGTTTTTGATGCGCGTGCGCGTTTCATAGAAATGTTCGACGCAAGCTCTTTTGCGTAGGACTTGCTGGTTAAGCCTTTAATTGGCACGTCAAAATGATCGGAATCGCCTAAGTACTCGCTTCTATCCGCATACGCCAGCTTCATCACTTCACTTAGTAAATGAACGTTTTTAGCGCTGCCCGCCCCCATTTCGGCAACGGGGTATTGCTCGAGTATATTCAGCATTTGCACTACGTGAATACCACCGGAACTGGACGGAGGCATAGAGGCAACGTCAAAGCCACGGTAATTGGTACGCACGACTTCCCTTTCTGCAACTTCGTAACTGGCCATATCCTCTAAGGTGATCAGGCCTCCGTTCTTCTTCATCTCTTTTGCTATTTTGCGAGCAATAGCACCTTGGTAAAAGGCCTTGGGTCCCTCTTTCGCTAATAGTTTTAACGTATTCGCCAGATCCGGCTGAACCAGTATTTCACCTGCTTTATAAGGGACTTTATTAGCTTTGTAATACGCCTTTGCCGTTGCGTCATTGGCTGTTAGCCATTTGTGACGGCTCTTCAGGTTTTCCGCCAGGTCGTACGACACTACAATGCCGTCCTGTGCTAAACGAATCGAAGGTTCGACTATACTTGCCCAACTCATGGTGCCGTACTTCTCAAGTGCATGGGATAAGCCAGCAACCGTGCCCGGTACACCAGAAGATTGATGACTAAATCGTGCGAGTTTGCTGTCGACGTTGCCTCGTACATCCAGGAACATATCTCGGTGGGCGGCTTTAGGGGCCACCTCGCGGTAATCAATCGCAACTGTTTTGTTGTGCTCGGCGATGTGAACTAGCATAAAACCGCCACCTCCTAGGTTACCCGCTCTGGGCAGTATAACGGCCAAAGCGATACCTGTTGCCACTGCTGCGTCGACAGCATTACCACCACGAGAAAGGATTTCAGCACCTATCTGGCTTGCCAATTTACGCTGGCTCGACACCATGCCTTTCGTACCAATAACAGGGTGGTGAATTGAGTCGTAACGAATGATGGCTTCACTTTCGTCAACGTGATTTTGCGCATTTACCGTCAGCGCTACCGCCATTAGACCAAGACTGATAGACGCCTTTCTTAGTATTTTGGCAGCGTTTTTTACTATTAATTTTTTCACTTTATTGTACTACTTTTGAGTTTTTACATACGAGACAAAACATCTTCGAGTGAATCGGCTTTGCGGATAAGATCAATGTTCATGCCATGAGTATTGCCGCTGACAGCGTAAACAGGGACTCGTGGTAAGCTGTTATAATCAAAATGATTACTGAAATAGTAGCCACCTGTATCGTGTACCAGAACATAATCGTTTGCTTCGAGTTTTGGCAAGGCTTTGTTTTTACAAATTAAATCACCGGAAAAACAGCAAGGGCCGGCAACATCGGTATCGACTACCTCGGAGTTTGTCTCAGTTCTCATATTCCCCTGTGCGTCAAATCCCGTCACTCTTAGTGGCCATGAGTCCGGTAAAAATACGGTACGGGTCATGATTTGGGCACCAGCATGTGTGGTCGCAATATGCCTGCCGCCCATGGACTTAGTGTACTCAACTCTGGTTAGAATAAAGCCGTTTTTAGCAACGATGGCACGGCCAAATTCGGTTTTAACTTGGTACTTTCCCGAAAACAGGGCAGGCACGGCCTCTTTAAGGGCATCTGCGTACCGCTGGAAGCTTGGGGTAACCTCTTCGCTCGCAAAATTAACGGGTAAACCGCCGCCAATATCAATCTGTCTGATTTGCTGAAAGCCCACTCTGTCGTTGATCATCTCTGCCAGATTTACTATCTCAGCAATCCCTTTTGCCATCAGCTCTAATTCACACCCTTGGGAGCCCGAATGAGTGTGCAGGCTCGTTAACCAGGGGCGCTCAGCGTAGATCTCCAGCAATTGCTGGCGATTGCCGCTATCAGCCAGTGCATAACCAAATTTGGACGTCGACGTGGCGGTGCTGGTTGAAGCAATTGCGCCACTGCCAATTTGTGGATTAATTCGAAAGCCAATCGACGATTGCGTATGCGGGTACGATTCCAACAACGCGTCTACTCTTTCCAATTCCTGTAAATTATCAATGTTGAGTGCGATGTCATTTTTAATGCAGGTTGTCAGTTCAGCCATCGTTTTAGCGGGTGAGTCAAAAATAATGTTGTGGTTTTCAAAACCAGCCCTTTTGGCGATGAGCAACTCGCCCGGACTCGATACTTCGGCTCCAATACCTGTCTGGTTCAGTTTTTTCATGACTGCGGTCAGCGCATTGGCCTTTGTCGCAAAGGTATGCACAAAATGCGCTGGGAACGCCTTTTTGAGTTCAATAATCGTATTTTCTAGCGCATCAAAATCCATCACGCCAATCGCGCTGGTCTCGCCATTCAGAATATATTTTTGTACCGCTTGTTGAACAATATCCTGCTTTCGGATCATGTTTTGATTCCCTAGGGGTATTAGGATTTCCCCAAAATTTCGGTTTAGATTGGTTCGATTTACAGACTCAATCAGAAAATTTAAAGATAAGCCAGATACTTACTAAGCGGTAATAGCGATCTTTTGCAGCGGTATAACCTTAGGCTATCGAGCCAACTAAACATAGGGAAGTAAAAAAAAGATTAATGCCACGCACTGTACTTTGCAA
>MDTB01106313.1_pt1 | contig 18742 bp, 17 predicted proteins | sample 811161 | NCBI WGS metagenome assembly MDTB01 (sample SAMN05326650, study PRJNA326480) | marine metagenome | isolation source: seawater | place: Mediterranean Sea | collected 2009
ATATGTCTTAAATTCACCGTAAATATTGCCATAACCGTCAAGTTTGTTCACAAAATCATAAGCAGCTGCGATACAACAACCATTGGCGCCGGGTTGTTGAGCATGAAAGTGTGAGTTAATTGTAAAATCGTTCTGCACATCTATTGGTTTATCATGTATCCGATCACCACGTTTAATAAACATTAAGTAGTCATCTAAAATTCGAAATTTATCATGAACATGATCGTTTGCTACAGCTGCAAAAATAGGAGCGAATTTAGATTGAGCCTCCTGCATAGACCCCTTAAATACCTTAGCAACCGATTCAAAGTTAGGCCGCTTTAAATGATACGTATCTAAATACGGTTTCTGACTAATGATCGGCTGTAACACACGACCATTAACACAATATGATGGAGGGATGATCTGAGAAGAGGGTAATGATTTTCGTTGGTTTTGAGGTGTTTTAGTATCAAATCCTGAAATTCTCATCAGATTAATAATAACACTTAATAGAAAATATTGTAAAATAGCAGTAATAATACCTAATTAAATAAATGAATTACGTATTTAGTAATTTAATTAACCGACTAATTCACACAAAATGAGTTCAGATCAAAAAAAGACATCACTATTGAAATATAAAGCTATACAAGCGCATCTAGCGCGTTAGATAAACGCTTTTCATCATTTCTAATTTTAGAAATCTTTTGAAAACACTCTTTTTCGTCTTTCGATAAATTAGTTGGAACATCGACATTAATAACGACGTATAAATCACCATGCCCAAAACCTTTCAGGTTTTTAACACCCTTCCCTTTCAATCGGAACCGTGTACCAGGTTGAGTTCCTGATGGGACCTTTAAATCGGTTCGACCATCAAGTGTTGGAATTCGTAAAGTCGCACCCAACACAACTTGTGATAACGGAATCGGTACTTCAATAATCAAATCATTTCCTTCGCGCTGAAAAAACGAATGATCTTTAACCGTAATGACAACAAAAAGATCGCCTCGAGGTCCACCAGAAATACCCGCATTACCCTCACCAGAAACACGTAATTTCATACCCGTTTCAACACCCGCAGGAATTGAGACATCAAGCTTCTTTTTCTTTTTCTCCCGCTCGATCCCACCGGTACCGTGACACTCAGGACAAACCGTTCGTTGAGAAATACTACCTAAAATTGTTCGCTGAACCACTTCAACATAACCAAGACCATTGCATCGTGGACATGAACGGGTACTACCAGCTTTGATATCTAAATAAAACAATTCAATATTCTTTTTGACTCCCTTTGCCGCATCTTCCAATGAAATGGTTAAATCAAATCTTAAATCTTCACCAGACTGCTGAGACGATGATCGTCCTCCTCCGGATCGAGATTGCCCACCAAAAAAAGACTCAAAAATATCACCAAAAGCATCTTCAAATCCACCAGAACCAGAAAAGCCTTCAAAACCACCGAAACCACCCCCGCCAAAGCCACCAGCACCAGGCTGATCATCGGTAACTCCAAACTGATCGTATCGAGCTCTCTTTTGTGGATCAGATAAAATATCATACGCCGATTGGGCTTCCTTAAATTTTTCTTCAGCACCAGCAGACTGATTTACATCAGGGTGATATTCACGAGCAAGCTTACGATAAGCACGTTTAATTTCTTGCTCACTAGCACCCTTATCAATTCCTAAAATATTATATAAATCTTTTGCCATTTCATTGTCTCCCCCCCCTTTAAATCTCTAATTACTTCTTATCTTCAACTTCCTCATAATCAGCATCGACAACATTGTCATCATCTTTTTTCTCGGACTTAGCGTCCCCTTCAGAAGATGATTCAGATGCAGGATCAGCCGCACCCTCTTGACCAGCTGATTGATACAATTCTTGAGAAAACTCATGAACTTTTTTCTGTAATTCATCTGATTTTTCTTTGATCTTATCAGTATCATCCGTTGCAATCGCTTCTTTTAACTCAGTTATACCCGCCTCAAGTGCTGTTTTTGTTTCATCTTTTAATTTATCTTTAGCATCCGTCATCGTTTTCTCGGTTTGATAAATTAAATTGTCAGCAGTATTTTTTGTTTCAATCGCTTCACGCTTCTTTTTATCATCCTCAGCAGATGCCTCAGCTTCTTTTTTCATGCGCTCAATATCGTCTTCAGACAACTCAGAACTCGCAGTAATGGTTATTTTCTGTTCCTTACCAGTTCCTTTATCCTTGGCTTTTACATTCAAAATACCATTCGCATCAATATCAAAAGCAACCTCAACTTGAGGAACTCCACGTGGTGCTGACGCAATACCTTCTAAAATAAAACGACCCAATGTCCGATTATCTGAAGCCATTTCACGCTCACCTTGCAACACATGAATCTCAACACTGGTTTGATTATCAGCGGCTGTTGAAAACACCTGACTTTTAGTTGAAGGAATGGTTGTATTTCGTTCAATAAGCTTCGTGCAAACTCCGCCCAAAGTTTCAATACCTAAAGACAACGGTGTGACATCCAATAATACAACATCTTGAACATCTCCAGCCAATACACCACCTTGAATAGCCGCACCTAATGCAACAACTTCATCGGGATTAACACCTTTACTTGGATCTTTTCCAAAGAATGATTTTACAGCTTCTTGAATGGCTGGGATTCGAGTCGTTCCACCAACCAAAATCACTTCATCAACCTCATTTGACGATAATCCGGCATCATCCAAAGCTTTTTTACACGGTTCAATCGAACGTTTTACAAATGATTCAATCATCTGCTCAAACTTTGACCGAGTTAAATTGACATTCAAATGCTTTGGGCCTGAATTATCAGCAGTAATAAATGGCAAATTGATATCAGTGGCTTGAGTTGAGGACAATTCAATTTTAGCTTTTTCAGCAGCTTCTTTTAATCGCTGACCAGCCATTTGATCTTTACTTAAGTCAACACCCTGATCTTTTTTAAACTCTTCAACTAGCCATTCAATAATCACTTGATCTAAATCATCACCACCCAAATGCGTATCACCATTGGTTGCTAACACCTCAAAAACACCATCACCGATTTCTAAGATAGAAACATCAAATGTACCACCACCAAAATCATAGACTGCAATTTTTTGATCCGTCTTTTTATCTAAGCCATAGGCCAATGCAGCAGCTGTTGGCTCATTAATAATTCGTAAAACATCCAAACCAGCAACTTCACCAGCATCTTTTGTTGCTTTTCGTTGAGAATCGTTAAAATAAGCTGGAACTGTGATAACCGCCTTAGTCACCGTTTCACCTAAATATGCCTCAGCATCTGCTTTTATTTTTTGAAGAACACGTGCCGAAATTTCTGGCGGAGCATACGCTTTATCAAGAACTTTAAATTCAATACCGCCATCTTTACGCTTAGCAACTTCATAAGGCATGTTTTTCTCATCTTTTTTAAGTTCAGTAAACTTACGGCCAATGAATCGCTTGGCCGAATATACGGTTCCAGTTGGGTTAGTGACAGCTTGACGCTTCGCTACTTGCCCCACAATGGTATCGTCTTTGGTAAATGCAACAATCGATGGTGTTGTTCGCGCACCTTCTGCATTCGCAATAACCGCCGCATCTTTACCTTCCATTACAGCAAAGCAAGAATTGGTTGTTCCTAAATCAATTCCTATAATTTTTGATGACTCTTTTTTACTCATTTTAAACTCCTTTATTTTGTTGATACAACGACCATTGAGGGTCGAATAACCCGATTATTAAATTGGTAACCAGGCTGCATTTCTTTAACGACAGTATTTTCGTCTTTATCTGGATGAGATTCTTGGGAAATTCCTTGATGCAAGTTTGGATCAAATGGAAGATCCAATGCCTCAATACGAACAACACCATTCTTCTCTAAAAATTGTTCAATTTGCTTTTTAATCATTTCAAACCCAGTAATAACCGCCTTAGCATCATCAGTTTGTTCAGCATTGGTTTGACCCATAGCTAATTCAAATGAATCCATAATTGGCAATAAATCCAATATCAATCGCTCATTGGCAAATTTAATCGCATCGACTTTTTCTTGTTCTTTGCGACGCTTCACATTTTCAAGTTCAGCTAATGAGCGTAAAGATTGATCTTTCGCCTCACTAGACTCTTTTAAAAGTGTTTCGTTTTCTTTAGTAAGCGTTAAAATTTGATCTTGTAAATCATTAAGCTTACGTTTCGAATCTGCACCCTTTTTTGATTTAGGAGTTGATTTCTTCACTTTTGGTTTTTCACTCGATTTTGGTTCTTTTTTTGTCATATATCTCCTTACTTTATCAAAGTTAAATTAGCTCGGCTAGAGTTTCTGATGAACTTAATAATTGGATAATTGAATTGTAGTCCATGCGAGTAGGACCCAATATCCCCAGACAAGCAACATGCAATCCATCCAAACAAATTGGAATTGAGATTAAACTGGATTGCAACAAACGTGGATCTTGAAGCTCTTGACCAATGAACACATTTAACCGATTGGTATCCAACCCAAGTTTCATTAACCGAGACAACCCATCATGGTCATCGACAACACTCAGTAAATCTTGAACCTGTGATTTTTCCTCATAATCAGCCAAACTTAAGCATTGCGTGACATTTTTAATTAATAATGACTGTTCATACTGAGTTGATGCTGAGAAAATGGACGCTGTAATAGCATCGAGAAAATGAAAATCTTTTCCAGAAAATACAGCTTGAATATCGATTCTATAGCGCTGATAGTTCAATTCATTTTGCAACCAAGAAATTAGTGCTTCAGAATCACAATCTGAAATATCCGTTTCAAAACGGATATAATGCTCAGAAACAATACCAACATTATGAAACATTAAAACTAGACCATAATGAGAACTAATAGACACATATTTTAAACTGGCAACACCGGCTAGAGCTTGATTATTTAACATAATCATTGAAATATATGGAATTTTTTTAACAATCTTGGAGAGCAACTGATCAAAAAAGTAGCGGAATTTCATTTGATAGGATTGATCTGTCACCACATCATCCAAACGAATGGACGACGTTTTACCCTTAATGTTATCAACATAAACACGATAGCCTTTATCTGTTGGAACTCGACCCGACGAGGTATGCCGTTTTTCCAAATACCCTTGTTGATCAAGAACCGAAAAGACTTGTCGTACTGATGCAGACGACAATTGAATCGATGATTTTTCTAAAATCATCTTTGAAGACATGGGTTGATTCGAATCAATAAAATGATCCACCACGCACGTTAGTATTTCTTCCTGTCGTTTATTCATACTCTAATTATAGCACTCTACACCAGAGAGTGCTAGACAGTGAAAACTATTGATTTAGAACTGGCGGGTAGGCATAGATTGGCTGCAATGTCGCATTGGAATTAAAGTCTTTGGATTCAAAAACTCGCATCAGATGAAACAAATCCAACTGAACAGGTTGTCCTTGAAAGTCAACATTAGGACATTGCTCATCAAAATGACGCCATAAAATCGGGGATTGAAAGCGAGCTAAAAAGTCATTTAATTTTTCAAAACTAAATTGCAACAAAGAGGATACCGCGTGATAAGATGACCTATCAGATTGAAATAACTGTGCATTAACAACACCCTTACGAGACGGGCTGGTCAATAAAACCAATTGATCAAATTGAAAAGAATTTAATGTCATGTAGCCATCAAATAAGGACATTCCTTTGATGGGAATCTGATGAACCACTGCCAACATTTTAAGTGCCGTTAAAGAAAGTCGAATACCAGTGTAAGATCCTGGTCCTAAAATAATAATTGCTTTGGACAACGGGCCTTGGTGTTGCATTAAATCATGCAAACGAATAGGTAGCGTTTCAATGATGCCAGAGGCATCCCATTGATGACAAACGCCCTGAGACTGATAAACAGCGCCATAAGAAACAATGGATTGAGTAGCATTAACGCCAATAATCATACAATTTATTAAACCAATGTTCCCACTCTTGGTAAAGTGAATAACAGGTTAATGGATCCAAGGTCGGAATTAATTGATGATTTAGTTTGAAAACGTCTTGCTTTACAGATTCAGAAAAAAATAAATTCATGGACGTAAATTGGCACACATGAATGAGATCCAACCAGTGCGACATTTTAAAATCAATTCCATTAATTTGACACAAATCAATCAGCAATTGCAATACAGACGGGTTCCACTCGCTGGTCGAAACCACAATCTTTTGGATATGGCCCGTTTGACTACGATGGTCATATTGTGCCAATAAAAACTTAATTAAAAACAATGTTTGAAGAATACCTAATTTACGAATATTCTTTGGCTCAAAGGATGTCATATTTAGCATATGAAAGGTCTGATCATTAAACGATCGAAATGGATCAAGTGGAACAACAATATCGTCATTGATATCATCGAGGGAAAGATCAATCATAGAAGAAACCCCATTGCTTAAATTAAATGAGTTATAAAGTGAGTGCCAGCTTGAAAAGCGAATCCAATGATGGCGTTGCGTTAATGTTGGACTGACAATAACATTTTCAAGATACAAGTGATTGATATGAGATAAATGGACACAAGCAACAGGTTCAGCTGAAAATTGTTGTAGCATTTGCGAAATCAGCGCATTGGTTGATGTCGTGTAAGCAATTGGGATTCCATCTTCTAACGATGAAAAATTTTTTGTTTGGATCTCTTGAGGACTATCCAATGGCGGAAACATATTGACCGATAGTTTTAACGTATTAAGCAGTGGCTCGTCAAACGCCTGGCCAGAAAAAACCAATTCCCCCATCAATTCCGGAGATGAAACCAATGCGCGATCATCATACCCCGACAACAAATAATTTAACCATGTATCAAGGCCCGAAATCATGACATTATCTTTACGCTTTCCCAGTCGTTTTGAAATGACCCACAAATTTAAAGCGACATTTGGGGTATCAACATTAGCGGCGGTTTTTAACATGGTATAAAATGATGAAAACTTAAATTCTTGATGTTGATGAGATGGCAATACATTATTTGGAACAAAACAAGGTAATAAAGGCGTGCAAGAATCAACGTCCCAAGCAAGAACATAACCAGGCATAATCGAAATCCCGATAAATGAAATACTTGCGCCATGAGTTCCTATCAGCTTTTGGATCCCTGTACGAATAAAGTAAACCAATTCAAAAGGGTCAATTGAACACATCCCAATATCGTCTTTATTAACCGTAAACTGAAATGAAAGTGAATCAATGGTTTTCATTGATTTACCAATCAAAGACAATCTAATTTGATCATCCCAAATCGATAGTGTTAATAAAGCTGACTTTTTTGTCATGATTAATCAGCAGCGATGGTGTCTGACAACTCATCTAAGACAGACTCGATAAACGTAATACTTTTTTTCCAAAATGACTCAGATAAAATATCAATACCTTCATTTGCCAATAATTCCACTGGAGATTTTTCTGATCCACTTGAAAGAATTCGCTTCAACTTAGGAACAAATGACACACCCTCATCCAAGAACATTTGATAGAGGCCTAAAACAAGTAGATTACCAAAATTATATGAATAAACATAAAATGGGACATCCAACATGTGTGGAATAGTGGCCCATTCCCAATGATACTCTTGAGGAATATCGACCGCATCACCAAAAACAACAGAGAGTTCATTGGCATACATCTTACAAAGCTCGTCCTCAGATAATCGTTCGTTGGAAATGTGCGAATGAATGGCCTGTTCAAATCGTGAAAACATATTCTGGCGGTGGGATGTCGCAAAGATATCTTCCAATTTTGTTGCTAATAAAATGAGTTTTTCATGGTTTGATTTAGCTTTCTTTTTTAATGCATCCACAACCAACATCTCACAAAATACAGACGCCGTCTCACAGACGGGTAATATTGCATGATAGTTCATTAACGGTTGTTCTGAAGAAAAGTAAGCATGAATGGCATGCCCCAGCTCATGAGCAAGAGTCGCAACATCACGCTGTTTACCTAAATAATTCATCATCACAAACGGACGAATATTTGGATGAGAACTGGAACAAAACGCCCCACCCCGTTTAATTTTAGATGGAAAAACATCAATACGATTGGAATCAAACATATCTTTGGCATGATGATAAAAATCGTCATCAAATGCCTTAAAACTATCCAAAACAATGGACGTCGCCTCATCCCAAGAAATCGGCGCAACGTTTGCCTCCATTGGCGCATAAATATCAGCCAGTGTAATCTCATCTAAATTGAGTATTTGTTTTTTTAATTGGTAATAACGTTGAACAAGATCATTAGATAATGTCGTTAATTGATGCAACATGGACACCAATGAATCAGGCAAGTCATTGTGAATATTCATGGATGATATTGGATCAGAAAAGCCGCGATGAGTACGTTCAATATTATGATCTTTAATAATGGAATTAAAGAAATGCCCCATCAAATGGCGATCATTTTTATAACGTTCAAAAAATACCTTCATCGCATTACGCCGTGTGACTGGATCAGGATGGTAACGAAGGGCCCGGCATTCTGTACCATTTAAACGACGTTCCTTACCATCAACCATGACTTTAAATTCATATCGCGAGGTATGCTCTCCATACATTTTTCGTAATGCATTAACACCCGTTAAGTCTTTTAAGTTAATTAACTGTTCTTCTTTTTCAGACAATCGATATCGGTTCTTTTTTACAGCTTGTTGTAGAGTGTATTGAAACATTGAATTTTTTTTATCAGAACACCAGTGATCACAAACTGACTGCGATACAGCACCGATTTCAAGAAAAAAGAACAATAAAAGATTGGATACTTTTGAGGATATTTCATCTGAAAAAGAAACAAACTTCGAAATTTCAACATCCTCAATATTAACAGCATAATTCAAATGAGCAAATTGACTTAATTGGTATAATTGAGCACGGATCTCATCATATTGAATCAAAGCATCATGAATTTGATCGGACGATAGCTTATGAACGCCCCCTTTATATTTTTTTGAAAATGCCTTTGCACGTTGTTCAATTGAATCAAAAATTGGCATCGCTGAAGCAATATCAGTCGAGTGATGCAACTCTGATAAATCCCAATGAATAGCGGTTGTCTGACCCATTATAAATCCTCCATTTGATGAATCCCAAGGCAATGAGGGTATTCAAAAGATTGATGTCGTGGTATTTGAACATCTTGCTGAACCCATTGTTGCTTGGCTAGTTGATACTGTTGATAACTTGACGATGAAATTGACACCAATTGCTTTTTTATGACATGTCTGGACCGATCAGAATCAAACGTCAACATGGCCGTCAAAGGCACACCAACAGGCTGGATGTAACCATTTGAAAAATCACAACCAACAACAACCCCTGTTTCATTAGATAACCCCAACTCATAGGCTGTTTTACCTAATAAAAGGGAATAAGCTGAATCAAATGAGGTCGGATTTTCAGCCCGGCCAGTATACCCAAAAAAATGGGACACCATTTTAATTGCATCAGATTTAACACCTTTTTGGGATAAATACCCCTGAATTAAATCCATCATTAATTTTTCAGTATTAAACGTCGATAAATTTTTATTACCATGCTCATCCTCATACACTTCTGTTAATTGTATCGGGTTCATATCAAGAGCAGCAAGTACTTTATTCATTGAATCAACTCGTCCTTGGGCATAATCTCTGAATTCAGGAATAACATCAGCAATACCTTCTGGAAAAACAATAACACCATACGGTTGTTTTTCTTGATAACGTTGGATTATAACGTTAGAGAAATAGCGGATCACATCCATAAGGGATTGCCCATTCGCCACAATTTCTTCTGACAAAATACAGGCATGGGGCTTGACTTGAAGTGCAACTTCAAGAGTGACATGTGACGCTGAACGCCCCATTAGTTTTACAATGTGCCAGTATTTTCGAGTTGCTTTTGAGTCTATCGCGAGTTGCTCAACCAATTGAGAATAATGTTGTGTTGCCGTATGAAATCCAAAAGAAATTGGGAGCTGTGGTAAAAATTGCAAATCGCCGTCAATCGTTTTAGGAACGCCAATGACATTGCATTGGCCAAAAAGTGCATCCGCTAAAAAAAGCGCATTGGTATTGGAGTCATCACCACCCACTATAAATAACGTTGTAATATTGAGCGCTTTTAGAATTGAGCCAACTTGATCAAATTGGTCAGTTGTTGAAATTTTGGTTCGATCCGTTCCCAGAAAGTCAAAGCCTCCGAGCCCCTCTATATGGTCCATATCATTGGACGAAATCAACTGATGCTGTCCAGACAATAACCCGCCAGGGCCATTACGAAATCCGATTAGTTGATCCTGAGGTCTTAAATGGGCTAAAATACCACAAATAACATCATGGCCACCCGGTGCAGGCCCCCCAGAAAAAACAATACCCATGGTAAGTGAGCCCTCTGATTTTGGCATGTCCAAATGTCGCTGGCATAAATACGCATGGTCCATTTCTTTACGAACAATGCCCTTGAGATAATCAAGAGAATCTGTTGATTCTGACTTAAATGATCCAAGGGGAGATTCAAAAGCGTTAATTATAGAATCAATCATTTTTGATAATGCTTAACAAATGAAATGAGCGCGCGAGTTCCAGCACCCGTCATTCCTTTAATTTGATCTCCTTTCGTCGATCCTGACGACATGGTTGAGGCAACATCCAAATGAGCCCATGGAATACCATCGACAAATTGCTCTAGAAACTTTGCAGCAGTAATGGTCCCAGCCTCACGTCCTTCATTGGCATTTAAAATATCAGCAACGTCACTTTTTAATAAATCTTTATACTCATCAAATAACGGCAATTGCCAACAACGTTCGTTGTATTGATTAGAGGCACTAAGTAATTGATCAACAACCGACTGATTATTGCCCATTACAGCGATCGCATATGGCCCAAGAGCAATAATACTAGCACCGGTTAAAGTCGCAATATCCAAGATACAATCCACCTTCTTTTGTGACGCATATACCAAGGCATCAGCCAAAATTAACCGACCTTCTGCATCAGTGTTGGTAATTTCAATACTTTTCCCATTGCTTGCAATGACAACATCTCCAGGTCTCTGAGCGTCTGCAGACACCATGTTTTCAACAATTGGTACAAGAAAGGAAACGTTTTGTTTCAAATTAAGTTGCCCAACAGCCCAAGCCGAACCAACAACAGCTGCGGCCCCGCCCATATCACCTTTCATTTCTTTCATATTGCGCGATGGTTTAATTGAAATCCCACCAGTATCAAACATAACACCTTTACCAACCAGTGCAATATTTGCACCTTTCGTTGACCCTTTATAAGTAATATCAACTAAATATGATGGGTATTTTGAACCTTGTCCAACACCGAGTAATGCATTCATTTTTTTTGATTTAAGCTGAGTTTCAGACAAAACGGTCACACTGTATCTTGAATCCCCTTTAAATAACTGTTTAATGTCATCAACAAACGCAGATGTTGTTAATAAGTTTGCAGGAGCATTCGCAAATGTTCGCGCTTTGTTGACGGCCTGACCAACAATATCGCCTTCAGTAACAGCCCCTTTATTCGATGTAATCACCGTGTGAATGCACGCTGATGGTTTATCTTTTTTTCCAGATTTTTGATTTGGAACCACATAAGCGCTCATTTCAATGGCTTGTGCTAAATGAATCTCCCAATCAGAAATCGACTCAATATTAAACCACTGCAAATGGGCTTCTTTTGAAAATGATCGAACAATACCACCAATATGTTGCCGAAAATCATTCACCGTTGGGGTATCTTTTAATTGCAGTAGGATCAAACATGGGGCATCGGGAGACGAAGATGACTGAATCGTTTTCACTTGATTCGACTCAATTTTTTTTGCCTTTTTATATGCATTAAATAAATTGGCATATTCTGAGTTTAAGACATTATTAACAGCGGCTTGCTTGGTGGTCTCCTTAACAAAGATAACAAGGTGTTTTTTGTAATTAATGGTTTGTGCTGTTTTTATCATTCAGACTCCTTAAATTTAAATGTAATAAAATATTGTGATCGCTGATCTTTCGTCGAAAACATACTCCAATGCGTCATGTAATCAGTATCCCAAAAAGGATCATTATCTATTAATTCAAGATTACCATATGTTCGACACAGATTCAGCATATCTTCATAAAGGTCAAAAACATCCGTTGAAATATAAACAATTCCCTCTGGTAATAGTTTTTGCTGCAGTGCGTTTATTAAATCTAAAGTCAAAACACGTCGTTTAAAATGGCGCTTTTTAAACCATGGATCCGGGTGAAAAATAAAAACTCTCGACAATGACTGATTAGTTATTACATCATCCAGACAAATATGAGCGGGTCCCCAAATTGGCAATACATTAGGTAATTGAACGCGTTGTTTGAAAAGTTCAACCATATTTTTTCGCACTTCAACAGCCACAGAAAATCGCTCAGGATGTCGTTTGGCATAAGATTCAATAAATCGTCCCCGACCAAAACCAATCTCAAGATCCAATGCATTAAACTCTTGTTGATTCACAAACTCAGCAAAATGAGTCAAGCGATCCCTAAAATTAAGTGGGTTGGTATGATTACGCAATCGTTTTTTAGCCATGTCACTATTTTAGCCAATTTAAAGGGAATTAAACAAATAAGATAAGCGTTCAATTGGACGGCTTATCGAAATTTCACAATACAATGAACGTAACTAATAAAAAAAATTAAAATTGCTATTTGTCATTTCTTTTTAATATGATAATTTTAGCGACATGGATATTACACCGCCTAATTTTCGCAAAAATAACCAAGGAAACATTAACAATAGCAATAGTGTTGATGCCATATCTTTAACCCATCTTGGCGAAAAAGTTGATATTGATCCAAAATTAATAAAAGAAGCATGTGCAAAAGCCGCAAGAAACGCCTACAATCTCGGCGAAACAAACGATGAAGAATCCTACAAACAGGACATGGAAAACCTCATATCTAAGATTTTAAAAGAAAAACAACAGAAAAAAAACCAATAATTTACGTGAACTGACAACACTCACAATAATGAGTACTCTGAGCATTTAAAGGGACTCTTTTTTTTGTGATTTTAGCATTGCATGTTTGACACGTCTCACGATTGAAGACTCGAAACCAATCGTAATGTGAATAGGCCTCAGCAAAGTCACGGACCTTAAAAATAGCCATAATAAGCGACTCATATTGATGTTTTGACAGTGACGATATCGATAAAAACGGATTCAAGTTCGCATAAGCTAAAATTTCACACGCCAAATAGTTCCCAATACCAGAGGGAGCAATTGTTTGATCCAATAGCCATAATTTCAGTTGTTTTTTTCGATGTTTAAAGAGGGATCGAAAATCTTTAAAAGATAATGGTTTAAATGTGGCGATATCATCAGGTATACGAGAAATCATAGGAACATTTTGAAAGGAAAGGCCGTCAAACACTGCCATTTTCGATAAACAACGCGTATCGTAATAATCAAGATGCAAAGATTCAAACTGCCAAACAAAACGACAGTGATCAGGATTTGAATATTTAATCGGCAATTAAAAAATAGTTTGTAATCGATCCCCATAAGGAATACCCCTCAAATGAGGAATCCCAGTAAATCGATAATGAACAATAACGGTCCCTCGATCAAATTCAAACCCGGTATATTTTGCTTTAACATGAATATTGGTTAATGTACTGCCTAGAAATAAATCCAATGATTGACCAGCTGCTAGTATTCGCTCACCCTTATTTCTAAACTCACTTGACACTAACTGCTGCCCTAAAACACCATGATCTTTAAGGTATTTTGCCATACGTTTCACTTCATAATGTTCTGGCATGGTTATATACTCAACTGTTGATCAATCGCAAAAATAAACTCCCCCATTCGTTTCGGAAGCGGACCAAAGCGATCCTCACATTCTAAAACCAATCGTTTTAAATGAAGACGATTTTTAACACGTAAAAGTCGTTGATACATCGCCAATCGCTGTTTATCATCATCAATATAGGCGGAGGGAATAAACACATTGGGAAGGTTTTTTAAAGAAATTAGGATGTCATTATCTTCGGTTAAGCCACGAACTTTACGAATATTTTTTTCAAGTAATTTACAATACAAATCAAACCCAATCGACGTTAAATGACCAGACTGTTTTTCACCCAACAGTGTCCCTGCACCACGTATTTCAAGATCTTTCATGGCCAATTGATAGCCAACACCCAATCCAACAGCTTCTTTGAGTGCCTGAAGTCGACCTTTTGAAGATTCCGTCAAATGTGCATCTAGGGGATACAAAATATAGGCATACGCTTGAATGGCACAACGCCCCACCCGTCCTCGTATTTGATGAATCTGCGATAACCCCAAGCGATCCGCGCGATTAATGATGATGGTATTGGCGTTTTGAATGTCCAAGCCATTTTCAATAATGGTTGTGCACAATAAAACGTCAAATTCATGACGATAAAACTGAACCATAACATCTTCAAGTTCACTCGACTTCATTTGACCATGCGCAATTCGGACCTTGGCTTTGGGCACCAACTGAACAATTTCACTGGAAATTGCTGACAGTTGATCAATGTGATTATGCAAAAAGTAAACTTGACCGCCACGTTTCAACTCCTTTTTAATGGCTGATTGGATCAATTTTTTATTATAGGAACTTATCATGGTATGAATCGGAATTCGACCCTCTGGGGGGGTCGAAAGTGTTGAAATGGCTTTTGCGCCAGTCAGTGACATATAGAGTGTTCGGGGAATTGGTGTTGCCGAGGTCGTTAATATGTCAATTGTTGTTGATATTGCTTTAATTTTTTCTTTATGTTGAACACCGAAACGTTGTTCTTCATCGACAATCACCAAGCCAAGATCTTTAAATTGAACATCAGAACTTAATAAGCGGTGAGTACCAATCACAATATCAAGGTGGTGGTTGGATAATTGCTGAATGATATGACGATTGTGAGCGGGTGTTTTCAACCGCGATACAACACCAATTCGAATATCCAACATCGCACATCGATCAATAAATGTTTGATAATGCTGTTCAGATAAAATAGTGGTCGGAACCAAGACCATCACCTGCTTAAGGTTCAGTACAGCTTTAACAGCCGCTCGAAGCATGACTTCAGTTTTTCCAAATCCAACATCACCACAAACCAGGCGATCCATGGGCTCATTAGCTTCCATATCATGTTTAACCTCTTGGGTTGCACGCAACTGATCTGGGGTTTCATTAAATGGAAAGGCTTGTTCAAAGAGCAACTGATCTTCTGTATCTGGGGCATGTGCAAAGCCTTTAACCGTTTGGCGCTTTTTAAACATATGATAAATATCTTCGGCTAAAGTCTTAAGCGCTCGATGAGCATTGCGTCGCGTTCGCTCCCATCCACCGTCATAGAGACCATTTAATTTTGGTGAGGATTCTGAACCAGAATAACGATGAATGAGTGGAATTTGCTCTAAAGGCATATAAAGTTTATCCGCACCTTTAAATTGAATCAGAACATATTCACCTTCATTAGTTCCAACAGTTAATCGTGTAAATCCTTTGTAAATACCAATACCATAGCGCTCATGGACCACGTAATCCTCAGCTTGGATATTAGAAACAACATCCGAATTCAAAATTCGATTATCAAAATCAAATCGATTTAAAAGTGTGGCATCAAATGGTTCAATAACAGTTTCAGTCAGTTCTGAGATGGAACGTTGAGTATCCAAACGAAAAGAATTTAAGCGATCTAAATCACCCGTAAAAAAATCAAACCGTAATGGCTGGTTATGATTACCAGGAAAAACATCTACAATCGCACCTTTTACCGCATAAGCACCTTGCTCAATCACCATATTTGCACGCTCATACCCCATCGATATTAATGAATCTATGAGCGTATCACGTGTGAGTTTAGACGATAATGAAACATTTAGTGCCTGTTGCATAGATCTACTGTATCTGTGAATGACTAAATTCTCAATACAGCGCATCATGGCGGCAGCCATATGAATGCAAGTGAGTTTTGAGGTATGATTAAACCATGATCCAAATCGGAATTGATAGCTTTGCAGCCAATAATTCAGAAAGCCCCAATGCGGATATTAATACTCAGGCAATGGATGAATTACTCACACAATTGGAATATGCCGATGAAAAAGGTGTTCAGCTCTTTGGACTGGGTGAGCATCATCGTAAAGAATACTTAGATTCAGCACCGACCGTCATTTTAGGGGCAGCTGCAGCCCGCACAAAAAATATTCGATTAACCTCCGCGGTCACTGTCCTTAGCGCAGCAGACCCAGTACGCGTTTTTCAAAATCACGCCACCCTAGACATCCTATCCCATGGCCGTGCTGAAATGATTGTTGGGCGAGGATCTTTTTCGGAAGCCTTCCCTTTGTTTGGCTTTAGTTTTGACGATTACGATGATATTTTTATCGAAAAAATTGATCTACTTTTAAAAATTAGAAACCAAGAAACCATTTCATGGAAAGGAAAATTTCGACCAGAATTAGTTGAACAATCCATCTACCCTCGCCCCATTCAAAACAAGCTACCCATTTGGATCGGTGTTGGTGGGACCCCGGCATCTTGTGTCAGAGCAGGAACATTAGGCCTACCATTAATGATTGCCATCATTGGTGGTGAAACACATCGATTTAACTATCAAACCGGCATTTACCGAAAAGCAGGCCGAGCTGCAGGACATAATGAGCAGGATTTAAAAGTTGGGATACATTCTTTAGGTTATGTTGCTGAGACAACCGAAGAAGCATTAAACGATTTTTTTCCTGGATATGCCAACGTATTTTCAAAAATCGGCCAAGAACGCGGATGGTCACCAGTAACAAAAGAGCATTTTTTAATGCAAACCGGGCCATTAGGCGCACTGGTGGTTGGGAGTCCTGAAGATGTGGTTGATAAAATCATCCGTCACAGCACAGCGTTAGGCGGGTTATCACGCTTTACATTTCAAATGAACGTTGCCCAACTCCCCCATAAAAAAATGATGACATCCATTGAACTCATTGGAACGAAAGTCATTCCGATGCTTAATGAAAGACTCGCTCAATCCAATGAATCCAGAGATCGATAAGCAAACACTAAAACTTGGATGGTTGAGACACCTAGCAATTTAAAGTGTTGTGCCAGATCAATTAACGTCGAACCAGTTGTGCAAATGTCATCAATAATAGTCACAGAATGAATGGGAGGACCACTATAGTGAAAACGAGATGGCAACTCTAAACGCTCATGGCGTGATAACTGGCTTGATGGACGAGAATATCGAACACGTTTCAAATACGACGATAGATCCTTATTATTTTCTAAAACATAGTGAAATAATCGAGGAATAGGTGCTCGACCTCGCCAAATGTTTCGCCACCAATGAGAAGGAACACAAACAAACGCATCCGTCTCAAAGAAAAGGGCTGGTATGTCAGGTAAAAAAATGTGCCTTGCAACATAATCAGCCAACCGATAATTACCCCGAAACTTCACATGATGTATCAATGTTTGAACTGCATTATTGTAATCATAAAAATACCCGCCCAATGATATATTAGGCAACATTGGTAATAATTGAAATTTTGGCTTAAGCGCTAATTGACAAGACCAACAAAACCGTGATGTTGACCGATGATCACAACAATAACAAAGCATAAAAATTCCCCCTGAACATCATTTAGCGCTTTTTTTGATGTTTGAAAAAAGATGTCATTAAATTCACAACATGATCATTGGGACGATAAATTAAATCACAACGATGATTCAGTTTAGGGTGGCTTGAAAAATCCATCACCGACCCACACGCCCCCCAACGAATATCTTTGGCCAAATAAACAATTGTTTGAATTCGAGCCTGTAAGATGGCACCCAAACACATTGGACACGGTTCTAATGTCGTAACCAATGTAGCGCCTGTCAAGCGCCAATCACCCTGTTCTTTTGCAGCAGCTCTTAACGCTAAAACTTCAGCATGGCCCGAAGGGTCTCTTAACCCTTCTTTTTGATTAAAACCCTCACCTAAGATAACGCCATCTCTATAGACCAAAGCACCAACAGGGAATTCATCTCTATCATTCGCCTGTTGAGCCAGCAGAATGGCACGATTAATAAATTCATCCATATTAATTAAAATTCAAAGTAATGGGCGGAAACCCTTCATCAGAATCACTCAAATTAGACTGATCTTTAAATTCTTCATCATAGTCATCCAAATTGGTTTTGAGCATTTTAACCAACCGGCGCACATGATCAGGGTGCAAAATGACCCGTGAGCGAACGTCACCAGATTTGGCTTGTGGTTGTAAAAAAATAAAATCAAGTACAAACTCTTCGTGATTAAAATTAGCAACCCCTAAATTAGCATAGACCCCATTGGCTAATTCTTGCGGGCATTGGATTGGAATTCGATCATCAGACATTATTTAACCCTCTCAATATATTCCCCAGTTTCAGGATTCACTTTTATGCGATCCCCTTCTTTGATGAACGCTGGGGCCTGAACTGTCATCCCATTATCAACTTCAATCGGACGCAATGACGAACTAGCTGTCGCCTTACGAATTTCTGGAGGCGCAGTTGTAACCGTAAACTCAACCGAAGTTGGAAGTTCAATATCTACCGGAGTGACGTCATAAAATGCAATATTATAAATTTGTTCCTCAACCAAATACCATTTCTTTTCCCCAACAAAATCTGTCGCCAATGTAATTTGATCAAATGTTTCTGAGTCCATAAAATGATACCCATTATGATCATCATATAAATACTGCAT
>MDTB01000314.1_pt1 | contig 18741 bp, 18 predicted proteins | sample 811161 | NCBI WGS metagenome assembly MDTB01 (sample SAMN05326650, study PRJNA326480) | marine metagenome | isolation source: seawater | place: Mediterranean Sea | collected 2009
AAAGTTATTTGCTGTTTTACCCATACTGGAACTACTGCTGCGTTGACTTCTCGAGAAAGGCCACGGGTCCCAATAATAGCACTTACTCCTAAAATTGTTATAGCCCGTAGGATAGCCTTAAACTGGGGTTTGCACTGTATCGTTACAGAAGAAGTGAATAGATTTAAGATGGCGGTAGTTAATGCAGCTAAGGCTGCCAGAAAATACGGGTTTGCACAAAACCAAGATAAGATCATTGTAATAGCTGGGGTACCGTTTAATGTACCTGGTACCACGAATATCCTTAGAGTGGCACCTGCAAATGAAAAGCAGATCTTTGAAGGTGAGGTAAATTAAAACCTTAAAATTAAAGGTAAATTGACTTTCCATTTGTTTATCTTTTTGTCTTGCATCTTTTCTTATTTAAGAATAGAAAGCCGAATATATTAATGCTTTTAGAAAGTGGTATGAAATATGCCGAAGATGAAAACAAAATCGGGTGCTAAAAAACGTTTTAAAACTACTGCTTCAGGTCTGCTTAAAGCATCTCAGGCTGGCAAGAGGCATGGGATGATTAAAAGGTCTAGAAAGTTTATAAGAAATGCTCGGGGGATGACCACTCTGTCAAAGGCAGATGAGGGGATAGTTAAGATTTACATGCCATATGCAAGATAAAGGATAACTGATGTCACGTGTTAGACCAGGTCCGGTTACAAAAGCCCGACACAAAAAGGTATTAAAGGCCGCTAAAGGTTATTATGGCGCTCGGAGTAGGACTTTTCGTTCAGCGGCTCAATCTGTTGATAAGGCCCTCCAGTATGCTACGCGCGACAGAAGGGTAAAAAAGAGGACTTTTAGATCACTTTGGATTCAGAGAATTAATGCAGCTGTTAGGTCTTTGGATCCAACCTGTACCTACAGTAGATTCATGAATGGCATATTAAAGGCAGACATAGAAGTAGATCGGAAGATACTTGCTGAGTTAGCCGTGAACGAGCCTGAGGCCTTTAAGAAGATTTTTGAGATTTCACAATCAAAATTGGCATAGTGGACTTGAGATAAGCTTTCTTAAAAAACAAACAATTATAATAATAATTTTGAGAAAGGTTAAATCTTAGTAATGGACACTTTTATAGTGTGATTTAAGTTTTTTGATTATAGATGTTTGGTGGCGCTCAGTATGGTTGACATAGATGAAATAGAAAAAAATTACCTCGACTCTATATCAGCTGTCTTATCTTTGGAAGAGCTTGAAAAAGTAAGAGTTAGAGGTCTTGGGAAAAAAGGTGAAATAACAACCTTAATGAAATCAATTGGTTCAATGTCAGAGGATGAGCGTAGAATCAAAGCCCCAAAACTTAATTACCTTAAATCAAAGGTCATTGAAGAATTAGATAAAAAGAAAACTCTAATAACTGAAGAAAATATAAATAAAAGAATTATGAGTGAATGGTTGGATGTCTCGAGGCCTTCAAGGCCTTCTAAAGTAGGTAAGATACATCCCATAAGTCAGGTTACGGAGGAAGTAGTTACAATTTTTTCGGCTCTTGGATTTTCTGTTGCTGAAGGCCCTCAAATTGAGAGTGATTGGTACAATTTTGACGCATTGAATATACCTCCTGAGCATCCTGCAAGGCAGGAATTTGATACATTTTATGTTAACTCAAATACAAATTCTGGAAGTCCTCCAAATGTTTTAAGAACTCACACTAGCCCTGTTCAGATTCGTCATATGGAAAAAAAAGAAGGGGTACCGTGTAGAATAATAGTACCAGGAAAAGTTTTTAGATCTGACTATGATCAAACGCATACGCCAATGTTTAATCAATTAGAAGGTCTTGCGATAGATAAGGACCTTACGATGAGCCACTTAAAATGGACTTTAGAGGAGTTTTGCAGGACATTTTTTGAGGTAGATGGCGTGGAACTACGATTTAGGTCAAGCCATTTCCCATTTACTGAGCCTAGTGCCGAAGTAGATATAAGGTGCTCTTGGGAAGATGGAACATTAAAATTAGGTCAGGGGAATAGTTGGCTGGAGATCTTGGGTTCGGGAATGGTACATCCAAAGGTTCTTACAGCATGTAACGTTGATCCAAATTCTTACCAGGGCTTTGCGTTTGGTATGGGAATGGATCGATTGGCAATGCTAAAATATGGAATCCCAGACCTGCGTGGTTTCTTTGATGGGGATGTTCGTTGGGTTGATCACTTTGGTTTTGACCCTTTGAATAGACTTTCCATACATAGTGGGTTTCGATAGGGCGTAATATAAAAATTGCTAAGGATAACTAAAATTGAAGTTTTCATTTGGTTGGTTAAAAAGTTACTTAAGGTGTGATGACGATATAAGTCTTATACTAAACGCCCTAAACGATTTAGGTTTAGAGGTAGAAAGTGTTAGTGACCCTAGTACACAGTTTTCTAACTTTATAATTGGTAAAGTAGTAAAGGTTAGGGAACATCCTAATGCCGATAAACTAAAGGTTTGCACTGTAGACGTAGGGGATAGTAGAAGGGAGATAGTGTGTGGAGCACCCAATGTCAAATTAGATATGGGAGTTGTCGTTGCCATGCCCGGAACCTTTATTCCTGGGTTGGGGAAAAAAATATCAGTTGGAAAAATCAGGGGTGTGGAAAGCTATGGAATGATGTGTTCAGAGTTTGAACTTAATATTTCCAATGAGCATGACGGAATTATATGCTTAGATCAGCCAAAAGTTGGTAGACCTTTTACGGATTGGCTAAAGATCAATGATCCTGTGAGAATTGATCATGTTATAGATATTGCTATTACGCCAAATCGTCCCGATGCACTCGGGGTACGGGGTGTAGCAAGAGACCTTTCAGCAAAAGGAGTAGGTGAATTTTTAGAGAGAAACCCTGCCAAAATTTCACCAAAGTTTGAAAGCCCTATTGATGTAATACTTCACAAAAATGTTTCTTTGAAGGACTGCCCTTATTTTGTAGGTCGTTACATAAGAGGGACAAAAAATAATAGTTCACCGCAGTGGTTAGTAGACAGACTTGAGTCTATTGGGATTCGCTCAATATCTAGCCTTGTTGATCTAACAAACTTTTTGACAATTGATAGTGCTAGACCACTTCATGCCTTTGATGCAGATAAGTTACAAGGTAATTTGGTAGTGCGAAAAGCTATCTCTGGCGAAAAAATTGAGGCATTAGATGGAAGGATTTATGAGTTAGATCAGTCAATGACGGTTATAGCTGATGACAAAAGAGTGCAGTCCATAGGTGGAATTATTGGAGGAATGTTCAGTGGATGTACGGAGGATACGAAAAACGTTTTCATTGAATCGGCATATTTTGACCCAATTTCTACGGCTATGACTGGAAGAAAACTGGGTATAATTACTGATGCAAGATATAGATTCGAAAGAGGTATAGACCCCTCTTTTACGATTCCAGGTTTAGATTATTATACAGAACTTGCAATTAGGACATGTGGGGGAGACCCCTCAGGGTTAGTTTCTTCAGGAGATAACCCCCACAAAGTGAAGCCAATAGCCTTCCGACAAGAGAAGGTACGAGAGGTAACTGGAATTAATGTGCCACGGAAAAGGCAGATAGACATTTTGAGTAAATTGGGTTTCAAAATTGAAAAAAAAACAGAATCTGTAATAGTCGAAGCCCCAAGTTGGAGGCCTGATATAGGAGGAGAAATCGATCTGGTTGAAGAGATAATCAGAGTAACCTCCTTAGATAAGTTAGAATCAATACCTTTGCCCTTAAAGGACAGGGGTGTGGGCGAAGTTAATCAAAGTGAAATCCGTCTAAATGCTAATAAAATTAGACGCTATCTTGCTTCTCAGGGTTTAAAGGAATTAATAACTTACAGTTTTATAGATGAGTCTAGTGCAAAGTTTTTTGGTGAAGGTAAAGAAGAAGTTACTTTGATAAATTCTATAAGTTCCGAAATGACCCACTTGCGCCCTTCATTATTCCCAGGTCTTTTAATGGCTTCAAAAAAAAATCTAGCAAGGGGAATGAGTGATTTTTCATGCTTTGAGCTAGGGGAGGTATTTATGGGACCTGATCCAGGTCAAGAGTCACTAGAGGTAAGTGGAATTCTAGTAGGGTGTAACGAAGATAGAAGTGCATTTCAAGGTAGGAGGGACTTTGATGTTTTTGATGCTAAATCATACGTTGAAGGTACTCTCAAAAACTTAGGGATTAATCTTGACAGTTTGCAGCTGGACCGTAAGGTTCCAAGCTTTTTTCACCCAAACAAATCAGCTGTAGTCCGATTAGGTAAATTTAAGGTCTTGGGAGTATTTGGCGAATTACATCCAAATATAGCATTACGTATGGGAATAAAGCACTGCCCCATAATGTTTTCTATTTTTCTAGGTGAGCTATCTGGAACCAAAGTAAAACTAAAAAGAACTGGCATAGGCAATTCAGAATATCCTTCTGTAGTCCGGGATTTTGCCTTTGTTATGGGAGAAAAGGTTGAGGTACACAAAATTATAAGTACTATCAGGAAAATTGATCGAGAATTGATAAAAGAAGTTAATTTATTTGATGTATTTGAAGGTCCCCAGGCAGAACGACAGATTGGAGGTGGGAAGAAATCTCTTGCGTTTGAAATACTAATTCAGCCAAAGGATAGAACCTTGGGGGATAAAGAAATTGAATCGCTATGTGATAAAATTGTACTTGAGGTAGGTCGGGTGTCTGGTGGTATTTTAAGGTGATTTTATTTCACAAAATAACTATCAATTTTTTTTTAAAGTTCACTTTTCTTCTTTGCGTATTAAATAAATCCCATTTTTTCTAATAATTTACCGATACTATTTCGTAACTCTTGGTTCCTCCAGGTGATTTAACTTCAATACTATCACCAATTTCTTTTCCTATTAAAGCACGTGCAAGGGGAGATTTTACGTTTAATTTATTTTTTTCAATATCAGCTTCTGGTTCTCCAACGATTTGAAATGTTAGTTTTTCCTCTGTATCTTCATCTATTATTATAACAGAAGCTGCAAACTTTATACTACCAGAAAGTTTTTTAGGATCAATTACCTCAGCCAAGCTAATAATTCCTTCTAATTCCTTTATTCTACCTTCTATAAAAGACTGCTTTTCACGGGCTGCGTGATATTCTGCATTTTCTGAAAGGTCCCCGTGTTCTCGTGCTTCAGCAATGGATTTTATTATATTTGGGCGTTCTTTTGACTTAAGCTTTTTCAATTCGTTACTGAGCAATTCAAAGCCCTGCAAGGTCAACGGAATTTTTTCCATTTGTATCTCCAATTCATTTATTACCTAGAAGTCAAACTAATCTGACAGAAATTTTGGCAAATAAATTCATTTAAAAGTGTGAAAATCCATATATTTATCATGTTAAACATTGGCTTTAGTATGTTTTCTAATAAAAGAGCCCCTTTTATTTGGTACCTTTTATAATTATACTAATGTTAAAATAATGCCAAAGCAGTTTGTGTGTCAAGAAAGCTATTTTAGGAGAAATTAATGCCTGGAGCTCAAAGGGAAACTATTGATTATGATGTGGTAGTAGTAGGTGCTGGTCCTGCAGGATTAACGGCTGCTATAAAACTGAAGCAGCTTGATCCAGGCTTACAGGTCGTAGTACTAGAGAAAGGTAGTGAAGTGGGATCACACATATTATCTGGTGCAGTACTTGATCCTGTAGGGTTAAACAAACTTTTTCCTGATTGGAGAGATAAAGAAAATCCCATCCGTACCAAAGTCTCTAGTGACAGATTTTATATGCTCGGACCATCTGGCGCAATTAGGATACCAAATTTTCTAATGCCCCCATTGATGTCAAATGATGGTAACTATATTGTTTCAATGTCTATGGTCTGTAGATGGCTTGGCAAAGAGGCAGAGGCTCTTGGCGTAGAAATATTCCCAGGAATGGCTTGTTCAGAACTGATTTATGGGAAAAATGGTCAAGTCACTGGGGTCGTGGCTGGAGAGTTTGGTAAGAACTCGAACGGGGAACCGGGCCCGATGTATGAGCCGGGAATGGAAGTGAATGGAAAGTATGTTTTCCTGGCTGAAGGAGTAAGAGGCTCTTTATCTAAGGAGGTAATTTCTAGGTATAATCTAGCAGAAAAGTCTGAATTTTCGAAGTATGGAATAGGTATGAAAGAAGTATGGGAGATTAGACCCGAAGTCCATAATGAGGGAGAAGTTCTGCATACTATGGGTTGGCCACTTGGAAACTCTACGGGAGGTGGATCTTTCGTATATCATGCTGAAAAAAATCAGTTATACTTGGGTTTTGTAGTACATCTGAATTATACTAACCCTTTTATGTCTCCTTATAAAGAATTTCAAAAATTCAAACACCACCCTATGATAAAAAAGCTCTTAATAGGAGGAAAGAGACTAGAATATGGTGCTCGGGCAATCAGTGAAGGTGGGGTTCAGTCAATACCTAAAGTTTTTTTTCCTGGAGGAGTGCTTTTAGGATGCTCGGCAGGGTTGGTAAATGTACCAAGAATTAAAGGAAATCATAACGCCATGCTATCTGGTATTTGTGCTGCAGAATCAGCATACAGTGCTTTGAAGTCTGGAAGAGCAAATGATGAATTGCGTGATTATTCCAAAGGTATTAAATCTGGACCTGTTTTTAAGGATTTACTGCCGGTAAGGAACGTGAAGCCTTTATGGTCCCGCTTTGGATTACTTCTTGGTGTAACACTAGGCAATTTGGATATGTGGTTTGCTAGTATTTTGGGTTTCAATTTATTTGGAACAATAAAACATGGGTATGGAGATCACCAAATGCTTAAACACTCTAAGAATAGTAAGAAAATTGAGTATGCAAAGCCAGATGGTAAAATTAGCTTTGAAAGGCTTGAAAATATCAGTTTTTCAGGTACTTACCATAGTGATGGTCAACCTTGTCACCTAAGCCTGCGTGATAAAACAATACCAATAAGCCACAATCTACCTATTTATGACGAACCAGCTCAACGTTACTGCCCAGCTGGGGTATATGAAATCGTTCGGCATGAAAATGATCCAACACCCATGTTTCAGATTAATTATCAAAATTGTGTCCATTGCAAAACTTGTGATATAAAAGATCCTAGTCAGAACATAAAATGGAAAACACCTCAAGGTGGGGAGGGACCAAATTATTCTCACATGTGATGACTATTTGAGGCGCACTAATTTGCTTACGATATGATTAGGTGTTATTTGATATTTGCATTGACTTTCTTGAGTAGCATATCCGCCTCTCAAAGCTACGCTACTATGTCGGGAGCATTCTTAGCCTCTCGTTTTTCATCATCTGTAAATGACTATAAGAAATCAGCAATATATACTGTTTCCATGATAGAGAAGGGTAGTGAGCAACCTGAGATTTATAATGATGCTCTTCTTTTTTTGATAGCATCAGGGAACTTTGAGAGGGCATTTTCTCTAGCTGATACTATGACAAAAATGAAGCTGATATCTCCAGCTTTAGGACTTATATTGGTAGTTAGAAAAATCAAAGGAGGGAAATATGATGATGCCATTGAAATTATATCAAATTTTGAGGAACAGTTTCCTAATATTTTAAAAACTTCTATTCAGGGTTGGGTCCATGTAGAAAAGGGGGACTTGGGTGCTGCTGAACTTGTATTTGAGGATTTTAAAAATTCAGATCTAAATATTGATCTCAGCTCTTATTACAAAGCTATAGCCTATGCGCAAAGTGGTAATTATACTGAAGCATCAAAAATAATAAGAGAAAATAAAAAAAATTTAGAACTCATGGGCACCAGTTATAACATCTTCAAAGCCAATGTAGCAAATTTAGCCCATAGTTCTGCCATTGCTACAGGTATCCTAGACAATACTATTAAAGAAACTCTAGATACTCTAACCTTGAAGCAATTACGTAAGAAAATAGCTGACGGAAAATCTGATAGCCTCGAAGTCTTCAAAACCCCAAAAGCGGTAATAGCTGAAACCTTATTACTTTTCGCTGAAGCAGACAATCGAGGAGCCAATTTTAACCTGATAGAAACATTTTATTGTCAATTGGCTAAGTATGTTTCAAACAATGCACCTAGATTTAATATTAGATTAGCTGAATCTCTTTCAAAGGTAAAATTAATTGATGAAGCCGCCAACAGCCTTAATTTGGTAAAGGTTTCTGACATTTTTTATGCTGAAGCAAAAGTGATGCTAGCTGATTTACTGACCGAGTCCGCTCAGGAGGTTAAGGCTGTCAATGAATTAAAAAACCTCCTCAAAATGGGGATAAATAATTTTGAGGTGCATGAAGCCTTAGGAAATGTTTACAGACATGGAGAGAATTATAAGCTTGCTAACAAAGCTTACTCTGATGCTCTGAGACTCAAGCAACAATCAGACCTTAACGATAGAAAATTGTGGTTGATTTATTTTTTCCGAGGGATAGCTAGGGAACAAATGGAAGAATATCAGGGATCTATTGCTGATTTACGAAGATCACTTAAACTTATGCCCTCGCAACCACAGGTCTTAAATTACTTAGGGTATATGCTCATCGAGAGAAAAGAGAATTTAGATGAGGCATTGGACATGATTGAACTGGCTGTAAAAAATAGCCCACAGAGTGGATACATCATAGACTCCTTAGCTTGGGGACTTTATCAACTAGGAAGATATGAGGAGGCTATAATTCCTATGGAAAAAGCCATTAGTCTTGAGCCAGAGGACCCCATAGTTAATGATCACTTTGGTGATGTCTTGTGGAAAGTTGGAAGAAAAAGGGAGGCATATTTTCAATGGAAAAGGGTCCTTCTTTTCCAGCCAAGTGAAAAGTTACGGTTGGATATTAAGAAAAAATTGAAGGAAGGCCTAGAAGATCTGTAAGGCGTAAACTAGGTGATTTGAGATTGAAGGCTAATAATAAAACTACAAAGTTTGCCGCTTTATCTAGAGCAAAAGTAAATCTTTACTTGCAGGTATTGGGGAAGAGATCTGACGGCTACCATTTTCTTGATAGTCTAGTAGCTTTTCCACGTATCGGTGATAGCATTTTGATTGAGCTGGCAGAAGAGATGTCTCTTAAAATAGTTGGAAAATTTGCAGGAGAGCTATCTGCTAGGGATAACTTAATTTTGAAAGCTGCAAAGCTTTTATATCGGGCTGGTTCGGGGGCTTCAATTACTTTAAATAAAGAGTTGCCAATTTCTTCTGGTTTAGGAGGAGGATCCTCTAATGCTGCCGTTGTGCTAAAGATTTTATCAGAATTGTGGGGTCGACCTATGCCGAATCTTGACGATTTGGTCTCTATTGGTGCCGACGTTCCAGTGTGTCTAAATTGGGATTTACAAAGAATGAGTGGGGTGGGAGAGAAACTTGAAAAGGTTGATCAGCCACCTTTGATGTGGATAGTCTTGGTAAACAGAGGAGAAAAAATTTCTACCCGCTCAGTCTTTGAAGGTGTTCAGTCTTTTAGTGATAAAAATTCAGCTCTCTTACCAGTTTTTAAAACAGAAGAGCTATTTTTAGAGTACTTGCTATCGAGAGAGAATGATCTCGAAGCACCAGTTTTAGAGCGATTTCCTCAAATTCAAAATTTATTAAACGCTATCAAGAAAACCTATGGATGTTCTATGTCTCGAATGTCAGGATCTGGAGCTACATGCTTTGGAATTTTTCTTAAAAAATATGATGCATATCAAGCAAGTAAAAAATTAACTGAGAGTTTTCCTAATGCTTGGATAAGAGTTGGAGAACTGTTTTCATGAAGAGCGCTGGCAAATAGCATTACTCATCAATCCTAGGAGCATAGTATATTTATTTTTAGGTAATTCTACCAGAGCTGAATTTGCAATATTGGACCAGTTTATAGCAGCCTCTTTAGTCTCTTCTAAAGTATTATATTTTTTCATAATTTGTATAACCTCAAAAAGATCTTCTGGAGCCTTATTTTTTTTTAGCAAAGATTCTTTTAGTAACTTTTTTTCTTTATTATTAGATTTTTTTAAGGCTAAGATAAATGGGAAGGTTAATTTACAATTGTTAAAATCATCTCCAACTTCCTTACCCATCTTAGTAGTAGTGCCCAAATAATCTAAATAATCATCAATCAATTGAAAACTAAGCCCAATAGCCTTCCCATAGATTTTAAAGTTTTCTATATGATCTAAATTATTTGATGAGATCATCGCAGCGGCCTGAGAAGCTGCAGAAAATAGTGCAGCAGTTTTGCCTTCAATAATTTTCATATAAGTATTAATTGAAGTCTCTGTATTTCCAACTTGCGATAGCTGTAACACTTCACTTTCTGCGATTATAGCTGAAGTATTTGCCAACACTTCTAGAACTTTAATAGATCCTGTGGAGACCATTAACTGAAAAGCCTTTGAAAACAAAAAGTCTCCTACTAATATCGAAGACTGGTTATTCCAAAGTATATTAGCCGTTTTATTCCCTCTGCGTGTAGAACTTTCATCAACAACATCATCGTGAAGTAGTGTAGCAGTATGAATAAACTCAATACTAGCCGCTAAAATGATGTGTTTATCATGGCGATAGTTTAATGCTTGGGCAGTAGCTAAGCATAGGAGTGGACGTAATTTTTTACCACCAGCTGAAAAAATATGAGTTGAAATCTCTGGTATTCTTGGCACAGAGCTAGAATTCATTGTATTTTCTATGAGGTTAGTCACAGAATTCAAATCATTTCGTAATAGAAGTTGTAGTTCATTTATGGGGTTGGATTTATTCATTTTGCAAATTTTTTAAGAGCTTTCATACAAATTTTTTAAAATAATTATTGTTTATATATAATTATTCATGCGCAGAATTTTAGATGTGTTTAATATATAGATGATTTTCTTTAAAATGAATTAAAATTAGTTTATCTATTATATAAATTAACAAACATCAAAATTTCTTACCAAGTAAGTCTTAATGGCAGCTAAAATAAGTGAATTAACTAATGATGCATTTTTAGGAGGTAAGCTTAAACTCTTACAACCAAAGATAGGATTTAGGGCAGGAATCGACTCTGTCTTACTGGCAGCTTCTGTAAGAGCTTCTTCCGGTGATAGAGTATTAGATATTGGAACTGGTGTTGGTACTGCTTTATTTTGCTTAATGAAAAGAGTAATTGGGTTGGAGGCTGTAGGTATAGAATTGCAAGAAGAATATCATTCTCTTGCTACTGAAAATTCCAAGAAGAACATGTTAAAAGCTAAGATTCTTTTAGGAGACTTTCAGTCCCCCAAGAATGAGCTTAATAATTGTTTGTTTGATGAAATATTTTTTAACCCACCGTACTACTCTGAAGAAACGTATAAGAAGTCAGGTAATATTTCTCGTGACTTGGCCAACATAGAGAAACAAGGGGTACTTGAAAATATGTTGAAATTTTCATTGAAACGCTGCAAACCGTATGGCTTTATTACTCTTATCAATAGGCCTGCCAGATTAGGAAAAATATTATCAGTGTTAGAAAATGGAGCTGGTGATATTCGGTTACTACCAGTACAAAGTTCTAAGGGACAGCCTTCATTAAGGATTATTATTCGGGCAAGAAAATCTGCAAGAGGAGAAACCAAGCTACTAGAGGGATTAAAACTTTTCAAAGATACTTTGGACCAGCATAAAAGGAAGACATATACATCCCAACTGGTTGATATTTTAAAACATGGCAAACCTCTGGATTTTTGAGATTTTATTTGAATTTCATGTAATTTCAGTTACACTTTGACTGTGTAGTTTGGTAAATACTATCGGGAGGTTTCTATGACTTTGGAAACTTATGTGAATGGCTTGAAGAGAGAACATGAAAGACTATGTGGCCTAGTAGATAACGAGCAAAAAAGGCCGGCTCCAAATTTTATTACTCTTACCAGCTTGAAGAAAAAAAAATTACATTTGAAGCAAGAAATTACTAAGGCCTTAGGTATCAAAAAAGTTTAATAATTATTTTGACCTGAATGTTGTGAAATAATTTCTTCAGGCTAAATAATGCCTTTGCTTATATCCATTGCATCTAGAAGTGATTTGAAGACCCTTAAGTTATCTGGCTTTTTTTCAAGACTTTTGAGTGCTTTTTTACCAACTGGTCTGGGTACAGTCTTACCAATCCTCCTTTTGATAATTCGCTTAAGTAACTTGTTTGAAAACTCAGGATGGCTCTGAATTGAGATTGCACTCGGTTTATCTTTATTTCCGTAGGTTAATATAGCGTGAGGGCAAAAGCTTGAACCGTAAACTGTGTGAGATGAGTTAGGAGGATTAATAATCTGGTCCTGATGACTTGCATAACCAGAGAAACTTGGACCCAGTTTTTGAGCCCATGCTGGCTCAAAAATTCTCTCGTACCTTTGAACTCCTACCCCCCACCCTTTTTCTGACTTTTGAACTTCTCCACCCATAGTCTCTGCAATTATCTGATGTCCAAAACAAATACCCATAAGACCTATTTTTTCTTTTATTGCATGTTTTATAAACTCTTTAAGCTTTTGTATCCAAGGTAAGTCATCATACACTCCAAATGAAGATCCTGTTATAAGCCACAAATCTGCTTCCTTTGGATCAGCAGGATATTGAAACCTAGTAATTTCAAAAGTTTTCAGGTCAATGCGTATATTAAGTTGCTCAAATAAATTAGAAAACATTGATGAGTAATTGCCAAATTTTTTTTCTAGCTGATCAGGTAATTTCCCAGTTTCCAAAATACAGACTTTCACTATTTTTAGACTCCAAACATTTCTCAGATAGAATTACAGGATTATCCAGGTTGAGACAAGTCAGGGAGTAATGGTCTTAAAAAAGTTAACCACGTCAGATTGAACCCAGTCAATTGGCCCAATCAAGCGAGCGATCTCATTACCTTTTGGTGAAATTAAAATAGAGGCAGGTAACCCAAAAACACCTAAACTAATAGCTAATTCACCCTTAGGGTCTCTAAAATTTTCTAGATCTTTAATTGAATATTTCTTGAAAAAGCTAGTGATTTTATTTTGGTTATTTCTTCCAGTTGCAACAGTAAATATTTTTAGATCATTTTCTTCAAATAATGATTGCAGTTGATCGAGTGAAGGCATTTCCTTTACACATGGGGCGCACCACGTAGCCCAAAAATTTATAAGCATGAATTTGTTACCTAGGTTTAATAAATCCACTTCTTTTCCACTCTCAGAAAATACTAAAAGATTTTCAACTGGTTTTGGATCTTTATGGAAAACAAATTTTTCCATCTCGCCATTTATTAAAGTACGGAGATATGAATCATTTTTACTGCTAATTGCAAAAGAGGGATTTGCAAAGCTGAAAAGGTGAGCGTATACCAGTAGGATAATTATAAATCTCATTTTATGCCAGTCCTATATTCGAAAACAAATTGATCTGGAGGTAGTAATGGTAAAAGTAACAAAAAAAAAAGCAAACTCTATGTGGGGAGGTAGATTTTCTACTCCCTCGACTTCTACCATGGAGAAAATAAACTCGTCAATAGCCATTGATTTTCGTTTAGCCAGTCAAGATATTAAGGGTTCTGTTGCGCATGTTAAGATGTTGGTTTCACAGAAAATTATTTCAAGAAAAGTCTCTAAAAATATTTTCAAGGGATTAGAGATTATTGCATCTGAGATTGAAAATGGGGAATTTCAATTCCAGGAGAAATTAGAAGATATACATATGAATATAGAAAGTCGGCTTCATGACTTGATAGGTGATGATGCGGGGTTTATACATACTGCCAGGTCTAGGAATGATCAGGTTGCTACAGATTTTAGAATATGGGTGCGAGATAGTATCGATGAGTTAGTCCCCCTAATTTCAAACAACATGATAGTGTTTTTGGATCTAGCAGAGAAGACTTTCGATTTACCTATGCCAGGCTTTACCCATTTGCAAGCAGCTCAACCAATAACTTTTGGCCATCATATGCTAGCTTATGTGGAAATGCTCTCCAGAGATAAAGCTCGCTTTATCGAAGCAAGGAAAAGATTAAACGAATGCCCTCTCGGTTCTGCAGCTTTGGCAGGTACTTCATTCCCGATCGATCGCTATATGACTTCGAAGGAACTGGGTTTTGAAAAACCCATGGCGAACAGTATAGATGCAGTTTCAGATCGAGATTTTGCTTTAGATTTTATTTCAGCAGCCTCTATTTGTGCAACTCATCTGAGTCGATTTGCCGAAGAACTAGTTATCTGGTCTACTGAGCAGTTTAGTTTTGTTAAGATCTCAGATGGTTTTTCCACGGGCTCCTCAATTATGCCTCAAAAAAGAAATCCAGATGCAGCCGAACTTATTAGGGCAAAGGTAGCTATAATTTCTGGTGCGCTTATTTCATTACTTACGGTAATTAAGGGTTTGCCTTTAGCGTATTCTAAAGACTTACAGGAAGATAAAGAATTAGTATTTAGAGTTAATGACAACTTATTACTTATTTTAAAAGCAATGATGGAGATGCTTGCTGAAATTAAGATTAATAAAAATAAAATCCTGAAAGCAGCCTCTTCGCGCTTTATTACGGCTACAGATTTAGCAGATTATTTGGTCTCAAATTACAAATATAGTTTTCGTCAGGCCCACTACGCTGTTGGAAATTTAGTAAAGCAGGCTGAAGATTTAGGTTGTGATTTAAGGGATTTACCCTTGAATAGTTTTAGAGAAATAGCGTCAGTATCAAATGATAAAGTACTTGAGGTTCTTACTATCGATAATTCAGTTAAATCGAAGAACTCATATGGTGGAACTGCTCCAGGTCAGGTTAAGCTAAGGATTTTAGAATGGCGAAAGAAGTTAATGTGATATATAAATTCATTTTTTTTATTGCACTAGGTATTACGTTATGCTGTTGTGGTGTTAAAGGTGACCCAAGACAACCCCCCAGTAAATTAATAGAAGAAGAAACAGTTTTAAATTGAATAAAGGCAATTAAAAAGCCGTTAGGGAAGCCAAGACAGGCCTATGCTCCAAAAAAGTTTTAAAAAAAAGAATAGTAATTTTCACTTTCGAGATGGGATTTTGCATGCCGAAAAAGTGTCAATATTAGAACTAGCAAAAATGACCAAGACGCCTTTCTATGTTTATTCAGCAACAGCACTTGAAGATGGTTATAATGCTTTAGTTAGCAGCCTGAAAGAACTAAATCATTCTCTCTATTATTCTGTTAAATCAAATTCTAATGTTGCAGTGCTTAGGGTATTATCGCAGTTGGGTTCTGGAATGGACGTAGTATCAGGGGGTGAGTATTTACGAGCTAGAAAGGCAGGGGTTCCTGGAGAAAGAATTGTTTTTTCAGGGGTTGGTAAAACTTCTGAGGAAATGACTTTAGCTCTCACTCAGGGTATTAGACAATTCAATGTTGAAAGCATACCAGAAATTCAACAATTAGATATAGTAGCTTCAAAATTAGGAAAAGTTGCACCTGTATCTATTAGAATTAATCCAGATGTGGATGCTAAGACACATCAAAAGATCATGACGGGTAAGTCTGAGAACAAATTTGGTATCCCCATAAGCCTTGCTGAGGAAGTTTACAATAAGACACTTGAGTTCCAAAATATTTCAATTGTTGGAATTGATGTTCATATAGGTAGTCAAATAACTGATTTGAAGCCATTTAAAAAGGCTTTTGAAAAGATAGCAGATTTGATAAGTAATCTTCGTAGTTCAGGACAAAATATTTCAAGGGTAGATATTGGTGGTGGAATAGGTATTTCTTACCATAGAAATCAGGCTGACCCGATATCTCCCAACGCATTTTCTAGTATGCTGAAATCGATTTTTGGGAATATGGATCTCGAAATCCAGATAGAGCCAGGTAGATATATTTCCGGTAATGCTGGACTTTTAATATCTTCAGTAATTTTTTTGAAAGAGGGCTCCAATCATAACTTTCTTATTATTGATGCTGGGATGAATGACTTAATTAGACCAGCCTTATACGAAGCCAATCATGAATTGATCCCACTTTTATCTCACTCAGACAAAAGTCCTAAAATGCAGGTAGATGTCGTTGGACCAATTTGTGAAAGCTCAGATGTTTTTGTAAAAAAAGCTGTATTACCCAAACTATGTTCTGGGGATCTTATTGCTATTTATTCTGCAGGAGCCTACGGAGCAGTTATGGCTTCAGAGTATAATACTCGTCCTTTAGTACCTGAGTTAATGGTAAAAGGAAACAGATCCTCTATCATCAGGGCTAGGCCAACAATCCAAGAAGTTATTGATAAGGATCAAATACCGTACTGGCTTCGGTAGCTTAAGTTAAAAATAAGTATAAATGTAATCCTGCAAGATAAGGATATAAGTCTGGACTTGATCAATTAAAACGTCTGAAGTCCCCAAAAACTCCAAGATTTTCTCCTGATAAGAGGGCTTCAGTTTGGGTACAAGATTTCTATATATTATTAAGGTGAGGATCGGTAAAAAAATGACACTTATAAATGTGAAACCAAAGAATGTATGATTTAACCTGAGAAGGGAAACCCTGTGGTTTGATATTTTTTTGATTGATCGAATATTTTTGGGCTGTTCTTGTGCTCCAGAATTTTGAAGCTCTATACTTTTGTATGGTTTTTTATTCTCTTGTATTTCATGAATAGCTAGCACCTCTAGAAACTCTCTTTCTTGTTTTTTATTTAGTGATGACTTAATCAATTTCCCAGATGGCTTTCCTGCGGTGCTTTTTTCTAGGGAAGATTTTATGGAATCTTGTCGTAGTTTTATTTCATCGATAAAGTCTGCTATCTCTTTAACTTTTTCAGCTTTACCACTAGGATATTGTAGCCAGATAGTCTTGCAGACAAAACACTTTAATTTTCTCCCATTTTTGTAAAGCTCTTTTTTGTCAAGATTATACGTAGAATTACATTTGGGACAATTAATATTCATGTATTAACCTGTATCTGATACAAAAATTTTGCTGCAGTTTTGGTGGCAGGACTTTTTGGATTAAACACAATTTGAATTAGGATTCAAAGAATTATTTTACTTCTTACTTCTACTTCCTTTTTATTTTTCTTGTAAGATAGCTGAGATATAATAAGATTTGTCGAATATATAGGAAAGGTTCTCAAGAAGATGGTGGCTTTATTTTCTTATGTGCGAGGTTTCTTAAGTGATTTCCTAATTTACTCAAGTATGCTCATTTTAGGCATAATAGGATTGCCTTTTGCCATCGCCTCAAAGAACTGGGCTTATGGCATTATTAGGCTTTATATTTTGACCTGTTTTGCTGTACTGCGATTAATATCGAATATTCGGGTTGAGTGTAGAGGTGAAGTTCCAAAGGGTAATGTGTTGGTTTGCTCTAAACACATGTCATTCTTAGATATTTTAATGCTAGCTTACTACTTACCAAGAGTTAGCTTCGTGATGAAGCGAGAGCTAATATGGACACCTATTATTGGCATATACGGCTTAAGAATTGGTTGTGTTCCAGTTTCAAGAGGAGGAGGTGCTAGGACCTTAAATACTATGTTAAGAAATTATGAGGAGGCGTCAAATGATGCTGAAAACAAGCAAATAGTCATCTACCCTCAAGGTACTAGGGTACATCCAAAGGAAATTAGAAAATATAAAATAGGCGCTGGTTTTCTCTATGAACAATTAAAGCTACCATGTTATTTAGTAGGCACTAACTCGGGAGTTTTCTGGCCTAAAGGTAGTTTCAAGAGGTCTCCAGGAGTCGCTGTAATAGAATTTACTAAATTAGTTCAGCCAGGGTTATCTATAGGGACTTTTATGTCGGAACTCGAAATAGGTATAGAAACCTGCTCAAATCTATTAATTGAAGAGGTCGAAAAAGTTGGGGGTAAATAATTTTATAAGCTAAATTGGCCAACACGCAGAAACTTATTTCTCCTATCATTTAATATTTCATCTGGGCTCTTTTTTTGATAATTTTTTAAGGATCTCTCTATGGCTTTACCAACTTTTGGTATTATCTCGTCAGCATTTCTATGTGCTCCCCCTATAGGTTCAGAAACTATTTCATCTATTATTCCCAACTTAGATAAATCTTGGGATGTAAGTCGTAGAGCCTCAGCAGCTTCGCGCATTTTATCTGAGTTTTTCCAAAGTATAGATGCACAACCTTCCGGAGAAATCACTGAATAAATTGAGTGTTCAAGCATAATTACTTTGTTAGAAGAGGCTAAAGCTACAGCACCCCCAGAGCCACCTTCTCCTATAATAACAGAAATTAAGGGTACCTTTATTTGGAGACACTTTTCTATCGCACTAGCTATGGCTTGTGCTTGGCCTCTTTCTTCAGCTCCTTTCCCTGGATACGCTCCTGGCGTATCTATTAAAGTTATGACTGGTAATTCAAACCTATTTGCTAAATCCATTAGGCGTACTGCTTTCCTATATCCCTCTGGTCTGGCCATTCCAAAGTTGTGCTCAATACGTGATTTTGTATCATCACCTTTTTCGTGACCTATAACCACCAAAGGTAAGTCGTTCAATCTAGCCAATCCACCTATAATAGCTTTATCTTCAGCAAATTTTCGATCTCCCCAAAGAGGTGTAAATTCAGACATTAATTTATTGATGTAGCTTGAGGCGTGTGGTCTTTCAGGATGTCTGGCTATTTGGCATTTATGCCAGGGGGTTAAATCTGAATAAAGTTCTTTGAGTAGTTTAGTAGCTTTCTTTTCTAAGCTTTCAGCTTCCTTAGAGTCTTTTGGGTTATTTTTATTACTATTGTTTGAACGCAACTCTGTAGCCTTCCCTTCAATTGTAGCTAGCTCTTTTTCAAATTCTAAATAATGTTGCATCACTCTCTTACTTTTAATTTCTTAATGA
>MDTB01092353.1_pt1 | contig 18740 bp, 19 predicted proteins | sample 811161 | NCBI WGS metagenome assembly MDTB01 (sample SAMN05326650, study PRJNA326480) | marine metagenome | isolation source: seawater | place: Mediterranean Sea | collected 2009
ATAAAATAAAAGAATTCTTTTATTTTATCAGCTTAACAAAAACTTTCTTAATAGGTTTATAATCATCAAGTATAAGTATTTTTTTTTTCATTTTTAAACTAGCTAATGTATTTAATAATCAAAGAATTCTTTTATTTTATCAGCAATATAATTAATTTCAAAATCTGTCAGATTTACGGAACTTGGTAAAGAAATTAGGCTTTTGCTTGCATCTAAAGAATTCTTATAAGATAATTTTCTATTTTGATATTTCTTGTAAATATCCATTGTGTGAGCACTATAAAATCCAGCCCTTGCCTCTATTCCCTTATCAGTCAAAAACTTTAACAATCTATTTCTAGAATTTTTATCTTTTTCAAAATTTTTAATTCTAAAATATGTTAACCAATGTGAATGCTTGATATTTTTATTTTTTTTTGGAAAATCTATCTTGCTTAAATTTCTTAATTGAAATGCAAATTTTCTTTGAATCTCAATTTTTTTTTTAACAAAAAAATTTGCTTGCTCAAGTTGTGCAAGACCAATGGCTGCTTGCATATTTGTCATCCTAAAATTATACCCAACTTCATCGTGCCAATACTTTTTAGTTGAGTTCATTCCATGATTTCTTAATTTCTTTGCTAATTGATAATGTTCCTTTTTTTTAAATAATAGTATTCCCCCTTCTCCAGTTGTTATTGTCTTATTTCCAAAAAAACTAAACGTACCAATATCTCCAAATTTACCAACATGTTTTTTATTAAAAGTAGTTCCAAAAGCCTCTGCACAATCTTCAATTATTTTAATTTTTTTCTTTTGACAAAATTTTACAATTTTTTTTATTTCTGGAGTATTGCCGTATAAATGGACGATGATAACTGCTTTGGTATTTTTATTTACAAGTTTTTTAATACTATCCAAAGATATGCAAAGAGTTTTGCTTTCTATATCTGCTAAAACAGGTTTGGCGCCACTATGAAGAATTGTATTGATCGGCGCTACAAAAGTAAAATCTGGAACAATTACCTCGTCTTTTTTTTTTAATTTTAAAACTGAAAGAGCAAGTTGCAGTGCAGCAGTCCCACTGCTTGTGGCTAAAGAATATTTAGATTTTGTAAATTCAGAAAACTTCTTCTCAAATAAGTTAACATATTTCCCTACAGATGAAATCCATCCCGATTGAATTGTGTCTGTTAAATATTCAAGTTCTTTTCCTCTAAATACGGGTTCAGATTGAGGTATTTGTTTAAATCTTTTTTCATTTGCATAATCAATTACTTTGTGGGAATCATCTATAATTGGAACTAATTTATACTTTGCAATTTTTTTTTGTAAGTCAATAAAATCATGTGTTTTTTTTACTGAAACAAATTTTTTAGTCTTTATATTTTTGATTTTATCTTCAAGTCCGTAACCTTTTAGTAATGATCTTCTTATATCTCCATCGGTAACAACATTTGAAAGTTTTCCATTGTTTGTCAAAAAACATGCGCCAAGACCACTGTTAGTGATATTATTTAGTGCGTCTTTAATTGTTTTATTTTGATCTACGATTAGTTTTTTGACATTTAAATTTGGAGGCTTTTGTATCATCAATTATAAAGAGCTATTATATTACAATTTAATTAATATTAGTAAAGGCGATTTTGCACTTAGACTAATTAATCAGAATTAAAAAAAAATATGTTAAAAAAAAGATATATTTATTTTTTTTTCAATAGTTTAAAAGAAATTGGTTGATTTTTAAAAACATTTTTTTTTAATTTTTTATTGATTACACTCTTATAATTTGAAACTTTCATACCATTAAAGGGCCTACGAGCAATTAAATCTGTCTTTTTAATAATCTTTCCTGCAACTAAATCATTTTTAAAGTAGAGACCTTTTCTAGAAACTCTCATCATTTGCCTTTCCTCTTTTTGTAATGCTTTTTTGCTATCACCCAAAATAACATTTGCTTGTCTTATTTTATCTAAAAATATCTTAAAATTTTTTAGGTCAAGAGAACTTTTATGATCAGGTCCTGACAATTGATTATTAAGAGTGATATGTTTTTCAATAATTTTTGCACCTTTTGAAATTGCTAGTATTGATGCCATATAACCTTTTGAATGATCAGAAAAACCAATTTTGCATTTAAATTTTTTTAAGTTATCAAAACAATTCAAATTTAGAGAGGAAAAAGAACAAGGGTAATTAGAAACACAATGCAGTAAAGAAACATTATGAATTTTTTTTTTATAAATTTTAAGGGTATCTTTAATCTCAGACATATTTGACATACCTGTAGAAATTATGATTTTTTTGTTAGTCTTCGATAAATATTCATGTAAAAAATTATCAGTTAAATCAGCTGATGCGACTTTGATAGCATCTACATTAAGTGAATTTAAAAACTTTGCACTCTCAACATCATAAGGTGTTGAAATGAAGTCAATTCCTTTTTTTCTACAATAATTTAATAAATGCGTATGATCCTTTTTGCTTAATTCAAGTTTTTTTAACATCATAAAATGACTTTCCTTATCATTTTTCGACTTTAACTGGTATTTTACCTTTGGGGTATTTTTCAGAGCAAGTGTTTCAGCATTAAAAGTTTGAAATTTAACAGCGTCAACTTTTTCTCTTACACAAAAATCAATAATTTTTTTTGAAATTTTAATATTGTTATTATGGTTAACACCTATTTCAGCAATTACGTATGTCATAAAATTTAATTTTTAATTTTTTTTGCAGGGACCCCAAAGTAAGTACTATTGCTATCGCAATCTTTATTAACAAATGCTCCTCCACCTACAACCGTATTTTTCTTAATAACTACCTTGTCTTTAATACTAGCCCCTATGCCAATCTGGCACAAATTATTTATTTTTACATTACCGCCTGTATTTACTCCTGGTCCTGTGCTCATAAAATTACCTAATGTATTATCATGATCTATGGACGAATTTGTGTTGATTATGCAAAATTTTCCGATTTTGGTATTACTATTTATAGAAACACCTTTTAAAATAATTGTCCCTTGTCCAATTTTTACATTTGAGTCAATATTTGATTTTTTGCTAATAATGGTTAAAACTTTACTGTTCTTTAAATTTATCTTTATTTCATCATATATTTTTTTTCTTAAAGAATTTGATCCAACTGCAATAAAGTAATGTGTATTTTTTTTTACTTTAGTTTTTAACTTTGAAAAACTTTTAAAAATTAAATATTTTTTATTTTGGTTTTTTAAATAATTTTTTTTTTCTTTATTATTAAAGAAATATATTTGATCGAAGTCATGTTCGTTGATCAATTCATTTAACACCAATAATGCATGCTTGCCAGTTCCAAAAATAATCACACTTTTGCTCATATTTACTTACTTGCAACCACTACTAGAGTGTCTGTAGAATTATTTGAATACAAATATTTTTCATAATTTTTTTTTGTCTTATGATCGATTTTAAATAAAGGTTTTTTATGTCCATTTGGCTTATTTTTTATAAACCAATTTATGTGATTTTCGATGTTATATCTTTGATAATCTAAAAATCTAATTTTTTTAAATCCTGAGTTAATTAAAAATTTTTTTAGTGACTCTTTAGTATGTAATATTAAATGTTCGCTCCAAAATGTAAATTTTCTAAAAGACTCTAACTCTTGACAGTTTATTAATAAATCTAAAGCATGCGGTACTTCAATTATTAATTTTCCTTTTTTTTTTAAGATTTTTCTCAAAAAGATTAGTTCATCAACTGGTTTTGAGAGATGTTCCAATACATGAAACAAAAAAATAGTATCAAATTTTTTGTTTGTTAGCTCCATTTTTTTTGTATTAATTTTAATGATGTTCCTTTTTTTTATAAAATTCTGACAAATTTTCATTACTTCAAATCCTTCAGAATTTTTTGAGTATTTTTTGGACAAATGTAAAAAACCACCAAATCCGCAACCATAATCTAATATACTCTTATTCTTAATAAAACTTTTAAAAACATTTAATCTTTTTTTATCATCATCTAAAAATTTTCTCTTTTTGATTGTTTTAAGAATATTTACATAATCTGAAGATGGTTTGTTGGCGTATCTTTTTTTATTATTTATATCTTTTTCTAAAAAAATAATTTTAGAAAATGTATCTTGCAAAACTCTTATTTTTTTATCCCTTGTCTCATTTGATAAAATTTTAAGTCTATTTTTTTTTACAAGTTTTAATTTTATTAATTTTTGAAATATAGGATTTGAAATATTTAAATTTACCATATAAAAATAACTATGTTACCATGTACCAAATAATAAAATTATTTAAAGAATAATATCTGAATATATGCTTAATTTAACTGTCATTTTTATTTTGATTTTAATAATTCTTGAAATCTCCATTATAATATTATTTTTTTGGTTAAAAAAAGATTTTCAATGGCTTGTCGGAAGTCAAGATTTAAATCCAATTTTCGAAAAAAAAAAATATAATAATTTTTTAAAAAATAGTTATGATAAAGACTTAGGATGGGACAGAAAATCAAATACAAAAGGTAGTGAATTATCAAATAAAAAAACCTTTTTTAAGATAAATAATAATGGATCTAGAGGAATTAATAAATTTAGGAAAAATAAAATAAGTGTTTTTGGTGATTCTTTTGCATTCTGCAGATACGTTAATGATAATGAGACTTGGCAATTTCATCTTTCAAATAAATATAAATTTAACGTTTTAAATTTTGGAGTGGGAAATTATGGTTTGGATCAAGCTTTTCTAAAATATTTAAAAAAGAAAAAACAAATACAAAGTAAAAAAATTGTATTTTGTGTTGTCCCCGAAACAATTGCTAGAGTTTTTTCGTATTGGAAACATTTTAGAGAATTTAAGAATATCTTCGCAATTAAACCTATTTACAATTTTAAAAATTCAAAAATAAAAGTTATTAGAACACCAAAGCTACATGTGAAAACGGTTTCGAAAAAAAATTTAAAATTTGACACAAATCTTTATTACAAACTTAGAGACCAAGATATTTTTTATAATATGAAGTTTATGAAAAGTATTTTTAAATTTCCTTACACAATCTCCTTCTTAAAGAATTTTAAGATTAATTCTTATTTATTTTTTTATTTATCTTACGGAAAAATAACGTCAGTTTTTAATAAAAAAAACTATAGAACTTTTTACTCTAAAGCAGTTTCTAAAATATTAGAAAAAAATATTGCCGAGTCTCATAATTTTTATGTAAAAAAAGAATTAAGAGATAGTTTTATTAAATTATTAAACCATATAGATGATTATTTTAAAAAAAGTGAGGTAAAATATTCTATTGTCATTGTGCCTCAATATTATGACTTAAAACTTGTAAAAAGTAGAATGGAATATATTAACTTTTATAAAAATTTGAAAAACAAAAATATAGTAGATATGAGCAATGAATTCCTAAAATTAAAAGATTGGAAGAAATTTTATTTTATTGATAAGTACGGTGGACATTTAAATAAGAGAGGAAATAAGTTTTTAGCAAATTTGTTTGCTCAAAAAAATGTTTAAATATGGATATAAAATTTAATAATAATGAGTAAAATAATTTGGATAACGGGTATATCTGGTGTTGGTAAAACAACCTTAGCAAAATATTATTTAAAATTTTTAAATAACTATATTTGGATTGATGGGGACAAGTTTAGGGATTTATTTAATAATGATATTAAATATAGCCTTAGAGATCGAAATATAAATGCTGAAAGATTAATAAAATTTATCAGTTTTTTAAATAAACAAAAATTTAATACTATTATTTCTGCAAATTTAACATCAAACAAATATAAAAAAAAAATAAGAAAATTTAAGAAGTTATATAACATTCAAATTGAAACTGATATGCATCTTCTAAAAAAGAGAGATAAAAAAAAAATTTACATGAAAAATAAAAATGTTGTCGGCAAAGATATTAAAGCAAGTAAAAATTACAAATTTTCAGATTACGTTATTTTTAATAACGCTTCGAAAAAGGAATTTTTAACTAAAGGCTTTCTAATACTCAAAGATATAAAAAATAAATAATCCAAATTTATTTTAGAGAAGAAAATAGCTTATCTTTTTCAAAACTTATATTTTGCTTTTTAAGTTGCTTAGAAAGAATTCCAATTATATTACCCTTTTTATTTGATTTAAGCTTAGTTTTTTTATTATACATTTTACGATTAACTTTAAGATTTCCATAACTATTACTATAATTTATATATTTTTTTTTCCATCCATTTACTCCCAAAAAATTCTCTAATGTTTTTTTTGTAAAACATCTATGGTGATTAAAATTAAAATAATTTTTCAAAATATCATTTGGGTATCCTTTGGAGTCAACTATCATTAAAGATTTTTTTTTTGTTATTTCGTTTACCATTTTAATAGTTTTCTTTGGATTATTTACATGCTCGAGTGTACCAATTATAAGCACCATATCAAAAAAATTCTTCTTATATTTGTAATCTTCAAAATTTTTATTAATTACGTTTTTTAAAATTTTTTTTGAATATTTAAAATATTCATAGTTAGGTTCTATGCCATATACCTCGTGTCCTATGTTTTGAAAATATTTTAATAAACCACCCGTTCCTGATCCTAAATCTAAAATATTCATTTTTCTTTTTTGAAAATATTTTTGAAATTTTCTAAAGATAAATTCCCCCCTTTTATATGAAAGAAAAAAATTGTTTTTTAAAATTTGCGGAGTAATCTTTAAATTTTTTGAAATTATTTTCTTATAATAAAAATTGTGAAATTTGTTATCGAATTTAAATAATTGTTGAGCCATTCCACAATTAGAACATAAATAAACTGGGAAATTTACATAATGAGTATTTTTGTATAATATTTTATGTAAAAATATTTGCTTTGGGTTTACGTCACATACAAAACAATTATTTTTTTTTAATAAAATCCTTTTATCGTATCCTTCTTTTTTTGATACACTTAATAAAAATTTTTTTGCTTTTTTAAATTCTCCTGAAAAATTTTTCATAATTCAAGTTTATTTAATACACAAAAAGCCTTTGAAAGACATCCACTGCATTATTGGAATAATATCAACAAATCCAGCTCTCTTTAAAAGACCCAAGTTACCAAATTCTGAAAATGGTTCTAATACCCCTTTTAAGCTTCTTGACTTATTTATGATTTCTTTTTCAGTAAATTTTTTTTTTAATTTGAAATCCAGATATAGTTGGGTAAAAATATCTTGAAATCTTGGATCTGAAGCTCTTATTTTTTCGAAAATTACAAATGCTCCGCCCCAATTTAAACTTTTATATATTTTATCTATTACATTTTGTCTGAATTTTGGCTCAATAAATTGTATTGTGTAACATGAAATAATCATATCGTTTTTTTTAATTTTAAGCTTTATTAAATCACGATTTAAATAATTAATTTTATTTTTACTTTTATTCTTTATTTTTTTTGATTGTCTAATCATATTTTTTTCTATTTCTACGCCATAAAATTTTATTTTTTTTTCTGGGTGTCTTGTGGATATTTTATTTATAAGGGTTCCCGTTGATGAGCCAAGGTCATAGCACAATGAATCTTTTTTTAAAAAAAAATCAGATAAATTTGTTATTAGTTGATGCATATCTTCATAGTAAGGGACCGATTTTTTTATGTGTGTATCAAATTTTTTTGGAACATTTTTTCCAAAATGCCACGAACTGTTTTTTGCCTTAATTTTACCACTCATTTTATTCAATTTTATATGTTAAGAAATTATATATATCTTAAATAAATATTTATATATATATATAAACAAAAAAATATTCTTTTATGGCTTTCTTATATAGATTTACTTATTTTAGGATTTTAATTTCGGTATTCAGATATTTATTTTTTAACTTAACAGGACAATTTAAGACTTATTATGATAAACACAGCATAGATAATGATAATTTAATCAATTATGAAAGCGGCAAAACAACTATTACTCATAATTTAGTTTATAGAGATTTGCCAAAAAATTTTTCATATAAACAAATAAAAAAGAAGTTGCTTCAATTTTCTGGTAATAAAGCTGAAGCTCTAGTATACCCTTTAAAAGCAATTGATTACATAGATTATAGGAATTTTAAAGTTTTAAGTATTGGTCCTAGAGTAGAGTCTGAACTAATGACTATTAGATCATTGGGATTTAAATGGAAAAATATTGAAGCAATAGACCTGCATTCATATTCCACCCTAGTTAAGTTGGGCGATATGCACCAGTTAGAATTTGCTGATAATTCCTTTGATTTCATTATAAGTGGTTGGACATTACGATATAGCAATAATGTTAATAAAGCGTTATCGGAAATTTTGAGAGTTATAAAGCCTGGCGGATTAATTTCTATTGGTTTTACCTATGCAAAGGATAGGGAAAAAAATTTTGAAGCTAAAACAAACAAGACTCAAGAAAACGAAATATTTTCTACTAGTCAACTTAAGGAGTTTTTTAAAAACAATATTAGAACTGTTTATTTTGAATTTGATGCATTTAAAGATAACCCAGAGGTATCAAGAGCATCAATTTTACTTTTAAGAGTGAATAAATAAAAAAATTTATTATGTGTGGTATTGTCACTATCATTAGTAAAAATAAATTGTATGAGCGATTATTCAATAAATTAAAAAAAAAAAATTTTCATAGGGGTCCAGACAAAATTAGAACTTTGTTTAGAAGTAACTATAAAATATTGTTTAGAAGGCTATCAATAATTGACCTAACAAATAAAGGTAATCAACCTTATGTAAATGAAAAAAAAACAGTAGATTTAGTGTTTAACGGCGAGATTTACAATTATTTAGAATTAAGAGAAGAATTAAAATTAGAAGGTATTAGTTTTACATCTCAATCTGATACCGAGGTAGTTATGAAGTCATATGAATTTTGGGGTATTAAATTTGTAAAAAAACTCAAAGGAATGTTTAGTATTATAATTTTCGATAATATTAAAAAAAAAAATTATTTTTTTGAGGGACCCTCTAGGTCAAAAACCTTTATATTTTTCATTCATAAATAAAGACTTAATAGTAAGTTCAGAAATTAAGGATATTATTTTTTTACTTAAAGCAAGAAACAAAAAGATTAAAGAAAATAAGAAGACAGTATTTAAATATTTATTAAGAGGTTGGTGTAATGATGATGCTAATACTTTTTTTGAGAATATTTTTGAATTTCCAGCAGGAACTTACTCGACATATAGTAATAAAAAATTATCAAAACCAATTCAATATTGGAATTTAAAATTTAAAAATAATAACTTCAAACCTAAAAATTTTTATAACGAGTTTAAGAATAACTTAAATATTCATTTAAGATCTGACGTTCCTATAGCTATGACGTTGTCTGGTGGGCTTGATTCATCATCTTTAGTTAAAACCGCTATCGATGTTGGTAAGTCTAAACAGATAAAAACATTCAGTTTAAAATTACAATCAACAAAGGACGATGAATCATCTCAAATTAAGAAATTCGTAAAACTAAATAAATTAAACCATGAGTTTATCAATGTAGAAAAATTTTACTCGAAAGATATTTTGAATGAGTTGATAAGATTTCAAGATGAACCAATAAGCTCCCCATCACATATAAACCAATTCATATTAAGAAAACAAATAAAAAAAAGGAAATTTAAGGTTTTAATTGTTGGAGAAGGTGGGGATGAAATATTAGGCGGTTATAAAAGAAATGTTTTAAGTTATTTATTAGAAAATTATCAAAATAAAAAGATACCTAAAATAATTAGAAAAAATTTATTAAAATTTTTTGATCTTACTTATTCAGATTTACAAGTTAAATTTAACGACGTAAAAAAATTTAAAAAAAGAAAAAATGATATTGAAGATCTTTCACCATTAAAATTTTTAAATGATAATGTAAAAATTCCTCCTTCATTAAGTTTTTACAATCCAACTTTAAATAAAAATAAAATTAGAATTAAAGAGTCCCTGAAAAATCATATATTTTTAAGAGATCTTCCTTACATTCTACGGACAGAGGATAGGATCTCTATGGGTAATAGTATAGAAAATAGAACCCCATTCGTTAGCCATGATTTTATTGAATACGTTTTTAGTCATAAAAGTACCTTCTTTTGTAAGGATGCTACACCTAAATACATGTTAAGAAAAATTATGAGAAAAAAACTACCTAAAATTTTTTTAAATGGAAAAAAGGTTGGTCGACCAATTAATTTGAGCTTCTTTTTGAAAAATTTTTATTTTCGAGAATTTAAAAAGTTAATATTAAAAAATGAAATAAAATTTTTTGATATAAAAAAAATTTATAATCAATTCAATCTAGACTTAATTGAAAGAAACAACGAAAATTCGAGTTTTTATTTTAAAGTTTTAAATTATTTGATTTGGAAAAGGATGTTTAAATTATAATTATATGTTTTCTAAGAATCATCTATCTAGTTTGTTTAAAGTACTTGAACCTGGTGAGAAAAAAAAAATTTTTTTATTTTTTTTACTGGTTCTTATAATTATGTTTTTAGAAACATTTAGCTTAGGAATGTTTTACCCATTTTTACAATCTGTCACAGGTAGTGAAGTAGATAATTTTTTTATCGAATTTTTTAATGAAATAAAAAAGTTATTTAATTTAAATTTTGAAACTGAAATTTTAGCATTATTAGTCTTATCGTTTTTAATTTTGATCAAAAATATAATTTCATACTCTTTTGAAATTTGGCAATTAAACTATTTGAGAGATTTAAAAATTAATTTAAAAAACAAACTTTTAAAGGCTCACTTTAAAATTGATTATGAAACTTCATCAAATCAAAAAATTTCAAGTTACATTCGAGATTTTACTGCTTCTATAGATCAATTCGTAAAATCTTTACAAAATACTATGCTTCTTATAATTGAAATTTTTGTGTTTCTTGGAATAACAACATTATTGATTATTTTGCAGTCAAAAGGGGTAATATATTTATCTCTCATTATTTTTTTAATTGCAGGTTTGTTTTCTATATTTCAAAAAAAATTTTGAGTGGGTACGGAGCAATAAATTTAAGTTTGCAAGAGAAAAGTGCAAGTAAATTAATTGATCTTCTTAATTCAACTAAAGAACTAATTGCATTTAAAAAATCATCTTTATTTATTAAACAATTTAAAAAAATAGAATGGAAATCGTTAAATGTCTTAAGAAATACGGCTTTAATTCAAAAATTCCCTAAATTTTTTTTTGAAATTTTAGTGGTATTTTCATTTACAATTTTTATATATTTTTCAAAAAGGAATGGGTTGGATTTAAAAACTATAGTTCCCCAACTCGGTTTAATATTTTTTGCAACTATAAGACTTCTTCCAGCTCTGACAAAGGCACTTTTTTATACCCAAAAACTTCAAGCATCTGAGGCTGCTGCCTTAAAAATATCTAATGATATTTCCTTTTATAACAGTTTAATAAATACGAGTAATACGAACAAGACTGAAATTAATTTTGATCAAAAAATTGAGCTACAAAATGTTTTTTTTAAATATAAATCTAGAAATAATTATGCTTTAGAGAATGTTAATTTAGAAATATCTAAAAATGATTTTATTGGTATTTATGGAGAGTCTGGGGGAGGCAAATCAACATTAATTGATATTATTTCAGGCTTCTTGAGTCCTACAAAGGGAAAAATATTTATTGATGGTAAAGAAATTAATAATTTAAATCAAACTTTATGGATAGACAAAATAGGATATTTAACACAAGAAAATAATTTATTAGATGAGACGATTAAAACGAATATTACTTTTGAGTATAATGATGAAAATATTAACAAAGATTTTTTTAAAAAAGTTTGTAAAGACTCCGGTTTAGAGGAACTAATCAATCATCTTCCACAAAAAGAAAATACTGAAATAGGTCAAAAGGGTCATTCGTTATCTGGGGGAGAACGACAAAGAATAGGAATAGCTAGATTATTATACGCTAAAAAACAAATACTTATTTTTGATGAAAGCACTTCAAATTTAGATGATTTCAATAAAGAAATGTTTATTTCTACTGTTAAAAATTTATCAAATAAGAAAACAATTTTATTAATAAGCCATGACCAAAGTGTAATAAAAAATTGTATACGAATATTTAATATAAATAATAAAACTTTATTAGAGAAAAATTAGTCAACATCCTCAATTTTCCTCAAATTAACATTCTTTTTTATCAATTTATTTCTTAATTCTAATAATCCGGCTCCTGCGAAATTAAATAAATTTCCTGTCATTAAACCACTTATTTTCTTGTCTATTATTAAAGTTTCAAGATGTTCTGATTTACCTGCACCACCACCCAAAACAATAGGGGTTTTTATATCTAAATTTTTTATAATTCCATTATCATATCCAAAGCCTGTTCCATCTCTATCGATGCTTGTTAAAAAAATTTCTCCAAATTTGAGGGAGTTGGCTATTTTGACATGATCTTTTACCTCAAGATATTTTTTTGTACCGTTGGCAACATATGAAAAATATTTTCTTTTTTCAAATTTGAAGTCAATTCCGCATATAATTGCTTGAGATCCATATTTTTTAACACATTTTTTTACGAAGTTTTTATCAGAAATTGAAGTATTCAATAAAATTTTATCAGCACCAATTTTAAAACATTCACTAACATTACCCAAGCTTCTTAAACCACCACCTATTGTAAGAGGAATAAATGTTTTTTTCATTAACTTTTTAATAGCGGTTTGAAATTTTTTATTAATTGGATCTAAATAATTTTTATCGTCAACGTTTAAAATTATTAATTCATCTATATAGTTAGATATATCTTCAAAACTTAAATTTCGGAATAACCATTCGGCGTCCCCAACTTTTTGGAGTTTGAAATTTCTACTTAGGCAAAAAGAATTATCTTTATAATACAATTTAAATATTATTCTTTTTTTTAACATAAAAATTTTTTAAAAAATTTAATCCTGTGAGTCCAGATTTTTCAGGATGAAATTGTGTAGCAATAATATTTTTATAAACAAAATACGAAATAAATTTTATATTTCCATAAGTTGTCAATCCGATTTGGTCAAAATCAATGGTATTTAAGTTATTTTCTAAAGCATAAGAATGTGTAAAATAATAATCATTATTACTAATGCTATCATTTGGTTTTTTATTTTTCAAAATTACTGAATTGAAGCCAACATGAGGAACAGGTCCTTTACAACCTATATTTTTTAAATCTTTTACTTTAATTTTTTTTTCGAAAATGTTTATCCCTTTATGTTTACCCTCTTCGCTTTTATAAAATAAGATTTGTAAACCTATACAGATAGCTAAAACTTCTTTTGTTCTTAAAATTTCTTTTAAAATTGTTTCATCAAATTTTTTTTTTTTCAAAGATGTTATTACAGAATCAAATGAACCGACACCTGGTAAAATTATTTTTTTAAATCTTTTAGTTTCCTCGGGTTTTTTTAATAAAGAACTTTTTATATGAAGATAGTTTAAGCAATTTATTAATGAGCCTATATTTTGTGACTCTGTATCAATGATTCCAATCATTTAATTTTGAATTTTGGTACCCAATAATTGTTTTTTTTTATGAATAAATCTTTATTTGCGAACTTATCTAAAACTTTATTAAAATTATTTTTTGTCATTTCGAAATATTCTCTACATTTTTCTAAATCTTTTTCTGGATATTCATTACTATAGATTTCAACTAATCTTACAGCCTGTCCTCTACTCATTGCTCCTCTTCTAATGTCGATACCAACATCTTGGGTTGTCCTTCCAAATCCAAATTTTAAATACATTAAGTAATAATGGAGACCCATTAAGTAGGTGTCATTTTGAGCAAAATTTGTGTATGTGCCTACATTTCTTTCACTTTTGTCTTCATATCCACAATAGGTTTTCGCTACAACATAATGTTGATAAGGATCCCAATCTTCAAAATTTGACCAATGAGTCATTTTTACTTTTGATTTTTTTGGATCAGGGAAAGTCCACCAATATCTTTCTTCTTTACTTTTTAAACATTCTTTTAAAATTTGATTATGCTTTCCTACTAAATAGACATTTTTTAAGTAATCTATAGAAAAAGAGAATAGTTTTTCTTGGTGAGTCGTTCCACCATACTCAACCTCTCCATCTTCACCATAAATAATTAAATTTATTCCAAATTTGTCTGCAACTCTAGCTACAGCTGAAAATATTCCAACTGTCCAACCATTTAAAGGTTTCCCATGATCAATAAAACTAAATTTATTTATTTTTTTAAGATTTTCATACGGTAAGTTAATTTCCAATAAATCAAAATCTTTATTTTTAAAATTTTCTAAATTTTTATAACCAAGCTCTGTTCGAAGCGGTGGGTGCACCGTAACGGCTAAAGGTTTTAACCCATATTTTTCTTTTAATTGATATGTCACGTAGCTACCATCTTTACCTCCACTAACAGGAACTATTACATCAAATTCTGATTTTTTATTTTTTCTAGTTTCCTTAACTAATTTTAAAAATTCTTTATTCCTTTTATCCCAATTAATTTGTTTTTTTTTGTTTGCCCAAATGCAAGCATTACAAACACCTTCTTGATTAAAAGAAATCCTTGGTCTGGTTGACATGTTCAAGCAAGAACTACACCATAAAATATTTTTTGATTTTTTCATAATTTATTTTTTTTTACTTAATAAAAATAAGTTGTTATCAATTTCATATATTCTAATTTTTATTTTAGACCTAATGTTAGATTTTATTATATTTAAATCTTTTCTAATTTCTTTTAAACTTATTTTGTCTAATTTAGACAACTTATAATTTTTTGAAAGCATTAAATTTGGATTTAGTAATTTTAAAGTTTTTGAAAAAAAATAATTTTTTAACAAAACGTTTTTAACCCAAGAAAAAGTCAAATTTATCAATCTATTTTTTTGTTGGGATTTACAAATCTCAGTTATTCTTATTGGATTGATATTTTTTGTTTTTTTTAAGTATTTCATTTTATAATTGTTTATAAAAGCATCAACAAAAGATAATTTAGAATTATTTGATATATATTTTTTTGAAACTTTAGAACTTTTTATTTTTTTTAGGTCATACTTTAAATGGTAATTTATATAATTTTTACATTTATCATAGTTATTAAAGCTTTTTCCAAATGTTTTAAAAAGATTAATGTTCCTTCCTTTAAAGGCTCGCTCATTTTCAATAAATAAAATAATTTTTTTATTTAAAACTGCAGCTTCTATAGAAGATGTACAACCATAATGAATATATAAGTCACAAGAAATTATCCAAGGTGTAATTGTACCTTCGTAAATTATATGAAAATTTTTTGGCTTTTCAAAAATTTTTTTATTCAGATTATCTATTAATTGTTTTGGATGAGGTCTAAAAACAAAATTATATTTTGGGTTAGTTTTTGCTAAATCAATCAATAATTTTAAAAATGAATTATAATTTTTTTTTTCTATATTTTTTGTTAAAACCCAATTATTTTTTATATTTTTGTTATCGCTTAAAAAATTAGCGATTTGATATTCGTCTGTTTCCTTATCACCTAAAACTTGATCTAAACTAAAACTTGATGGAATAAATATAAGATTTTTATATTTTTTTTTAATCTTTTTTACATCATTTCTAAATATTCCAATATTCTTTTTTTTTAATAAATCAAACTTTGGGTGCCCATAAGATTTAATGTTGGTTTTTTTTTTTTTTAAATAATTAATTAACAAATTTTTATCATTTAATCCCCATGCATAATAATCATCTAAGTTATTAAGTATTTTTTCATGTATTCTTGGAATTAGTTCGTGTTTGGATAAATTTGGTAATGGAGCTTCTTCATCTAAAAGACCAAGAAAATTTTTATTATATTTTTTTTTAAAAAATTTAAATAACCCAACTGGACCCCCTTTTGAGATTAAATAAAATTTTGAAGTATTTTTAAAAATATTATAAACTTTATTTTTTTCTCCTATCAATACATCTTGATCTAATTTTTCAACCAAATTAAAAGCTAAAAAAACTTTACTTAGGTATTCTCTAACCTTTATTTCAATCGGGAGTCCTATAGTCACAGTATTAAAATTGTTTTAATTTGTTTGAAATATATAACAAGCGTAATTAGGCAGATATTGTAAATTAATAAAAATATTTGTCAAACATCTTTAATTAATTGAAATATTAAATTAAATTATATTATATTGATTAATAAAAAAAAAATACTTGGAATAGTTCCTGCAAGAATTGGAAGCAAAGGTTTAAAGTTTAAGAATCTAAGAAAAGTAAACAATAAACCTTTGGTTTATTGGCCGATAAAAGCTTTAAAAAAATCCAAATATATCGACAAAATAATTGTTTCAACTGACTCAAATAAAATTAGAAAACTTAGTAAATCATATGGAGCTGAAGTGCCTTTCATGAGACCTAAGAATCTCTCAATGGATAAATCTAAAAGTTCAGATGTTGTAATTCATGCCCTAAAGTTTTTATCAAAAAGAGGAGTTGATTTTGATTTTTTTATAATGTTGGAGCCTACTTCACCTCTCACAACCTTTAAAGATGTGGATAATGCAATAGAAAAATTTTATAAAAATTCAAAAAAATATGATTCTGCAATTTCTGTTGCTGAAAATATATCTGGTCACCCAAACTTTTGTATTAAAATAAAAAAAAATAATACAATAAAACCGTTTCTAAAAAAATTTGAAACTAACAGGAGACAATCACTAAGGAAATTGTATTTTTACTCTGGAAATTTTTATATTTCTAAGATAGTTTCATTTTTAAAAAAAAAAACATTTTATCATAGAAAATCACTTCCAATTATAAGTGGCAAAATAAAAGCTTTTGAAATTGATGATCAAGTTGATTTAGAAATTGTGGATTTTATCATGAAAAAAAAAATAGAATAATTTATATGGTCAGATCTCAAAAAATTCTTAAAAAAGCAAAAAAAATATTACCTGGTGGAAATCAGCTACTATCTAAGAGATCAGAGATGTTTGCTCCTAACATTTGGCCAAATTATTTTTTAAAAGCAAAAGGTTGTGAAATCTGGGATATAAATAATAAAAAATATTATGATTTTGCAGGTATGGGAGTAACTGCATGTTTACTAGGTTATGCAGATGATTTTGTAAATAAAAAAGTAAAAAGCACAATCGACAAAGCATCTTTAACAACATTGAATTCTATTGATGAAATAAAATTAGCAAAAAAATTAATAAACCTGCATAAATGGTCTGATATGGCCAAATTTTGTAAATCGGGTGGTGAAGCTTGTCTGGTCGCAATCAGATTAGCAAGAGCTTCATCAAAAAAGCAAAATATAGCTTTTTGTGGATATCATGGGTGGCATGATTGGTATTTGTCAGCCAATTTGAGTAAAAATAAAAATTTAGATAAACAACTTTTACCAGGTTTAACAACTCTAGGTGTTGATAAAAGTTTTAAAAAATCAATATTTCCATTTTATTATAATGATATTTCATCATTAAAGAAAATTTTAATAAAAAAAAATGATATAGGAATAATTATAATGGAACCAATGAGGTTTATAAAACCTAAAATGGATTTTTTAAGAAATATTAGAAAAATAGCTAACCAAAGAAAAATAGTTTTAATTTTTGACGAAATTACATCTGGGTTTCACGACAATTTGGGTGGATATCATTTAAAATTAGGTGTCAAACCAGATATGGCAATTTTTGGAAAAGCTATGGCCAATGGTTTTCCAATTTCAGCTATTATAGGAAAAAAAAAAATTATGCAAAATGCTAACAAATCATTTATAAGCTCAACTATGTGGACAGAACAAATTGGATTTGTGGCGGCTAATGCAACGATAGAAAAGTTAAAAAAATTTAAAGTTAATCAAAAAAATGTAAGAATTGGAAAAAGAATTAAAAATATTTGGAAAAATGCAGCCGATAGATATGGTGTTAACATTGAAATAGGTGGCTTAGACTCCTTGCCCTCATTCAAATTCAATTATAAAAATAAAGATGCAATTACGACATTTATGACCAGAGAGATGTTAAAGTTTAACATTTTAGCTAACACGGCGCCAGCTGTAACTTATGCCTACACAAATAAAATATTAAATATATATGAAAATGCTTTAAATAAAGTTTTTCAATTGATCTCATATTATATTAAAAATAATAAGATAATACCAATTAACAAAAAAGATATTAAATTATCAAATTTTGGAAGGCTTACTGGTTGAATTAGAGACTCTTGCTCATAATTATTTTACTTTTTTTTTCATAATCAAACCCAAGTTTGAAATACAGCGAAATTGCTCTCAAATTTTTTGGATCTACACCTAGGTATATTTTTTTATATTTTTGAAAATTTTTTAGAATCAAATTGTTTATTTGCGGAAAAACTTTAAGGAATATTCCCTTGCCTTGATAAGCATTTAAAACTAAAAAACCGATGTAAAGACGACGTTTAAGTAAGACTAATTTAAAATTGGCAACATGTGTGTTTTTATTAAAGACTCCATACAAGATCTCGTTGTTTGGAAGATTATTTAAATAATCGATTAAGTCTTTTTTTGTTTTTTTAGTTTTACCAAATCTAGCAAAAATTATGAATTTTTTAACACCGACACTATTAATGGTTCGGACGTATTCACTTTTTATATCTTTTGGTAAAAGTTTTTTGATAATATATCTCAAAATTTATATTAACCTTAATGTTACAAAAAAATTTTTTTCAGTGCATAAATCAAGCCAATTGAGCTATTAGTACTGGTCAGCTACATGCGTTACCGCACTTCCACACCCAGCCTATCAACGTG
>MDTB01225611.1_pt1 | contig 18738 bp, 19 predicted proteins | sample 811161 | NCBI WGS metagenome assembly MDTB01 (sample SAMN05326650, study PRJNA326480) | marine metagenome | isolation source: seawater | place: Mediterranean Sea | collected 2009
AACCAACAAAATGTAATCAAAAAAATGCCCTGGATCCGAAAATTCCGGACCCACGATTGTAGTGCGCGCATATAACCCCCTGCGTCGAAAAACTTCTCATGTTCTGCAACAACCTTAACGCCCGCACGGCATCGAGGCAATCTTCTACCCTAGAGCACAGCGGCGCGTTGAAAATCTTTTTTATTAGCGTCAGTCCGCCGTGCGATGAACAACCGCGTTAACGCAGACAACAAAATCAAAACCGCGCCGCTTCAAACGCGAGTCCTCTATGCACTGGAACACCGGACTGCCGAGCTAACGACATCAATCTTTTGTTAGCGTGATGTCGATGTGCTCGTTTTCCGGGTGATAAACAATTCGCGCCTCGCCTGACTGAAGCTGCGCGAGCACTTTTGAGCGTTTTTCTTCCAGCGAGTAATCCGTCTGTCCATAATCCGTTCCCTCGCGGAGAATAAACGCATCAATCACCCCGAGCAAAGCTGGGGGTGACAACTGATCCATAGGTATTAGCACAGGCATCACTTTTGATCTAACTCTGGTTTTTCTAGGTTGGGGTAACGCGAAAGCGATCCGTTTAGGACGCTTTAGATGCGGTTGACACGGCGTTTAAGGCGATATCTACCAAAGGAATGCGCTCATCTCGAGCCTGGGTCTGCAACCCTTCGAAGTCGTACAACCTCGTGTCTCCCAAGTGGGAAAGCGTTATGTTGTCGATGCTACGGGCGATATTTTCAACTCGACCTGGATGCTGTGCATCCCAGGAACGCAGCATTTCTTTTATCACCTGGCGCTGCAAATTGTCCTGAGAACCGCATAGGTTGCAGGGAATAATGGGAAACCCGCGGATGGCGGCCCACTTTTCCAACAACACCTCACGACAAAAATATAAAGGCCGAATTACCATGTTGCGCCGATCATCGCTGAGTAGCTTTGCGGGCATGGCTTTCATTCGTCCACCATAAAACATGTTCAGCAGCAGCGTTTCGACAACATCATCCAGATGATGGCCCAGGGCGATTTTTGTCGCGCCAATTTTCTGCGCATGGGTGTACAAAATACCGCGGCGTAAACGCGAGCACACTGGGCAAGTCGTCTTGCCTTCCGGTGTCAGCGCTTTCACGACGCTGTAGGTATCTTGCTCAATAATTTCGAATGGAACACCCAAATCGGTCAAATACCCGGGTAACACATGTTCAGGGAAACCGGGCTGCTTCTGATCTAGATTGACGGCAACGATTTCAAAATCGATCGGCGCATGGACCTGAAAGCTCATCAGAATATCCAGCATCACGTAAGAGTCTTTGCCGCCTGACAAGCACACCATCACTTTGTCGCCATGCTCTAGCATGCCGAAATGCGTCAGCGCCTCGCCGACCAGACGGCGCAGCTTTTTGTGACACTTGTCATTTTCGTATTTATGTTTGCGTGGATCGCCCATGCACCCTCACCCTGCGTGCGAACTTTAGTTGAGCCCCCTGAGCACGAGCATAGGCGGCGAATCGATAAGACTTCGGCTACTACCGTAACCGACGGCGGTGATAATGACCGCGCCTACCACGGGACCTAGTAGCCATATCCACGGGTGCGGTTCTGCGCCCAGTTCGAAAACCTGGGTTTGCAGTAAGGCCACGGTAACCTCCGCTCCGAACACGGCGACAATACCAGCAAACAAACCTAACACCAAAAACTCAGCGGCAAGCGAGCCGCCCACCAATTGACGCGTCCCACCCAGCGTCCGCACCAGGGCATGCTCTGCAATGCGCCCGTCTCGACTGGCTTGAATGCTCGCTATCAGGACCAAGCAACCGCTAAACAAAACCAACGCCAGCACCAGTTCAACCGCCTGAGTGACCTGATCCACAATGCGCTGCACCTGCTCGATCACTGCATCAATCTCGATCACGGTTATAGTCGGATAAGCGCTCAACAGACGATTTAAAAACTGCTTGTTTTCTTTCGGCAAATAAAAAGAAGTCATATAAGTTGCAGGGAATTGCTGTAGCGCTCCAGGCGAAAAGATAATAAAGAAGTTGGGACTGAGACTCTCCCACTCCAGTTCACGGATACTGGTTACGGTTGCGGTAGTCCGCTGCCCGCCAATATCGAATTCCAAAACGTCGCCCAGCGTTAGATCAAAGTCCTCAGCATATTCCTTCTCGATCGACACTTCGGCTGCTGAGCTAGCCGGAGCCCACCACTCGCCAGCAACCAATTTATTATTATCCGGTGGCGCAATGGACCAGGTTAGATTGCGCTCTGAAGTAAGTCGAGTCCCTTGAATCTCGCGCTGTAGCGCCTGCTGCCAGGCTTTCGCCTCGATGCCGTTAACGGTAAGCACCCGACCGCGAATCGTTGGGTACAAAAAATCGCCTCTGGAAGCACCGGCGTCGATGGTCGCCTGGACCCCATCAACTTGATCTGCAGTGACATTCATAACGAAGTGATTGGCGGCATTGTCCGGCACTTGCGAGCGCCATTCGCTCAACAAGGCCGTGCGAATCAGAACCAGAACCAGCAATAACATGATAGCAAGGCCGAAGATCAGGATTTGCGCCGTGTTTTCGTTGCGTCTGCGCTGTAACCCCGAGAGCGCTAGACGCCAAGCGCTTTTGGCTTGCATCCCCATCATTCGACCACCGCGCAACAGCATGAAGGCTAACCCTCCGAACACAGCAGAAACCGCGATGATGCCAAACAAGGTCCAAAACGTTAGAAATGCGCTCTTTGTGTACCAGACCAAAAGGACCATAAACCCGGCAAAAGCGGCCCCGTAGGAAACCCAACGACTGAGCGGCGCAATCCCTAAATCACGGCGAATCACCCGCATAGGCGACACATTGCGTAAGTGCACAAAAGCCGGCATGGCGAATGCGATAGCGCAGATCAATCCTGTCATCGCGCCCAAAGCGAACGGACGCGCCCCCGGCGCAGGCAAACTCACCGGAATGACGCTAGCAAGCACTTCAACTATGGCAATATGCAGAATACTGCCCGCGGCCAGCCCGAGAGCGATGGCGATAGCCCCGATCATCAACAAAATGCCCAGAAAACCCTGCAGTATTTGCTGAGGTGTAGCACCCAGCGTTTTCAATACACCGACGTGATCAAAATGACGTTGCGCATAGCGATGGGCGCTGAGGCCAACTGCCACGCCCGCAAGCAACACACCCAAGAGACCGCCAAGTAACAAAAAACTTTCGGCGCGATCCAATGCCGAGCCAATACGTGGACTGCTTTCACGAACGCTCACCCAGCGGAAATTACGATTCAGAGGCAGGGCCTCCTTGAGAGCTGCCAATTCGTCCGCGGCACCTGCGAGTAGCAGCCGATAAGACAGACGGCTACCCGGTTGCACGACCTCTGTCGCAGGCACGTCAGCCAGATTCATTAACAGCCGTGGACCAAGATCAAAGAACGACCCGCCCCGATCCGGTTCTGCAACCAAAACCCGTGTGACGGTCAGCTCAGCGAGGCCGACTTCTATAGGGTCGCCCAACGCCACGCCCATGGCAGGAAACAATCGTGAATCCAACCAAACAGATCCCGGCGCCGGTACGGAATCTGTCGGATATCCGCGCGCAAAGGGCACATCGCCTACAATCAATTCGCCGCGCAGGGGATAGCCCGTCTCAACAGCTTTAACGCTAACCAGTTGGTTACGCTCACCGGCAAACACCATAGAAGGAAAGACGAGGGTCTGCACATGTTGAAGCCCGCGCGTTGCGGCGGCAGTTCGAAAGGCGTCCGGGGTTGCTTCGGAACTCGAGATCTGGCGATCCGCTGCGAGAAAAGTAGCAGACTCTTCTACCAGGGCATTCTGCAAGCGATCAACAAACAAGCTGATAGAGGTGACAGTACCGACAGCAACCACGAGTGCCACCAATAACAAACCCATCTCGCCAGAACGAATGTCACGCCATGCGAGACGTGCGATTAGTCCGCCTCTCATGACAACGCTGTCTCAGTGGACAGAACCTCTGTAGCCTCGGTCTGAGGCGGTTCAACCCGCCCTGCTGCAATGGTAATGGTGCGCTGGCAGGATTGCGCCAGGCGCTTATCGTGTGTCACTAATACCAACGTGGTGCCAAACTCGCGATTAAGCTCGAACAGCAAATCACTGATCATTTCGCCCGTGCGCGTATCCAAATTACCGGTTGGCTCGTCCGCGAAGAGGACGGTCGGACGTGATGCAAAGGCTCGCGCAATCGCGACTCGCTGCTGCTCACCGCCAGACATCTGACGCGGATAATGGTCCATTCGATCGCCAAGACCGACCTTCTCGAGCAATTGCTCTGCCTGCTCGACGGCCAGGGTATCGCCGCGAAGCTCCACCGGCAGCATGACATTCTCGCGGGCGGTTAGGCTAGCAAGCAGTTGAAACGACTGAAACACGAAGCCTATATGTTGGCCTCGAACCAGAGCACGGGCTTCCTCATCCATGTCCGACAGGACCGCGTCCATCAGGATAACTGTGCCTCCCGAAGCTGTGTCCAGCCCTGCTAATATGCCGAGCAGAGTGGTTTTTCCGGAACCAGAAGCGCCGACGATTGCAACGCTCTCGCCTTCATTGATTTCTATGTCAATGCCATCCAAGATGACTAGCTCACCGGTGGCCGTCGCCACCACCTTTGCCACCTTTTCGGCCGAAACTACTGCACGAGACATGCGTATTTTTCCTCTAATCACTCAAAACAAACGCGTCGACACACTGCTTCGGACCTGCGGCGCCTACATGCGACGCGGCACGGTCTGGCGTGGCGCCGTCGCGCAGCACTGTCGCTTAACCTGCGTGATTATTTCGTCTGCGATGCTTGGATTAATAGCAGCGGCAACCGTTGCCGATTCCGGCATGGCGACGCCTCCTAAGCAGACTGTCGTTGTTCTTGGCGACAGTATCAGCGCAGCATACGGTATTCAACGCGAACAAGGCTGGGTGCATTTACTCGACCTCCACTTACAAGAAACGCATTCGGAGTGGCGGGTCGTCAACGCCAGCGTCTCCGGCGAAACAACCAGCGGCGGTCTCGGTAGACTACCCGGCGTTTTAGCCGACATCCGGCCCGATATCGTAATCGTTGAATTAGGGGGTAATGACGGTTTACGCGGCTATCCTGTCGCGACTATGCAACAAAACCTCGTCACTATGGTGGACCTAATACGCGCCGCAGGCGCAGAACCAATCATCGTCGCCATGCGCATACCGCCCAACTACGGACCACGCTACACCAATCAATTTGAAGCCGCTTTTGCAGAGGTTGCAGCCACCAAAAAAACTGCATTCGTCCCATTCTTGTTGGCTGAAGTGGCGCTTGAGCCGGGCTTCATGCAGGACGACGGGATTCACCCAACCGCCGCAGCCCAGCCCACCTTGCTTGCAACCTTGCTGCCGTTTTTGACACCGTTACTCTAGCAACTACCTTGTAAGCACAGCGCCCCTGCAGAACACCAGCAGCGATTAGCATTATCCAGGTGCACCCACTATTGCTGCGAAGTGTCTTGTGCTGAACCTTTTTGTGGTAAACCTTTTTGTTCTGAACCCTTCTGTCCTGCACGCTTCTGCTGCTGACCGATATGCTGCTGGCCGCGTTGTCGCGCCAACGCAATTTGTTTCTGACGCTCGCGGAATTGCTGACGACGTTCCTCCGTTACCGCATCAAGACAGTGCGGGCAACTCACGCCCTGCTCAAACTCGGGGGCCTTTAGATCCGCTTCCGACAGCGGATGTCGGCAGGCAAAGCATTGTTGGTATTGGCCCTGAGTCAACTCAGGCGTCACAGAGACACGCTGATCAAAAACGAAACACTCGCCGTCCCACAAACTATCATCTGGCGCTACGTTTTCCAGATAACGCAAAATACCGCCGTCCAGTTGATAGACCTCACCGAAACCTTGCTGCAACAAGTAAGAAGAAGCTTTTTCACAGCGGATTCCGCCGGTACAAAACATAGCGATGCGAGGCTGCGATTCGACCTTAAGATTTTCTTCAACCCATTCGGGAAACTCGCGAAAACTATTCGTTTGCGGTGAAACGGCATTCCTGAACGTACCGATATCGATCTCGTACTGGTTGCGCGTATCGATCACTACCACTTCCGGATCACTTAACAAGTCATTCCACTCCGCCACTCCGACGTGCGTTCCGGTTTTTGATAGGTCCAAATCGGGGACCCCAAAACTAACGATTTCCGGCTTTACGCGCACCTTGTAACGCAGAAATGCGGGGTTCTCCACATTAATTTCAGACCATTTGAACGGCAGCTCGCCGAACCATTGAGTAAGCGCCTGTTGCAGCTTCCCCAACCCTTCGGGTGTTCCGACTACCGTGCCATTAACGCCTTCGTTGGCCAGTAGTATCGTCCCTTTGATTTGCAGTGCCTCACCCAGCTGCTGTAAATCCTGTTGCACCGTAGCGGGGTCGCCAACTGGAACGAACGTATAAAACGCCAGCACGCGTCGCGAATCAGTCCGCTGCAGAGTGTTCGACTCCGCAGCTAATCTGATCGTTACCGGAGAATCCGAATTTCCTGACTTCATAAATCCTTAAACCTTTGAACCTTCTATCGGTCGAACTTTTTAGAGACCTTTAGAACTCGAAATGCCGACAAACCGAGGTGCAACCTGCGATGTCTATCGCATAATGGCTCCCTTCATTTCGCTCTTATTTCGCTTTTATATCGCTTTAAATCGCCGTTAGCTTCGGTCTGAAAAGTACGCCGATTACCTGTCGTGGGCGCTGCCGCCGCGACAATTCGGCGAATCCGGCACCGCGCCGAAACGCTTTTGCCATTCTTCTGGCGTATAAGCGTGTATCGCCAATGCGTGCAGGCCCGAAGCAAATTCTGCCGCAGCAAGATCGTTTAATCGTCGATGACGATTTACGCGAGACATGCCATCGAAAGCGCTGCTGACCACAACCAGTTTTAGATGAGTCTCGGAACCCGGCGGCACATTATGCATATGGCTCTCGTTAGTCGCAGTACAATACACAGGAACCAGTTCGTATATGACTGCCTGTTCGATACGTACGCCTCGAGCCGACGGGGTAGTTTGCTGTAAATTCATTATTCTGACTTCCGTTTTTGTACGCATTGCCTTAGCGAAACGCGACAAGCCATGCGTGGGAAAAGTTTTGGGTCGGTGTATCGTTTACAGCTTGCGCGCATCAGCTTACGAAATCGAACCACCTTCGCCCAATGCCATCGGCCGACTCGCCTACGCCTCTCGACACCCTCCTCTCGCAGTACCGCTAGCCGCAGTTCTTTCGCCGCAACTCGTTCACTACCATTTCGCTATCGCTTCGTTAAGTTTCGTTCCGCCTTTTGATTTTGACTGCTGAGATAGCCCGTGATTACAACACTCTTAACTGGCGCCAGTTGCTTACGTATCGATCAGTACCAAGCTAATGTTATCGCGACCGCCTTCGTCAATCGCTGCTTGCATTAGCTGACTAGCGGCGACCGACAAGTCTGGCTGCGCTATCAGATCGGTTATTGTCACGTTGCCGACGGCTTCTGACAATCCATCGCTACACAGCAAAAATCGGCCAGCGGGCAAAACGCCGGAACAAATCCCCGGCTCAATACCAGACAGGAGACCAACCGCCTGAGTCAGAATATGGCCATATTCTTTATCGATATCGATACCAGCAGGGGCAGAACCTTCATGGCGCATCCGCTGCGCAAGCGTGTGGTCTTCGGTAAGTTGGTCCAGGATGCCGTTATGCCAGCGGTACAGCCTGGAGTCGCCTACATGCGCTGCAGCCCAACCGCTCGGTGTTGCCGCCCAAACCACTAAAGTCGTCCCCATCTGTTTGCCCATCTCTAACTCGCGAGCCGTATCGATAACGGTCTGGTGGGCGTGCTCACACGCCGCCAGCAACAGCTCGGGCGTGATGGTGGTAGCCTCATCCAGCGCCGCCGCAACAGTTTCTCCGGCGGTTCGGCTAGCCACGTCGCCAGCGAACAAACCGCCCATGCCATCCGCCAGCACCGCAAACTGTTTTTTCGCATCGCAGCCGATCCAGTCCTCATTGCGCACACGAATCAAGCCTGGATGAGTTCTGGTAACCATTTGCATAGACTTTCCCCACGAGACACGGCTCGACCATTGCGAGACAATTCTGACCAAGCCAAGCGACGCCGTGAGAGTAAACCGACTACCGCCCTTCCCACCCAACCTGCTGCCAGATAACAGCCGCGTGATTACGCGGCAAATCTTAGGCTAAACTCTTTATCACACTACGCGTGGCTTACAAATCCGGATAACCGTTTATAATGCCCGCTGGCAACACCACCGAAATAGGCCTATGTCGACTATCCCGAGCGCTGCAACCCAAGGATAGCAACATGGCATGCCGAAGATAATCAAGGAAAGCTATGCTGGCCGTTATATCACCCGCCAAAACACTGGACTTCGATACGCCGTTAGCGACGGCGAAGTTCTCGCTGCCAGAGTTCACCAAAGAGTCTGGCGAGCTGGTTAAAAACCTCAAAAAAATACCGCCAAGCGGTATCGCCGAGTTGATGAGCATCAGCGACAAGCTGGCGGAACTGAATCACCGCCGTTTCAGCGAATGGCGGGCAGACTTCGACAATGAGGCCGCCCGAGCTGCGATCCTCGCATTCAAAGGCGACGTATATCTGGGTTTAGATGCAGCCGCTTTTGGCGAACGGGACTTCAGCTGGATGCAGAAACATCTTCGCATCCTTTCCGGACTGCACGGCTTATTGCGCCCGCTGGATCGTATTCGCCCTTATCGCTTGGAGATGGGGACCCGATTGAACACGCCTAAAGGTAAAGATTTGTATGCCTTCTGGGGCGACAAAATCACCACGGCACTGAATGCGGCCCTGCAGGAACAGAAATCTCCGATCCTCGTCAATTTGGCCTCTAACGAATACTTTAAAGCGATACATACGGATAAAGTGGCCGGCCGCATTCTCGACGTGCAGTTTAAAGAGTGGCGCAAAGGCCAGTATCGAATCGTCTCGTTTTCGGCCAAACGCGCGCGCGGCCTAATGGCGCGTTACATGATAGAAAAACGCATCACAACTCTGGACGCTCTCGCCAAGTTCGATTTAGACGGTTATACCTTGAATTCAGCAATGAGCAGTGACGACACCTGGCTGTTTACGCGAGAAACACCGGCCCAAACTGCACCTGCCCGCAAATAGACGCGACCATCTGGAAAAACCATGCCTGAAAATACCAATCCTAAAGAAGCCCTGACTGAAGAGACTGAAACGCGAATACGACTCGAAGCTGCGACCTTTCGACGTTTGCTCGCACATCTTGATGAGCGTAAAGACGTGCAAAACATTGACTTAATGATTCTCGCTGGATTTTGCCGAAACTGTTTATCCAAGTGGTACAAAGCCGCTGCCGACGAAGCCGGCGAGACATTGGACTACGAAGCCGCTCGTGAGCGGGTTTACGGCATGCCGTATGCCGAGTGGAAAGACAAACATCAGGTTGCCGCAACCCCGGCACAACTTGCTGCACTCGAAGCGCAAAACCCCTCCTAGATCGCTGCCAAGCATTAGCTAGCGCTTCGCGTAGGGATGAACTCGAACAACCTAATAACCCAGACCCAAGCCGAAATTAAACCGACGCGGGTTTGGCGGCTTGTCGTAGCTGCTTGCTTGATTGTTTTAATCTATCGCGAGAGCATTTTAGATTGGAGCAAAGTCGGAGGCGATTCGATGCAACCGACCCTCTTGTCAGGCGATAGGGTCAGCGTGAATAAACTCGCTTTCGGGTTGCGCCTACCCTTTTTTGATCATGCGCTTTGGTCGTGGGCTCTACCCAGCCGCGGCGATGTCATTACGTTCATGTCACCAGACGGCCAGCGGATGTTGGTAAAGCGGGTCATTGCGGTCCCTGGTGATGAGGTGCGACTTAAGCACCACCGCTTAAGCATTAACGGCGAACCGGCGCACTATCTTCACCTCGATGGCAGCGACATTGCTAACGATTTTACTCTACCTCCGGGCCAATACCTGGAGCGTTCAATGGATACTATTCGATCCATTCAAATTTCTACGGTCGCGCCACTGCCGCTTAACAGCCATATTGAGTTAACAATGGTGCCAGCAGGCAAGCTGCTGGTTCTCGGCGATCACCGCAATCAAAGTTGGGACTTTCGCAAATTGGGTTGGATCGATCAGGCTAGCGTTATTGGCCGAGCGGAGCGCGTGCTCTGGTCGCTCAACGCCGACAGTGGCCTGCGTAACGCGCGTTGGTGGCTGCCACTACGTCCGGCCGACTCGTAAGTCCTGATACTACCGGCATAGGCCAAACGGCTGCATCGCTGAGCACCAGTAAGGGGTTGCACGGCGACGATTCAAATTGGCACGTTTGCGCTGCTGCCAAACCCGGCTCGGCTTGAGCAGATGACCAGGCGGTGCTGCTGAAATCACTAGCGCCGGTTGCGCAACCGTCGGAGGAGAATCAACAAGCCTGCGGTGGCACCGGCTAGACCGATCAGCACCAGCACAAAAACCAGACTGTTGCCGAGAAAAGCCAGCGTTTCCGCCGGCTCAACCCCGTATTGTCGGCCGAGCCAAATCACCGCCACCGCAACCACCACAGCTCCCAGAACTATGGTTCGTGTCAGACCTCGCGCAAGATCAGGCTTGCTGGCGCCGCGCCGGCTGGCGCGTCGCAGACGAGCGTCGCTAGCAAGCTGCGGGTGCGCGAGAGAGTCGGTCTCGTGGTCAGAAGGATTCACTATTTGCGGCTCTTTCAGCGGCACCCTAGAACGGGGCCGAATACATCACGACAAAAATAAAAGTGGCCCAGAACGCGAGCATTAGACCGACGGTGCCTAAAAATGACTTCACGTCAAACCCAAACAAAGTTCCGCTTTCGGTGACGTTCACTTCGTCAGTGCCAGTGCTGTCGCCGCTATTTTCATTGTCTTGCATAGTGATGCCCCTGTGCGATTAGCCTGCACTGTACAAAGCCCGCTCGAAAGCGTCCAGATCTGATCCGCATTTGCCTGACTTTGCCAACTGTTTACCCACTTCTTTTGCAACGCGCATAAATATTTAAGCTACACTCCGCCGCCACATGGAAAGGCTCAATCAGAAAGAAATCGCGCCGAGTCAAGCCAACCAAACAGCAACCATTCCAGCAGAGTCTAACGAGACTGCGCCAGACTGCAGCGAACAGGCTTCCACGAAAAGCATGGATAATCCAGAGACCGACCCAACCCAATCGTCCAAACCTTTTAGTAACGGGGCTGAAAGGGCATCTGTTGCCGAGCGACATTCGGATCAAACCGGTTCTGACACGACCTCTGGGCCTGGACTTGGGCCTGGACTTGGGACTGGGCTAAAGATGGGCGCAGCCGCGGCGGAAACGCCTCCTTACGCCAAAGCTATCTTGCTTACTGCCTTAGTCGCAGTTGGCTTTGGTTTCACCGTGTTATTCGCCATTTTGTCCCCTTTGGGGCGCGAGGTCGGCCTAAGCGAATTTCAAATCAGCACCATTATAGCTGCATCTTCGTTAACCGTTTTTCTAGCGTCACCGATCTGGGGACGCTTGAGCGACCGCTGGGGCCGCAAGCGAGTCATCATCATCGGGCTGCTTGGATACAGTGTTGGCAATTTCCTGTTCGCTGCGGTTTTTCATGCGACGCTGGTTGGCATCTTGCTGCCGATGGTAGGTTATGGACTGTTGATGCTCAGCCGTGTACTCCACGCCACTGTGATGTCGGCGATTATGCCTGCGAGCAGCGCCTACATGGCGGACATCACCGACCTCAAAACTCGTACCAAGGGGATGGGCGCTGTCGGCGCAGCGAACAATCTAGGCGGTGTTATCGGTCCTGCTCTGGGCGGCCTACTAGCTGGCATTACTCTGTTGACACCACTGTGGGTCGCTTCTGTTGTTGCCATTACCACCGCGCTATTCGTCATTTTTTTGCTTCCCGACTTACCGCCGGCACGAGCGACTGCTTCGGCGCCGACCAGCAAACTCAGCTACTTTGATCCCCGTATCTCGCCTTACATTCTGGTTGGCACGCTAATGTTCATGGGTATGGCTCTAGTGCAACAAACCCTCGCATTCCGCTTTCAGGATGTATTGGGGCTGAACGCGGTTGAGACTGCTCAAACTTTCGGCATGGCAATGGGTTTGTCAGCTGCTGCCTCCTTGATTAGCCAGCTCTTTTGCATGCAACGCTTTGACCTGCGGCCACAACAGTGGCTGCAGATTGCGATTCCGATTCTCGCCATTGCATTTGCTTGCCTGGCACTCGCAGACACGCGGTCGTTGCTAATGGGCGCTATGGTCATCCAGGGTGCGGCAATGGGATTGGCAGGACCCGCCTTTATGGCTGGCGCCTCACTCGCTGTCGAACCGCATGAGCAAGGCGCCGTAGCTGGACTGGCCGGTTCCTGCGGTCCGCTCGGTTTCACATTCGGCCCACTGCTCGGTGGCTTGTTCTATCAGATTCAGCCCGACCTGCCCTATTGGTTCACCTTCGCCGTCTACCTGCCTTTGATTGTTTTCGTCTTTCGCTACGCACCTGCCAAGTAGCAGCGCACCAGCCGTGGCGAATCAAGACTGGGGGCAGGCTTACTCATTGCCAGCTCTTTGAAGGTGCCTTGCGTTTGTGTTGCGTGTGGTTTTTGACCTAACAGCGGTTATTATTCACGGCCTATAGCTGCACAAGAGAACCGCTATGCACAAGCCCGTCTGGCAGGCTGACAGCGCTGAGTTATTTGGCGACATACGTTTTGAGAAAGGTGTCAGCATCTGGCCTAAAGTGGTCATGCGTGCCGAGTTCGCGCACATTGAAATCGGCGCCTTCACCAATATCCAGGACTTCACCATGATCCACATCGGCGATGGTCCGACGGTGATCGGCGCTTATTGTTCCATCACACATCACTGCACCATCCATGGCGCGACGGTCGGGGACAACTGCCTAATCGGGATCAACGTGACGTTAATGGACAATTGCGTGATCGGTGCGAACTCCATCGTAGCCGGTCACAGCATCCTGACCGAAGGCACCCAAATCCCGCCCAATTCCATTGTTGCGGGAGCGCCGGCAAAGGTGATCAAACAGCGCAACAATTACGTCGCTAACAAGCTCAATGCAGTCGCCTATTACGAAAATGGGCTAGCCTATGCTAACGGCGATCATCGTGTTTGGGCGTCACCTGAACACAAGGAAAAAATGCGTGCGCTGGCGGAGCAGTTTGCAGCAGAGCTTGCAGCGCAGGACATTTGACCTGAAAGGATTTAAGTCAGCTCAAGCGACTTGAGGAAACAGGGTAGTTAGCGCAAATGCGGCCAAAGAAAAAGACAGAGCGACAAAGCGCAGGGTAAAACGGTTCGAACAAAGGCGCGTACCGGGAAAAACAAGTAAGCGCTAACCTCCCTCGATTCGCGGCATAAAGAACACTTCACTTTCGGGGTTAAGCGGCTCAATAAACGCGTCTTGATAAATCTGCCCGTCAATCGCTACAGCCGTACGCTCTAACAAAGGCGCCAATTGCGGCCAGTTCTCTTTTAACTTAATCACTAAGTCACGATAATTTGCGGCATCGATGCGAGTCTCTCGTACGTCGCCGATGGCACTTCGGAAGTGGTCCGGAAAAGTCACCTGAGCCATATCAAATTTCTCCACTCCGCCTTACGCGACCCACTTAATTTCTCGCAGGTTGATTAACAGACGCCTATGAAAAACGGGCTAAACACCGAAGCGCTTGCCCGCTCATCAATCTGTAGCTTGCTTGCTACCGCAACGTCGCAAGCACCAGCCGAGGATTAGCGCCGTTCCCTTACTACCGGGTCAGGCGCGCTGGTACTTAGTTATCCTCAAGTGCCGCCACGATATTAGGTGGCGATAGCGGTAAGGTCGTCATGCGATGATCAAGTGCTCTGGAGACCGCATTTGTGACCACTGCCAATGGCGCCACAATTGGCGTCTCACCGACTCCGCGGACCCCATAAGGGTGGCTCGGATTAGGCACTTCAACGATTTCAGTAGAGATCATCGGCAGGTCAGAAGCCACGGGGATGCGATAGTCCAGGAAGCCCGCGTTTTCCATCACGCCTGCATCGTTATAGACGTACTCTTCATTCAAAGCCCAGCCTATGCCCTGCACGGCACCACCCTGCATCTGGCCTTCTACGTAGGCCGGATCAATGGCTTTACCTGCATCCTGAACAGCCGTGTAACTGAGAACATCGACTTTGCCGGTTTCCGGATCAACACGAAGATCAGCAAAGTTCAGCGAGAAGCTTGCACCAGCACCTTGTGCGTTGACCGATGCGCGGCCTTGAATTGGTCCGCCGGTTTTAGCAGTTGATCCCGCCAAATCCGCCAGGCTAAGAGGCTTCACATCCGCGTTCACTCCAGGGCCAGGAACGGCTCGGCCGTCTTCCCATTCGACTTGGTCTGCATCAACACCCCATGTCATAGCCGCACGCTTTTTGCACTCTGCAATCACATCTTCACACGCTTGGGTAACCGCCATACCGGTTGCGAACGTGGTGCGGCTGCCGCCGGTCACATTGCAAAATCCGGTGCTTTCGGTGTCACCAACCTGTGCGCGCACACTGTCGTATTCCACGCCCAACGTTTCCGCTGCCATCAAGCACATCGACGCACGTGAACCGCCAATATCTGGGCTACCCTCTATGACCATCACCGTGCCGTTTTCATTCAGGTGCACCTCGGCGCTGGATTGCATGCCGATATTGAACCAAAACCCGGCCGCTACACCTCGCCCTGCTCCGGCAGGAATCGGCGCGTTGTAATTTGGATGACGCTTGGCCGCTTCGAGACAGGCTTTGAAACCAATCGGCGGAAACTTAGGACCATACGGTGCGGTCGTTCCTTCATCAGCGGCATTGACCATGCGCAAATCAATCGGATCTATATCCAACTGCTGCGCCGCTTCATCCAACGCACATTCGAAAGCGTGCATAGACTGCGGTGCGCCCGGCGCACGATATGCGGCAACCTTCGGCTTGTTCACCAAAACGTCGAAGGTTTCAACGCAGAAATTTTCTAAATCGTACGGTGCAAAGATCGACATCGCTCCAGGCATGTGCGGTGCGCCCGCAAAGGCGCCGGCTTCATATGCGATCCAGGCTGAAGCAGCGGTAATCGTACCGTCGTTTTTAACGCCTAGTTTGACGCGAGCAACCGTTGCTGAGGTTGGCCCCGTGGCTCGGAAAACCTCTTCGCGGCTCATTGCCATTTTGACTGGGCGGCCCGCTTTTTCTGAAAGTAGAACCGCTAAGGGCTCCAGATAAACAACGGTCTTGCCGCCGAATCCGCCGCCAATTTCGGTAGCAACGAATTTAAGGTCAGCCATATCACGGTCGAGAATCTTTGCAGTGGCTGCACGAAACTCGAAGTGGCCCTGGGTAGAACACCAAACTGTACCGCGACCCGTCTCGTCCATGCTGGCTACACAAGCATGCGGTTCAATATAACCCTGGTGCGCCATAGGGCACTTATATTCCCGTTCAATGATCAGGTCTGCCGCAGCGAAACCTGCGTCGAGATTACCGCGCTCCAACTTGCCGACGCTAGCGACATTGCTCGGGTTCGCAGGCTTCTCCGGTAGCTTGGTAAAATTCTCGTCGTCAACCAGAGGTGAGCCCTCTGCCATTGCCGCAACAACATCAAGCACCGGAGTTAAAGGCTCGTATTCGACCTTGATTGCCGCCAGAGCAGCCTCGGCCAAGTGCGGTGTGGAAGCCGCAACCGCAGCAACCGCGTGGCCGTGATAAACCACTTTATCGCGGGCCATAATATTCTTTGCCACGTCGTCCAGTGTTCCGCCGCCTTCGCCGCTGACTTCACCATCTGGGACGCCGCCGGGGAAATCGGCACCAGATATTGCAGCAAATACGCCGTCGATGGCGAGAGCGCCGGACAGATCGATGCTTTTGATCTTGGCGTGTGCATGAGGGCTTCGTAAGACCTTGCCGTGGATCATATTCGGGAGCATTAGGTCTGCGCCGAATTGGGCCCGTCCCGTTACTTTATCGACGCCGTCTGGACGCACCGGACTGCTGCCTATCTGTTTGTACTCAACTGCTTCAGCCATGTAACCCTCCTGGTACTTACTGATTTCGACTTAATTTCTTTGCTCCAAAACGTTTGCCACTCGTTGTCGCTCTGATCCGCTCTCCAATGCCGCTCTCCAATGCCTCTTCCCAGCGCCTTGATGGGAATCGAGTGCCTCGATTACGAAGCCTTTACGAGAGCCTATTTATTGCGACGATCGTAGGCCTTTTCACCCGACTGAATCTAACATGTCCTCGCGTCCACTGTGAATACTGCTAAGACTGCACCACGCGGTTTAGGCCCGATTTATTTCAATCGATAGCGGATTGGCAAGCTCTTTAACCCACCGACGAAGGTCGACTGGGTGTATCGCGGTTCGCCATCTAATTCAATGTGATCGATCCGTGCCAACAGCGCCCGATACAGAGCCGTCATTTCCATCCGCGCCAAGTGCTGGCCCAAGCAAACGTGTGCACCAAAGCCAAACGCCAATTGCTTCGCATCCTTGCGATCAACCCGGAACGCGAATGGGTCCTCAAAGACCGTTGCATCCCGATTCGCGGATGGATACCAAAGAATCGCCGACTCACCTGCCTTAATGGTTTGACCGCCCACTTCCGTATCCGCTGTCGCCGTGCGCATAAAATGGCGCACCGGCGACACCCAGCGAATCATTTCGTCGATTGCAGTAGGCAGGTATTGATCAGGATCGCTCCGCAATTTGGCCATCTGCTCGGGATTTTCGATGAGCGCGAGCAAACCGCCGGCGGTAGAAGAGCTGGTGGTATCGTGCCCCGCCGTCGCAATAATCATGTAATAACCGTTGGTTTCGTGCTGCGGCAGCTGGTTACCATCAATCTCTGCATTTGCAATCAACGATGCAAGATCGTCAGTGGGTTTGGCGCGACGCGAAGCAGTGAGGTCAGCGAAGTAACGCTCAAAATCCAGCACAACATCCATAAAGTCGCCCAACTCAAAAGAGCGCGTCACATCAGGGTCCGTACTGCCAAATAACTCTTGGGTTAGCTTAAGCATGAGCGGCTCGTCTTTTTCAGGCACGCCGAAAATAGACATGATGACGCGCAGCGGAAACCAGATGGCAACATCTTTGACAAAGTCGCACCGTCCATCGAATTCCGCCATACGATTGATATAGAAGTCGGCAAGCTCATCCACGCGTGACTGCAGTTTGCGTAAATTGCTGCCCATGAACCAAGCCTGAGTCAGACGTCTATAGCGCATATGATCCGGGTCATCCATTTGCACTAACGATCTAACCAAGTGCTTACGCCCAGACAACTGTTGCATGAGGTCGGTAACAAAAGTAGCCGAGAGCGTGGGCCGGGGATCGTTAATAAACAGCTCCTTATTGCCTTCAATGGTTTTCACATCGGCATAACGCGTCACGTTCCAAAAGGGTTCATAGCCCTCCGGGCGCAAATATTTGAGGGGTTCATTTTCTCGCAACCAGCGGAACTGCTCGTGGAGCCACGCTTCGTTACCCCAATTACTGGGCTCTACCATGGCATTATCTAACGCAGGCGATTCGGTTAGTACTTGCATTGCTTCCCCTCCTGTCTCGGTCTGTTGGTCTATTGTCGGCCCGCAATGTGCCGTGATCGCGGCTAGCTTATGAGATAACGGCCTGCCGCACGCAGGCCTGATCTAGCGATGTCTTCTCCCAAGCCCGAGCATACCGTCATCGCCTCCGGAAACAAACGGACGACGCTATAATCCTCGCAGGCTGCACAAGTCTAAACCGTCGCGCCAACATATAGCTTGCTCACGTCAACCTAACCACTGTTACGAATAAGGGCTTTAACAGATAAGGTGGTTGCCCGAATGGTACGCTTTACCGAACATGCCGCAGCCGACTAAGCAGGTGCCGAAGACCCCGTTGCTCGAGAAAATGCATCCGGTAAACTGCGCACGGCGGGGCATAACGACCAGGCATCCGTCCACACAGATTGGCTACCCTCTGAACCCGGTAGCAAGGCCGGATAAAGATCCGGGTTAGGCTGGCCGGGTAAATCGTCTGCACACCGCACAGTCCGCTCACTACAGGAAAATGGGGCCACCGTGATATTTTCGGAATATGTTTGGCAAATCGGCACGTTTCGACTGGGTTGGTCGCATGACTTGGTGTACGACGGACGCGATCCTTACCTTGAGCGCTGGATTGTCTGGTTTGGCTTTACCCTGCGGCTGCATAAGTTTCACAAAGGTGATGATGACCGCGCTTTACACGATCATCCATGGTGGTTTGTCACCTTGCCCCTGCAAGATTACTGGGAAGACCTAGGTGGCGCTGACCTCAATCGGGTAGCCGCCTGGCGCCCTCATTTTCGCCCTGCAAGCCACCGGCATATCGTCAAGGTTGATCCCGGTAACGCTGTCTGGACGTTCATTATCACGGGGCCAAAGCGCAATGAATGGGGTTTCTGGGAAAATGATGAATTTATCCATAATGAGGCCTGGCTCGCCCAGCGGGATCAGTTGGACACCTGACGACTCTTGCGCCAGTTATTCAAAAGCATCAACAAAAACAACGCCAAACCAGCCAGCTGACTGCGCCAATCGGGCCACAGTAACAAAGGCAAAGCGGGTGCTGCGAACAGGGCGTGCCGACCCGACATTCGGGTAAACCAAAAACGTTCGAGCAAACCAGCTAGCGTCACCATCACCGCTGTACTCAG
>MDTB01231626.1_pt1 | contig 18738 bp, 17 predicted proteins | sample 811161 | NCBI WGS metagenome assembly MDTB01 (sample SAMN05326650, study PRJNA326480) | marine metagenome | isolation source: seawater | place: Mediterranean Sea | collected 2009
GTAGAACCAAATCCATTTATATTTGAGTCATTTATAGAACTTCTTGAGAAGTTATTTACAATCTCAAATCCCTCTTCCAAAATATCTTGTCGTTGCATTGAATCAATGTTGAATTGGTTTCTCTGGACTCTAGATCTTATATTCTCAGTTGCTTGAAAAATTTTAACAAGAAGATTATTATTTAAACGTTTTTCTTTTAAATTATTTATAAGGTCTAAAGAAAATGCAATTAATGAGCCTCCAAATGATGGACCTGGATTTGAAAAAAAATCATACCCTTCAATCTTTGTTGAAACACACTCTCTTTCAAGAACATTATAAGATAACATTTCTTTTTTATCAAAGAGCGCATCTTTTCCTAAAAATTTATCAATGATATCTATACCATCATTTAGATAGAATGGAATACCCTCTCTTGATAGCTCATACAAAAAATCAGAAAAAATTTCATTCTTAAACAGATCTCCCTCTTGAATAATACTTTTATTCTTAAACAATATTGTATTGTTTTTATAATCATGGGAGAATATAGGTTCAAGAAGCTTAAAAATATATGCCTGCGCTCTATTAATTCTAATTCCTGACTTTGCATAGCTAATTGCAGGTTCAAGCACTACATCAAGAGGAAGCTTTCCATATTTCTTTTGCGCATATAAAAGACCTTGAAGGGTTCCTGGAACTGCTATTGAGCCTTTTCCAACTCTAAATTTCTGAGTTGCATCGCCAAAATCAACTACCTTTTCTATAAATTCAAATGTACTATTTTTCCTAATGGGAACGGCATCAACAAAAAAGTCAATGGCTGAAGGTTTTCTCCCATTAAGCGATAAAGTCATAGCTCCACCTCCAGCAATACCTGTTAATGAGAACTCGGATGTCATAGAAGCAAAAACAGCAGAAACAGCTGCATCTACAGCGTTTCCATTTTCACTAAGGATGTCAATAGCTGCATCAGCAGCTTCCTTGGAACCTGCTGCAACTGATCCTTTCTTCAACACTATTTTTTAGATAAAAACTGCTCTATTATTTTTCTAGATTTTTTATATAGAGAGGATTCATTCTCCGATGGTCCAGCAATGTTTAGTACTCCAATATTATTTTCTTCTATCCATCTGTATAGCGAAGGGAGCTTGTATTTTTTAACATTCAGTAAGAAAACTGGCTTGTTAATCTCTCTGCATATATCAGCTGTAAGCTGAGTGCCTCCCTTCAGTGGAAAGTAACTAATAATCAATGTACCATCTGATTCTTCAATATTTTTCTTTGTTCGTACTGCAGAATCAGTTTCATCGGTTTCAGTAAGTTGATAGTAAATGGCAATTCTACCATCTTCTGCCATTCGATTTTTAGAGCAAAAGCCCCCATGCTCAATTTCTTTAACAATTGCAGCATCCAAGGCGGCTCTATCAACTCCTGTCTGGCCTCCAGATATTATTTTCTTTACTGTCATTATTATTTACACACTTTGTTATTTGTTGATATTAAGACTTTATATCAAGTATCAGGAAATTGCTCCGGTACCTGGACTCGAACCAGGGACACGTGGATTAACAGTCCACTGCTCTAACCAACTGAGCTATACCGGAATAAATTAACGACCAAAAACTATAAATAAATTTGTATATAATTAAAGACTTAATTTATCAAAAAAAGGTTTTAGTTGATTATAGCAATCAGCTAGCCCCTGAACTATCACTTTTGTATTCCCAACTACAGGCATAAAATTTGTATCACCATCCCACCTTGGTACAATATGAAAGTGCAGATGCTCTTCTATACCAGCACCACCAGCTTTTCCTATATTTGCACCAAAGTTAAAACCACTTGGTTTCATGACCTTCTTAATTATTTTCATAGACTCAGACGATAAATTCATAATTTCAAGCATAGTGTTACCATCTAAGCCTTGCATATCTTCCACTCTATGGTTCGGAGCAACCATTAAATGTCCGTTGTTATATGGATATAGATTCATCATAACAAAACTAAATTTACCCCTAAATAAAATTAAGGAAGATTCATCATCACTCAAACCAAGTTTATCTAAAAAAATATTTTTCTTATCTTTAGATGTAGATGGACTAGAAACGTATTCCATTCTCCATGGAGCCCAAATAATATTTTTATCACTACTCACCTTTGCTGTTTGGAGGCCTCATACTTAGATATTACTTTATTTGCTTTGTTTTGAGGCATATCTTCATAGTAAGAAAACTCTTGAGAAAAGCTTCCTCTTCCACTAGTCATTGACTTTAAAGAAGTTGCATAATCATGTAAGCTTGATAGTGGAATCTCTGCCTTTATTATTTGTTTAGTTCCTTGAGCATCAGTTCCCAAAACTCGTCCTCTTCTTTGAGAAACATCTCCCATAAATTCATCAGGAACATTAACTTCAATTTTATATATTGATTCTAAAATTATTGTTTTAGCATAAGAAGCGTTTTCTGCTAAAGAAATATTTATAATATTCTTAGAATGATAATCCTTCATCTTGCTTTCCTTTAAAACTTTGTTATAAAATTTTATTAATTGCTACTTAGAATGGATAAAATAGTATTATATCTATAGAGAAACAAGAAAAAAATTGAGTGCTATTTTTTAATAAGTCTTAAAGCACTATTAGAAAGTAAGGATAAAAACACAGCAGCTATTACATCCCAAATAGGCTCTGCATTTGGAAATCCAAAATTCCAAAGAATAACTAACAATAGCCAAACTGAAAAAAAATAAAGATTTATCATTATCTGTATTTATTTTCAATTGTTTTAATAATATCTTTTATGTTTTGAGCTTTATCTTTTGAAATGACAAGAGTAACATCATCAGTACTAATGATTACCATGTTGTTTGTATTTGATACAACGGTTAAGCCCTTATTACAATAGATTAAATTTCCACTTGATTCATGAATAATATTATTACCCAAAGAAACATTATCTTCTTTGTTTTTTGACAAATAATCATACATTGTATCCCATGATCCTACATCACTCCAATCAAATTGAGATTTAAACATATAAATTTCTTTGCTCTTTTCTAAAATGCCATGATCAAAACTAATTGGGATTATCTGGTTCCAATTATCAAGCGAAATCGTTTTCTTTTGATCCAACTCAATTAGCTTATCAAACAAATCAGGTAATAAATATTTAAACTGATTCAACATGTATGATGATTTAAAAATAAATACACCTGAGTTCCAATAATAACGATTATCTTGAATAAATATTTTGGCTTTATCTATATTTGGCTTTTCAACAAACTTTGATACTTTAAAAAAATTTTCCTTTTCTATATTTGCTACTTGAATATATCCATAGGCGGTTGATGGTTTAGAGGCCTGAATTCCCAAAACAAGTATTCCCTCGTATTTCTCTAAAAAATCATAGGAATCAAATATTGCCTTTTTAAAATTATCTGTATTTGAAATATAGTGATCAGATGGGTACACTGAAATTACGGCTGTAGGATCTATTTGATTTATAATTGCTGTAGCAATACCAATTGCTGGTGCAGTATTTTTTGCAGAAGGCTCAATTATAAAATTGTTATTATTAAATTCAGGTATTTCCTTTGAAATTTTATCTGCTAAAAATTGATTTGATACAATAAATATATTTTCTAATAAGCTGAAGCTTTTTATCCTATCAACAGTCAATCTGATTAATGACTTTTCATGGATAAGGCTAAGTAGTTGCTTAGGTTTTGAAAGTCTGCTAAGAGGCCAGAAGCGCTGCCCACTACCTCCTGCTATAATAATATGAAAATGATTATTCTTCAAAAATCAACCTTATATCTTTAATAACCCAATGATTCCTAACTTCAAGAATATTATCGTAAATTAAAAAATTTGCGGCTCTACTATAAGGAATAATTGTTCCTGGATAATATTCATCTGAAAAATCAACAATTTTCTCAAAAACAATTATTTTATATTCTCCTTCAGGAATATAATTAAAACTGAATTTATTATTTGATGTAATTATGGAGTAGTTAACACCTGATGATGAAAATAATTTAACAACCAACTCTTTATCACCGCTATAATCAATTTCTCCCAATACACTACCACCAATTAATCTTGTTCTTTTACCTGAAGATAAACCTACCATATCTGAAGAGAAAGTATTGTTGTTAAAGTCCATGATATTTAATCCATTTACAAATAGAGTATCATCAGCCATAAATGAATACTCTGCCTCTATCTCATTATAGCTATTTGTTCTAGCAGTCACATAATTAAAAATACCACTATTATTAATAGCAAGAACTGAATCTGGTTTTAATAAAAAAATTGGTTCGGAAAAATCAATCTGGATGTTTTTTTTATTAATTTTATAAGATTCAATTGATGGTGGTATTGAATCAGCTATAAATTGATTTATAATAAAATAATCTGAAATATAATATTTTTCAATATTATTATGTTTTTCAATATTAAAAAAAATTGAATCGCCAGCACTATTATTATCACCCATATAAAAAAAATCTGACTTATTATCATCGTAAAAAATTTCAAGGAATTTATTATTTATCATTTTAATATCTTTAGTTTTCAATTTTTGAACCGGACTTGATACTAATAGGTTAACCCTAGTATTATTTTCACTTTTTTGATTCATTGGAAATGATGATACATAATCTGATTTAGATAAAGAATATTCATGATTGTAGACTGAATTAGGTGTAGAAATACTTCCACTAGATGCAACTACAACATATTTATCATCATCAACGTTATTAAATAAAAAGTAACCATTGATATCCGAATCTACTTTTCTATAATAATTTATTTTTTTATTTATACTAAGATCTGTAAAATTTCTTTCTATAGGGAATTTATACAAATAAACTTTAAATACTTTTGTGGTATCTATTTCATGTAAGATTCCATCAATATAGTAATCAGGAACTATACCTCCAGTAGAGTATACAATATTTAAAGAGCTAGATATTGAATTATTCTGATAATCAGCAAGCTCTCTATTAACATTTATAACAACAGGTTCATTCCAAAATTCATTTGGAGATATAAATATTTTAGAACTAGAAACTCTAAAACTAACCTCATTGTTTGATTCAATTGATTTGTAAACTGAAGCTGGATTGATAAATTCATCAAACTCCAACTTAATTATTTCATCTTTACCAATTTTTGAACCACTCGGCTTTGAAATACTAACTAATTTGGGGCCAAAAACATCATCAGGGCCTCCAATGACAGGACCTTCAACTGCACAGTGCATGAAAAATAAAAATAATATAGTAAATCGTAAACGTCTCATATTCAAAAAAATATTAAAATATATTATTAAATGATTAAAAATAATTTTAAAATATATATATAAAGTTAATAATAACATTATGGTTAAAAATTTATAAAATTTTATATGAAAAACTACTCAAACAAACTATTACTGACTATGCCACATATTAAAGATCCAATTTTTTCAAAAAGTGTTATATATCTTTTCAGACACAATAAAAATGGATCAATGGGATTAATCATCAATAAACCAATGGAACAAAATCTTTTAGAAAAAATAAATACTGAAGGAGGGTTAAAAGAACTTAATCAAAAATTGCAAATCTATTTTGGTGGTCCTGTAAGTATGGACATGGGCTTTGTTCTTCATGACAATAAATATAAAACTAAGCACACAATGAAGCTGTCTGAGTCTATTTCATTAACCTCAAATGATCAAATTTTTAAAGACTTGAGAATTGGTAAGGGACCTGAAAAATATAAGTTTTCAATTGGCTACTCAGGGTGGAGTGGTGGACAGCTTGATGAAGAAATTCAGGCTGGAGATTGGATTGTATTACCAGCTAAAAATAACATTATTTTTGATATGACTGAATCTAAAAAATGGGAAAATATCACCAAACATTACGGTTTTGAGTTCAAAGATTTAACTGGATTTTCTGGATCTGCATAATATAATAATCTTTAGGTTTAAACTACTCCCTGATCAACCATTGCATCAGCGACCTTGATAAACCCTCCAATATTTGCACCATTGATATAATTTACAAAGTCTCCATTATTGCCATATTCAACACACTTAGAATGAATATTTTTCATAATACTTAATAGCTTCTCATCAACTTCTACTTTACTCCATGATAGCCTTAAATTATTTTGACTCATTTCAAGACCAGAGACAGCTACGCCTCCTGCATTGGCAGCTTTTCCAGGAGCAAATAAAATTTTATTGTTTATAAAAACTTGAATAGCATCTGCATCCGAAGGCATATTAGCCCCTTCAGCTACGGCAATACATCCATTTTTAATTAAATTTTCAGCATCAACCCTGTTGATCTCATTCTGAGTAGCACATGGCAGAGCAATATCACACTTTATAGACCATGGATTCTTTGATTCATAGAACTCAACATTTTTATATTTATTTGCAAACTCTTTTATTCTTCCTCTTTTTATATTTTTAAGTTCCATAACAAATTTTAGCTTTTCTAAATCGATACCATCTCTATCATAAACAGTGCCCGATGAATCGGACAATGAAACTACTTTTCCACCAAGCTCTATGATTTTTTCTGATGCATACTGAGCAACATTTCCAGAACCAGAAATTGTTACCACCTTATTTCTCAAATCTTGTTGCTTGGTTTTTAGCATTTCATTTAAAAAATATACTGTTCCATATCCAGTTGCTTCTGGCCGAATTAAACTTCCACCCCAATCAATACCTTTGCCAGTTAAAGTTCCTGTAAACTCATTTCTTAGTCTCTTATATTGACCAAACAAAAATCCTATCTCTCTTTTACCCACACCTATATCTCCAGCAGGAACGTCAGTATCCGGGCCTATATGTCTAAATAACTCTGCCATAAATGACTGGCAAAACTTCATAACCTCATTATCACTTTTACCTTTTGGATCAAAATCGGAACCACCTTTTCCACCTCCTAATTGTAAAGAGGTTAGACTATTCTTAAAAACTTGCTCAAACCCTAAAAATTTTAGTATGCCCAATCTAACAGATGGGTGGAATCTTAAGCCTCCTTTATATGGCCCTAATGCAGAATTGAACTCTACTCTATAGCCTCTGTTAACTTGAACATTTCCATTGTCATCTAGCCAAGGAATTCTAAAAATAATAATCCTTTCGGGCTCAACAATTCTATCTAAAATATTTGAATTTTTATATTTTTCATTGTCATTCACTACACCCCATATTGATTCAACAACCTCAGCAACAGCTTGATGAAACTCATCTGCATGTTGATGATTCTGAATAACTTTCCCAATAAATTCTTCAGCTGATTTATAAATCATAAAATTCTCCAATTAGTGAAAAGCTTTTAATTTATTATGTTTTATCAAATAAAAAATAATCGATAATTTTACACTATCAAAGTATCTATAATGCAAGACATTTATTTTATGAAACAAAAATATTATAATCTAATTCTATCTTACCCTAAATCTACATTAGCCTTTATACTTGTAACTTCTTTTTTTGTAATGGCTGGCATGTTATTTATCAAGGTTGATAATAATCTGATGAACCAGTTACCAGAAAATATAGAATCACGTACAATCTATGAGTCTATTAAGGAGGAGTTTGGTGCAACTGATTTTATTTTTATTGCCATGGGAACCCCGGGAGATACAATAATCAATACTGATTCCATTAAAGATCTTTGGGATCTAACAAATGATCTAAGTATTAATTTAGAGGGAATCGAAGAAGTCATATCTCTTACAACTATCAATCAAATAGAAGGTAATGATGGCTTTATGGATGTGAATAAATTGATTAACAACAAACATGTTGATCTGAATCATATCAAAAAAATTAAATTATTTCTTGAAAAAAACAATAAAACACGATCTCAACTTGTTTCAAAAAACTATGACTATTTCAATATCATTGCCTCACCTGAAAACTCAGATAATCATTCAGTAATCATTAAGAGTTTGTATGAAATACTAGATCCCTACAGTAGCAAATATACTTTTCAGCTTGGTGGGGATGCATTTGTAGCAGGATCAGTTACAGATGTCGTTGCAAGTGAAGTTAGAGTGTTATTTGCAATAGGCTTATTAGTTATGATTTTTCTGTTATATGTTAACATTAAGCAAGTGTATGGAGTTCTTTTTATTCTAGCAACGATATTTCTTTCTGTTGGCTCAATGATGGGATTTATGGGTTGGATGCTTTATTTTACTAATTCAAAAATTTTTTATTTTTCACTAGCAAATACATCCATGCCTATTATATTGCTAACAATTGCAAATTCTGATGGAGTGCATGTTGTTGCAAAGTTTTTTAAAAAATATAAATTTGCACTAGATTCACATAGTGCTGTAATGCAGACTATGGATGAGTTACATTTGCCAATTTTTTTAACTTCCATTACTACAACGGCAGCCTTCTTAACCCTTATAATTTCACCAATAGCTGTAATGGCTGGATATGGAGTTTCAATCGGATTTGGAATTCTTTGGGCGTGGATACTATCAATTAGCTTTTTACCTTGTTTGTTAAAACTTAAGAGGTGGAATAAAGATCAGATAAGAAATAAAAAGAGTAATTTTTTAGAAAAATTTTCAAATTTTGTTGGAATACTAATTAGTAAGTATCCAAATAGAATAATTTTAATATCAGTTTTTTTAGTTTTAGTATCATTATTGGGAATCTTTTCAATAAATGTAGAGGTAAATATTGTTAAGTTCTTTAAGCCTGGGAATTTTATACATGATTCCACCTCATTTATTGATGAGGATTTATCAGGATCAATGACTCTTATTGTAAAAGCCATGGGTGACATGGAAGATCCTAATCATCTCAAGGATATTGAGAAATTACAAAAATATATGAAGACAAATATTCCTTCTGTTTCTTCAACTATATCTATTTCTGATATAATAAAAAAAATGCATGCAGCTATTGAAGACAATAACCCCAATAAAGAAATTATACCTGATACAAAATGGAAAATACAGAATTTACTATCACTTTATAGTATGTCTGGAGATGGAGATGAAGGTGACTTAAATAATTTAATCAATGAAGAGCGTGATGCAGCGCTTATAACAGCTTTTATGAAAAGCTTTTCCACATCAGATGTAGTTAAATACTCTACTGAAATAAATAATTATATCAATAATGAACTAAGCCCAAAAATGAGTTTTTATCTTTCTGGAACAATGATGTTTGTTAAAGACTTTGTTAACATTATTATTAGATCCTCAATAATTAGTATACTTCTATCTATTCTAATTGTTTTTATTATAAGCTTCATATTTTTTAGATCTATTGGTTATGCGTTTATGTCAATTATAACTCTTTCTGTTGCTGTGATATTGAATTTTGGGCTAATGGGATTGTTTAGTGTTGACCTTAGTCATGTTACTGCCATCTTATCATCTATAATTATTGGAGTTGGAGTTGATTTTTCAATTCACTATATATGTGAATATAAAAACCAGCTTAAGAATGTAAAAGAACCAAATAAAGTATCACTAAAAACCGTTGAAAATGTTGGTTATCCAATAATTCTTGATGCTATATCAAACATGGCTTTTGGGGCACTACTTTTTTCTTCTATAATTCCAATAACTCATATTGGAGGACTAATGGTTTTTGCAATGGTATCAACTGCTTTTGGAAGCTTAACAATACTTGCATCAGTATTAGAAAAGTACACATATCAAACTCATGTTTAAAAAAAATTATAATAGTCGCTTAGATAGCTTTATTGACAATCCTAAAAAAGCAATGTGGAACTTGTCAATTCCTAGAATGATGGGGTTAGCTGTTAATAGTATATATTTAATGATAGATACTGCCTTTATTGGAAGATGGATAGGTGATGATGGTCTTGCTGGAATTGGCTATGTATTTCCGTTTGTGTTTATTATAATGGGGATAACCTTTGGGCTGGGAACCGGTACTCAAACATTGATATCTCAGCATATTGGAAGAAAAGAAAAAAAATTGGCTGAAATAGCTGCAACTCATTGCCTATTAATTGGTTTCTGTATTACATTAATAATTATAATTTTTGGTATTTTTTTTGGAAAAAGTATTCTTGCATTCCAAGGAGCATATGGTAACACACTAGAACTTGCTCTAAATTATTTTAATATTATTGTCCTAGGATCAGTTTTTAGTATACTAAGTATTTTTTTTACTTCAATCTTAGCAGGAGAAGGAGATACCCTTCTATCATTTAAACTTTTAGGAACGGGAACTATTTTAAACATTATACTTGATCCTATTTTTATTATTTATTGGGGAATTAAGGGAGCTGCCTTGGCAACAGTAATTAGTCAAGCTATTGTATGTTTTTGTTTCATCTATCTATTATTGTTTAAAAATGTAAGCTATCTTTCAATTAGTTTTAAAAATTTCAGATATAACAGTTTGATTGTTAACAATCTATTTAATCTTGGCGTACCTCCAACAGTTTCATTTTTTATAATGTCAATGGGGATGTTTACCTATAATTCAATTCTAAATGATCATAATGCCGTAGCAGCATTTCAAACAGCAGGTAGAATTGAAAATTTATTTTTTCTGCCAATTTTTGCTATATCTGGAAGTTTAAATACATTAAGTGGAATGTTTTATGGTGCTAAACGAATGGACTTAGTCAAAAATATTGTTAAATATGGAATAGTTATTTCTACTTCTATTTCAATAATGGGAAGTTTTTTTTTCTATTACCTTATGCCATTTATAATACATTTTTTCACTTCTTCTGAAAATATTGGATTTATTGCAATACAATATTTTAGAATTTTTGCATTTGCCTTCCCCTTTGTATCAATTGCAATTTGTAGTAGTAGAATAATGCAAGGTTTAGGCTATTCCATTCCAATGCTAGTTATTACTATTCTTAGAGTAATTGTAATAAGTTGTTCTCTTGCATGGTATTTTATTAATGTTCTTAATCTAGGATTTGTATTTGCATGGTATGCAACTCTGATTTCTTGTATTGTATCAGCATGCTTAGGATTTGTTTGGATGATTAAAAAATATCAAATCAGAAAATTAGAAGTCGAGCTGATTTCTAAGTAACGATATTTTACATATTCATTTACAACTTCTTACAAAAATAAAGGAACAAATTATTTATTAACATTGTAAGATATAGGTACAACATACTGTTTTATCCCTCCTCCTAAATAGGGATTAAGCCTCAGATTTTATCTGAGGCTTTTTTTATATAGTATTTTTTCGGAACATTGTTAAAATATAATCATATAAAACTTGAAAAAAGGATTCAAATGAGAATAGTTAAAATATTTTTTATTTTTATTGCGTTTACACTATGCGCTTCATCTAATAATGATTTCAATAAAGCTTTTATTAGAGTTTCAAAGGAAGTAAATCCTGCCGTTGTTTCGATAGTTTCCGAAACAATAGAAAAAACTCGACATCAAGATTTTTTCTTTCCTCCTGGTTTTGAACAATTTTTCCCAGAATTTAGAAATTTTCCTGAGCAAGAAAGACGAGGACAATCATTGGGGTCAGGTGTAATTATTGATTCAAAAAATGGATATATTGTTACCAACAACCATGTTATAAATAATGCAGAAGAAATAAAGGTTATCTTGTTTGATCAACAGGAGCTAATAGCAGAACTTGTTGGTACTGATCCATTATCTGATTTAGCTCTATTAAAAGTTGAAAGCAAATCATTAAAAGAAGTTAAATTGGGAAATTCAGATAAACTTGAAGTTGGAGAGTGGGTAATAGCTATTGGTAGCCCCTTTGGGCTACATTTAAATCACACAGTAACTGCAGGGATTGTTAGCGCTATTGGCAGAAGCCAAGTTATTTCAAAAATTAGCTTTGAAGATTTCATTCAACATGATGCTGCAATCAATCCTGGAAATTCAGGAGGTGCATTAGTTGATTTAAATGGAAATTTAATTGGGATTAATACTGCAATAGCAACGGATGGTTACTCTAAGTCTAGTGCTGGAGTAGGTTTTGCTATACCCGTAAATATGGTCAAACGTATAATTGATGATTTAGTTAGTGGTGGTGATGTTAAGAGAGGATGGCTAGGAGTTTCAATTCAAGATATAGATGATAACATGGCCAAGGCTCTGAACCTTAAAAATAAATTGGGAGCTATTGTAAATAATATCCTTGATGGTAGCCCTGCAGAAGAAGCTGGCTTAAAAGAAAGAGATATTATAATAAAAATTGGCAACAAGAAAGTTGAAAATGGTACCAAGCTTAGAAATATGGTTTCCAATAAAAGACCCGGAGAAGTTGTAAGGTTTAGAATAATCAGAAACAATAAAGAACAAACGATTAAGGTAACACTTGGAGAAAGACCCTCCGAACAAGATTTGCAGGCTTCATATTATAACAGAGAAACATCATTTGATATTCTAGGTTTAAGAGTTTCTGAATCTGACAATTTACAAGGCGTAGTTATTACTGATATAGAGAAACAATCTAATGCTGAAAAAAATTCTTTAAAGAAAAATGATTTAATTACTAGCATTGGTGACAACACAGTGAGAAATGTAGGCGAATATAATAAATACCTAAGTGATTACAATATAGGTGACATTATACTTTTAAGAATACTAAGAAACAATAGCGTTAGATACGAAGCATTCGAAATTAAATAGGTGAGTCCCATCAAGAACTCACCTATAATCAAAGCCAATCGAAGATTTGAGGAGTAAGCCGAGGAGTTTTACTAGCTCACAGAACAATTTATTAATTCATAAACAATTAATTATTGATATATATCACTTTACTAAATTTCTTTATTAGAAATTATCATATTTAATAAACCAAATAGAATTAATGGTCCTCCAACAAAAATTGCTATGTTTAAAGACTCATTAAATAAAATAAACGCAAATACTGAGGCAATAATTGGTTCTCCTAATGGAAAGCATGCAACAACTGTTGGGCTTATATACTTTACAGAATAATTAAATATACTATGTCCAATTACCGTTGGCCCTAGCCCTAATAAAAATAATAGTATATACTCTTTAGATGAATGGTCTATAATATTTTCCTTATTAATAAGACAAATAAATAATAAAGTAAGACTAGCTATAAAATAAAGAACCTTTGTATATGCAAATAAGCTTTCATCTTTTCTAACTTGATTAGAAATAATAAAAACAATTCCAAAAAAGAAAGAACATATAATTGCATAAATGTTGCCAACAGTAAATTGGCCACCTATATCAAAATTATTAAAAACTAAAATAAATGAACCAAAAAGAATTATAAAAAGCCAGCTAACTTGTTTTATAAAAACCTTTCTTTTAAAAAAGAAAACTTCAATAATAAATGTAAAGAAAGGTGCTAAAGTTCCTAAAAAAGTTGCATTTGAAATTGAAGTAAATTTTATTGCCTTAAAGAAAAAAACAAAGTGCAATCCTAAAAAAATTCCTGCTAGTATTGATTTAAAATAATTTTTTTTTTCCATTTTTGATTGCTTGGAAAACTTACTAATAAAATAAATTAAAAGTGTTGCAAAAATCATTCTCCAAAAAGATATAACTGAAGAAGAAATTTCAGTTAATGTCTTAGCAATGATAGGAGAAAAGCTAACAGCGAACATAGCAATAAACAGTAAAAAAATTATCTTATTTCTATTCATTCTATATCTTTAATTGCTTCAATCAATTTATCAACATCATCTTGACTATTATATGCTTGAAAAGATAATCGAATTAAGCTCTTATCCCTCCATTTAAATATTGGAATTTCAATCTTATATTTTTCAATCAATATATTCCTATAGCTTTGAATATCTTTTACATTGATTGGCACACTGCACATTTGTCCAATCCATTCTTCTGAACAAATACTAAAAGAGTTAAGAGCATCGATTAATTTTTCTCTTGCTAGTTTTGTTTGAATTTTGCAATTACTAGAAACTTCTTCCCAATTATTATTTTTTAAAAAATTAATTGCCTTTGGGATAGTTAAAAATGCTCCCATATCTCTTGTTCCTTGATATTGATGATAATCTAAAAAAAGGGAATGGCTTGGATTATCACTATTCCATCCCCAACTAACTATTAAAGGATCAATTTTTTTTTGAAGTGATTTATTAACATATAAAAATGAGACTCCTTTAGGGCTGCACATCCATTTATGGCATGCACCAGTGTATATATCTGGACATAGTTCTTTAATATTAAGATCAATATGAGCTGGAGCATGAGCTCCATCAATAATTGTAATTATTTTCTCATTCTTTACTGCATCACAAATTTCTCTTACAGGAAAGATTAATCCTGTCGGACTTGTTATATGGCTAATAAAAATTACTTTTGTGTTTTTATTTATTCTTGATAAAAACGAATTAATGAACTCTTTCTTGCTAACTATAGGAAGATCATAAGGAACCTGAATATATTTTGATTTTGTTTTATTGCATACAAATTGCCATGTTCTGTCCATTGCCCCATACTCGTGGTCTGTAGCTAAAATCTCATCACCTTCACAAAGCTGTAGACTTTTTGCAACAGTATTAATAGCGGTTGAAGGGTTTGGTACTAAAACTAGATCATCTTTATCACAATTAACATAATTTGAAAGGGCTGATCTTGAATCTTCAAGTTTTTCAAAGATAGTTTTTTCAAAATATTTTACAGGCTGCAATTCAAGTGCTCTTTGCCAAAAAAGAAGATCTTCATATACTTCTTTACTGCAAGCACCAAATGAACCATGATTTAGGAATGTAACTTCAGGATCTAATAAGAATTGATCTTTATTAGGCATTAAAATATTTAATGTTTTTCAATATGAATGTTTCTTTGAGGAAAAGGTATATCAATTTTTTCAGCTTTAAACTGTTTGAAAATTTTACAATTTATATCATCAATAGTTCTTCCTCTCATCTCTGGGTGCTCAATCCAAACTAGTAGATTAAATAATAAAGATGAATCTCCAAAGGATGTAAACCTAACTCTAGGTTTTGGATCACTCGAAACATTGGATGAAGAGTCCGCAATATTTAAAAGTATTTTTCTAACTTGATCTATATCAGAATCATAACCAACTCCAATCGGAATCTTCAATCTTTCTTTTTCATATGGTCCACCACACTCATTGACTATTTTTGAGTTTGCTATTACTGAGTTTGGAATAATTATTTCGACATCATCTCTTGTCATAATTCTTGTACTCCTAATTCCTATATCCTGGACGTACCCTCTTTGTTTATCATCTAGTATTATATAGTCTCCTTCTTTGTATGGAGAATCAACCATAATAAATATACCTGAAAATAAATTAGAAATTGTGTCTTTTGCAGCAAAGCCAAGAGCTATTCCAATGACACCGGCAGAGGCTAGGACTGCTGTTACATCAACTGACCAACATTTTAAAATTAGATATAACGAAACAGAAAAAATTAATATTTTCATGCTGTTATCTAGTAATGGTAAGGTTTGCTTTTGAATGAATTTATATTCATCCTTATTTGAGTACCATCTAGTAAAATTAGTAAACACCTCATTAAAAGTTTTAGAAATAATAAGAATTATAAATGTTAAAATTATTTTATTAGAGATTTGAAAAAATGAATATTTATTTCCTAAAAAAATATTTGAAAATTGATCTATAATTAAAATTAATCCAAACAGACTAACACATATTGTCAAAGGCTTTCTGATTGTAGTAATTAACTCTTGATCTAAATCTGTTTCAGTTTTTGAAGATAGTTTAAGTAGTAGAAAAAAAAATCGATCTATTATAAATAGTACTAAAATAAATAAAATGATATATGAAATAACTTGTATCCATATATTATCTGATAACTGTGGTATAATTTCAAATATTAAATTCATTATTTTCCTTTTATGAAGTTAAAAAAAATTTCTCATTAAAAATGGCACATTTTTTATTTTTGTATTTAACACTTTCAATACTATTATCAATAATAGATTGACTAAAATGTGTAAGTATTAAATTCTTTGCATTTGATTCTGCAGCTATACCTTTTGCTTGATCAATTGTTGTATGGAAGGTCTTATTTGCAAGCGCAAGTTCATTTGATAAAAATGTTGATTCATGAATTAAATATGTAGCATTTTTAGATAATACAACTGAATTAGCTGTAGGTGTAGTATCAGTAATAAATACTATACTATTATTTTTATCCTCAATTCTATAGCCCCAACATGAAATTTTATGATTTAATTTAGCTGACTTTAGTGTAATTAGCTTACTCAACTGTTTTTCAGTTTCATTTTCTATATTAACATAGAAAATCTTATACTTTGGTTTTAAACCTTGATACTTGAAAGAGCTATTGATAAAGTGTTCTAAATTGGGTGGACCTATTAAAGTCATTGGCTGATTATATCCTAATACATGCTTATAAAATAAAAACGGTACTAAACCGCCTAAATGATCTACATGCATATGAGTAATTAATATATATCTTAATTGAGATAATTTGTAACCATTCTTTAACCAATTTATGTATGTTCCTTCACCACAGTCTATCATTATATCAAATGTATAATCAGAAATAATAACTGAGGTTACGCCTTGATCTACTCTAGGATGACCTGCCATACAACCTAAAATTTGGAAGGATTTTAAACCTGAATTTTTTTCCATTTTCCCTGTTTTAACCTTGCTCCACATAAAATTGTTATTACTATTAGCTCACAGCCAAGTGCAAGCCAAGCTCCCAGAACGCCCCATTCAAAGTAAAATAAAAATAAATATGTTAATGGTATAAGAACCAGCCAAGTTTTAATTATTTGTAGTTTTGGAAGTACTTTAGTATCGCCTGCCCCCATAAGTGTAAAATATAATATAATACCAATTGCATCTATAATCAGCAACCAACTACAAAAAACTAAAACTTGATTACCTTTATTTATAATATTTATATCAGAAGTAAAAAGTGACAAAAGTAATTCTGGGAAAGCAATAAAAATGCAAGCAATAGATCCCATTATTATAATTGCATGTCTTATACTATCCTTTATTGTTATAACAGCACTATCTATATTCTGTTTACCTAAAAATTTGCTGACTAATGTTTGGCATGCTTGACCAATACCAACTCCTGGCATAAAAGCAGTATGCAATATTCTAAAAACAATTACACATGTTGCAAGTTCTTCTGTACCTAATTTACCTATCAACTTAAAAAAAATGACAAACCCCATCATTCCTGATAACTCATCAATAGAAATTGGAAAAGCTAATTTAATTTGACTTATAATCATTTTAAAGTTCAGATTAGGTTTAAGAGAATTAAATTTTATTCGAATATTTTTGTCAAATAAATAATAAGAATAATGTAGGAACATATATATAGATGCAACTAACGTACCTATTCCGGCTCCTTCAATTTTCATGTCTGGAAATTCATACCAAGTCCATAGATAATGAAGATTAATTATGAATATATTGTCAAAAGAACTAAAATAATTATATATATTGTTTGAACCATATATTAATGCTGCATTTAAATAAATATTTAATAAATTTGCCAATAAAGTAACACGAAACTGCATATATGTTTTTTCAATTCCAGTAAAAAACCCTCTTAAAATAAATGTGCAAACTGTAAATCCTACACTTATAAAACCATAGAATGCATAGCTAATACACTGTTGGATTACCAAATGATCATCTAGAACTAGTTTAACTATTTCTGTTACATAGTATGTACAAAGACTTGTTGTAATAATTGAATAGACTAGCCCAATTAATAACCCATTATAGAGCACTGCAGAACATTCACTATATGCTCCTTGACCTAATCTTCGAGCCGTGATTGTCTGAACTGCAGACATCAAACTAAAGCCACCTCCAGCAATAGCAAACCAAAATAGATTTGAGCCCATTCCAGCAGCTGCAACATATGCTGAGCCTAGGCCACCAATCATTATCATATCTACAATCCCCATCATAGATCTGCTTAAATTGCTAAAAATAACTGGTTTAGATAAGAATAAAATTTTCTTGCTTATTTTATCATTGAAAGGAGAAAGAAGCATTTATTATCTATTGTTTATATATTAATACAAATTGAAAAAGACTGGTAGAAGTGATTTATAGTGAAGAAAATGAATTATCAATAAAAATAAAAAACCAACAACAAACCACATAGCATCAATAACAGAGTTCATAACAAATTTTGTTTTTATTTTATATTCAGGAGGTTCTAAATAATTTTTTTTTGAAGGTAGCAACCTATTTGTTTTAAGCTGATAACTACTGTATTCATGACCAAACTTCTTATTTAAATAAAATTCTTCGCTGGATATTGTATGATTGTAAATCAAAAAATATACTACTAACATTGAGCCTAGCATTATAAAGGAGGCTGTTGTCAAGCCAATGCCAATCAATCCAGCTAAACTAAAAACATATAATGGATTTCTCATCATTGAGAAAGGTCCAACATTTATAATTTTATTATCCTTGTACCCACTAAGGTAGATAGAAGCCCAAATTCTTCCAACAACTGAGATCCAAATAAAGATGAAACCTAATGATATAAAAACAAAGAAATATATTTGATTTGAAAACCAAGCAGTAGAGGAGGTAAATAAAAAAAATAGAAAAAGAGCTGAAAAAAATCTTGAAATCAGGATTCTATTTCTTCTGACAATAAATTCAAGTGACATCGTGCCGCGAGAGGGAGTCGAACCCCCACGCCCTAGAGCACTGGTTCCTAAGACCAGCGTGTCTACCAATTTCACCATCGCGGCAATTCGTGAAATTTATAAAAAAA
>MDTB01036837.1_pt1 | contig 18737 bp, 11 predicted proteins | sample 811161 | NCBI WGS metagenome assembly MDTB01 (sample SAMN05326650, study PRJNA326480) | marine metagenome | isolation source: seawater | place: Mediterranean Sea | collected 2009
AGTTGTACCACTACCAGAAAAAGGGTCCAAAATAGTATCATATTTCTTTGATCCACACCGAATTGGTAAATAGCATAATTCCTTCGGGTAAACAGCTATATGTTCAATGTTTCGTATACCGAACTTTTTACCAATAGGTTTTGAATGTTTAGAATGTTCAATAAAATCTAAGGGGATTTTTCCTATAACATTCTGTAATATTGAAGTATGTCTTTGAATTTTTCCATGTATATTATGATGTCTAGGACTTTTGACATCTTCAGGATCTTTCTGTTTGTATGGAACTCGAATTGAATCTACATCAAAATAATAGTTATGTTTTTTCTTTGTAAAAAAAAATATGAATTCATTCGATGTTCCAAGTCTTGTTTTGACTGACTCAGGTTTAGGGTTAGTTTTATGCCATATAATACAATTTCTTTGTATCCATCCAAGATTCATCATTTCTATAGCAAATCGATGAGGTATACTTCTCAAACATCCATCAATATAAGAGTCCCCAATAACAACCCAACAAGAACCCTCGTCTGATAATACTCTATAACATTCATTAAATACTTCCATTAAACTTTTAATATATTTATCTACTGTGTTTTCTAAACCAATTTGATCTTTATACCCGTAATCTCTTTGAGAATAGTATGGAGGTGAAGTTAGTACCATATCAATAGATTTTTCTTCCAATTCACACATGTCTTTTGATGACTTGTTATATATTTTATATCTTTTATTTAAAATTTTAATTGAATCATTTAAAATATCTTTGCTCTGAATAGTTTCTTGATTTAGTCTTCTCTTAGCCTCGATATATGATTGATTTATCGTTAAACTTCCTTTATCAATCAAATCAATAAGTTTGGGAAAAATTTTATCTATGTACATAAGTTTGTAAATTTTATCACCACTAACACCTAATTCTTTCGATAATTTTTCCCGATTACCACTTCTGTTGGTCTCAACAGAAGTTAAATCTGATCTAAAACCTTGTCTTTTTTTAAAATATCGGGATAATATTTTTATTTCATTCAATATTTCCCTAGAAGTCTTCACTCTCTGTGAATTGTGTGAAATGATATGTAATGGTTCATCTTTTATTTTTAATTCTTTAATAACAACTTCGACTTCTTCAATGCCCAAAGATCTCAGAGCTTCCAATCTTCGGTTACCGCTTAAAACCTCATTTTTTTTATTTATAACTAATGGTTCTAAAAGTCCAATATCCATTATAGATTTCTTCAAAATTTCAATATCAGATAATATATAAACTTTAGAGTTAAACGGATGATGTTTTAGTTTTTTTATTTGAATTTTCATTTCTTAATTTTTGTTATTAGTACTTCCATAATAATAAAATGAAACTATAAAAGAAGCCAGATAATTATAATTAATAATTTGGACAAATTTCTCATTTATTATTATTGATAAATGAATTTAAATAAATATCATATAGATTTTTTTAATATTATTTTTATCAATTATTTCCCTCTAAATCATGTTATATATATATTTAATATATAAAATATTTGAAGATTTCTATGATCATAAACCTAAAAATTCTATGATCATACCTTTTGTAATAATGATTGATTTTAAACCATATTTAACAGCATCGATATGAGGCATTTTATTAATTTTTTTGTTAACTAGACTTTTGTATAAACACTAAATAACTTTTAGACTTCTAATCAAATAGATTTAGGTTATAATAAAAAATACAAGGTAGAGGAGATGTTTAAATCTTCAAGTTATTTTTAAAGAGAATATTTTTTTAAAATCTTTTGAAAAAATAAACGAACTTGTTTTTCTTTAACATAACAACCACTTTATATCCGTCCCTTTTTAAAAAAATAATAAAATTCTTAATTGAATAGAAATAATAATAATTGAATTAATAGAAATAATTCTAAAAATAGTTTTACTATACAACTAATATTCGTTAGAGGTTTTACTTTTTAATTATGATCTTTCAAAGAAGTTTGATAATACTTCGCGGCTCTCCATCCTCCATATATTTCACCTAAATAAGTATAAAAACAAATTCCCACGAAAATTGGTGTAAGAATCTTATTCTCATTTTCTATTAATTTATATGTAGTTGATCCATACAAAAAAAATGACCATAAACCTGATATGCCATCAAATTTTCGACCTGCGTAAAACCTTCCAGATCCGGGGATGAGAGCAGAAATAAGAGCGGCAAAAACAGGAGATTTATTAGAACTAATTTTTGATCTTATTATTACGGGATCAATTATTCTTCCATCATTAGCATGGAAAGGTCCGTTTTGTACTAATTGATAATGATAGGCCCGTGGATTACATCTGGTAATTCTTTCGGATGCGACAGCTCCGCCTCCAATAATTCCATATCTTTTTATGGCATCTGTTCCATAATTTGAACAACTAGGATAAAATTGACAGTTAAATAAATTTGTATTGTAAGAAATCCTTTGCCACCCCGCAATTGGTAGGAGTCCTACTTTATTTAATAATGAAATGTTAGGTGATCTAATAAGAGAATCTGCTGGATATTTATCTTGGGACAAAATAAAAGAATAAATTATTAAAAAAAGGGTTAATAGTTTCATGTACAAAATTAATTATAAATAGTTTAATCTTAAACCTGTTACTTTTTTAGATTTGAGGTATCATGGAAACAATTATTGAAACAATATTTTCTAATTCAATCTATATATTTATTGCGGGAATTTTATCTTTATTTATATTTTATACCCTTATTAAAAAGATTTTAAAGTTAACATTTTTTTTCTGTTTATTATTGTTTTTTTATATATTGTATGTTAATCATGTTAGTGGTGAATTTCCTAAATCCGTTGAGGAATTAAAAAAATCGGTTTCTTTAAATGCAGATAAAGTAAAAAGTATTGCGACAGAATCAATCGATGAGGCAAAAACCAAAACTTCAAAAATTATTGAAAAGAAAGTTGACGAAAAAGTAGAAGAATTCTTTGAATGACTACATTTTTTATGGTATAAAATTAAATATACTGTTCATTATTTTATAAATAATGATTGAATAAACAAAAGCTAGTGAGAGGAGAGAACCTGGACTAACTCTTAACTGTAATCTGTATTTACTATACTTCTTCTTCTCATCATATAACTTTATAAGACTCTGTAAGGATATTTTACTTAAATAGATACAAACCATATAAATAAAAATTAAAATAATATGGTCTGTGTTTGAGAGGGAGTATAACCATTCTGATAAATTCATAATACTTCCTTCAGAATGAATTTAAATTCAGAAATAATTAAAGATGTGGCACCCCATATTTTTTGATTTTTTAGATGGAAATAGGGAACAACCGCTTTTTTCTCATTAAAATATCTTATCTCTTTTTTTAAGTTCTCATCATTGACTAGATCTTTAATTGAAATTGAAAATATTTTTGAAACTTCTCCTTTTTGAAGAATTATATTGGGTTTTTTATTAATCCATCCAATAAAAGGATATACCTTAAAATTAGAATTTGGAACATAAATAGGTGTGAGTTGACCAATTATTTTAATTGATTTAGAGTGTATACCAATTTCTTCATATGTTTCTCTCAAAGATGCATCTTTTGGTGATTCTTCTTTTTCAATCATTCCCCCTGGTAAAGAAATTTGACCTTTATGAGTAGTAACATGATCAGATCGTCTTGTTAAAAAAAAATTCCATCCTGATCTATACGGAAATAAACAGATTAAGACTGCTGCACAAGATGATTTTTTTAATGATTGGTTATTTTTTATTGTTAGATCATCAAAACTAACTTTCATTATCTCATGAGATTTCTTCCCAGGTAAATCTTTAATTAGTTGTTCAGTTAATGAATTAATAAATGTAACGGTCATATCTATTAAATTATTTAATTTTGGATCAAATTGATAAACAATAAAAATGAAATATAAACATATAATCTGGGATTGGAATGGCACGCTTTTAGATGATTGTCAACTCTGTGTTAAATCTTTTAATAGGAGTTTAAAAAAGAGAGACCTTAAAACAATTAGTTTAGATAAATATAGATCAATTTTTACTTTTCCAGTAATTGACGCTTACATAAAAGCGGGTTTTGATTTTAAAAAAGAATCATTTATAGAAGTAAGTAATGAATTTGTTGAATTTTATGAAAAGAACTTTAAAAATGTCTCTTTGCATAATGATGTAAAAGAAATCCTTAAAAAAATAAGTTTGCAAGACACCACCCAATCTATTTTGTCTGCTGGGAATCAAGATTTATTAAATAATTGGTTAAACCAACATCAAATTATAAAAATATTTCAAAATATAGTTGGAGTCCAAAATCAATTTGCAAATGGAAAAATTGACCAGGGATTAAAGTTAATAGAAAATTTAAAATTTAATAAAAAAGATATTGTTCTGATTGGAGATACTATACATGATAGTGAAGTTGCCGAGGAAATGGATATTGAGTGTATCTTAGTAAATCACGGTCACGTGAATAACACCCGTTTAAAAAAAACAGGAAGGAGGGTAGTTTCCAACATAAAAAAAATTTTTGAATTAATAAATTGAGTCAGATATATTTAATACATCGAAGATATCTATCTTCAAATTATAGTCTACATCAGCAACTAAAAATTCTTCTGGATTTAAATCAGTAAATCCTAAAATTGAATTTGAACATAATAAAATATCTAATAAAGATATTATACCATCACCATTTATATCACCTCTATTATTCAAAATAGCATTTGGATCTAAAGCCACAACTGTAATGGAAGACTCGTTCATTTCGTTGTTTAAACCTGTAATTAAAAGATTAACCTCATAGACTCCGGGGTCATTACAAAAAATGTAAGGGTCATCAGAATTCAAAATTATTTCATTATTAAACGTCCATGATTTATTCCCAATAGGTCCTCTAGATTCATCAAAGAAATAGAAAAAATCAGGTATTGTAATTATTTGATTTACAACTTTTGGTATTGAGATAAGATTAGAAAATGAACCAAATGTAGTATTCTCCAGTTGAATCTTGTCCGCATCTGTTGAAGGTTGATTCGTATATATCTGAATATAATCATAATTATTAGGGTGAATAAATTCTAATGGAAAAGATGAAAAAGACATCAAAGAGTCCCATTCAATTAAACCTACGTCATCAAACCATGAAAAACTAACTCCGGTATCAGGTACTGAACTATTTAATCTAATATCAAAAAATTCAGAATTATCAGGCACAGAAATATTTTCCCAATACTTGTGCCAAGAAGAGTCACCATTAACAGAATCTTTCAGAGAAATCGTTTCAAGATTGTTTCCAGTCCTATTTATAGAACTTCGAAGTTCAAGGGTAACATCTTTACCATTAATTGTTTTTATATATCCATGTAGAGTATGGTCTAATTCGCTTTTTAAAGGTATTTTTTCTTCAAAATTAGTAACAATGTTTCCAGGGGAATCATCATATCTTTTGTGCTGAGCAGCTAAATTACCTCTTCTGAAAACAGAATCCTGTATTACTTCATTTTGACTATTAAAATTCCAAAGCGTACTACCTTCATTTTCAAAGTTATTCATCCAAACTTTTTCTTTTCCAAACCTGTAATAAATAATATTTAAATCGCTATCTAAAATTCGTGATAAACTACCTGTTTTAGAAATTTTTATTGGTATTGATTCATAAAGTTCTGTTCCATTTATGGATAATATATCTTCAGTAATTATCAATTTATTGTAATTCAAATTATTTGATTCCATTAATGTTGTGTCAATAATTACATGAGCAATATGTGAATCACTATTTACATGTAGATATGTATCTAATTTTCGCGATTTGTGTGCAATATAGTCCAGTATATAGTTTCCTAATTCTCCAGTAGCGGGTTTAGTTATATAATCATCAATATATAATGGAGAAATAAAATATTCGTAAAACCCTGTTTCATTTGATTTACTGTTTAAAATCATAGATGGGTAGGTTTCTGGATAATTTAAATCAAATATAAAATTTCCAAGAGAATGTGCAATCAACTTTCCATTGTAAACTTCAACACCTTGTATAATATGAGGATGATGAACAATAATAAGATCAGCCCCTTCATCAATTGCAAAGTGTCGGATAGCTCTATCCCACATTTGAGGTTGATCTAATCTTCTAGAATAATCCTCTTCTTCATTTAGGTCTGTTGTACTAAACCCCATTTCACTTGCAGGGTTTGATTTTATTCGAGCAAAATCATTTCTGTTAGATGTATAATAATCATAATCACTACCAGGTTCGAAGGAATATTCACTCCCGCTATGAAATTCTACAACTATCAAATCAGATATTTCCCTTACAGACTCAATTTGTTTCCTGATATAATAGGGTGTCATATATGCAAAACCAGATTTATTCTCTCCAGCGTTTAAATAAGGTTGATAATTATTATATTGACCAGTTCGATCACTCGAAGCGATAAAAGAGATTGTTCTCCCGTTGACGGATTTAAATGCTGGTAAATATGCTTCTTGACTATTTAGTCCGGCACCAGAAAAAATTATGCCAGATTCTCTTAACACTTCTTGTGTTTGTATTAAACCAGGTTCCATATAGTCCAAGATATGGTTATTAGCAATACTTACAACATCAATTCCTGCATTAACCATGGCATTTACATTACTAGGGTTTGCTTTAAAGACTATTCCTTTTGTTGGGTGAGGAGTATTATGATTTGTTAATGGAATTTCTAAATTACCAACGGTTATATCAGCGGCATAACCAAGAATATCATATGTCGGTTCAAATAAAGCATCTGCACCATGATTTGTTATAATTCCATCTGCATCCTCAAATCGTCTCCCTAACATAATATCTCCGATGAAATTCATGGTAATATCTGGTATATTCCCATTTATAGAGTCTAAAACTATATGCTTCGAATCCCATCCTTTTAAACCTGTTTGATCTTCTACAACAAGAATAACTTCATAATGAATGTTCTCATCAGAATTAAATTCATGAATAGGATTCGCTAAGTTAGAATAATTTCCATCTCCAAAATCCCAATTATATGTAAAAAAATGAGAGTCTATATCATCTACAATAGCAGAAAAAGAAAGAGAATTTCGCGTATTTGAAGTTCTTGTATTTATGTTGTTTGTCTCAATTCTGACAGAGGGATATATTGGTAAGTCAGAAGTTATGTCTCTAATAACACTAAAATGAATACTTCCTGAATTTGATGATAAATCATCATGGTCATTAACAAAAGTAATTTTTGAAATTATATCAACACTATCATAAATAGACAACCAGTCATCTCCTAAAGGTAGTCTATAAGAATTCCAATTGCTATTTTGGAATGCCCCTTGATAAACAGGTATCCAGTCTTCAATATTTAGTAATTCAGTTCCGGAAAATGCATATCTGAGAATTTTATTTTCTGAATTCTCAAATAAGACTCCTTGTATTTCAGATATACTATCAATTTTAACAAATATCTGTAGTACCGTTGATGAATCAATCTGAGTTGGGTTTATTTGAACAGATTTCCAAGTATTTCCAAATAAAGCAAGCGTCGAATTATTTTCAGGCATCAATACAGTAGTATCTACAATATAACTAGAGGTGTCTTGATCCTCGTCAATAACAGATTCAATGTATATATTTTCATCAAATGTGAATAATGTTATTGGAGGAGAATGACCTGGTAAGATATTTGTTGAGATTTCAGACCACTCACTAGTATTATTAAAATGGTCAATCGCACGAATCTGAAAAAACCAGGGAATTGTATTGCTTAGTCCATAAAGGATTTGTTCATTTTTCCTCATATATTGTAAATCTGGATGAATATCCCGATCTATGAGTGTCGGATTATTCATTGAAGAATCTAAACTAATTTGAATTTGATATGATTTAAAATTTGTATCGCTTGATGGAATCCAACTTAATTTAATTTGATCTGGATTATCTTGATTTTGAGATAACAAATTTTCAGGAATGGAAGGGGGTATTTGATCATCATAATTTTCCCAGTTAATTAAATATTCATTTAATGAATTAATAAAAGGTTGATAATATTGCAATATTTTAGGAAAATTATATATTCCTGTCGGATATAGGTTGGATATGTATGTATCATCATTTATCATTTCTAGACTATCTAAAAGCGCTGGTTTTTCATCAAATTCTATGTGTACCCATGTTTCATAAATAGAGTAGTTATTGACTTTTGATTGAAGATCAACCATTTGAACACCGTTAGAGGGGCCTTTTAATTCCGTTGCCAAAGTAATCTCAAACTTTTCATTTCCATTATCATAAAAACAATAATCATCATAATATGCTTCGTAATAATTAGAAACATGGATTGGGTCGTGGTTCCCAAACTCATTTTCAAGAATGGGGAATTCAGGTGTAAAATTTATAATATCGAAATTATCATTCGATATATCTCTAATTGGTTTTGTAGTGAAAGGCTTTTGTCCACCTGCAGCTAAGATAATTGAATTTCTGTCAAGATGTGATTCATTATCAAAACTATGAATTGCTAATACTAGTGGTGAGTGAGGTTCATGATTGAATAAAGGATTTGTTACCTTTTCTTGAAACTTTTGGAAAATAGAAAAAGGGTAACGTGATGGATCTGAATAAGATTTATTATTTGAATAAGGTCCTTCCTCAGACCATAGAACTTCTCTACCAACACTGCTAATCATAAAAGCGTAAGAATTTGTCTGAATGAAAATATTTAAAGCTAAATAGGGAGCTATAAAATCATCACATGGATGTGGTACTTGGATAATTACTTGATCTCTGTCTGCATTAGGATTAATTATGTACATTCCCCAGCTATTATTAAAGCTTCCATGAACATCATCTAATTGATTTTCAGGTTGATTATTATCCACATAAGAAGAGTCTAATTTTTCTCTAATGATATGATACGTATCATTTGTTATTGTATCATTAAAGACGACTAGCTCATAAAAAAAAGTTTCTATTGAATCGAGTAATAATGAATCAACATGATGTAGGTTGCCATTAACAAAATTTTCAAAAATATCTTCCCAATAAATAAGTGTTGTAGAGTTTTGGTTTAGTTTTTTATGACTACCAAATCCATTTTTTTGAATATCTAAAAAATCTGGACCATAATCATTATAATCAGGCTCTGCAATACCCTCAGTTACATGGCTCAACCAGTTATCATATGTTGAGTTTGGAGCAGATCCTCCAAAGAATTGAATCAGGTCGCCTTCTTCAAATATTACTTCTGAAAAGAGATGGAGAAAAAAAATAAAATATAAAATACAATTTTCATAATTGGATACTGGGATAATATAAATTATGAAATGTGGAAAAGCCACACAACTAAATGTCTATTTTAAATAAATTATTTTCTTGTGAAGATTATTTTTTGAATTCTGTAATGTTATGAAATAAATGCCCGTTGAAACATTAATCCCTTTTTTGTTAGTTCCATTCCAGTTCAAATTCTGTAAACCAGGATTTATGTTATTTAATGGAATTATTTTTACAACTTCTCCTCTGATATTTGAAATCATTAATTTTTCATTAATTACTCCAGAGATCACAATTGGAATGTTAACAGAACCATTAAAAGGGTTTGGGTATGGGGTAAGTATTTTATAATCATTGGGCAAAGAATTTGATTTTTCTATGGTAGTAAGGTAAGAAGAGTTTTGAATGCCCGGAGATCCATAGAGATTGATTGAACTTAACCAAGATGAAGGTAAAGTATTATCAAAATCTACATTGACCAACTCCAAAGTATAGCCATTCCCATCTGGAGAATTTGGCCAAGGTTCGGCATCATCATATTCTACAGAATCAATTAAAGAGCCATAGCTATCATAAACACGTATTTGATCACCACCACCACTAAGCCCAAAATCCATAGGACCTAATAAATTATTGACAGATGGATGAAATGAAGAAAATAGATTTTGATCTTGTGAAATAATTAGATATTCGTTTTCACCGATTATAGTCCCTTCAGGGAAAATAAAACTATGATTATTATCATCATCTTTTAACACCCAGTTTGATAAATTAACCGTCGATTGACCTTTATTAATTAGTTCAACCCAATCTCCTGTATCATGTTCTGTATTTGAGTTATAATTGATTTCGTTTATAACAATTTCTCCTGGGCTTAAATTACTTTCAATAAAAATAGCAGTAAGATTTTCAGGAATTGATATTAATCTCATTGTTGATCCTGAATCTGGATATTCCTCCCAATGACTAAATTCAAAACCAGGATTTGATATAGCTTCAACTTCAGAAATGATGTTTGGAAAGTAAAGACCAGTCCACTGATTCTCAATTATTTTTAAAGAATTTAGATGTAAATATCCAGAGTTTTCTGGTAAAATATTGGTTGTTAGTTCAATAATACTTTCTAATCCAAATTGATTTCGTAAATGACTTCTAGCATAAATGGGTCTATGTTGAATAAAAAAGTAAATATTATTCATCCGACTATCCCAATTCGTGACTGAATTTGGCCACCATCCATCGTTGTACCATCTAGTTCTATGCCTAGGGATAATATCTTCAATATCAACTCTAATTGAGTCTAAGTGATTCGTCACATTATCGGTCTTAAATGTCGTATTTAGCAGATCACAATAAATAGATATAAAACGATCTTTAAAATAATTGTTTGCAATAATCTTTCTAAAAATAAGCGTGCTCCATGGTGGATTAGGCCAATTAGGTCCATTTTCTTCAAGCGCAAAGTTAAGTGTATTAAACGAAAAAGCATTTCCATCCCAAATTCCAAATCCAAAATCAGTGTCATACAGAATCCATCTCCATTTACCACCAGGTCTTTCATCTCTCCAAAATTTTATATTATTCCCGGGCCAATCTCGATTATCAATAAATATTTGAAAAGCATGATAGCTTAAAAAAGAATCAATATCTATCCAATTTTCTAATGCATTTTGCACTATTTCATCATTCATATCATTTGATTCGATATAATTAATAAGATTTAAATAATCCGTTCTTGTGCCATTGACAACTTCTAGATAACTGTTATCAACTTCTCCACCATTTCCTGCTAATAAATGTACGTTCTCAGGATTTATATTATGATTAGATGCTATAAAATGCTCATTAACTTTTTCTCGTAGATTTTGAATACCCCAAAATTGAGCATTAATATATAGAACGGCTGGTCTATATTCCTGATGATCAATATCTAAATCATCTGTTAAGCTCGTAATAAAACCGTCCCTAAGCATGGTTGATTCCCAGTCATTTCCTGAATTTCTTAGTATAAAGGCTTCGAAACTTTCGATTTCTGAATCAGGAAACAACTTATAATCAAAAGAGCTCGGGCCGATATAACTCCTTGAAAAAAATGAAATACTTTTTTGAGGAAAACCTCGACTCCATCCACCAAAAATTTTTGCTCCAGCATCTGCGGAATAACCCTCACCATTTGGATCAAGAATTTCAAAATGAATTGGCCTCTCCCAATCCTCCCAAAAATTGGCACCAAAGTGTGGAAAATCATTACTAGCATTTGGACCCATTGAATACATACCAGTGTCTTCGTGAAAAAAACTATTATTATCCGTAGTAAGGAAAAAAACTGGTAAATCTTCTGGATATTCTTCTCCTATTACGAATGTTTTGGACTCAACTTTAGATGGAGCCCAGTTTTGAAGAAAAGATTTCGCTCTGATAACTGTATTTTCATTAATATATAGTGGAGAAGAGTATATTGGATCAAAACGATCAGGTACAGACCCATCTAGTGTATAATACGTAACTGCACTTTCGTGTTCTTGAGCTATAAAAATTGCTTGTTCTCCATCATAAAATCCAGATTGGACTGAGAAGGATGGTTTCTCTAATAATCCATAATAAGAAGGTGACGTATTCTCTTCACCGGGTGTTGTTTCGGAAAATAAAGCCCAGTTATTTTCATTTGGAATTCTACCAATTGACATGTCTGTATCAATTTGTCCTGTATAAATTGAATCAATCAACTGATTGGAATTATTTGATAAAATTATATTCTCACCAGAGGAACTAATTTTGAAATTTGTGTGCAAAAATGAGTCTGGTAAAATCATTCTTACATCAGGAATTCTTATATCCGAAACTATTGTATTATACCCAACTGTTAAAAAAGGAATACATGATAGATCTGAGGATGTACTTGAAAAATTATGTACTTCAATTGCAAGGGTATTTTGTCCTGCAAAGATTGGAAATAAATCAAGGTCAATTACAAAACCATTTGGAAACCCTCCAGAGTATATTTCTGCTTCATGAAGTGCTGTCGCGGTTGTATTATAATTTGTATTCATACCTGGTGTTCCAAGATTTTCTCTTGAAAACTCAACTCCATTAATATAAGCAATGTACCCATCATCAAAATCAAGATGAAATAATACTTTAGATATATTAGATAGGTCATCTATGAAAAAGTTAGTACGAACATAAATTGAAGTTGTCTGATTAATAGTGGTGTTATCATCATTGTCTCCATAGCCAAAACCACTTTCGCCGTTTGGCCAATTTGATATATCTGAATCTGGTTGTTCCCAATCATCTATGGGTTCGCTATTACCAACCCAATAAGACCAGATATCTCCAATGTCTAAAATAGCATCCCAACTTTCAATAATTTCTGTTCTGTCTTTATCTGAAGCTAAAATAATTGAGTATTCATTGGGAAGCATCGTAAAGGAGGGGAATATCCATTTGTATGGATCTTCGTAATCATCGGAAAGACCAAAGTCTAACATGTTTATTGAATTATTTGATGGATTATGTATTTCTATCCAGTCTGGTGAATCACCATCCTCGTCAAAAAATGAAGAAGAGTTACTGCTGACTATTTCATTTAGGTATAAATTTTGACTAAATAAAATTATCGGCAGAGTAAATAAAAATTTTATCATTAAATCAAAAATTAATAACCTAATCCAAATCCAAATCTAAATAAAGGATCATAATCACTATCTTTTACATCTATGGGTAATTGAGTTATATTTTTCGGCCAAGAGAAGCTTAATTTTCCAGTTGGATTATAATCACCATAAAGAACATCTATGATCCCTTCACCAGCCATTCCCGGTAACCAAGCCGCAAGGAAAGAGTCCCAATTGTTAATATGTTCCTTGATAATTAAAGGTCTACCAGAAAGCATAATTACAATGAGTTTTTTGTTTGAAGCATAACACCTCTCCAAAACAGCTCGATCAAATGGTGAGATAGTAAGGTCTCCATTATCTCCATATCCTTCAGCATATGGATATTCACCAATAACAGCAATAATTACACCATCTCCATCGAGCTTATTTGCTCTTGGGTTGTATGTGAGTAATGATTCATCTGTTACTAAATTCTTAATAGCAGAATATATGCTTGTCCCATCAGGTTGAAAAGGGGACGATACTTCGTAAGATTCGAACTCTGCTTTACTTATTTTCCCATTTTTATCTTTATCTAACTTAGAAAAAAGATCAACCGTTGATCTATTATCATATTTTTGATTGTAAACTTCTTTATATAGATTGATCATTTCTAGCTGTTGAATAGAAGTGTCATTATTCTTATCTAGGGTTACAAAATCTGGAGTAAAGCGACCTTGCCACTCAACTGTCCATCCTCCATTTTGCATACCAAGGTTATTCGCACCTGAACCAACTAAATATACTTTTTGATCTTTATCTAATGGTAAAGTATTTGAATCATTTTTAAGTAGAACTACACTTTTTTTCACTGCAGTTCTGGCAATTTCTCGATGCTGTGGATCACCAACATACTTAGTATGTTCAAGGTTACCGTAGGGATCATTAAATAGGTTAAGCTCATACTTTACACGTAAAATTCGTGTCACTGCATCATCGATTCTGGCAGTACTTATATGTCCTTCAGTAACAGATTCTTTTAATAGTTTAATAAATGTTTTATAGTGGTTCTGCCCGTAAAGTGATCCAGGAACCATAACTAAATCTATTCCAGCATTTATTGAAGAAATAACATCAGATTTATAATCACCTGGTATTTCATCAATCCCTGCCCAATCACTTACGACAAGACCTCTAAAACCAAGTTCATCTTTCAACAAGTCATTTATTAAAAACTTGTTTCCATGACATTTTATTCCATTCCAACTATTAAAGCTGATCATTATAGTCTTAACCCCGGCTTTAATTGCTTCTAAATACGGGGGAAGATGCACTTCTCTAAGTTCTTCTTCAGTAATCTTGGTATCTCCACGGTCGAGTCTATACTTGTGCATGCCTTCTTGTAAGGTACCGGAATCCCAAGTTGTACCTCCATCTCCAATAAAATGTTTTGCACAAGCAGCAATCTTTCTACCACCTAAAACGGGCAAAGCATCTTCATATCCTTTAATTGCAGATTCTGTTAAGCTTGTAACCAACTCACTTGATTCACTAAATCCTTCATATTGTCTACCCCACCTATCATCTTTTGGTATTGTAATACATGGTGCAAATGTCCAATGAAGACCAGTAGCCGCAACCTCAACTGCTGTAGCATAATTGACCTGTTCAATCAATTCAGGATCATTTGCACACCCCAAGCCAATATTCTGAGGAAATGTAGTCGCACCGACAACATTATTATGACCATGAACAGCGTCGATACCATATATTAAGGGAATTTTTAGTCTCGTAGATAGAGCTTGATCTTGGTAGTTATTGACCATTTCAACCCATCCCTTGGGTGTGTTATCTTCAGGTACTGCTCCTCCGCCACTTAAAATAGACCCCAGAAAGTAAGTTGCTATATCCTCATTACTATCTAACATTCTCTTATCGACTTGTGTCATCTGACCGACTTTTTCTTCTAAAGTCATTTTTTCTAAAATATTTCTAATAAATTTTTCTTTTGTCATGTTTTCGTTTGCACAATTTATACTTATTAGACAAAGTGCGGTAAAGATGAAAATATTCTTATAATTTTTCATTTGCGTGAGTCCTTCTTTTTATTAATTCCACTGGTAAAAGAGTAGTTGTTGGGTTAACGGATATATCATTTGAACTTTTTATTTTTTGAACAATAAAATCCAAAGTATTTATTGCTAATAAATCTAAGTCAGTATTAATGGTTGATAACTTAGGGTAGAAAACTTTACTATAAGGCATATTATCATATCCAACTATTCCATAATCGCCTGGTATTTTAAATCCTTTTTCCGATGTTGCATGTAAGAACCCTAGAGCCATTTGGTCATTCGAAGAAAAAATAGCTAGATTTTTTTTCTGTTTTCTTTGGAGATCTTTAAATGCTTTTTCTCCAGATTTAAAAGAATAATCACCTTGAAATTCCCAATTAATTTTAAATTTATTTTTCCTTAGAAAATCTTGAAATCCGTTTCTTCTCAAATTTGCTTCTAACTTTTCAGATGGACCAGTAATTATTCCAAATTTACTATAACCCGTATCAACAAAAAGTTCTGCTGCTAATCTACCGCCCTCATAAGAATCAAAAGTTATTGCTGGTACAATATTACCTTCGACTGGAGCAATTGAAATAAAAGGAAAAGAACTAATTTTTTTAATGATATCTTTATATTCGGTTTTATCCAGGGTGGGTGCCATTAATATAATCCCGTCATTGTACTTTGATAAAAGTAGAACTTGTTCCTGGATATTTTTTGAGTACTTTGCCGAGTGTATGCTAATATGAATATTTTTTTCAAACGAAATTCTATCAAAAGACTCATATAAGCTGGAATAAAATTCTTCAGCATCATGCTGAGTGATGAGGGCTATATCCAAAGGTAAACTGAGATTTTTATAATTTACCGAGGAGGTTTTAAAACCTAGATCTCTAGCGGTCATTAATATATCTGTTACACTATGGGATCGTCCCTTTGCTTTCCCTGATAAAACACGTGAAACAGTTGCTACTGAGTAACCCGACTTTTTTGCTATTTGCTCTAATTTTACTTTCATTTGCAAAAAAATTTAAAGTTTATAAAAATAATTTGCATTACTTTATTTGATGAAGTTAGGTTCTAACGTTCTAGAGCAATTTAATTACCACTATTAATTGTTTGTTTTAAAAAAAATTCTAGGACAAAAGGAGCAAAATGACAAACGAATTTGTTGCACTCGATTTTTATATTGTGGGTCTATATCTGATAATGATTATTGGCATAGGCTTATATGTTTCTCGTAAACGATCTAATACATCAGAGTATTTCTTAGCAGACAGGAATGTTGGATGGTTTGTCATTGGTTCTGCTTTATTTGCTTCAAATATTGGTTCTGAACATTTAGTGGGTTTAGCGGGAACGGGGTTTGACAGTGGTATTGCTGTAGCTCAGTTTGAAATACTTGCATCTCTAATCTTATTATTGTTAGGATGGTTTTTTGTCCCTTACTATTTGAAAAGTAAAGTTTCAACAACACCTGAATTTTTAGAACGACGTTTTTCCTCTGCGGCAAGATGGTATCTTTCTATCATCTCCATATTTGCTTATGTGGTTACTAAAATTGCCGTTACTATTGCCGCAGGTGGAATTGTTTTCGAAGGCTTGATGGGAATTGATTTTTGGACTGGTGCATTTTTGATTGTTATTTTAACAGGTGTATATACAGTGTTAGGTGGACTAAAAGCAGTTGTTATTACGGAGACCATACAAGCAATAATATTACTTATAGGGGCATCAGCTACTCTGATTTATGGTCTAAACGCTGTTGGTGGATGGAATCAAATGGTTGCAACTGCATCTCCCGGTTTTATGAATATATGGAAGCCCTCTGATCACCCAGACTTTCCGTGGACTGGTGTAATCTTTGGTGCACCAATTTTAGGTATATGGTATTGGTGTACGGATCAAAATATTGTACAAAGAGTATTATCTGCAAAAAATGTATCAGAAGCTAGGAAAGGAACTATATTTGCTGGATTTTTGAAATTAACACCCTTATTTTTGTTTGTTATACCTGGAGTTATTGCATTTTGTCTTACCCAGCCTGGTGTTCCAGAAAATGTTAGATTAGACCTTACTTCAAAAGACAGTGCCCTTCCTGAATTAGTAAAAACTCTCTTGCCCTCGGGTTTAAAAGGGATGGTTGGCGCTGCACTTCTCGCTGCATTGATGAGTTCTCTTGCTTCTGTATTCAACTCCGCTTCAACTCTTGTTACACTTGATATATATCAAAAACTTTATCCAAATTCTGAAGAAAAGCAGCTTGTGAGGTTTGGTCAAATAACAACAGTCGCACTTGTTGCAATAGGGTTGGCGTTTATACCACTTATAGATAATTTTGGTGATACACTTTTTGTATCTCTTCAGGCTATTCAAGCTATGGTCGCTCCTCCAATTGCCGCTGTATTTCTCTTTGGAATCTTTTTTAAAAGGCTAAATAAGGAGGGTGCAATCGCATCTCTCGCGGCTGGATTTCTTTTTGGTATGGGAAGATTTATATTAACAAATGTGGGAATTGAAACTGCTCCAGGTTCATTTTTAGATTTATTTTTAAATGTAAATTTTCTACATTTTGCATTTTATCTTTTTATTTTGTGTACTGTTGTATTATTTTTAGTTAGTTATAATACACCTGAGCCAAACTCAGAGAATACAGATGGACTGACTTATGAGAAAACAGAGCAGTCAACTGAGCTAACATTTGAATCTGTACAAAAAATGACTCAAGGAGTAGAAGACCGTTTTTATTCTGTCCTATTAGTAGTTGCTGTAGTGGCAGTCTGGATTTTATTTGCTTAAAAGCCAATCATTATTAACAATAGTTAAGATAATAATATTTTATTTTTAGGATAAATAAGGAGCATCTAATGATTAATTTGATAAAAAAGTATTTAACTTTTTCATTATTAATGGGTTTCACATCTATTTATAGTCAAACCCAACCGTATGTGATCAATAATTTTGATTCTATTGAGCTTGCCTCAGATGAAGGTGAAAATGCGTTTTGGTCAGAATACGATGAAACAGAAGAAGTGATGAATTTCTCTACACTATCCCAAATCGAAACAAGTCAGGTCCCTGATGGTGATAGTCCTGTAATGGATTATAGTTATGGTGTTGTAGGAACTTTTAATTGGGGTGGCTACTCAGGGGAGCTCAATTTATTTGAACAAGAAGCGGATTTATCTGCTTATAATTATCTTTCTTTTAAGATTTACAATATTACACAACCTCAAATATCTGGTGTTACAGTTAGAGTTTGTCTTTTTGATGTAAGTGAGGCTACTTCATGGTCTACCCGCGATGATGTTGAAGTCTGGTATTCATTTTTTGAAAATGACGAATCGTTCCTTTATAATACATCAGATGACGGATGGGTTGAATATCGAATCCCACTTCAAGAATCAGGTTCTTCCAATGGAGGAACATCATATACGCTAGGTTTTACAAAGACAGGGTGGGTAGGTATTAGTGGGAACAATTCATTTGATTTAAATAGTATTGGTGGAATTGCAATTGAAATTGTTAGTACAGTTAGTGGAGAAACGGTTAGCGGAGAATTTCTAATCGAGGATATTCAAGCCATAGCTGCAACTGATATTTATGGATGTACAGATGTAAACGCATGTAATTATGATCCAGAAGCAACAGTAGATGACGGCAGCTGTTACGATTGCTCAAATATTACTTTTCGTGTTGATATGTCATTAGAAAATGAAGTACATCCAGAAGGTGTCTATTTAGCAGGCGGTGACATTGGGCAAGATGGATATTTAATGGATGATTCTGATGAAGATGGTATATGGGAGTAT
>MDTB01167102.1_pt1 | contig 18735 bp, 16 predicted proteins | sample 811161 | NCBI WGS metagenome assembly MDTB01 (sample SAMN05326650, study PRJNA326480) | marine metagenome | isolation source: seawater | place: Mediterranean Sea | collected 2009
GATCCAAAAAGAATTGTTAATACATTAAATGAAATATGGTTTGGTCCTGAAATGAATAGTGTCAGATGTAATCACATGGATAACAAATTAGAAAATATTGAAATTTGTAAAATGTGCCCATTTAAAGAAACTTATAAGTGGGAAAAAGTAAATACAAAATAATGCAAATAATAGCGGAGATAGCCAATTCTCACCAAGGATCATTAAAAATATTATATCAACTTTTAGGAAAATTAAGAAAGAATAAAATTACAAACGTTAAATTTCAAATTTATTTTGCAGATGAGTTAATGGTAAAAAATCATAATAGATTTTTACATTTCAAAAAACAATCTTTCACACCTAACGAGTGGGATAAAATAATTAAATATTCAAAAAAATATTTTAAAGTTTATGTTGATGTGTTTGGTTTAAAAGCATTTAAGGTCGCTAGAAAATTAAAAGTTGATGGATATAAAATTCATTCATCAGATCTTTTAAATCATGAATTATTAATTAATGTAGCAAAAACAAACAAGAAAGTATTTTTATCTGTTGGTGGCGCAAATGGTTTTGAAATTTCTTACGCCTTAAAAAATTTAAAAAGAAAAAATGTTGTTTTAATGCATGGTTTTCAAAATTATCCAACAAATTTATTAGATATAAATTTAAATAGAATAAAATGGCTTCAAAGAAATTACTCAAATATTTTTGGTGTTGGCTATCAAGATCATACTGAAGGTAAAAAATTTACAGATTGTATAGTAACAAGTGTATCTGCAATTTCAAAGGGTGCTCTTTTTTTGGAAAAACATGTTACTTTGAGTAGAAGTCTAAAAATTGACTCATCCTCTTCCTTAGAGCCAACTGAATTCAAACAGTATCAATCAGAAATGTTTAAATATTTAAAAATCTTTGGAAAAAAAAATTTTAAATTTAGTAAATCAGAAAAAAAATATAGAAATATTGTAACCAAATATTTGGTGGCTGTAAAAAATATTTTACCAAATAATAAAATAAAAAGTTCTCAAATTAAATTTAAAAGAATTAATTATAAAAAAAAATTTTATTGTACAAATATTGAAGATTTTTTAAATAAAAATTCTTTAAATAAAATTCATGTAGATACGCCATTAAATTTATCTTTAATAAAAAATAAAATTAACGCGCTGATAATAGTTAGACTCAAATCAAATAGATTAAAAAGAAAAGCACTATTAAAAATTAATAATGAATACGCAATTGAACATTTAATTAATAAAGTAAAAAAAATAAAAAATATAAATAAAATAATCATTTGTACATCTACAAATAGCCAAGATGATAAATTAATTGAAATTGCTAAAAAAAATAATATCAATTTTTTTAGAGGCCATGAAACCAATGTCTTAAAACGTATGTATGATTGTAACAAAAAATTTATGTGCGATCATGTTCTGAGGATTACAGGAGATGATATTTTAATAGATCCAGTTTATGCAAACAAAACAATTCAATATCATTTAGAAACAAATTCTGATTATACTGACTGTAAAAAATTACCTAGTGGAACTGAAGTTGAAGTTTTTTCAAATAAATCTATAGTTAATTTATTTAACAGTTTGATAGATGGTTCAGGAACTGAATATTTAACAAATTATATTAACGAAAATTCAGATCACTTTAATAAAAGTTCATATAAAGTTTTTAAAAAACATCAAATAGATGCAAGGTTAACCATAGATACCAAGCAAGATTTTTTCGTTGTTAAAAAAATGCTTGAATTTTTTAACAAAGATAAGAAAAAATATACATATAACTTAGATGATATTGTTTATTTTTATAAGAAAAATAAAAATTTGTTTAAAAAAAATAGAAATATTAAACAATTAATTAAGCCAGAAAAGTTTTCAACGAGTTTAGATTGGAATTAAATTGAGAAATAAAGAGCTTATTACTGTTTATATTACCAATTATAATTACGGTAAATATATTGATAAATGTATAGAATCCGTTTTGTTACAAACCTACAAACATATAGAGATTTTAATTATTGATGATGGATCAAAAGATAATTCTAAAAAAATAATTCAAAAGTATGCAAAAAATAAAAAAATCAAAATTGTGTTTCAAAAAAATAAAGGTTTGATTACTACTAATAATATTGCTGTTAAACTATCGAATGGAAAATATATCATGCGTGTGGATGCTGATGATTGGTTGGAGAAAAACGCAGTAGAAATTCTTTATAAGGAAATCAAAAAAGATCCAAAGATTGCAATGGTTTTTTCAAATTATTATGAAGTAAATGATTATGGTAAGATTATAACTGAATATAGACGCCATAATTTTAAGAAAATAAAAATATTAGATAAACCCGCCCACGGAGCATGTTCACTTATAGATAAATCTAAAATTTTACTTGTCGGTGGATATAATGAAAATCTTACTTGTCAAGATGGGTATGATATTTGGTTTAAATTTATTAATAAGTTTAAAGTCAAACACATTTCTAAAAGTCTCTTTTATTATCGTCAGCATGAAAAGAGTTTATCAAAAGATCAATCAAAAATTTTACTTAATAGATCTAAAATTTTAAATTCTGTTTCTAAAAAAAACAAAAATTTTCACACTTTAGGTGTTATGGCTATTAGGGGTCCTGTTTTAGATCTCTATTCAAATGTTTTTACAAAAATAAATAAAATCAATTTAATTGATTATACATTAAAAGAAATTTTAAATTCAGAAATAAATAAAATTATTATTGCTACGCCTGATGAAAATTTAAAAAAATATATTAAATCAAATTTCAAAACAAAAAAAATAATTTTTTTAAAACGAAATATTTCTTCTGCTTTGTTCAATACGTCGATTGATGATATAATTTTAAAATGTTTTAGTAAATTTAGGCACAAAAATAAAAAAAAGTATGACGCTATAATGAATATTGCTATTGAAGCACCTTTTAGAAAATCCTTCTATTTTGACTCGATGATTAGTGTAATGAAAATTTTCAAAACTGATTCTGTAATTGCAGTAAAAAATGAAAGTGATAATTTTTTTAAACATACTGAAAGTGGACTTAAAATAATTAATGATGACAAAAAATTGAAGCTTGAAAGAAATGAAATTTTTCGTCAGGTAGGTAAGTTTTATTTGATAAGTAAAAAACTACTTTCAAAAGGTATTTGTTTACCAAAAGGAAATATTGGTCATATTGTTTTAGATAATGTTGCATCACTTTCTCTAGAAGAGTACAAATTTATGACTAAATTTAAGAAAATTTGATGCTTATTTCTGTAATTATACCAGTCAAAAATAGAGCTGATTTAATTATAGATACTATTAAGTCCGTAGTTAATACTGGTTATAGTAAACTTGAAATCATTGTAGTTGATAATAACTCTAATGATGGATTGGAAAATGTAATAAAAAAATTTTCTAATATAAAATATCTTAGAAATCATATTGATAAAGAAAGATCTTTTTCAAGAAATTTAGGAATATTAAATAGTAATGGTGAGTATATAACATTTTTAGACTCCGATGATTTATTAAATAAAGATATTTTTAATAAATTTTTATCATGTAGTAAAATTTATAAACAAAATAATTTTTTTTTTTCGAACTATGATTTTTTTGATAAAAAAAAAATTATCAAAAATAAAGGAAAATTTATTAAAAAAAAATGCCTTCCTGAAAATATGCTTTTTAATAATCAAATAAGCAATATCGGTTTTTTTATACATAAAAATTTAGCAAAAAAAATAATGTATGACGAGAATAGAAATATTATTGGTTCAGAAGATTATGATTTTGTTTTAAGAGCAATCTTAAAATCAAAAGAATGTATATTAATTGATAAAAGTGCCTTAGGATTTGTAAGACTTCATGAGGGAAGATCAGTTTTTAATGATGAAAAGTTAAGTATCTTAAAAAGGTACTATTATTTTATTAAAAAAATAACTCATCATGAGGATTATTCAGTTTTAACAAGAAAGCAAAAAAATATAATTCAGTCAAATCTTTGTTTGTATACATCTTTATTGTTAATGAATCTTAGTAAAAAAATAATCTCTATAAATTTTTTACTAAGAGCTTTTAAATTTAAGCCTACATCAATTTTATCAAGAAGGTTTATTTATTTAATATACAGAATATTAAATTAGGATGAAAAAAATTTTATTTATTTGCCCGTATCCAAAAAATACAGTTCCAGCTCAAAGATTAAAGTATGAACAATACATAAGCATTTTTGAAAAAAATAATTTTTCATGTACGATTGAATCTTTTTTTAATTCAAGAGAATATGGTATCATACATAAAAAAGGATTTTTTTTTAGCAAAGTGATTGCAGTTTTAAGCGGTTACGTCAGAAGAATCCTTTTATTATTTAATTTAAAAAAATATGATTTAATTTACATTTTTTTAAATGTAACTCCACTTGGTGGCAACCTTTTTGAAAAAATTTTTCGTAAACTTTCATCTAAAATAATTTATGATATCGATGATTTGGTTTATTTAAATAAATATTCTGAACAAAATAAGTTAGCAAAATATTTTCGATTTTCTAAAAAATATTATTATTTAATGGAGAGTAGCGAACATGTTATAACATGTACATCTTATCTAAATAATTTTGTAAAAAAATATAATAAAAATACAACAAATATTTCATCAACTATAAATACAAAAAAATATATCCCAATAAAAAAAAATAAAAATTATAATAATGTAGTGCTTGGTTGGACAGGTTCTTTTTCAACATTACCCTACCTGCATTTAATTGATGACGTGATAAATGAAATACAACAAAGTTATGTATGTCCAATTCATATTATTGGATCAACAAAAGAAAAATTCAAATTTGTTAATTACAAGAGTTTTAAATGGAATAGTAAATCAGAAGTAAGAATTTTAAATACAATCGATATTGGATTATATCCACTTCCAAATGAAGAATGGGTAAAAGGAAAAAGTGGTTTAAAAGCCATTCAATTTATGGCTTTAGGAATACCTGTTGTTGCAACCGATACAGAAATAAATCGAAAAGTAATTATAAATAATAAAACTGGATTTTTAGTCAAATCTAATAAAGATTGGATAAAAAAAATTAAATTATTAATAAAAAATAAAAAACTGAGATATAAGATTGGTTTGAACGGAATAAAGCATGTTGAAAAAAACTTTTCAATAGATGTAAATAAAGAAAAATATTTAAAAATATTAAATAAACTAACATCCAAATAAATGAAAAATATTTTAGTAACTGGTGGTGCTGGGTTTATAGGCAGTCATGTTTGTAAAATTTTAAAAGAACAAAAATTTAATCCAATCACTTTTGATAATTTATCTGAAGGAAATAAAAATTTAATTAAATGGGGACCATTTGTACATGGAGATTTAAGAAGCAAAAAAGATTTGAAAAAAGTTTTTAATAAATTCAAAATTTATTCTGTTATGCATCTGGCTGCAAAAGCAATCGTAAGCGAAAGTTTAGAGAATATTTATGACTATTATGAAAATAATGTTTTTGGGACATTAAATCTACTAGAAGTTATGAAAGAATTTGATTTAAAAAAAATTGTTTTCTCAAGTACATGTGCAATTTATGGTAAGGCTAAATCACAAAAAATCGATGAAAATTGTAAATTTAATCCTATCAATGTTTATGGTGAAACAAAAAAAATCAATGAGGAAATTTTACAAAATTTTGATAAAGCTTTTGATTTTAAATATGTATCTTTAAGGTATTTCAATGCTTGTGGAGCAGATTTGAATTTACAAGCTGGTGAATTAAGAAAAAATGAAACACATTTAATTCCTTTAGTATTTAATTCTATTTTGAAAAATAAAGTTTTTCATATTTTTGGAAATGACTATAATACTAATGATGGAACATGCATAAGAGACTATATACATGTTAATGATATAGCTAGGGCGCACTTTAAATCTTTGAAATTATTAGATCGTTCTAATAAATCAGAATTTTTTAATTTAGGAACAGGAAAAGGATTGTCAGTTTTACAAGTCATAAAATTAATAGAAAAATTAACTAAAAAAAAAATAAAATATGTCTTCAAAAATAGACGATACGGTGATCCACAGAAATTGGTTGCAGATAGTTCTAAAATTAAAAAAAAATTAAATTTTGAATACAAATATTCCAATCCCTATATAATAATTCAATCTGCCTGGGATTGGTTTATAAAAAATAATAAATTAACATAATATGAAAAATATATTATATATTTCCCAAGATGGTTTGGTGGATCCTTTGGGGCAAAGTCAAATTTATCCATATGTGGAAGGTTTAAGTAAAAATTATTTTTTTTTTATTTGTACGAGCGAAAGTTTTGAAAATTCAAATAAAATTAATTTGTTTAAAAAAAAAATAAACAAAAATATAGATTGGAAATTTAATATAATTAAAAAACAATCTGGAAAAGTAAACAGAATTATTGAGATTTTATTATTATATTCTCTAGCTATTAAAACTTTATTCACAAAAAAAATTTCAATAATTCACTGTAGAAGTTACTTGCCAATGCCAATATGTGTTTTAGTGAAATTATTCACAAATAAAAAAATCATTTTTGATACTAGAGGATCTTGGTTTGATGAACGTATAGATGGTGGAATGCTTAAACAAAAAGGTCTAGATTATTTTATTTTTAAAATTTTAAAGCAATTAGAGGCTGTTTTTTTTAAGTGTTCTGATTATTTGGTCTTTTTAACAGAAAACTCTTTAAATAAGATAAACCCTAAATTTATAAAAAATAAAAAATTTGAAATTATTCCATGTGCAGCTGATTTTAAACATTTTAAAATTTTAGACACAAAAGAAAAAGAGAAAATAAAAAAAAAAATGTCCTTATCAAATAAATTTGTTATCTCCTATATAGGATCTTTAGGAAGCTGGTATCAAATTGAAAGGATAATAAGTTTTTTTTCTCAGTTCAAAAAAATCTATAAAGAGTCATATTTATTAATATTAACTTGCAGTTTAATTGAAAAACAAATAACTAAATTTCCAAATAATTTATCTGATAGTTTTTGTTTTTTATCTTGTAGCAGAGAAGACATGCCAAAAATTATTGGTATAAGTGATTTGACTTTGTCATTTATTAAAAATTCTTTTTCAAAATTTTTTAGCTCTCCAACAAAAGTAGGTGAGTCTTTTGCCTGCGGTGTTCCAGTTCTGAGTACAGCTAATATTGGTGATATAGATGCACATATAAGGACTTTAGATTTAGGATATATTTTGAATGATAAAAATTTTGTATCTAATTCTGAATTTGAGTCTTTAATTCAAAGAAAAAATAATTCAAAACAAATTAGGCAAAATAGTTATGATATTTACAGCCTAGATTCAGCTTTATCGAAATATAATAAAATTTATCAAAGTTTATAACTATGTGTGGAATATCAGGTGTATTTACAAGTAAAGACATAAGAGGAATTAATTTTTACAATAAATTTAATGATTCTTTAAAACATAGAGGACCTGATGGTAGTGGAAAGTGGTTTTCAGAAGATAACAAATTAGGCATTTTTCACACAAGATTGTCAATACAAGATTTATCAATAGCTGGCTCACAGCCAATGGAGTCAAGTTGTAAAAGATTTATTATATCTTTTAATGGAGAAATTTATAATCATCTGGAAATTAGGAAACTTTTAAATATTTCTTGGAAGGGAACATCAGATACTGAAACTTTAATTGAAATAGTATCTAAATTTGGAATTGATAAATCAATTAAAATATTACGGGGAATGTTTGCTTTTTGTCTATATGACAAAAAACTCAAAAAAATTTTTTTATGTAGAGACAGATTTGGCGAAAAACCTTTGTATTATGGATTTTTAAATAATGACTTTATTTTTTCCTCGGAGTTAAAAACACTAAATTTTTTAAAAGTTGAAGAGAACATTGATCTGTTATCTTTGAACTCATATTTTAATTATATGTACATACCAGAGGATAGATCAATTTTTAAAGATTTTAAAAAATTAAAACCAGGTTGTTATTTATCTTTATCATTGTCTAATCTTTCAACTAAAAGTATTGATATAATAAATTGGTATCCAAAGCCTGAAAAATCAAAAAAATACGAATTTGATAGCAATGAGAATTATGAAATTGAATTAGAAAAAAAATTAAAAAATTCCGTATCTAATATGCTTATAAGTGATAGACCTATTGGTGCTTTTTTATCAGGAGGCACAGACTCGTCATTAATCTGTTCAATTTTATCTAAAATAAAAAAAACAAAACTAAAAACATTTACAATTGGTTTTCATAATAAAAAATTTGATGAGTCAACTTATGCGAAAAAAGTTGCATCTTATTTGAACGTAGACCATTATGAACATATTTTTTCAGATAGTGATATTTTAAATTTAATACCAAAAATATCGAATATTTATGATGAGCCTTTTGCAGATAGTTCTCAAATACCAAGTTATTTAATTAGCAGTATTACTAAAAATTTAGATATTGATGTTGCACTCACGGGAGATGGTGGTGATGAGTTATTTGGTGGATATAATAGATATTTTTTAACTTTAAAATATTGGCCTTATTTAAAAAAAATACCTTATAATTTAAGATTATTAATCAGTAATATCGCAATTAGCTCTGGTTTTTCAAATTTAAATCCTAAGTTAAATAAAATTTTTAGAAAAATTGTTAAATTAAAAAACTTTGATGATTTATATTTTAATTTAACTACAGAATTAAATTATTTAAATCGAATTTTAAAAAAAGATTTTCATTTAGAGATAAAAAAAAAAAAATTTGAGAATAATACTGATTTAAATGATCAAGTTAATGAAATGATGCAAAAAGATATTAACTCATATCTTCCTGACGATATATTGTGCAAAGTTGACAGGGCATCAATGGCTAATAGCTTAGAAACTAGAGCTCCATTTCTTGATCATGAAATATTTGAATATGCCTCAAAAATTCCTATGAAACTTAAAGTTACTAACAAAGAATCAAAAATAATATTAAAAAACATTTTAGAAAAATATTTACCTAAAAATCTAATCTATAGAGAAAAGATGGGTTTTGGAATACCGTTAAGAGAATTTGTATTAGAAAAATCAAGAAATTGGAGTAGATCAATTATTTTTGATGAATTTTATAAAGATGTATTTATTGATCAGGATATATTAGAAAAAATTTGGTTTGATACTGATAAAAAAAAATTTGATCACTCCAATATAATATGGAGTGCAATAGTATTTAGGAGTTGGTTTAAAACTAAAGTTTAATGTACGTATATTATTTCATAATTCTATTTCCATTAATTTTAAGCTTTAAGAAATATCCAATAACTCTACAGCAAAAAAGAATTGATTATTTTTATTGGAGTATATTTTTTCTCCTTCTTTTAATTATTTTTGGATTCAGATACAAAATAGGTGGAGATTGGAATAACTATCTTGACACATTTAATAATTTTTATGGAAAAAATGTTGTTGGTGTGGAATACTATACTGGTAATTTTAATTCTTTTAAATATACAAAAAATCTAGCACACGCTCCTGTATTTGCTTTGATAATGAAATTTTCACAGATAATTTCTAGCAGTTTTATTTTTTTTAATTTTTTATTATCCTTAATTTTCTTAATAGCTATTTTTAAATTAAGTTCAATTTACAAAGAAAAATGGGTTTTTTTAGCATTATTAATACCTTATCTATCTATTATTGTTCACACTGGTTATGTTAGACAATCACTTGCTATCTCATTTCTTGCTTTAACATTATTTTATTTTTTTGAGAAAAAGTTTTTTTTAAGTTTTGTTTTATTGAGCTTGTCAATTTTAACACATATTGCAACAATACCATTTTTAATCATTTTTTTTAAAAAAAAATTTACAAAATTTATAGTTTTTTTTTCTTTTATTTTTTTTATTTTTTTAATAATCAACTTTGAACAAATTTATAATTTATTTTATTATTACCTAGGTAAAGGTATTCATTTTGAATCTTTAGGAGCACAATTCAGAATCTTATTGTTAATTCCGTTTATTTTTTTAATTTTTTATCAATTAAAATACAAAACATGTTCTAATGAGGAAAAAATTTTATTTAGAAGTGTTATAATAATTTACTTTATACTTTTTATTTTTATGCTAATTGGTAAAAGTACATTTAGCGATAGATTAGCATTGAGTTGCATATTATTTTCTGGGATGATTTCAGCAAAAATCCTAAGTAATTTCAAATCAGATAGAAATAAAATATTATTTAAAATTATTATAAGCTTATATTGTGTTTTAAATTTCACAAGTTGGATGATTTTCTCACCTTTTGCAGACTCTTGGATTCCTTATAAAAATTACTTATTTTATGGAGAATGAAAAAAATTATATTTATTACAAATAATTTAAATGCAGGAGGTGCTGAAAAGCAAATATGGTTTCTATCAAAGTATTTAAAAAAAAATAATAAAATTACAGTAATTACTTTAACAGATTTAAATCATAAAGATTTTTATAAATTAGACAAAAATATTGAGAGAATTCAATTGCAAAACAATATTACCAAGAAAAATATTTTTTATAATTTAATAAAACTTTTTCTGTTGATAATTGAGTTAAGAAACATACTTAAACTTCATAAACCAGATACAATTATAAGTTTTTTAACATTCGCAAATTTAATAACAATTTTAGCAGGTTTTAATCTTGGAATAAAAAAAATTATTTCAGAAAGAACTGATCTAAATTATATCAAGATTCCAATTAAATACAAAATATTATCTTTTTTAATTTATAGATTTGCAGATCTTTTAGTCGTACAATCTAAAATTATAAAAAATTACTTCATAAATCATAATGTTAATATAAAAGTAATTTATAATATTATAAGTAATAATGGAAACTTGGTAAAAAAAAACAATTTTAATTTTTTAAATATCTCAAGATTAAGCCCAGAAAAAAATGTTCAGTTTATATTAAGTGTAGTAAAGCAACTCCATATATTAGATAGAAGAATAAACCTCAGTATTATTGGTGATGGACCATTAAAAAAAAATTTAAAAAATTATGTAAAAAAAAACCAACTTAGTAAAGCTGTTAAATTTATTGGTATAAAAAGAAATACCACTTATTATTTTAGAAATACAAAATTTTATATTAATGCATCATTTGCAGAAGGAATGCCCAACGCTGTATTTGAAGCCATGTCTCATGGTCTCACATGTTTTATAATCAATATAAATAATAATTTTCATGAACTTTTAAAACATAATAAAAATTGTTTTGTATTATCTAATAAAAATTCAGATAAAATTGCTTTTGAAATTTTTAATAAAATTAAAAAGAAAAAAACTATTCAGATAATTAATAAAAATTCAAAAAAATTAATTAATCAATTAAACATCTTAAACATAGGAAAAAGTTGGGAAAAAATAATTTAAAAAAGTCAGAATATTTTGATGAGATATCAGAAATCTATAATTTAAATTTTGAAAATATTAAATCAGGAAAAAATTTTGAATTTAGAAAAAGAGCTCAAATTATTAATTCTCTTATAGGAAATTCTGGTTTATCAATTATAGATTTAGGATGTGGCAATGGATCTATCATTGAAAAAATCTTACAAAATCATAAAGAAATAAAAAAAGTTACTTTGATAGATTATTCCAAGAACATGTTACGTTTGGCTAAAAAAAAATTAATAAGATTTAAAATAAAAAAAAAATTTATTAAAAAAGACATTTTTCAAATTCATTTTAAAGGTAAAACAGATATTGTACTTTGCGTTGGAGTTCTTGGACATGTGATCAATTCTAAAAAACTTATATTTAAGATATCACAATTAATTAAAAAAGATGGAACTTTAATAATACAATATACTAAAAAGAAGCATATTTTTTCTATAGTTTATCGGATGTTGTTATTTATGATTAACAAAAAAGGTGAAACTTACTTTTGGCATAATGAGAAAAATTTAAATAAAGAACTTTTAAAAAAAAACTTTATATTAAAAAAAAAAATTTATTATAAAATTGGAATTCCCTTTTTAGATTTAATTTCTCCAAAACTAAATTATCTACTAGAAAAAAATTTAAGTAGATTATCTTTATTGATAGGAACCGAAGTTATAGCTTTATATGAATATAAAACAAAAGAATAAAATACTTTTAGTAACAGGAACATATTTTCCAGAGATTAGCGGAGGTAATTTACAAAGTAAAAAACTTTATGATTCTCTCAATAATATATATAATTTTAAAATTCTTACATTTACTAAAAAAAAAAAATTTAAAACTCCTAAAAGAAATGTGCTGATTAGCAATATATATAGAATTTACATTGATAATAAATTTTTTACGAAACTTTTGAGTGTTTTAAATAATTGTTTTTATTTACTTAAAAATAGAAGAAACTATGATATTATTCATATTTTTGGTTTATCAAATATTTATTTGCCGAGTATTTTAATATCCAAACTGTTAAAAAAAAAAATTATTGTAAAATTTTCCTCATATAAAGAAGATAATTTTTTAGCAATATTTAATAAATCTAAAATAATTTACTATTTTTATAAGTTATTATGTGACTATTTTATTTGTATTTCCCCAGCTTTTATCAAAGATTGTAAAACACTAAAGATTGATCCAAAAAAGTATAAATTAATTCAAAATTTTTTAATTACAAAAGAAAACTATGCTAATCTTATAACAGATAGTTCAATATTAAAAAAATTTAAAAATAATTATTTAAATGTAATTTTTGTAGGACATTTCTCTAAAGATAAAAGACCATATTTTGCTTATGAAGTATGGAAAAAATCTTTTTTACAAAACCATAAAACAAATTTAATTTTTGTAGGTAATTCAACTTCTTCAAATTTTGAAACAGATGTTAATTTAAAAAAAAAAATTGTGGCTGATGCAAAAAAAAATAAACTTTTAAATAATATTTTATTTGTCAATTACACATCAAATATTGAAATATTTTATAAGTATTCAAATATTTTACTTTTTCCTTCAATTAGAGAAGGTATGCCCAATACACTAATTGAGTCTTTATACTATGGACTTAAATGCTTATCAAATAAATTACCCGGTGTAACAGATTGGCTGAAATATGAAAATTTGACAATAGTTAAAGACTCAGAAGACATAAATTTATGGTCTAATAAATTAAATCAATTGATTGTTAAAAAAAGTAAAAGAAATTTTAATAAGAAAGTTTTAAAAACCTTTGATAATAAAAAAACTTTAAAAAAATACGTTAATATATATAAAAAATTGTTAAAAAGTTATGAGTAAAAATTATATTATTGTTTCTACTTTAGATTGGAAATCAAATTGGCAAATACCTCATGAAGTAACAAAACATTTATTATCTTCTGATAAAAACGTCTTATATATAGAGAATACTGGAATTAGATCTTTAATGATCAAAGACATAGGAAGAGTTTTAGGAAGATTAAGAAACTTTGCATTAAGTGCTCAAGGATTTAAAAAAAAAGAAAAAAATTTGACAATATTTTCTCCATTATTGATACCGTTCCCATATTTAAATTTTGCATATAAAATTAACAAATCAATTTATATAAAATCAATAAAGAAATGGTTGAGTAAAAATGATTTTAAGCAAACAACTTTAATCTGTTTTTTGCCTAATCCCATAAACATAGCACTTATTGATGAATATAAATTTGAAAATGTCATTTACTATTGTTTAGACAATCTTGCGCAGGGATATAATGATGCTTTCAAAATCACAAGTTATGAGAAAACTATTATAAAAAAAAGTGATTTAAATTTCTATACTTCAAGAAAATTATTGAAAAAAAATTTTATTAAAGACAAAAGTTTTTACCTACCATCAGGTGTTAACTTAAAAAATTTTAACTTGAAAAAAAAAACAAAATAAATCAGGAAATAAATTCAAAGTCATTGGTTATATTGGTGCTGTAAGTGAAGTTTTTGATCAAAAACTTTTGATTAATATTGCAAATAAATTTAGAGACTACGAATTTCACATAATTGGTCCTGTTTTAACTGATGTTTCCAGTTTAGAGCAAATTATTAACATCAAATTTTTTGGTCAAGTTGAACATTATAAATTAAAAGAATACATGAAAAAATTTGTTCTTGGTATAATTCCTTATAAAAAAAATATTTACACAGAGAGCGTTTATCCATGTAAATTAAATGAGTATTTAGCAATGGGAATTCCTGTAGTTTCAACAGATCTTAGTGAGATTAAAAATATTTCATTCCAAAATAAAAAAATTTTTTCAGTCGCAAAAAATAATTCATCTTTTATTAAAAAAATTCTTTATGAAATTAAAAGTGATAATGAAAAAAAGAGAAAAATTAGAAAGAAATTTGCTTTAAGTAATTCGTGGGAAAATAGATTTGTTTTTTTTGAAAATAAAATTAATCAAATTGCAAGTAAGAAAGTATTTGAAAATTATGAAAGTCCGCAATGGAATGATCAATTTATAGATGAATATAATAAAAATTTTAATAAAATTAGAAAATTTTTTTATTCAGCCGTTATAATTTTTATTTTAATTTTTAATTCAACTCTATTTTGGCATTTAGGCAATTACTTGATGTATGGACAAAAACCAGAGATTGCAGAAGTAATGGTAGTCTTTAGTGGAGATGGAAAAGAAACATACAAAAATGACTCTTATCAAGAAAGAGCACTCGATGCTGTCAAATTTTATAATGATGGATATATTGATAAAATTTATTTGTCGTCTGGCAGAGAACAGAAAATTCCAGAGACACTATTAATTAAATCTTTTTTAGTAAATCAAGGGATACCTGATGAAAAAATTTATGTACAAAAAAAATATCCCAATTCAACATTTAAAAATATTTTATATGTACATAGTGAGTTAAAAAAACAAAATATTTCCAAAGTATTATTTTTAACATCGCCTTTTCATTCACTTAGAGCTTCTTTAATTTGGAAAAATTTTAAGGATATTGAAGTAATCACTATTAAAAACAAAACTGAAAACTTTGACAAAAGAAAATTTTTTATGGAATTTAAAGAAATAAAAGTAATTACATATGAATATTTATCAATAATTTATAATTATTTTAAAGGTAATATAAATTGAATATTTTATTCTTATCTAACTCATATTGGAATTTATATAAGTTTAGATATTTGCTGATAAATGTAATTAAAAAAAAAAAATTCAGTATATCTTTTGGCTAACAAAGATAATTTTTCTAAAAATTTTTTTGGTGTAAAAAAAATATTTTTAAAACTTAAAAAAAATAATTTTTCCTTTATTTCAGATTCAATTTTTTTTTCAAATATTTTTAAAATTATTAAACATTTTCGAATAAATTTAATAATTTCTTTTACAATCAAACTAAATTTGGTTGCAATGATGATATCCAAAATATTTAACAAACCTAGTATAATTACAATTTCAGGACTTGGAACTTTATATTTGAAGTATCCATTTTTTTTTAAAATTTACTTATTAATTAGCAAAATTTTAATTACTAAAAAGGTATATATTTTTTTTCATAATAAAGATGATTTAAAAATTTTTAAAAAAAAAGGTATTACAAAAAAATGTTTAGGCAGCAAGGTAATTTTTGGTTCGGGTGTAAATATTAAAAAATTTTTAAATCCAAACAAGATTAATTTTAAAAAAAATAACTTTATTTTTGTTGGAAGGCTTTTAATAGAAAAAGGTATTATAGAGCTTTTAGATGCAATAATAAATCTTAAGAAAAAAAAATTAAATTATGACTTTACAATTGTAGGACCATTAGATGCTCAAAATCCGAGGTCAATAACTCAGCGAAAGTTGTTTCATAAGTTAAAAATTGGTAAAATTAAATACTTTGAATATTCGAAAAATATTAAAAATCACTTTAAGAATTCAAGTTGTTTGATTTTACCTTCTTATAGAGAGGGTCGCTCTAAAGCTATCATGGAAGCAATGACTTTTGGTTTACCTGTTATTACAACTAACGTACCAGGTTGTGAGGAAAATATAAAAAAATCTAGATCAGGAATTATATGCAAAGTCAAAAGTGTAAAGTCATTGGAAAATTCAATAAAAAACTTTGCAAATTTACCAATTTCAAATAAAAAGGTGATGAGCAAAAATGCTGTAAACTATTCAATTAAAAATTTTGACGAAAATAAAATTGTAAAACACTATCTAGATGCCATCAAACTTATTAATAAAAAATAAAATTATAATAATCGGGATTGGATATGTTGGTCTTCCATTAGCACTTTCTTTAGCAAAGAAAGGCAAAGTATTTGGATACGATGTATCTAAAAAAAAAGTTGATGATTTAAATAGAGGTTTTGATAGTACAAATCAATTTAAAGCTAAAGATTTAAAATCAAAAAATTTGATTTTTACGAACGATACTAACTTTATAAGTAAATCCAAAATAATTATAGTTACAGTTCCAACACCAGTTAATAAAAAAAATGTCCCTAATTTAACAGATTTAAAAAATGCTTGTAACATGATTGGAAAAAAAATTAAAATTGGTAGCACAATTATTTTTGAATCAACTGTTTATCCTGGTTTAACAGAAGAAATATGTATTAAAATTTTAGAAAAAAATTCAAAACTAAAATGGAAAAAAGATTTTTTTGTTGGATACTCTCCAGAAAGAATTAATCCCGGAGACAAGAATCATGTTTTGAAAAATATTACGAAAGTAATCTCGGGTGACTCAAAGAAAACAATAAATTTGTTGAAAACAATTTACTCAAAGATTTCAAAGAAGTTGCATGTAGCTGAAACAATTAAAGTAGCTGAAGCAGCAAAAATTATAGAAAATATACAAAGAGATATAAATATAGCGTTAATAAATGAGTTTTCTATTATTTTGTCAAAAATGAAGATTGATGTTTATGATGTATTAAAAGCTGCTGGAACAAAATGGAATTTTTTAAACTTTAAACCTGGTTTAGTTGGAGGACATTGTATAGGTGTTGATCCATATTATCTCACTTATAAAGCTAAACAGTTGGGTTATTATCCAAAAGTTATTTTGTCAGGAAGAAAAATAAACGACGGAATGAAATATGAAATTATAAAAAAGTTTTATAAATTAAATAAATTATACTTTACAAAAAAAAAATTAAATATTTTAATTTTAGGTATAACTTTTAAAGAGGATTGTAATGACTTTAGAAACAGTAAACCAATTGAGGTATTAAAGATACTTAAAAAAAATAAACAATTTAATATTGATGTTTTTGATCCAGTAGTTGATAAAAAGGAAATATTCATTAAGGAAAAAATAAAAATAAAAAAACCTGTAAGAAAAAAGTATGATGTAGCCATGATGCTGGTATCACATAAAAAATTCAGAGAAATAGGAATTAAAAAACTAAAATTTTTACTTAAAGATAAAAGTTATATTTTAGATATTAAGAATCAATTTAATTCAAATGAAAGCAATTTTCATACATTATGATAAAAAATCCAATATTTGTAGCTGAAATAGGAATGAATGCTGATGGAGTATTTGAAAATAATAAAAAGTTAATTAAAGCTGCAAAATATTCTGGAGCAAATATTGCCAAATTTCAAATTGGTTGGAGAGATGGTAGGGAAGATATAAATTATCTGGATGAGAAAAGAGTGAACCAATTATTTCTTTGGGGTAAAAAATATAATATAGAAATAATGTTTTCAATAATAAAGCCTTATGCTTTAGAAATAATAAGAAAATTTAGAGTTAAAAAATTTAAAATTGCGTCTAGGACAGTAATTGAATATCCAAAATTAGTTAAAGATGTTCTTAAACTACAAAAACCAACCTATATTTCTTTAGGATGGTGGAAAAAAAATTCTTTTCCTTTTAAAGAAAAGAATGCAAAATATCTGTATTGTATCTCAAATTACCCAACTTTGCATAAAGATCTAAAAAATTTACCAAAAAAATTTGATAAATTTTATGGATATAGCGATCATGTTGTTGGTTTAGAAGCATGTTTTATTTCATTAAGTAGAGGAGCCAGACTTATAGAAAAACATTTCACACTTACCAAAGATTCAAAAGTAATAAGAGATCACGCATTGAGCGCTACTCCTGAAGAGTTTAAAGTTTTAGTAGATCATGGAAGCAAAATTTTTGAATTACGAAATGCTATCGAAAGAAAAAAATAAAATTAAAAAAATAATTTTTTTTTTACCAAGGCAGCATACTAATTTAAATGGATGGTTTGAGTTCTTAAAAGATAATAAAATTAAAATTGAATGTTATGTTTTAAAAAAATCAAGAATTGAAAATTATTCTTTTAATAAACCTAAAATTTTTCCATTTATAAATTTAAAATCTTATAATTTTAATTTGAAAGTTATAAATTTTTATTCTTTGATAAAAAAACTTAAAGAGCAAAATAAAAGAGATACCATCCTAGTTATAAGAGAGTTTAATTTTTTTTTTAACTTTATTTTACCCTTACTAATTAGAATTTTTTGTAAAACTAGATTTTTTATTTATACACAAATTAATTTAGACTATTTTTACAATTTAAAGATTTTTAAAAAAATTAAAATATATCTTTATTCTAAATTATTTAAAACTTCATTTATAACTCCAGTTTTTAATACTGAAAAAGTCTATTTAAATAAAACATTTGTACCAATTCCATTTTTGATAAAAATGAAAAGTAAAGCAAAAAAAAAAAATAAAGTAATTAATATTCTGTCTATTGGCAAATTTCAAAATAGAAAAAATTTTTTACTGTTATTGAAATCATTAATGAAAATAAAAAAGCATTA
>MDTB01048132.1_pt1 | contig 18733 bp, 17 predicted proteins | sample 811161 | NCBI WGS metagenome assembly MDTB01 (sample SAMN05326650, study PRJNA326480) | marine metagenome | isolation source: seawater | place: Mediterranean Sea | collected 2009
ATCCCATAAATATACTTTAGTAGGCTTTTCATTAATCTTAAGTGAATTAAGCAAGTCAAAATAATAGACAAACTGACTTCCTAAGAACCCTGCAGCACCAGTTATTAAAACTGTTTTTCCTGAAAATTTAGAATTAAGCTTATCAAGAGCTAAAATAATTAAATTAGCATTGTTAATTAATTCTGCATTTTTATTTGATTTATTTACCATTTTTTCCATGGACAATTACTAGAATCCCATAGAGATTGTAAATGTATTTTATCTCTTAAAGTATCCATAGGTTGCCAAAACCCTTTATGTTTATAAGCCATCAATTCTCCGCTTTTTGCTAAATTTTCTAAAGGTTACTTTTCCCGGCTACTTGAATCATCTTTTATATAATCAATAACTTTTGAAGAAAATATTTTTAGTTACCTTTCCGTTGAATGCCTAGAGGTTAGTAATATATTAAATCCTTCTTTCTTAAGTTTTTGTGCCAGAACACATGAGGCAAAGTATTCTCTCTTAAATGTATCAATATGCATTACCACTATAGTATTTTTAACATTATAAAAAACATTAATTAAATACTTTTACTAAAGTCGGTCTTCTATTCATATTTTCTGAATAAGACTTTCATATGAGCTCATGGATTTAACTATACCCTGATCTATAACAAAGATTTTATCGGTATCCCTTAATGTTGAAAGATGATGAGAAATTATTATAATTGTAATTTTACTTTTAAGTTTTTTTATTGCGTTTAAAATTTCTTTCTCTGTTGTCTTATCCAGTGCACTAGTGGCTTCATCTAAAATAAGTAAGTTCGGATTTGAATATAAAGCACGCGCAATTCCAATTCGTTGTCGCTGACCCCCAGAAAGTCTTATTCCCCGCTCTCCAATAATTGTTGAATAGCCCTTCTCCAATTCGTTCATTATAAAGCTATCTAAATTAGCAATCTTAGCAACTTTTTTAACCTGATTAAAATGAATTTTTTCTTTTTTAATCCCAAAAGCTATATTTGATGATATAGTATCATCAATTAGAAAAGTTTGCTGAGGAACATATCCAACATTGCTTTGCCAACTTTCAATATTATTTTCATCAAGCAGAAAATTATCTACATATATTTTGCCCTCGCTGGGCTTTAACAGCCCAAGAATTAGATCTATGATTGTAGTTTTTCCACTTCCACTTTTTCCAATTATACCAACTGTTTGTTTTGCAGTTATTTTCATATCTAATCTTTTAATAACCTTTGTCTTCGAAAAAGGATAAGTATAGCTTAAATTTTGAATTGTAATCTCTCTCTCAATCTCTATATTTCTGTTTTCTATTTTAGATTTTTTAATTTCAGATAGATTTTCAATTTCATTGTAAATCAAATCCAAAGATGGGATAACCGATTTAATTGTAATAAAGTTTGCATAAATTAATTGTAGGGCTGGAAGTAATTTATACCCTGCAAATGAAATTACTGCTAGACTTGGTAATATTTTAAATAAAGTTTCAGGATTTTGGACATACACAAGTGAAATAAATATTATCCCTCCAAAAAAAATAGATTCAATGAAAAATCTGGGTAGCCGCGTCAAAATTTGAGTCTTAGCATTAGAAAAAGCATATTTTTCTGCTGCATTTGAAAATAATTTATGATAAAAATTTTCTAACCGATTCACTTTAACATCTTTAATCCCATAAAAAACTTCATTTATGATTTTGTGTTTCACTTGACTTGTTTTAAGCCTTATTTCCCCTATACTATAAGCATACCCTTTTAGAGATAAATAAAGTATTCCGTATGATAAAGCTAAGATTAGTGAAGAAATTAATGCTATTATTGTATTTGTATAAAAAATCATGATTATCATTGCTATAGCCAAAAGCCCTTGGGCAATAATATTTATAGAAGGAGCTAATACCCCAATTACAACTTGATTTACCTCTTTGAGTAAATTATTCCCAATTTCAGAAGTATTTTTATTTAAAAAAAAAGTGTATTGTTGTTTTAAATATTTTTTTAATAATCTTTCACTAATTGAAAACTCAATTAATTGATCAACTTTTAACTGAGTATAAACTGTTATAGCTTTAAAGAACATTGAACTAATTAAAACAACCAATAACATGACCCCTAAGAAAATTAGAAAATTAGATTCATTTGTAAATTTTAAATTAATGAACGCGTAATTAAGATAATTATTGGTCTTGATTATTTCAGGTTTTGTCAAAATTGTGAAAAAAGGGAATATAGATGCAACTCCAATAACATCAATTATAGCCATAAATACTATCTTTACTAAAAGGCTTAAAACTTGCTTTCGCTCTTTATTATTGAGTAAATAACGAATCCCAAAAATCTTTTTTATCATTATATTTTGATTTAAAATGAAAAAGTTTTTAACGAATTGTATCTAGTGAAATATTGTTTGTCACTTAGGATAATGGAATGATGAGTCTTTGATAAAAATTTCCCAAAAATTAAATTATTGAAAAACCTCCATCTATCACAAGATTGTGCCCTGTTATATAAGATGAATCATCTGAAATTAAAAAACAAACTGCTTTTGCTACATCACTAGGTTTTCCCATCCTATCTAATGGTACTTTTTGACAATATTTGTGGACAAATATTTCAGGCTGATTATCGAATATTCCACCAGGCGAAATAGAATTAACTCTTATTTTGTGTTTTCCATAATACGATGCTAAATATCTTGAAAAGTTAGTTATTGCACCTTTTATAGCAGAATAAGCAGCCGGAGTTGTCATGCTTGTTCCCTTATAAATATTGAAATCTGGTCCCAAAAAACCATAGATAGATGACATGTTTATAAATGATCCAAAATCTTGTTGTTTCATTTTTTCTAAAACAATTTGGCAACAAATGAAATATCCATTCAAATGCATGTCAATATTTTTTCTCCATGATTCTATAGGGATATCTTCAAATTTATACCCCCAATCTTTTGTTCTTGGATAAGCATTATTCACCCAACCGTCTATTCTTTTGTACTTATTTAAAATAATTTCTACCCCATTTTTTACAGATTTTTCATCTGTTATATCTATTACATATTGATTCTCATTATGAGACTTAAAATTTATGTCAATACTTAAAACTAAAGCTCCATTATCTTTAAGAGCTTTTACTATACTATTGCCTATTAATCCTTGACTCCCTGTAACTACAACTATTTTATCTTTTAAGCTCAATATTATTATTTTATGATTTTAATTAAATTTTCTGAAAACAGGCTTTATAACAGGGGATTTTAAATATTTATTTAAGCCACTTTCTAATGCCTTTTTGTATATCTGTAAAGCATGTCTTGCTGCAGCAAATGTTTTTTCTAATTCTGATTGTTTATGCGAAAAAGAAATTGCTATATAAGGTATCATGATTTTTTTTTCCATCATCTCCTGTAAAAATAAAGTTCTCATAGGTAGAGATACGATTCCATCATTATCTTTTGAAATAAAATTTGGTGAGCATGGATATCCTTCTAAATAAAATTTATCTAAAATGCCTAATTCTTTTGATATTAAATTAACTCCATCTATTAAGTTTTTTCCATGTTCCCAAATATGCTCAATAACATTATCTCTTTTTAAAATCTCAATGGTTTTTATAAAAGACCCTAAGGGACCCATTTCTGCTCCATGAGTTGTTGATGTCAAGAAAATTCTTTCTGATCCTGTTTTCAATATTCCACCTATTTGCATAATATCTTTTTTACCTGCTAATGCAGCTACTGCAAATCCATTAGCCATAGCTTTCCCGAAAGTACATAAATCGGGTTCTACATTAAAAAAAGTTTGAGCTCCTTGAATATGCCATCTAAATCCTGTAATCATCTCATCAAGAATAAAAACAGAATTATATTTTCTACAAGTTCTCTGTACTTTTTGAAGAAAGTTATTTGAGTTATTAGGACATAGATTACATTTGTTTTTAAAGTTACACGACTTATCACAGGGACTCAAATTTGTAGCCGGTTCCAATATTACACCAGCAATTTGTCCTGGAAATAAATCAAAAAGTCTCTGCAAAGAATTAATATCATTGTAATTAAATTTTAAAGTAAAAAAATTGGATTCCTCTAATGTACCTTTTTTTATATCTGTTGAACCAATAAACCAATCGTCAAAAGAGAAGAATGGTTGCTCTTCAGGTACTGCTATATATTTTCTCCCCGTATATGCCCTGGCTAATTTAACCGCTGCAGTAGTGACAACAGATCCGTGTTTAGCAAATTTAACCATCTCTACAGAGGGGATAAGATCTCTTAGTAATTCAGCTGCTTTTAATTCTGTTGTAGAGGCCCTTGTTAGATTATTACCTTTTATAATTTCATCATAACATGCATCAATAACTTCTTCATTTCCGTATCCAATATTTACTGATCTTAAACCCATGCCAAAATCTAAATATTTATTCCCCTGTGGATCATAAACATATGCTCCTTTGCCTTTATCTAATATGGATGGAGCATTAGAAGGAAACTGATCATCTCCTCTTGAGTATGTGTGCGCTCCACCAGGTATAATTTCATGAAGTCTTGAAGAATATGAGGTATTACTATTAAATTTATTCATTTTTTAATTTATTCATTATAAAGTCAGCAAATTCCCAATCAATTGGTTCATCTATTTCTAGTCCTGTAATGTTATCAACTAGAAAACTTAATGTTTTTTGTGTATAAAAAGATTTATAAGAGAGAAAATCACTCCATTTACTTATATAAAGTCCACCAGAAGGAGTAATCTCTTTTTTAAAATTCTGTCTTCCTAATTTTTTTAAATTATTTAATCTTTTTGATAGGATTTTTAAATATTTACTATTTTCTTGAATAAAAATTGTATTGATTTTTGTTTCGACAGTAGCAACGATAGATGATGCATAGTTAGTTTTTTCAAGTAAAAATAATGCATTTTCTAGGTGCACTGAGTTTAAAAAAGGATTTGTTGGTTCCAAAAGTCCTATGTATTCATATTTAAGTCCTACTTTTTTTGCATGCTCCATTGCATGTAGTACAACATCAAAAGAGGATGCATTATCTGTTGCTAAAAATCTTGGTCTTATAAAAGGAACTTCAGCTTTATATTTTAAAGCAATTTTTGCATACGCTTTTGAGTCTGTACTTACCCAAACGTCTTTAGAAATATCTGTATTTAAAGCTGATTCAATTATATATTTTATTAAAGGATTTCCTCCTAAAATTTTTATATTCTTATTCGGTATAGATTTAGATCCGCTTCTTGCCGCTATCAACCATAAGATTTTCTTATTTTTCACTCAAGCAAAGTTTTAACTTTTTAAATCTAATCGAGATATTTAAATAATTATTAATAGAATAGAACTCCCTTTTTCATTAAATAAAATCGGATCATAATTTTGAATTTATCCTTTTCTTGTATCAAGAAGACTTTAACTTTGTAAATTCAGAAATTTTATTTAAAATGTAATTAACATCTTTATCTGTTAAATTATATGATGTGCTTAGGCTAAACGAGTTTTTTGATATTCTTTTACTAGCACTTAAATTGTCTTTACCACAATATTTTTTATAGGGAGGCATGTCACCTAAAGGGAAAAAAATTGGTCTTGTTTCTATTGCAGATTTCATTAAATAATTAATTATATCATTTTTATCAAAAGGGCTTCCTTTAAGGAGTGATAAATTATAAAGCCAATATGAATGCTTTGTTCCATACTCCTCCTTTGGTAATCTAAAAAATTTATATTTTGAAAGAAATTCAGAATACTTATTTGCTATTTCTCTTTTTCTAGTAACAAATTTATCAAGTTTTTCAAATTGAGCTACACCTATTGCTGCCTGAAGATTTGTCATTCTATAATTATAGCCTATATGGTTATGCCAATATTTTTTATTTTTTGACATTCCGTGATCCCTTAACTCTCTTGCAAAAATTGATGTTTTAAGACTTTTAAAAACAACCATTCCTCCCTCACCTGTTGTAATTGTTTTATTCCCAAAAAAACTAAACGTTGCTACGTCGCCGAAAGTTCCAACTTTTTGACCTCCATATTCGCTTCCAATTGCTTCAGCACAATCTTCAATTAATAATAATTTGTGTTTTTTTGATATTTTGACTATTTCATTCATTTCACAAGGGTTGCCATACAAATGGACTATAAGAATTGCTCTTGTTTTAGAAGTTATTTTATCAATAATCGATTCAATATTAATATTTAAACTATCTTCTTTTATATCAGCTAAAACAGGTGTAGCTCCTGTATAAATGATTGAATTTATTGTTGCAGCAAATGTTAAATTAGGAACTATTACTTCATCACCTTTTTTAATTCCCAAGCTTAAAAGAGCCAAGTGTAAGGCATTAGTCCCATTACTTACAGTAATGGATTCTCTCCCATTATGGTATTTTTTAAATAAACTTTCAAATTTGTCAATGTATTTTCCAGAAGATGATATCCAATTACTTTTAATACAATCAGTGATATATTTTAGTTCATTTCCTTCCAAATATGGAGAAGCTATAGGGATACTTTTAACTCGATCTCTTGTAGCATAATCTATAATTATTCCGTCTTCATCTAATAAAGGAATTACCTTAAGGGTATAACTAAAAGAGCTTAAAATTTCAGCAACACTAGTTTCGATTTTCAAAGAAAAGAATTTAGTATTCATTATTTTCTCAACAGATATAGATAAATCGTTGTCAATTAGAAGGTGTTTTCTAATATCACCATCTGTTAAAATTCCTAGTAATTTAGTTGAACTATCAACAATGAAAACAATCCCCAAACCAGATCTTGTCAATGATTCTAAGGCCGCTCTTAAATCGGCTTTATTATTAATAATAATATTATCTAAATTCATTTTCTAGTAATTTTATTTGGGTTTTAATTTGATTTTCGATGATACATATATGGTTTTTAAATTGGAATTCTATAACTCATTTTCCAATATTTTAATTTGATTATTGATTGTTTTAGGATTAATATTTTTCACCTCGATTACGTGGCTTATTCTATCAAATTTTTTTAAATAAGGAATAAACCAGTAATCTTTATCAAAAGGTAAATTTAAATCCCGTAGCCCATTATTATCACTATGATGTATGGCTTTTACATAATTTAAAATTTTACTAGTCTGAATATTTAAATCTAGATTTAATGTATTTGAGCTAACCTTTAAGTGTCCCGTATCTAAAAGAAGACCTAATTTATTTAATTTAAATTCATCCAAAATCATTTTTATTTCTTTATAGTCAGTACATAAAAAAATATTTTGCTCATTGTTTAATTCATAATTTTCTTTGGATAATACATTATTTTCAATACAAAAATTAACCTCATGTATATTGGAAAAATTTAGAAGTTCTGATAAACTTTTCATAAATATTTCTAAATGTAGTTTTCTATTTATTTTACCTCTTGATCTTATTTTTTTTCCTAATGAACTTATCATCGGATCCAAACAAAAGCCAGCATGTGCTGCATAAAAAGGTAAATCAAATTTTGATGATAATAATATGTTTTGCTTGCAATGATCTATTGACTTTTTTAAGATCATTTTATTACTACTTGCTAAGTTTAATACAAATGGAATTTTTGGAGCTGGAAAATAATTATGAATTAATTTTTTTTTTATAAAGCTGGCAAATAAATCAATATTTTTTTTTTTGGAATGGAATATTCGAACTGAACTCCAGGTTGTAATTACTTTTTTTACATATTTGAATGATTTCATTCAAACTTTTGTTATCGAAAACTATTGAACTAAGATAGAGATTATCTCTCATTTTTTAATTTTAAATAAGATTCTAAGTCCTTTACTGGCTCATTTTTATAAGTTGCAAGTGGATAAGGAGGATGAATTAAGGCTTTAATAAATCGTTTTGTTTTGTCAGTACTCCAATTTTCTGAAATTTTCCCATCCAACGGAACACCTCTTTTATAATAATTACCTTCATTTTGTTGCTTTTGACCCTTTTTACCTTCCAAAACAAATTCAAAAGCATAAATAAAATATTTTAAAGCTTCAAGCATAACTTTATTATACAATGTTGACTGAATATCAAATGGATTTATTTCAATTTTTTTCTGATATATTATAGTTCCTTTATCAATTTCTTTATTTATAAAGTGATAAGTCAAACCAGTATATTTTTCGCCTTTTATTATAGCCCAAGTTATACTCGAACAACCTCTATAATTAGGTAGTAGTGATGGATGAAGATTAAATATTTTCCCTTTGGATATATCAATTATATCCTTAGTAATTATATACCTGTAATAAATACTACAAATGATATCAGGTTTGAATGGTAAGTTTTTAATGGATATTTTGTCAATTGAATATGGAATGTTTAGTTCTTTACAATAAGATACTAAATCAGGAATGAAGTGAGGTGATTCATGAGTATAAACAAATAACTCAAAATTTTTTTCATAAAGTATTTTTAGAACTTCACAACCAATCAAATCATAGCCACAAATTATTACTTTTTTCATAAATGATCAAACGACACTAATTCATCTAATTCTACATTTCTATTTAATTTTTTACCTAAAAAATAAATTTGAAAATTAGGAGACAGTCCATTAAAGGGTCTTTTAAATGCAAAATGATTTTCATTTAATATTTCTCCCTTCGAAATTGCTTTAGAATAAACCAAACTCCTCTTCATACCATAAATATTTAATTTTTCTAATTCTGTAGGTTGTTTAGTTTTACTCCCTAATGACTTTTCAATTTCTCTTATCCCTTTAACAAGCTCTGAAAACCCTTTGGGGTCTAATGATGAACTGTGATCTGGCCCTTTCATTTTTTTATCCAGAGTGAAGTGTTTCTCAACTACTTTTGCTCCTTTAGCAACTGCTGCATAACATGCAAAATTATTCTGAACATGATCAGAATATCCAACTATAACATTTGGTATCCTTTTTAACGATTTTATAACGTTAATATTCGCATCCTCTATTTTTGATGGATAATTTGTAGTGCATTGAAGGATATTTAGTGGTAAAGTGGAATTTATGTTTTTAATTTTTTCAACAGCCAAAAAAATTTCAGAAAAATATGACATCCCTGTTGATAAATATATTGGAAGTCCAAAACTAGCAACGTGTTCTAAAAAAGGGATTTCTGTTAATTGTCCCGAGGATATTTTAAATGAATTAACACCGAGGTCAAATAAATAATCTACATCCTCTTTACTATATGGTGTAGACATAAAATCAATATTTAAGTCGTCACAATATTTTATTAATTTTTTATAATCACTTTTTTCTAATTCGAGTGAAGACAGCATTTCAAATTGACTTTCTTTGGTGTCTGTGACTTTTAACTGATATTTAGCCTTTGGCGCATTTAATGTGACTAAGTTAGATGCTTTGAATGTTTGAAATTTTACACAATCTGCATTAGCTTTCTTGGCCTCTTCAACAAGCCTAAGCGCTATATCTAATTTTCCATCATGGTTTACTCCTGCTTCAGCAATTATATATGTACTTTTCATGAATGTATAACAAGGATTCGGTTATTTAATGGGGGTTTTTCTGTTTTTAACAAACCAATTTATGATTATGTTTTATAAAGGTTAAACTTCTTCTCTTAAACTAAATTTTTATTATGTATGATATTACTTCCATCGAAAATTATAGTATTCCTATAATTGTAGTTTTTAAATTCATCCCATTCGGTTAAAAGTGCAATTCCATTTGTATTTTCTGTAGCTTTCTCTAAAGTATCAAAACAACTTATTTTTAAATTTATAAATTCTTCTGAAACTTCCAATTTCCAAAGATTTAAAATATCTCTAAGTACTTTATCACATGAAATCATGGGATCGTATATGTTTAGTTCAGCACCAGCTTTAAATAGTTTCTCAGCTACAGAAATTGCCGGTGAATGCCTGGAATCATTTGTGTTAGCTTTAAATGCCCATCCTAAAATTGTAATTCTTTTACCATTCAAATCCCCCCCAAAATAATTAATTATTTTTTGAGCAAAACGATCCTTCTGATAATTATTGATTTTGATAACTTGGTGCCAATATTCAGCGACTTCATTCAATCCATAATATTTACATAGATAAACCAAATTCAGAATATCTTTTTGAAAGCAACTGCCACCAAAACCAACTGATGCATTAAGGAAATGAGGGCCAATTCTATGGTCCATTCCAACAGCCTTTGAAAGCTCTTTTATATTTGCACCCGTTTTTTCACAGAGTGCTGAAAGACTATTTATCGAGGAAATACGTTGTGCCAGCATAGCATTTGAAGCTAATTTAGCAAGTTCAGAGGTCCACACATTTGTAGTCAAAATCTTTTCTTTTGGAATCCAGTTAGCATAAATATCTACTAATGATTGAATTGCTTTTTGACCATATTCTGACTGGTCTCCTCCAACTAAAACACGGTCTGATTTAAATAAATTCTCAATAGCTGTACCTTCTGCTAGAAACTCAGGATTTGAAAGAACTTCAAAGTGAATATTAGAGGAGTTTTCTTCTAAAATCTCTTTTATCCTTTCTGCAGTTCGAACTGGAAGTGTTGATTTTTCAACAACTATTTTATCACTTCTTGAATATTTTGCTATATCTCTTGAACAAGACTCGACATAACGTAAATCAGCAGCCATTCCTGCTCCTTCACCTTCTGTTTTAGTAGGAGTATTTACGGCCATAAAGATCATCTCTGCTTTTGCAATGTTACTTGATATATCATTTGAAAAGAAAAGATTTTTTCCTCTAACCTGCTTTACTATATCGGCTAGTCCTGGCTCATAAACAGGTAAAGAGTTTAATGGTCCATTCCAAGCTTTAATTTTTTCTGGATTGGCATCAACAACGGTTATATTGATATGAGGACACTTAAGAGCAATAACTGCCATTGTTGGTCCTCCTACATACCCCGCTCCAATACAACAAATATTTTTTACCTGCATTATTTTTTTTTTAATAGCCAGGAAGAAGATTGTATCTTATCCCCAAGCCCTTCCAAAAGTCCTATTCCTTTTTCTTTACAAAGAGGACCTTCGGGTATAGAATCATTGTTCTGATCTCCGCCGTTAGCAAAGTAGAGCTCGTAATCACTAGAAAACTTATCTGCCAAATCCCCTAGAGTAGCACACTGGGTTTTATCCTTATCAATTGAGATAAGGGCTTTGTCAACAATCCTCATTGCACTTACAATAATTAGGCGCTCATCCTCTTCCATAAACTCTTTACTCCCCTTTAGCTCTCTTTGAAGATCGCTGTTTACTATCACCCAAAGCTCATCCCCAGGTACTTTGGCTTTTTCAAAAAGTTCTAAGTGTCCCTTGTGAAGAGGGTTAAAATATCCTGAAACTATTATCGCTTTTGGCTTCATTTAAGCTCTATTATAATAGTCCTCTATTCTAACAATATCATGCTCTTCAAAGTAGGTTCCTGTATGGACCTCAATAAAAACTACTTTTTCTGATGCCTTATTTTCATTGCGGTGTTTTACCCCTTGAGAAATAATAACCGTTTGACCTCTAGTGTACTCGCTGCCCTTACCATCCAAAGTAATCAACTCAGTGCCTTCCAATATAGTCCAAGCCTTGGAGCGTTTGTGATGGTACTGATAAGATAGTTTTGCAGGAGGGTCAACCTCTATTCGCTTAAGCTTATAATTAGGCTCATCATGAAGAACATAAAATCGCCTCCAAGGACGCTCTTCATTTTCTATAGATATCATTTGTCTTTAGAATTAAATAGTACAATATGTTCATGGTCGGCTAAAAACTTAGAAGCTAAATAAAAACCTACTTTTCGACCAATTAGATCTTCAATTTTATCTTCTAGTTGAGCTATGTATTCCATGTTAAGCCCCTGACCAATTAAAAAAACTTCAATAAGCCCGGAGTCATTTCCTTTAGCGTAATCCCCAACTAGGATAATCTGATCTACGTCACCCATGCGCTCGAGCACAGTCTCCACCACATCCTCCAGGCCGAGGTGTTTAAAAACTACTTTTTGCATGACTTCAAACAAGGGATGTTTGATATTGGCCTTATACTCAACTTTGTTATCTACTTTTACCTTTTCTAGATAGCCCGCTCCTTGGAGATGATTAAGCTCTTTACGGATAGCGTTGGTAGATTCACCCATTTCGGTGGCAAGCCCATTTAGATATCCTCTATTGGCCTGGGAGATAAAAAATTTAATTAGTAATCGAAGGCGCGTTTTAGATGTGATTAGCTCACCTAGCATAGTTAGATTCTTTGGTTTTTTTCACGGCTCCGCCGCATCTGTCCCAATTGGGCAAAGTTATATTTTTCATTAAAATCAAAAAGCTAAATTTTAGGCCGCATATTTTTTTAGGGTAATACTCATCCCTAAAGAAACTAGCTCTAATTTAACTTTTTTATTGTCTGTTTGAACCACCCTTCCCGAAACTCCTGAAAAAGGCCCTTCGGTAATAGTATGGGAATCCCCCACACTTAATGTATTTACTTTAATATCGTTGTATACCCCGTTTAAGTGATTCTGCATTTGATCAATTTCATCGCCATGAACAACCGCCGGTTTTCCAAGAAAAAACAGATAACGCACAATTCCAGAACAGGCAAAAACTTTTTGGCGCTGGTTTTCCTCTAACTCAACCATAACATAAGAAGAAAGAAGGGGTCTGTTTACTTTTTTCTTTCTATCGGAATATTGTTTTAAAAGGGTAATGGTTGGGCAGTAGTTTGTAATTTTCATAGCTGAGAGTTGCCCAGCTACTTTTAGCTCCTGCTGGGGACGGGTATAGACAACAAACCACTTTTTCTCCATGCTTTTTTAAATGCAACCCCATTAAAAAAATTGGTAATTAACCAATTAATTAAGAGGGGTTAGATTTTTATCAAATGAAATTCCAAGCATTAATGAGTACCAAAAGTACTTGATAATAACTAAATAACAAAACTATTTATCAAGTTTTTTAAGTATTTACTTTTAATTAAAAAAATAAAGTCAGTCATCAATAAAAACAACTAACTAAAAATCAACAATTTATATCAGTTTTATGTTGAAACACAGAAAATAAAATATCATTGACAATATTAAAAACTAACAATCAAGCCTCTGTAAGAGGTTTAAATTAAAACAAAAAACAAGCTATCTGCAATACTGATCAAAACTAGCTGCTGCCTGTGAGAATCCTGAATCTCTTGAAGTAGCAAGTAGTGGACAAGCTCCGACTGGATCTCCCATTCGAATAAAAATAAGTGCCTTTATATACTCACACTTTCCGTTGAGAGGATTAAGATCATTAATTACCACATTAATCTCAACTAGAGCTTTTTCTATATTACCTAGCATATAATTAGATGTTGCCGCATTTTCATAATGGCTATAATCCAGTGGATTAGCTTCATAGGCATTTTTAAACTGCTCAGCTGCATTTTCAAAGTCTTGATTATTAAAATATTCAAGCCCTTTTGTGGAATAGATACCTGCTTTTTTAAATCCATCTACTCCTGTTACTATTTGACTGTAAAGCCCAATAAAATCTTGATCATTTGGAAAGATTTCAATTGCCCTTTTTGCTCTATTTATTAACTTTTTGTCAGTACGGTGATAAAGGCTGTTTGCAACAATTAAATAATTTTTCCAATTATTTATATTATTCTTTGCAATTAAAAGTTCAAAAGCTTCCTCCAAAGCATCTCTATCACTAGTTTTACTAATTAAATTAATATAACGTGAAGCATGTAAACTGTTATTTGGAAGCCCAAAAAAAGCTTTTCGGGCATAAATCTTTGCGCTATCAAGTTGACCTTTTTCTTGAAAAATTTGACTTTTAAGAATTTCAGAGTAATAAAGATAAGGATTGGCTTTTGTTCCTTTTTCAACTAATGATAAAGCTTTATCATACTGCTTTGCGTTTACATAATAACGTGCTTTGACAGAGTTTATAGGAATTGTAGTTACTGTAATATTAGGTATATCTGGGACTATTTCATCAACTTGTGATAAGGGGACATTAAACTGATTTGAGTTAAAATCCTGTAGTAAAAACATTTGCCCTTTTAATGACTGATATACTTTATTAGTAACATATAAACTTGGTAAAAGACAACTAATTGCTACAAATAAAAACATAGAAGAGAGGATTTTATAAGTTTTTACTTTTTGATTAGAATACTTATACTTTTGAAAGTAAATAACAATAAGAGCCATAATAGTAGTCCATACAACCAATATTTGAGGCCTTGCTATTGGGAAGTTTAGATTCGCATCAACTGAATAAACTCCCAGAGAAACTAATAGTAGAAAGACAAAAGTTTTCTCTTCAAAACTACTTTTAGAATATCTTACAAAAACATAGACATAATAAAACGCCCATAAAAAGATTCCTAGATAAAGTGAAAATCCAATAATTCCAAGCTCTGCAGCTAATTGAATAAAATCACTATGGGCATGATAAGGAACAACATAACCGAGAATATCTTTTGAATCGTATTCGATTGATTTTAATTTCCAATTTCCAAGACCTGTACCAAAAATAGGGTTAGAGGAAAAATGAGATAACACATCCTCATAATACCTTAATCGCTGATTTACAGATCCGTCATTTGTGGATAATGAAATTGTTGCTGCACGAGATAAAGCATCGGCTCCTTTACTTGCAACTAGAACCTGATTTACTCCAATTGCTAGTATAAGAGGAATAATAATATAGCCAATACTTAGTAATTCTCTTAACTTTTTTATTTGCTTAAAATAGATAGCCATTTGCATCGCTATGTATCCAACTGTAATCAGTCCGACTGCTATAAAAGAAGCCCTTGATTGAATAATAGAAAGAGATAACAATGCTAAAAAGATAATTGCAGTAAGTAAAACTTTAAAACTCCCTTTTTTTAAAAGGCCAATTAGATATAAAACGAAAGGAATTTTAATAGCTATAGAGAAGGCAGTAATATTTCTATTGGCAGTAACTCCTTTAAGATTACCAGGGTTTATTATCCCAGTTGTTTTTATCATCTGAATTGCTTCAGTAAGCACAGCATAAATTTCTACAGATAAGATAATAGACAATATCCATGAGATAAATCGAGCTCTATTTTTGATTTTAAATAATAAAATTCCCATGAAAAAAAACATGAAAAGGACATTAACTTGCCTAGTAATATTTACAAGTACCTCGGTGGAATTAATAGCATAGAAATAAGAGAGTCCGCCCCATATAATAAAACCAAAGTAAAATAAAGATAAATTGGCACTTATTATTTTTGAAATTTCGGGTTTTAGTGATTTTCTGAAATAAATAAAGACAGTAAGGCTAACAAGATTTAATAGTGTCATAACTAACCATTGTGGAGCAATTTTATCTACTGCCTGAAGATTTGGGACAAAGCCTAAACATAAATACCCAACAAAAAGTAAGGGTGCTAGAAGATTTAAAGCATTTGAATTTGAAGAATGTCTTTTGGCCATCAGAAGTTTTTGAATGGACTAAAATACTATTTTTATATAAGTTTAAGAATCTTTAAGTTTTATCTTTACTATATGGATTATTCCATTTTAATCGTGGCGTTTTTTCTTTCAGCTCTTATTCACTATGGAGTTCAAAAGCTTTTTATCTATAATAAACGCTTTGACAATTTTAATCACCGTAGTTCACATAAAACATTAGCTACTCGCACTGGTGGAATTGGTATTTTTCTTACTCTTTTGAGTATTTCCCTTTACAATTATTTTCGTGGAATTGAAATTTTTGACTACTCTCTTTTTATACCCCTTGGAATTATGTTTATTATTGGAGTTTATGATGATCTTTATAATGCAGATTTCAAGCTAAAGTTTTTTATTCAAATTATAGTTGCTAAAATATTAATTGACCAGGGCTATGTGATTTCAAATTATCATGGCCTTTTTGGAATATATGAAGTCCCTTGGTTGCTAGCTCAACTTTCTACTGTCTTTGTTTTTTTAGTTGTGGTTAATGCAATTAATTTTATTGACGGTATTGATGGTTTAGCTCTAACTGAAGTCATAAAAATTATCATAGTTGTTGAATTTTTTAGTAATGGTATAACTTCTTTAAACACTCTTGGGTTTATAGTTATATCTTCTATTATCCCTCTCTATTATTATAATTTTAAGAAGAAAAGGAAAGTGTTTTTAGGAGATGGTGGTTCTATGCTGCTAGGAGTTTTAATTATGATTTATATACTTTTTACCCTTGGAGAGAGTTATAGCTTTAAGCCTAAACTTGTTTCTAACAAAACTCTTTTTGTTATATTGATATTATTTTATCCACTTATTGATTTACTAAGGGTTTTTATTTTAAGAATTGCAAAAGGGCATTCGCCATTTAAACCTGATCAAAATCATATCCATCATATTTTACTTAAAAAATATGATTCTCCTCTAAAAGCATTAATAATTATTCAATTTATCAATCTTTTATTTATTCTAATTTTAATATTATGAAGTATCTACTTTTTAGTTTTAACCTGCTTCTTTTTTTTAGTTGTTCAGAAAGAAATTGTGGAGAACTCGATTTTGATAAACAAAATAAAGTTACATACTTAAAAGGTGAGCCTTTTAGCGGGAAATGTGAGTCTTTTTATTTTACTGGCCAATTAAAAAGCAAGGAAGCCTATTTAAATGGTAAGGATCATGGTCAGTGGACTTATTTTTATAAAAATAATAACACTCAATTCTCAGGAACTTTTAATCTTGGTAAAAGAGATGGAGAATGGAAATACTATTATGAAAATGGAGCTTTATGGAAACAAAATTTTTATGAAAATGGCAAACAATTTGGTATCTGGAAAGAATTCAATAAAAGTGGAGAGCTTATTGACTCCACTTTAATTAAAAATTAAGTTTTACAGCTAATTTTTTTGAGGAAGTTCAATGCTGCTTTATAACCTAAATTATTTGAAGCCCTTATATACTTACATCCTAAATCCTTTTGACCTAGTTCATAAAATGCAAAACCTCCAATAAATTCGAAAAAACCATCATTTGACTTTATATCGAGGGATTCAATTTCCTTTAAAACTTCAACTGCTTTTTGAAATTCTTTCATGTAGCAATAGGTTAAAGCTATATTTAAATAATAAGAATCTTCATTAGGTACAATTGCGGCTGCCTTTTTCCAGTTGTCTATGGCTTTATTATATTCTTTATTTTTAAAATTTTCACTTGCGATACCATCAAATTGTGCTGCTAAAATACTTGATTCAACACCTTTACTTATAATCAAATCAAAAGATTGAAAGAGTTTATTTTCAGGAAATAAAGTCATTGCTAGCTTTATATTTTCTTTATCACTGTTATTAAATTCTATTTTATTCTTCGTCAGAGCAAAAAAATGATTTGACCATATCAAAGGATGCTTTAAATCTTTTGTTATTTCAAAAATTTCGCTCTCCTTTTTGAATTCTTTTCTTTCGACTAAAAGTGTTTGGTATAAAACAACATGAGCAACATTTTTTGGCACTTTATTAATTGCTTTTTCTATGAAATAAAAAGCACTATCCTTTTTTTGTTCCTCGTAATAAATTTTAGCCAGTAAGAAGTCTCCAAAACCTAAATGTGGATTAACTTTTTTTCCTTGAGAAATAAGTTTTTTTGCTTCTTGAAATTTTCCTTCTTGTAGATAGTAATTGGCCTTAGATAGTTTTATTGGTATAGTTGTATTAGTAATGTTCGGGAGAAAGTCTTCATAATCTTTTATGTCATCTACAGAAGCTTCGAGATCTATACCATTCATATTAAAATCATAATACATGTAGTAAATTTCTTTGTAAGAATTCAATACTCTTATATTTAGATAGTTTATTGGAATTAGGATAATCAAAGCCAAAATGGAAATACTTTTGAAAGAAAAATTTTTATTTTGATTTTTATCTAAATAAGTTGAACTAAAAAAAGAAAGGATATAGATTAAATTCATTTGACTATATGGCCTTAACCTTGGAAAATTTATATTGGAGTCCCATATAAAAATTAATAGCGCAAGAAGTAAAAATATTCCGAGATCATCTGGAGCTTTAGCTTTGAAAAAATAATTTTTAATAAGAAAATAAACAGGGTAAAATAATATCAGAAAAAATAAAATAAATCCAAATAATCCAGTTTCTGAGGCAATTTGGAGAAAATCGTTATGGGCATGGAAAGGTACTTTGTAATTAGTTACTTTCGAATTATATGTTTCTAAAGATTTAATTTTCCAATTGCCAAGTCCAATTCCTAATAATGGATTATCAATAAATAAATGAATTGCATTTTTATAATAATTTATTCTATCATTGGTAGATTCATCATTATAATTTGTGATTCTTGTAAGAGATGAGGTTTTATTACTATTTGAATACATTAGATTCTGTACCAAAAATGTAGTCCCCAATGAAAATATAAATAATGGTATTAAAATTGATTTTTTGGGTGTTATTAAAGATGATCTAAATCTGCTAGAAATAATTAAATAAATCAAAATAAGAAACAAACCGATGATGGCTGCTCTTGATGAAATAATTAAAATACAAAACATTGAAATCAATAAAAATAATATCATAATCCCCCTGAAAAGCTTCTTTTTAAACCTGTAAAAACCATATAATAAAAATGGTATTTTAATTAAAATAGAAAAAGCACCTATATTCTGATTAGATGATAAACCTTGAAGCTCACGTATTCTATCTAATCCTGTGTCAAATGAATAGTTTAATACAAAAACATAAAAAACAACAAGAGATTCAATAATTAAAAGGGATAGCATTATCAG
>MDTB01143104.1_pt1 | contig 18732 bp, 26 predicted proteins | sample 811161 | NCBI WGS metagenome assembly MDTB01 (sample SAMN05326650, study PRJNA326480) | marine metagenome | isolation source: seawater | place: Mediterranean Sea | collected 2009
ATACTGATGATTTGAGTAAAGAATTAGAGTCTATTTATGGAAAAAGTCTATATGGAGATGTTATAAAAAAATTAGATAAAAAAGAATTAAGAGAACTTTGTACAAACCTTTCAAAAGGTATACCTATAGCAACACCTGTATTTGATGGAGCTTCTACAGATGATATAACAAAAATGTTAGAGCTTGCTAGCCTTCCGAATACTGGTCAAACAAATTTATGGGATGGAAGAACCGGTGAAAGATTTGACAGACCAATAACTGTTGGAATTATATATATGTTAAAACTTCACCATCTTGTTGAAGATAAAATACATGCGAGATCTACAGGACCATATAGTTTGGTAACACAGCAACCGCTAGGTGGTAAAGCACAGTTAGGCGGACAAAGATTTGGTGAAATGGAAGTTTGGGCGTTAGAGGCATATGGTGCATCTTATACATTACAAGAAATTCTAACAGTTAAATCTGATGATGTAGCTGGAAGAACTAAGGTTTACGAAACTATCGTAAAAGGAGATGAAAACTTTGAGTCTGGAATTCCAGAGTCCTTTAACGTTTTAGTTAAAGAAATAAGAGCTTTAGGTTTAAATATTGAATTAAATTAATTTAAAAAATGGCAAAACAAATAATAAAAGATTTAAAACAACCTTTGTCTGAAAAAAATTTTAATTATATTAAAATTTCTTTAGCAAGTCCTGAGAAAATTAAATCTTGGTCTTTCGGTGAGATAAAAAAACCTGAAACTATAAATTATAGAACATTTAGACCAGAAAAAGATGGTTTGTTCTGCGCCAGAATTTTTGGGCCCGTAAAAGATTATGAATGCTTATGCGGTAAATACAAAAGAATGAAATTTAGAGGAATAATATGTGAAAAATGCGGTGTGGAAGTCACAAAGTCTAACGTAAGAAGAGAAAGAATGGGACATATCAGTCTTTCGTCTCCAGTAGCACATATATGGTTTTTAAAATCTTTACCTAGTAGAATTTCATTAGCAATTGATATGAAACTTAAAGATGTTGAAAAAGTTTTATATTTTGAAAGTTTTATTGTAATAGAGCCGGGTTTAACAGAATTAAAAAAAGGGCAATTGCTTACAGAGGAAGAATATCTCAAAGAACAAGAGAAGTGGGGAGAAGATGCGTTTACTGCTGGCATAGGTGCTGAGTCAGTTAGAGAAATACTCATTAACATTGATTTAAAAAAAGAAAAAGAAAAATTAAGCGCTTCACTTAAAGAGACAAAATCAAAAGTCACAGAAGAAAGAACTTTAAAAAGATTAAAACTTTTAGACTCATTTATAGAATCAGGAAATAAACCAGAATGGATGATTTTAACAACTGTACCAGTTATCCCACCTGAGCTTAGACCACTAGTACCATTAGACGGCGGAAGATTTGCTACTTCAGATCTTAACGATCTTTATCGTAGAGTAATAAATAGGAACAATAGATTAAAAAGACTTTTAGATTTAAAAGCACCTGAAATTATAGTTAGAAATGAAAAAAGAATGTTACAAGAATCCGTTGATGCTCTATTTGATAATGGAAGGAGAGGCAGAGTTATAACCGGTACCGGTAAAAGACCATTAAAATCTTTAGCAGAAATGCTAAAAGGAAAACAAGGTAGGTTTAGGCAAAATTTATTGGGAAAAAGAGTGGATTATTCTGGTAGATCAGTAATAGTCGTAGGACCTGAATTAAAACTTCACCAATGCGGTTTACCAAAAAAGATGGCTTTAGAATTATTTAAACCATTTTTATATGCAAGATTAGCTAAATTGGGATTAGCAACAACAATTAAACAAGCAAAGAGAATGGTTGAAAAACAACGAAGTGAAGTTTGGGATTCTTTAGAACACATTATTCGTGAGCATCCAATTATACTTAACAGAGCTCCAACATTGCATAGATTAGGTGTGCAAGCCTTTGAAGCTAAATTAATTGAGGGAAATGCAATAGAATTACATCCATTAGTTTGTGCTGCATTTAACGCTGACTTTGACGGCGATCAAATGGCAGTACACATACCTTTAAGTATAGAAGCTCAACTCGAGGCTCGAGTATTGATGATGTCAACAAATAATATTTTAAGTCCATCAAATGGCAAACCAATTATTGTGCCGAGTCAGGATATCGTATTGGGCATATATTATTTGTCACAATCAAAAGTAACAGAAAAAGAAAAACCTTCAGGTATATTTTTGAATGTTGATGAAATAAATACCGCTTTAGAGAGAGGTTTAATTAGCATTCATTCCAAAATAATTTCTCAGTTTACAACTGTAGACAAAGACGGAAATAAAATTGTAGAAAAACACAATAGTACAGCAGGTAGATTTTTATTGGCCGAAACATTACCAAAACATCATAAAATCAAATTCTCAACAGTAGACAAATTGTTAACAAAAAAAGCTGTTTCGGAAATAATAGATGTTGTTTATCGATATTGTGGACAAAAACAAACCGTAATTTTTTGTGACAATATTAAAGATTTAGGATTTAAGCACGCTTTCAAAGCAGGAATATCTTTTGGAAAAAATGACTTAATAATTCCAAAAACAAAAGAAAAGTTAGTTAATCAAACCAAGAAACAAATTGAAGAATACGAAAAACAATACCAAGACGGACTTATAACCAGAGGTGAAAAATATAATAAAGTAGTTGATATTTGGTCTAAATGCACAGATTCAATCGCAAATGAAATGATGAAAGAAATTTCGTCCGCAGAAAAAAAATATCCAGATGGTCGAATTGAAACAAACTCAGTATTTATGATGGCCGATTCTGGAGCAAGAGGATCACCAGCTCAAATGAAACAATTAGCTGGTATGCGTGGGTTAATTGCTAAACCATCAGGTGAAATTATTGAAACCCCAATAGTTTCTAATTTTAAAGAAGGTTTAACTGTTCTTGAATATTTTAACTCAACACATGGTGCCAGAAAAGGATTAGCTGATACAGCATTAAAAACTGCAAATTCAGGCTATCTTACTAGACGTTTGTGCGATGTAGCACAAGACCTTCAAGTTACAATAAATGATTGCAATTCTAAATCTTCTATAACACTAACTGAAATTATAGAAGGTGGAAATATTTTGGTAAGTTTATCTGAAAGAGTTTTAGGAAGAGTTCCGTCGCATGATGTTAAGCATCCAATAAACGGAGAAGTAATTATTAAAAAGAAGAAATTAATTGACGAATTAGATTGCGAATTAATTGATTTGGCAGGAGTAAAAACTATAAATGTTTATTCTGTAATTACTTGTGAGGCAAAAAAAGGTGTATGTCAAACATGTTACGGACGAGATCTTGCAAGAGGAAGTTTAGTTAATATTGGTGAAGCGATAGGTATGATAGCCGCACAGTCTATTGGTGAGCCTGGCACTCAGTTAACAATGAGAACTTTTCACGTTGGAGGAACAGCACAAATTAAAGAGGAGTCATCAGTAATTTCTGCAAATTCTGGAATACTTAAAATAAATAATAAAAATTTAATTAAAGACTCCAAGGATAACACTATTGTTATGGGCAGAAATACACAATTATCTTTAGAAGATGAGAATGAAAGACAACTTGCGTTATATAAAATTCCTTACGGTGCCAAAATATTTTATAAACATGGAGATAAAGTATTAAAAGGAAAAAAAATATGTGAATGGGATCCGTATACTCTACCAGTTATAGCTGAAACAAGTGGTGTTGCGAATTATATGGACTTAGTCGAAGGTGTATCATTAGCCGAAACCTTAGATGACGCTACCGGCATATCAGTAAAATCTGTTCTTGATTGGAGATCTCAATCTAAAAATTCTGACTTAAAACCTAGAATAACATTAAGAAATAATGATGGAGAGGTAATTAAAAAAGCAGACGGAAATGAAGCGAGATATTATCTTGTTCCGGACTCGATACTCTCAATAAAAGATGGTCAAAAAATTTCGGCTGGTGATGTACTGGCGAGATTGCCCAAGGAAACTTCAAAAACCAAAGATATCACCGGTGGTTTGCCAAGAGTTGCTGAGTTATTTGAGGCTAGAAGACCAAAAGATAGTGCAATAATTGCAGAAAATGATGGAACAATTCAATTCGGTAAAGAAGTCAGAGGAAAACAAAAAATTTCAATTGCAAAAGCTGACGGAACTTCTTCTAACTATTTAATTCCCAAAGGAAAACATATTAATTTTAATCAAGGTGAAAAAATTAAAAAAGGTGAATACTTATTAGACGGAAGTCCAGCACCCCATGATATTTTAAGAATTTTAGGGGTTGAGGCTTTAACACAATATTTTGTAAGTGAAGTCCAAGAAGTTTATAGAATGCAAGGTGTTGTTATTAATGACAAACATATAGAAACTATTGTTAGACAAATGTTAAAGAAAGTAGAAATTAAAAATTCAGGTGACTCAAAACTACTGAATGGTGAATTGTTAGATAAATTACAATTAGATGAAATTAATAGTGATTTAAAAAAAGATAACAAAAAACCTGCTGAGGGAGAAAGAATTTTATTAGGAATAACTAAAGCTTCATTGCAAACTAATTCATTTATTTCAGCAGCTTCTTTTCAAGAAACCACAAGAGTACTAACAGACTCAGCTATTAAGGGAAAAACTGATAAATTAGAGGGTTTAAAGGAAAATGTAATTGTTGGAAGACTAATACCCGCCGGAACAGGTTTTGCCAAAAATAAATTAAATAAACTCGCACAAGAACAAGACAAAATTAGACTTCAACAGTTACAAAAAGAAGAATTAGAAAACGCACAATCCGAAAGCAAAGCTTAACTTAAATCCTTTGTTTTATAAGGGTTTTTACTCCTATTAACCGTTGACTTTTTACGTTTCAATGTTAGTTTAGCGCAATTTTGATAGTTAAAAGTAAGGTTGGTACTTAACCTTAAACAATAACTAAAAATCGCAGAATTTTCCTGCCTAACTTTTCTATTCAAAATTAATAAATAAAATTATGCCGACGATTAGTCAATTATTGAGAAAAGGAAGAGTTCGTCCTGTTTCACGAAATAAGGTTCCCGCATTAGAAAAGCAACCTATTAAAAGAGGTGTGTGTATTAAAGTCTATACAACCACACCAAAAAAACCTAACTCCGCTTTAAGAAAAGTTGCAAGAGTAAGATTGTCTAATGGATTTGAAGTAACAGCATATATTCCTGGCGAAGGACATAATTTACAAGAGCACTCAGTAGTTTTAATAAGAGGCGGAAGAGTTAAAGATTTACCAGGTGTTAGATATCATATTCTTCGAGGTAATCTTGATGCACAAGGTGTTACAGCTCGAAGAAAAAGACGTTCCTTATATGGAGCAAAAAAACCTAAATAAAAAAAATGTCTAGAAAAAGAAGAGCCCCAAAAAGAAAAAATTATTCCGACCCAAAATATGGCTCAGAAGTAGTATCCAAATTTATAAATTCAATTATGTATGATGGAAAGAGATCTACTGCTGAAAAAATTTTATATACCGCATTAGAAAAGATTAAAACCAAAAACCAAGATCCATTAAAAATATTCAATACCGCTGTTGGTAATATTAGACCAAATATTGAAGTAAGATCTAGAAGAGTTGGAGGTGCGACTTATCAAGTACCAGTGGAAGTAAAATCTAATAGATCACAAGCGTTAGCATTAAGATGGCTTCTGGATGCCTCAAGAAAAAGAAAAAATAAAACTATGGCTGAAAAATTATTTTTTGAAATAATGGATGCATCGCAAAATAAAGGTTCAGCAGTAAAAAAAAGAGAGGATACTCATAAAATGGCAGAGTCAAATAAAGCTTTTGCACATTTTAGATGGTAATAATATGCCCAGAACTCATAATTTAGAAAAATATAGAAATATTGGTATCATGGCACACATCGATGCTGGGAAAACAACTACCACTGAAAGAATTTTATATTATACGGGAAAAAGTCATAAAATAGGAGAGGTACATGATGGTGCAGCAACAATGGATTGGATGGAACAAGAACAAGAAAGAGGAATTACAATTACGTCAGCTGCAACAACTTGTTTTTGGAGAGAACACCGAATAAATATTATTGATACACCAGGACATGTAGACTTTACGATTGAAGTTGAAAGATCTTTAAAAGTATTAGATGGAGCAGTGGCAGTTTTTGATGGTGTCGCTGGTGTTGAACCTCAATCTGAGACAGTTTGGAGACAGGCTGACAAATATAAAGTTCCAAGAATTTGTTTTGTAAATAAATTAGATAGAACAGGTGCAGACTTCTTTAATTGTGTTGAGATGATAAAGGATAGGCTTGGAGCCAAACCACTTGTTATGCAAATACCCGTTGGTATGGAAGCATCATTAAAGGGTGTTGTCGATTTAGTTAAAATGAAAGCAGTTTTATGGAAGGACGAAAAACTTGGTGCAGAGTTTGAATACGTAGATATTCCTAGCGAATTAAAAGAACAAGCTGAGAAATATAGAAAAGAATTAGTAGAGACGGCTGTAGAACAAAATGAAAAATTGATGGACGATTATCTTAATGGAAAAGAAATTTCCGAGAAAGATATACTTTCTTGTGTGCGTAAAGGTTGTTTAAAGTTTGACTTTGTACCAGTGTTCACTGGTTCGGCTTTTAAAAACAAGGGTGTTCAACCTCTTCTTGATGCAGTTGTCGATTTTTTACCGAGTCCTAAAGATATAAACTCTATTAAAGGAACTAAACCTAACTCAAAAGATGAAATTGAAAGAAAATTCGATGACAAAGAACCATTTTCAGCATTAGCTTTTAAAGTTGCAAACGACCCATTTGTTGGTTCATTAACATTTATAAGGATTTACTCTGGCACTCTTAAATCTGGGACTGGTATTTATAATACATCTAAAGATAAAGAGGAGAGAGTTGGAAGAATGTTGTTAATGCATGCCAATAGCAGGGAAGACGTTAAAGAAGCAAATACTGGAGATATAGTTGCTTTGGCAGGTTTAAAATACACTATTACAGGTCATACTTTGTCCGACGAAGAAAATCCTGTCGTTTTAGAACCAATGGAGTTTCCAGACCCAGTTATCGAAATTGCAGTAGAGCCCAAAACAAAAGGCGATCAGGAAAAAATGGGTGAAGCTTTAGGAAGATTAGCAAAAGAAGATCCGTCATTTAGAGTCACTTCAGATGAGGAGTCAGGGCAAACAATTATAAAAGGTATGGGAGAATTACACTTAGATATTATAGTTGATAGAATGAAGAGAGAATTTAAGGTTGAGGCCAACATAGGTGCACCACAAGTAGCATATAGAGAAACAATTCAAAAAACAGTATCAAATGTATATATACACAAAAAACAAAGTGGAGGAGCCGGGCAATTTGCAAAAGTTGAATTGAATGTTGAGCCTTTAGAACCAGGCAAAGGAAGAGAAATTGATAATAAAATTAAAGGCGGTGCTATTCCTAAAGAATTTATTCCAGGAGTAGAAAAAGGAGTCGTAAGTGTTGCAGACAATGGTATATTAGCAGGCTTTCCATTAATTGATTATAAAGTAACTATTGTAGATGGATTACATCACGATGTTGACTCAAGCGTTTTAGCATTTGAGATAGCCTCAAGATATTGTTTTAAAGAAGCTTGTACAAAGGCCGGTCTTAAACTTCTTGAACCTGTTATGAGAGTGGAAGTTATAACGCCTGAAGATTATATGGGAGATGTTATTGGTGATTTAAATAGTAGACGTGGTCAGGTATCAACCACTGACAAAAGAGGTAACGCTACTGTGATAAGCGCAATGGTACCTTTGGCAAATATGTTTGGTTATATAAATAACTTGAGATCAATGTCGCAAGGTCGTGCACAGTACTCAATGTTTTTTGACCACTACGCAAAAGTTCCTCAAAATGTGCAAGACGAAGTTACAAAAAAAATGGCATAAAAATGGATAAACAAAATATTAGAATACATTTAAAAGCTTATGATAATAAAATCTTGGATATATCTACCCAAGAAATTGTTAATACAGCTAAAAGAACTGGGGCCCAAGTAAAAGGACCAATTCCATTACCAACCAAAATTGAGAAATTCACAGTTTTGAGATCACCACATATTGATAAAAAAAGTAGAGAGCAATTTGAAACAAGAACACATAAAAGGTTAATTGATATAGTTGAACCAACTCCACAAACCGTTGAGGCTTTAATGAAATTAGACTTAGCTTCTGGAGTAAACATAGAAATAAAAATATAAACATGTCATTAGGATTAGTAGGAAAAAAAATTGGTATGACGCGAGAGTTTTTTGACTCAGGAATTTCTATTCCTGTTACTGTTGTAAAAATTGAAAAAGGAAGAGTAATTGATGTTTATACAAAAGAAAAAAATGGATATTCAGCAGTAAAACTAGGATTTTTAAAAGTTAAAAATTCTAAGCTTACAAACCAAATGAAAGGTTTTTATGCTAAGAAAAATACCGAGCCTAAAAAAATTATAAAAGAATACAGAGTTGATAAACCTGAAGAATTTAAAGCAGGAAATGAAATAGGTTTAGAAGTATTTAAAGATGTAAAATTTATTGATGTAAGATCTAAGACTATCGGGAAAGGTTTTGCTGGTGTTATGAAAAAATATAATTTTGCAGGTTTAAGAGCTACCCACGGCGTGTCAGTTTCTCATAGATCGCACGGTTCAACTGGACAAAGACAAGACCCAGGAAGAGTTTTTAAAGGAAAAAAAATGGCTGGTCATATGGGCTCGAAATTCAGAACAATTTTAAATTTAGAAGTAATTAAATCAGATCCAGAAAATAACTTACTATACATAAAAGGATCAATACCTGGTTCAAAAAATTCATTAGTATACCTACGTAAATCTACAAAAACTTTTTCAAGAAAAACTTCAGCTGAAAAGTTCTCTTTTGAGAGCAAAAGTGACGCTAAACAAGAAACAAAGGTAACTCCAAAAAAACCTGAATCAAAAAAACCAGAAGTTAAAAAGCCAGAAGCTAAAAAAACTACAACAAATGATCAGAATAAAAAGAAATAATTTATGAGTTTAAAAATATTAAATATTGATGGATCTACTAAAACGCAAAGTTTAAAGTTGTCTGAAAACCTAATAGGTCTTAAAGTTAATAATAGACTTCTTAAATATGTTGTAGATTGGCAGTTAAACCGTTCTAAAAAAAGAGTTGCCAAAACAAAACAAAGAAACGAAGTAGTTGGATCTACAAGAAAAATTTATGCTCAGAAAGGAACTGGTGGTGCGAGACACGCAAGCAGAAAAGCCCCACTTTTTGTTGGAGGCGGTGTTGCACACGGTCCTAAGGGTGACAATTATAAAACGAAAAGAATAAATAAAAAAATTAGAAAAATCGCTTTGGCACAAACAATTTCTAAAAAAAATATTAATAAGGAATTGTATATTTTTGATGATGTTAAAAAAAAGATAAACAAAACCAAAATTTTTAATAATTTTTTGGTAAAAAATAATTTGAAAAACGTATTGATAATATCTGACAAAGAAACTGAAAAAAACATCTATAAATCTGTAAGAAACATCCCTGATGTTAAATTGATTAATGATCAAGGAACAAATGTTTATGATTTGATTAAATTTAAAAACGTTCTATTTACAACAAGTTCTATAAAAAATATTGAACAGAGGTTAATAAATGAAAAAAATTAATTACCTAGACTCAATAAAATCTCCTGTAATTACTGAAAAAGCTACAAGCATGACTGAGCAAAACAAAGTTATATTTAAAGTACATGAAAAAGCATCGAAGGAGTCAATTAAAAAAAATATAGAAAAAATATTCAAAGTAACAGTTATTAAAATCAATACGATAAACAATAAACCAAAAACTAAAATAGTTAGAGGCAAAACTGGAATAAAAAAAGGATTTAAAAAAGCAGTGATAACTCTAAAAAAAGGTCAAAGTATCGATCTAGGAAGCGGAGCTTAATCCATGAGTTTAAAAACTTATAAACCTTATACAAAATCAACGAGAACAACTATTCTAGTTGACAGAAAAAATATCTGGAAAGGTTCTCCCGTCAAATCTTTAACAAGAGGAAAAATTTCATCTGGTGGCAGAAATAATTTAGGAAGAATTACTTCAAGATCTAAAGGAGCGGGTCATAAGAAAAGATATAGAATAATTGATTTTCATAGAAACAAAATTGATATGTCAGCAAAAATTGAAAGAATTGAATACGATCCAAATAGATCGTCTTACATCGCGCTAATAAAATATAGCGATAACACTTTTAATTATATTATTTGTCCAGCTAATATAAAAATTGGAGATGAAATTGTTTCTGGAAAGTCTAAGGAGATAAAAGCAGGAAATTGCATGCCTCTAAGTGATATTCCTCCCGGAACGCTAGTACATAACGTTGAATTGATTGAAGGTAATGGAGGTAAGCTTGCTAGATCAGCGGGATCATCAGTCACTTTATCTGGTTTTGACGGCGACCATGCTATCATTAAGTTATCTTCAGGAGAAACTCGAAAAGTTAGATCGGCATGTAAAGCTACAATAGGATCAGTTTCAAACCCAGATCAAAAAAATATTCAAATTGGAAAAGCTGGAAGAAATAGATGGAAGGGAAAAAGACCAATGGTAAGGGGAGTTGCCAAGAACCCAGTAGACCATCCACACGGTGGTGGTGAAGGTAAAACTTCTGGAGGAAGAAATCCTGTATCTCCATGGGGTCAATCAGCAAAAGGATTAAAGACAAGAAAGCCTAAAAGAAGCGATCAGTTTATAATATCTAGAAGAAAGAAAAGGAATAAATAATGACCAGAGGAGTTTGGAAAGGCCCATTTGTACATCCAAGTTTATTAAAAAAAGTAGATAAACTAAAAGATAAAGGTAAGAAACAACCAATTAAAACATGGTCAAGGAATTCAACAATTATTCCAGAATTTGTTGGACATAGTTTTTTAATTCATAATGGAAGAAGTTTTATACCAATTACAATTTCAGAAGAAATGGTTGGACACAAGCTAGGTGAGTTTTCTCCAACAAGAAAATTTTCTGGTCATACACCGGCAGATAAAAAAGCAGCTGCAGAAGGTGGTTCGGCACCAAAAGCGGCACCAGGAGCAGCGCCTAAAGCAGCACCAGGAGCAGCACCTAAAGCAGCACCAGGAGCAGCAGCACCAGCAAAAGGAAAAGAAGATGCAAAAAAATAATATTGTTAAAGCCATAAATAAAAATGTTAGGACAGGAGCTAGAAAAGCAAATCTTTTGTTGAACTTTATTAAAGGCAAAAAAGCTGACGTAGCTATTAGAGATTTAGAATTTACAAGACGAAAAGTAGCAAAAGATATTAAAAAAACAGTTCAGTCTGCGATAGCAAATGCAGAGAATAATTATCAATATGATGTAGATAATTTGTATGTAAAAGAAGCATATGTTGGAAAGTCAATAGTGATGAAAAGATTTAGACCAAGAGCTAAAGGAAGAGCATCTTCTATAAAAAAACCATTTAGTAGAATAACTGTGATTTTAGAGGAAAAAAAACAAAAAGAGGTTAAAAAATAATGGGACAAAAAGTTAATCCGGTTGGCTTTAGACTTGGTGTAAACAGATCTTGGGACTCTGTTTGGTTCGCCAAAAAAGGAGACTACGGGAAATATTTAATTGAAGATTATAAAATTAGAAAGTTTATAAGAAAAAATATAAAGAACGCTGGCGTTTCCGAAGTAGTAATTGAAAGATCTTCTAAAAAATGTGTTGTATCAATTCATACTTCAAGGCCCGGTTTTGTTATAGGTAAAAAAGGCTCCGATATAGAAAAAATAAAAAAACAAATATCAAAAATTACTCAAGATGAAGTTACAGTAAACATTAAAGAAATTAAAAAACCCGAGCTAAATGCTTATCTTGTGGCTGAAAATATTGCTCAACAATTAGAAAAAAGAGTTGCTTATAGAAGAGCAATGAAAAGAGCAATGCAAGGAACTATGAGACTAGGTGCAAAAGGAATTAAAGTATGTGTAAGTGGCAGATTAGCAGGTAATGATATAGCTAGGTCAGAGTGGTTAAGAGAAGGAAGTATTCCATTGCACACTCTTAGAGCAAATCTTGATTATTCTGAAGCGGAAGCGCTAACAACTTATGGGATGATAGGTGTGAAAGTTTGGATTTATAAGGGAGAAATTTTCTTAAAAGATATTGATAAAGAAAAAATTGAAAGGGTAAAAAATGCTACAACCAACAAGAAGTAAATACAGAAAAGCCCATAAAGGAAGAATTCATGGTAAAGCATCTAGAGCTACTAGTTTAAATTATGGAACGTATGGATTAAAAGCTATTCAACCAGAAAGAATAATTGGAAAACAAATTGAAGCAGCAAGAGTGGCATTAACAAGATACATGGAAAGAACTGGAAAAGTATGGACCAGAATTTTTCCCAACATACCTGTATCTAAAAAACCAACAGAAGTTAGAATGGGTAAAGGAAAAGGATCGCCAGAATATTGGGCATGTAGAGTAAAACCAGGAAGAGTATTGTTCGAAGTAGACGGTATTTCAGAGGAAGTGGCAAGAGAAGCTTTATATAAAGCTTCAGCAAAATTACCGATTAAAACTAAATTTATTAAAAGATAAAAATGAAAAAAAAAGATATAAAAAAAATGACTAAAGACCAATCAAAGAGAGAAATTGATAAATTAAAAAAAGATTTATTTAATATGAGATTTAAAAAAATTAACGGTCAATTACAAAATATAGCGGAATACGGTACAATAAAGAGAAATATAGCGCGATTATACAATAATATTTTAGGTAACAAAAAATGACAAAAAGAATTTTAAAAGGAAAAGTAGTGAGTAGTAAAGGCAATAAAACTATCGTTGTTGAAGTTAAGAGAAGATTTCAACATCCTTTTTACGGAAAAGTTATATCCAGATCAAAAAAATATCATGCACATGATGAAAAAAATAAATTCAAAGAAGGAGACTTGGTTAAAATTATTGAAAGCAGACCAATATCTAAATTAAAAACTTGGCAGGTAATAGACAAATGATACAGGTACAAACAGAATTGCAAGTTGCAGATAATACCGGCGCAAAAAGAGTAGAATGCATAAAAGTTCTTGGGGGTTCAAAAAGAAGATATGCTGGAATTGGCGATCTAATAGTGGTCAGTGTGAAAGATGCATTACCAAGAGGAAAAGTTAAAAAGGGATCTGTTCATAAAGCCGTAGTTGTAAGAACTAAAAAAGAGATATTCAGAAAAGATGGATCAAAGGTCCAATTTGATAGCAATTCAGTAGTTTTGACGGATGAAAAAGGCGAACCAATTGGAACAAGAATATTCGGACCTGTTACTAGAGAACTACGAACTAAAGGACAGACAAAAATAATATCACTAGCTCCGGAGGTAATTTAATTATGCATTTAAAAAAAGGAGAAAAAGTAAGAGTTTTTGTTGGAAAAGATAAAGGAAAAGACGGAGAAATAATTGAAATTAATAGATCAAGAAATTTAGCTAAAGTTAAAGCAGTAAATATGCAAAAGAAACATAAAAAACCAACAAAAGAAAACAAAGGCGGAATAGTTTCAAAAGAAGGATTTATTCATTTGTCTAATCTTAAAAAAATAGATGATACAAAAAAGAAAGTTAAAAAATGATACCTAGATTAAAAGAAAAATATAGAAATACAATCATGAAAAGCCTTATGAGCAAACTTAGCCTTAAGAATATTTATTCTGTACCTAAAATTAAAAAAGTTGTTATAAACATGGGGTTAGGCGCTGATGCACTAGAAAAGAAGAAGTTAGAAACATGCGTTAAAGATATGGCCTCTATTACAGGACAACAACCGGTAATAACAAAATTTAAAAAATCTATTTCTAATTTTAAATCCAGAAAAGGTGCAAACGCCGGTTTAAAAGTGACTTTGAGAAACGATAGAATGTATGAGTTTGTAGACAGACTTGTAAATATCGCGCTTCCAAGAATAAAGGATTTTAGAGGTCTGAAAGATAGTAGTTGCGATAAATTCGGAAATTTCAGCTTTGGTATTAAAGAACATATAATTTTTCCTGAAATAAATTTTGACAAAGTTGAAAGAATACGTGGTCTAGATGTTACAATCGTAACCACAAGCAACTCGAAAGAAAATACTGTATCATTATTAAAAGAATTTGATTTTCCAATAGTCAAAAGTGCTGAGAAAAAAACAAAGAAAAAGAAGAAGTTTTTCGCGAAAGAAGAAAAAGAAGAAAAAAAGGAGAAATAAAATGGCAAAAACCAGTGCAATCGAAAGAAACTTGAAAAGAATAAGAATGGTTAAAAAATTTGAAAAAAGAAGAAAAAAACTAAAAGCTATAATCAGTAATAAAAAATTACCATTAAATGAAAGATTTGCTGCTCAATTAAAACTTTCAAAACTTCCTAAAAATTCTTCGAAAATTAGAATTCGAAATCGATGTGAAATATCAGGTAGACCACATGGAGTTTATAGAAAATTAAGAATATCAAGAATAGCATTAAGAGACATGGCATCATCAGGAAAAATTCCTGGAATGACTAAGTCAAGTTGGTAAAGGAGAAAAATGACATTTGTAGACCCTATAGGTGATATGTTAACAAGAATTAGAAATGGTCAAATGAGATCATTAAATGTAATTAATGTGCCTTTTTCAAATTTTAGGTCAAAAATTTTAAATGTTCTTAAAAGTGAAGGTTACATTGTTGATTTTAAAATTAATGAAGATGAAAATAAGAGAAAACAAATAATGGTTAATTTAAAATATTATGAGGGACAACCAGTTATAAGGGAAATAAAAAGAATATCTAAACCAGGAAGAAGAGTTTATTCAAGAGCCGGGAGCATTCCTAGAGTTCATAGCGGTTTAGGTGTGGCAATACTATCTACAAGCAAAGGTGTAATGTCAGATACAGATGCCATAAAAAATAATCTAGGTGGGGAAATTATTTGTAGGATATTTTAATGTCTAAATTAGGAAAAAAAATAATTGTATTACCAAAGGATTCTAATATTAAATTAGATAATGGCAGTCTTTTGGTATCAGGACCAAAAGGTTCAAAAAAAATAGAATTTAATGAAAAATTATTTTCATCGAAGACAAATGACAAAAATGAATTTCAAATATTACCTAATAAAAAAACAAAAGATATTTCAATAATGTGGGGAACTTATAGAAGTTTAGTAAATAATGCCGTGATAGGTGTCACAAAGGGTCACGAAAAAAACTTAGAGCTTAACGGCGTTGGTTTTAGGGCAAATTTAAAAGGGGAAGATTTAATATTAAGTTTAGGTTTCAGCCATGAGGTAAAATATAAAGTGCCAAAAGGTATAACTATTAAGGTTGAAAAACAAACTAAAATTAATATCACAGGACTAGATAAAGATTTGGTATCAAAAACATCTTCGGAAATTAAATCTTTAAAATCTGTTGAACCATATAAAGGAAAAGGAATTAAAGAAAGGAATCAATACGTTTTAAGAAAAGAAGGAAAGAAAAAATAAGATTATGTCAAAAAAAAATTCATCAGATAAACGTGCTAAAAGAAATAGAGCTAAACTTAAACAAGTTAATGTTGGTAGATTTAGAATATCAATATCAAAATCCTTAAAAAATATATCTGCACAAATAATCGATGATAAAATTAATAAAACAATAGTATCAGCATCTTCAACTGAAAAAGATATGAAAAAAGTTAAAAAAAATAAGACAGCTTTATCAGTAGCAATTGGAGAGGTTTTAGCAAAGAGAGCCGTAGAAAAAAAAATAAACAAAGTCTACTTTGATAGAGGCGGCTATAAGTATCATGGTAGAGTAAAAGCATTAGCAGACTCTTTGCGTAAAAATGGATTGAATTTTTAATGAGAGATAGTGAATACATAGAAAAACTTGTAGCAATAAACAGAATAACAAAAGTTGTTAAAGGTGGAAGAAGATTTGGTTTCGCTGCCTTGGTTGTGGTTGGAAATCAAAAAGGTTCAGTTGGCATAGGCAAGGGAAAATCAAAACAAGTTCCTGATGCTATAAAAAAAGCAAGTGAATTAGCAAAAAGAAATATGTTTAAAATACCATTAAAAGACGGAAGAACCCTACATCATGATATTTATTCTAAAAGCGGATCAGGAAAAATTTTAATGAGATCAGCCCCAACTGGAACAGGTATTATAGCAGGAGGTCCAATGCGTGCCGTTTGCGAAGCATTAGGAATTCAAGATGTGGTAGCTAAATCTCTTGGATCAGCAAACCCACACAATGTTCTAAAAGCTCTTTTGAATGGTCTGAAAAGCCAGAGCTCCCCCAAACTACTTTCATCAATTCGGGGCAAGAAAATATCTGAAATTATTAAACAAAGAGAGAGTTAATTATGAAATTAAACACATTAGTTAAAATAAATTATTCTAAATTAAGAGTGGGAAGAGGAATTGGTTCGGGCAAAGGAAAAACATCTGGTAGAGGGGTCAAAGGACAGAAATCAAGATCGGGTGTTGCCATTAAAAGTTTTGAAGGCGGACAAATGCCATTATATAGAAGACTTCCCAAAAGAGGTTTCAAAGCAATAAATAAAAAAAATGTGGCGATATTAAACCTTTCAGACATAAATTTACTCATTAAAAATAAAAAAATTAAACCACAAGATGAGATAAGCATAAAAAATCTATCTGAAAAAAAAATAATAAGAAATAAGTATCACAAACTCAAAATTCTTGGCAAAGGGGATTTAAATGAAAAGTTGATAATAAAAGCAGATTTTATTTCAAAGTCCGCGAGATCAAAAATCGAGAAAGCCGGCGGAACTATTAACTTATCTAAACAAAAACTTTTGTAAAATGGCAAACGGCGAAATAAACAAGCAAAGTTCATCATCTGATTTGAGAAATAGAATTGTTTTTACAATTTTAATGTTGTGCGTTTATAGGCTAGGCACATATGTTCCTTTAGCCGGAATTGATCCAATAGCATTGCAAGAAATAATGTCATCATCACAAAAAGGTTTGTTGGGAATGTTTAACGTCTTTTCTGGTGGTGCCGTCACCAGAATGGCAATTTTTGCTCTTGGAATAATGCCATACATTTCATCTTCAATCATTGTACAGTTATTAACTGGTGTCTCAGATTATTTTAAAAATTTAAAGGATCAAGGCGAACTAGGAAGAAAAAAAATCACTCAAATAACAAGATATGGAACGGTACTTATAGCATGCCTTCAGGGATATGGAGTTTCAGTTGGATTAGAAAATGCAGGAAATTTAGTTCTTAATCCCGGAATTAACTTTAAATTAATGACAGTAATATCGCTTGTTGCTGGCACAACATTTTTAATGTGGCTTGGTGAACAAATTACATCACGAGGTATTGGAAACGGTATATCACTAATTATATTTTCTGGAATAGTTGCAGAGATACCAAGGGCACTGGCTTCAACATTTGAATTAGGTAGAACTGGCGCACTTTCAGCAACAATGATTATAGGAATTTTTGTTCTTATAATAATTACAGTGATGTTTATTGTTTTTATGGAACGTGCAATGAGAAAAATTTTGATTAATTATCCTAAAAGACAAATGGGTAATAAAGTTTATGGTGGTCAATCATCTCATTTACCTCTAAAAATAAATACTGCCGGTGTTATTCCGGCGATTTTTGCGTCAGCTTTATTATTATTACCAATAACATTTTCTAATTTTGGTTTATCAGAATCAGATTTATTTTTAAATTTCTCCTCATGGTTTTCTCAGGGAAAACCTTTATATATGCTTTTATATGCATCTGGAATTATATTCTTTTGTTTTTTTTATACAGGAATAGTTTTTAATCCAAAAGAAACTGCAGAAAATTTAAGAAAATATGGCGGATATGTTCCCGGAATAAGACCCGGAGAAAGAACAGCGAAGTATATAGAAAGTATCCTGGTTAAATTAACTACAATCGGAGCTTGTTATTTAACCATAGTTTGTTTAATGCCAGAATTTTTAATTGCCAAATATCCTATACCATTTTATTTAGGAGGAACATCTCTTCTAATCGTTGTTGTTGTAGCTATGGATACCGTGACTCAAGTACAAACGAGACTAATGAGTTCTCAATATGAGTCATTAATTAAAAAAGCAAAATTTAGTAGATAATATGAACATAGTTATTTTTGGACCACCAGGTGCTGGAAAAGGTACTCAATCAAAATTTATTGTTAATAAATTTAATCTATATCAATTATCAACAGGCGACCTTCTACGTAACGAAATCAAAAATAAAACAAAATTAGGATCTGAAATTTCATCAATCATAAATTCAGGTGAATTAGTTTCAGATAAAATAGTTAGTAATTTGATAGAAAAATTCATTTCAAACGATAATTATAAAAATAAAATTATCTTTGATGGATATCCAAGAACCTTAATTCAAGCAAAGAATTTAGATGATTTATTAAAAAAATATAAACAAAAAATAGATATTGTTTTAAAATTGTCTGTAGGATTAGAAACAGTTAAAAAAAGAATTTCTGAAAGACAGGCACAAGAAAAAAGAACTGATGATAATGAAGAAATAGCGATTAAAAGATACAAAACTTATGAGAAATCATCTGAGCCTGTTATAGATTATTACAAGCAATCTAATTTACTGAAAGTTGTAAACGGTGAGGCTGGAATATCTGAAATTAATAGTGAAATTAGGGGGTTAATTGACGCTATCAAGGGTTGACTTTAAGGAATATGAACATATAAATACTAATTTGAAAAAATCAAAATATGGCTAGGATAGCAGGCGTAAATATTC